>WBZR01002523.1_pt2 | contig 11186 bp, 7 predicted proteins | sample 5204231 | NCBI WGS metagenome assembly WBZR01 (sample SAMN12412403, study PRJNA552823) | activated sludge metagenome | isolation source: activated sludge from anammox sidestream of wastewater treatment plant... | place: USA: Virginia | collected 2017-08
GATTTGCTTAATTTTTAATTGAAAAAAATTTGCAGGTTTCTGATTAGGTTACTAAATTCCTTCTTCAGAATAGATATTCTAATATTTTATAAAGGAATTACATAAAACTTTTGCTGTTTATCAATAAAATTAAGGATCAATTATATTATTAAACTTATTTTAACCAAATTTTATTATATCCCTTCAACAGTAACTTGTGGGGTAACTTTATTCTTTGGAATTAAAGCGGGCCAATAAGCTACAACATCGCTAGGTTTGGGTCTGCCACCGGCAAAACCGGTAACACTTGGGGGACCTGTTAAAATAAGCGGAGCAATTTCTTTGCTGAACCTTTCAATTGTGGCTTTATCTTTTGCCCTTACCCCTATTCTTAACACAACCTCGCTAATATCTTCATGTCTTTTTACAAGGGGTCCGTGGCAGCTGTTGTATCCCAGGAATTCAGTTCTAATTTCCTCAAACTTCAAACCAAGGTCATCAAGCCGAGTTCGCAGAATTTTATCGGCAGCTTCCGCTTTTTTAAGTGCATCAGGTGCAGAATAAGTTAAAGTGGAAAATGCACTAAAGCCATCATCGTAAGACATTGATACCTTGTAGGATTCAGTTGCAGGTTTGCCTGTAATGCCATATACTTTAACGCGGTTAGAGCCATTTTGCTCAAGTTGAATGGAGGTGAAGTCAGCAATACAATCAGGTGTAATATATTCTTTTGGATCACCAATTTCATATAACAGTTGTTCGCTTACGGTTTCAACAGAAACAAGCCCCCCTGTATTTTCATGTTTTGTAATGAAGAAAGTACCATCTTTATGTGCTTCAACAATTGGAAAGCCAATTTTTGCGAGGTCAGGAACTGATTCCCAGTTGCCAAGGAAATTTCCTCCGGAAGCTTGCCCACCGCACTCTATAATATGCCCTGCAATTGTACCGGCAGACATTTTATTAAAATCGTTCATATCCCACCCAAACTCGTAAATCATTGGTGCAAGAGTAAGACCTGTATCAGTAACTCTGCCGGTTATAACAATATCAGCACCTTGTTTTAATGCTTCAACAACAGGAGCGGCACCAAAATAAACATTTGCGCTTAAAATTTTATCTTTTACTTTTTGGGCACTTTCACCTGTCTCCATATTTTTTAATAACACACCTTCTTTAAGGAGACTTTCAATGTTTTCCAGAATATTATCGCCATCAACCACACCTATTTTAATTCCGCTAATACCAAGTTTTTTTGCTACATCAAAAACAGCATCACGGCATGCAAACGGATTAACTCCTCCCCCATTTGTAATAACTTTAAATCCTTTTTCCTTCATCAAGGGAAGTAATCTCTCCATTAAAGGGGGAATATCACGGGCGTAGCCAAATGCGGGATTTTTAAGTTTTTGTTTCATTAGGATTGACATAGTAACCTCTGCAAGATAATCCATCATAAGATAATCAATTGGACCATTAGAAGCTTGACTAACAGGGGCATCAATTAAGTCGCCCCAAAATCCCTGCCCTGAAGCGATTCTGATTGTTTCTTTCATTAAATTTTATTTCGGTTAATGCTAATTTTTGATAAATTTATACAAATTTACCAAAAAAAGATGATATTAAAAATTAAAAACCCCGCACAAAATTGTATGGGGGTAAATGAGGTATTCAAGATAATTTGAAAATTTTCTATTAAAATTTAAATTTAATTAGTCATTTATTAAATAATAAGCTGATTGCTTTATATATTTGATACAGCAATGGAATATTCATTTAAAAGTCTATTAACCAAATCCTTAACAGAAATAATATCATTAACCAAACCGCTTGATTGCCCCATTTCCAATTCACCTTCATCAAGGTCGCCTTCAAATATACCCTTCATTTCCCTTTTTTTACCAAGAATTTCTTTAAGTTCATCAGCAGAAGCACCCTGCCTTTCAGCTTCAATAACATTTAAAGCAAATTTATTTTTTAAAAGTCTAACCGGATTAAGTTTTTTCATTGTTAAATAAGTATCGGAATCTTTAGCATCAACAATTTTTTGTTTGAAGGAACTGCTGCTGGAAGATTCTATGGTAGCGGCAAACCGTGTACCAATTTGCACGCCTTCGGCACCAAGTGCCATGCAGGCAGCAATCTGCGCCCCAGATGCAATTCCCCCTGCTGCAATAACAGGGATTTCTACAGCATTTACAACCTGTGGAACGAGGCATAAGGTAGTTATTTCATCAACACCGTTATGACCGCCTGCTTCAAATCCTTCTGCAACAACGGCATCGCATCCGGAATCCTGTGCTTTGAGTGCATGCTTAACGGAAGCAACAACATGCACAAGAATTATTCCATTATATTTAAAAATATCTGAATATTGTTTTGGATTTCCGGCAGAGGTGAATACAATTTTTATTTCTTCATTAAGGATAGTATTTATAAGGTCTTTAACATCACCGCGAATAAGGGGAAGATTTACACCGAATGGTTTATTAATATTTTTTTCTTTATAATAATTTTTCAGCTTTTGGATATGTTCGCTCAGCAGGTCAGGTTTCATTGAGCCGGCACCAATTAATCCAAGGCAGCCGTTTTCACTTGCTGCTGAGGCAAGTTTCCACCCCGAGGTCCACACCATACCTGCCTGAATAATAGCATGTTCAATTCCGAATAATTTATTTATACGGGTTTGTTTCATCAGCTTATATTTCTTTAAGCAATTTAATCATATCCAGCACAGCTTTGGCAGCTTCTTTTCCTTTATTGTTTTCATCTGCATTTGAGCGATTTAATGCCTGTTCATCTGTATAACAGGTTAAAATACCAAAAGAAACGGGTGTGCTGTAGGTCATATTCAATGTCATTATAGCGTTAGAAACGGTTTCAGAGATATATTCAAAATGGGCTGTTTCACCTTTTATTACTGCACCAAGGCAGATAATACCGCAGTACCTGCCGTTTATACATAACTGCTTTGCAGTTAATGGAATTTCAAAAGCGCCTGGCACATAATAAATATCAAATCCGGTTTCATGGTAATTATTTTCTTTAAGAACATCTACCGCGCCATTAAGCAAACCGCTTGTTACCTCATCATTAAACTTACTTACAATAATTGCTATTCGTGCAGAACGCTTTTTGCTATCTTTGATCTTTTTACTATCCTTTAATTTTTTGTTTTCTTTATTTTTTTTATTTGATTTTGACATATATTTATGATTTAAACAATCTGTTTTTCATTGCTGTAATTTGCGATATTGTGATAAAATATTTTCCCAGAATTGATACATCATTTATTCTGCCTCCATGGAAATCGCTGCCGCCGCTTTCTAAAAGAAAATATTGATTTGCAATATTACGAAAGTATTCTGAATCTTTTTCAGTATGCGAAGGGTGAATTACTTCAATGCCATCAACACCAAACTCAATCATTTCAAACAGGGCATTATTGTTGCGCATACTTTTGCCCGGGTGGGCAATAAATGAAAGTCCACCGCACCTGTTTATAAGAGAGATTGCATCTTTAGCAGATATGTTGGGTTTTTTAACATACGCAGGTTTATCATCACCAATATATTTATTGAAAGCATCAAAATAATTATTAACAAATTTATTTTCAACCATTGCAATAGCAATATGCGGTCTGCCAATAGAGCCGTTACCTTTTACCTGTTTTATTACATCACCAAAAGTGATAGCCAAGCCAAGCTCATTAAGCTTATTTACAATTTTTTCGGCTCGTTTCACTCTTTCTCTGCGGAAGTTTTTAAGGTATTGAAGCAGTTCTTCATTTTTGTGGTCAATAAAATAGGCAAGGATATGAGTTTCTTTTCCGTTATGCTCAGCACTTATTTCAGTACCTGAAATAAGCTCAATGCCAAATTTATCGGCGTACTCAGATGCTTCAAAGTAAGAATCAACGTTATCATGATCGGTAATAGCTATGTGAGTTAACCCGGCGTTTTTGGCATGTTTAATTAATTCTTCCGGCGAATGATAGCCATCGGAATAATGAGTGTGAGTGTGTAGATCGGCTTTGAAATTGGAGTCAATGCTTCCCATAGGCGGATTGACTTATGCAGAAAAACGGCAAAAAGATAAAGAAATAGCAGCCGTAAACAGAGCCCTGAATGTATAAAATGGACTAAATCCTGCGGTTTTTCTCCTGAAAGCGAAGAATTTAAAATGGTTAATTGTACCGGAGGAGGGACTTGAACCCCCGACCTGCGGATTATGATTCCGACGCTCTAACCACCTGAGCTACTCCGGCAATAATAAAACATTAAATAAGCACAAAAATAGCAATTTAGTAATTGGGTTTCAAGGGAAAATTCATGTGAAAAACTATAAGTTTTGAACAACTGAGCAAAAAATAATTTAAAAGCAATGGACACTAATTACGCGAGTTTTACGAATTAACACAAATTCAAACTGGAATAATTATTATATATTGAAAATATTCAGGGGAATAAGTTTGATTAATTGAAAGTTGAAAATTAACACAGTTAATTACACTCATCTATTTAAAAAAACAAAAAAAAGCATTGGACACGAATTATACGAATTATACGATTTAACACAAATTCAAACAGATATAATTAATATATATTGAAAATTATTCAAGGATAATGATTTGATTAATTAATGAAAAAAATTAACTACATTATACACATTAAATAGATATTAAACAATTTTAATTCCGGTTGCATTAATTTCTTTTACAAATAAATCATAATTTTCATTAAATTTTTAAGGGCGGTATGTTAAGAAATCAATCTTGTTATCAATCTGCAAAGTTATTTCAGCAATTTTTTTCTGTTATTAAATTTATTCCCTTCAAAATTATCTGAAACAAGAACAATATCAATATCGCTCCATTCTGAAAATTTGCCATGAAGTACTGGGGCTTGTTGAAGGCGAAGGCAATTTAGCACAAAAGTTCAATCGAAGAACTAATGTTGAACCTGCACAGACGTTTTTTCGATGCATTTCAGATCCCATTACGCAAAGCCACTGTTAGCGGATCGAGCTTTATTTTGCCAGTTATAATTATCATGTCAGTCGTCTTTTTAATAGTTGTGCATTTATTGCAACCACAATGGTGCTTAAGCTCATTAATACTGCGCCAACAGCAGGACTAAGCATAATATTCCACTTATACAATACGCCTGCTGCCAATGGAATTGCAAGGATATTGTAGCCAGCAGCCCACCAAATATTTTGTATCATTTTGTTGTAAGTGGCTTTACCGAATAAAATCAGATTAGCAATGTCTTTCGGGTCAGAGTTGACTAAAATAATATCTGCTGTTTCTGCTGCCACATCAGTTCCTGAACCAACGGCAATTCCAACATCTGCTTGTGCCAAAGCAGGAGCATCATTCACTCCGTCACCTGTCATAGCAACATTTTCACCTTTTTCTTGTAGCTCTTTTACCTTTTCTAATTTGTCGTGCGGTAATACATTGGCTATAAAGCCGTCCATTTTCAATTCATCACTAACGTTTTTGGCTACTTTTTCATTGTCGCCTGTGAGTAATAAATTCTTTATTCCTGCTTCTCTCAGTATTGTAATTGCCTCAAAAGAACTTTTTCTTATCTGGTCAGAGAACGTAAAATATCCTATCACTGAGTTATCTATCAAGGCATAAACAACCGTTCCTGTAAATTCATCCTTTGTTTCAGTAATGCTGATGTTTTGTTCTTTCAAATAATTTGGACCAACCACTTTTAGTTTAATCCCTTCAACTATTCCTTCCAAGCCTATGCCTGGCAGGTAATTGAAGTTTTCTGATTTTGGAATTTCAATCCCTAATTCTTTGACTTTTCTGAGTAGCCCTGAAGCGATATAATGTTCCGAATGTTGTTCAATACCTGATGCTAAGCGGAGTAATTCCCTTTCATTAAATTGTTTGTTCAATATTTTTACTTCCTGTAATTCATGCGAACCTTTTGTAAGTGTTCCTGTTTTATCAAAAATGATTGTAGTAATCAATCGGGCATTTTCAAAAGCCGTTCTGTTGCGAATGAGTAAACCTTTTTGAGCAGAAATGGAAGTAGAAATTGCTACCACTAATGGAACAGCTAAACCCAAAGCATGAGGACAGGAAATTACCATAACAGTTACCATTCTCTCCAATGCAAATACAAAAGGAAATCCTAACATCAACCAAGTGACAAGTGTAATAACGCCTCCACCAAGAGCAACAAATGTTAGGACTTTTGCAGCTCGGTCGGCAAAGTTTTGTGTTTTCGATTTTACCTTTTGTGCATCTTCAACCAATTTCACCACCTTATTAAGGTAGCTGTCTTTTCCTGTGCTCAACACTTTAATTGTTAGTGAACCATTACTATTTACAGCACCACCTATTACTTTATCGTCAATTGCTTTTTTTACAGGTTTACTTTCGCCTGTAAGCATACTCTCATCAACATAGCTTTCGCCTTCCGTTACAATTCCATCAACAGGTATTTTTTCACCCGGTTTTATTAAAACAAAATCTCCGATTTTTAAATGGCTGACAGGCATATCGTGAACATGACCGTTTACAAGATGATGTGCAGTAGAGGGCATCATCTTAACCAACAACTCTAAAGAACGAGACGCACCCATTACCGATTTCATTTCAAAGTAATGTCCGATGAGCATAATGTCTATAAGGGTTGCCATTTCCCAATAAAAGTCCATTCCCTGTAAACCGAAAGTAATAGCAACGCTGTATGCCCAAGCAACGGAAATAGCCACGCCAATTAGTGTCATCATACCAATGGCGTTGTCTTTCACTTCGTCATAAAGACCTTTTAAAAACGGATGTCCTCCATAAATGAAAATGAAGGCAGAAAGCATTGCCAATACATACTTATCGCCTTTAAACATTAATTCAAAGCCGAGCCAATGCTGTATCATGAGCGATAAGGCAAGTACAGGAATAGAAACTATGGTACAAACAATAAATCGTGTCCAGAAGTCGGATACGTTGTGTCCAGCGTGTTTATCATGACCACTATGCTCCGAATGTTCGTTCGCATTATGATTTGAATGGTCGTGAGTTGTGTGATGATGTTTCATTATTTATTGTGACTATTCAATTTCTTAACCAATTTTGTTGATGCTGTATTGCATAAATGCTATAAGCGTTTACCAAAATAATCACAATATATATCTTCCCGGTTAATCAGACGTAAACATGTTTCCAAAATTACAAAATTATATACGAAATAAAAATATCTATCTATATCATCCGGTTAAAAATGCTTTTTACATTTTCAAGGTTATCTTTGTTAACAAGTACAAGAATTGTATCCCCTGCTTCTAGCTGAGTGCTGCCACTTGGTACAACATAATCATCATCCCTGTAAATTACAGTTATAAGACTTTCAGCCGGTAAGTGCAGTTCTGCCAGTGTTTTTCCTGCAGCCCATGACCTTTCAGAAATTATTAAATCAAGCAGGTCATTTTTAGTATTAACATTTTCATTTATTTCAATAGGGATGCCTGCAATTTCCTTTTTATCACTTTTTACACCTAGCAGCTTTGCTGCAAGCGGAATTGACCATCCCTGCACAAGTGCAGAAGTTATAGTAATGAAAAAAACAAGGGTAAATATGTATGGACCTATTGATAAACCTGCTGTCAATGGAAATGTTGCTAAAATTATAGGGACTGCTCCTTTTAATCCGACCCATGAAATAAATAGCTTATCGTTAAATTTAAACTTTGAACCTATCATAGAAATAAATACACTAATTGGTCTTGCAAGCAATATTAATGCTGCTGAAAGTATTAAACCAACTCCAATAACATTATAAAGCTGTGCAGGATATACGAGCAGCCCAAGTGTTAAAAACATAATAATTTGACCAAACAAAGCAAGACTATCAAAAAATCTGATAGTTGATTTTTTTTGAACAAAATCTGAATTACCCAGTATAACCGAAGCAATATAAACAGCTAAAATTCCGCTGGACTCAACTGACGCAGCTGCTGCATATATTAATACAGCAGATGCAATAGCAAAAACAGGATATAAGCTTGGAAACGGAAAGCGAAACTTATTAAATGAGTAGGCAAGCAATTTTCCCGAAGCTAGCCCAATAATTGAGCCAAGCCCAATTTGGAGGAATAAAAATAATACTACCTTTAATGCAGTTACTTCATCACCCTGAAGAAATTGAATAAACAAAACCGTTAGAATTATAGCCGCGGGATCATTGCTTCCGGACTCAAACACAAGCAGCGGTTTTATGTTGTTTTTTAAATTGATACTTTTACCGCTGAGCACAGAAAATACAGCAGCTGCATCGGTAGATGAAATAATAGCACCAATAAGTAAACCTTCGGTTATACTTAATCCGGTAAGGAAGTGAATAACATATCCCATAACAACTGCAGCAATAAAAACACCAATTGTTGAAAGAAAAAAAGCCGGTTTTAAAACAGGTTTAACCTCATACCATTTAGTATCTAAACCGCCTGAGAATAAAATGAAAATTAAAGCAACAATACCTACATATTGAGCAATATATACATTATCAAAATATATTTTACCAAAACCATCAGAGCCGGCAAGCATACCAACTATAAGAAATAAAATCAGTGACGGTACTCCAAGGTTTTCTGAAACCTTAGTAAGAGAAATACTGATAAGTACAAGTACTGAAATTACTAATAGTATATATTCAAATGGCACCATATTATAAAAAAGGCATTCACAAAGAATGCCTTAAATTAAAAATCTAATTTTTTAATTTAACAAATTCTATGCTGTTTTTCCGTGACAATTTTTATATTTTTTTCCGCTGCCGCAGGGGCAGGGGTCATTTCTGCCAATTTTAGGACCGACTTTAACAGGCATCTTTTTTACTTCACCCGGCTGATTTTGCAGGTCATCTGACTGTTCGGGAGTCATTTTTAAGCCAACGCCATCAGCATTTGCTTTAATAGTTGTCATACGCTGAGGCATTTTTTGCCGCTGCTGAGGTACTTCAACTTTTTGCTCCTGAGTGGTAAATTTGAATACAAAATTAATAACATCTTTGCTAATATCTTCAAGCATCTGCACAAAGAGTTCAAAACCATCTTTTTTGTATTCAATTAACGGATCTTTTTGACCGTAAGCACGGAAGTTAATACCTTCTTTCAGGTCATCCATTTCACGCAGATGTTCTTTCCATTTATCATCTATTACAGTCAAAACAGCAAAGCGTTCAATTTGAGCAATAAGCTCGGTTCCGTATTTTTCTTCTTTGCGTGAATAGTTTTCTTTAACAAGATTAATGATGTATTCTTCTAAACCTTTTTCGCCCTGTTTTTGGAATTCTTCAGGGGTTAAATCCATCAGAACTGTGAATGTTCTTTGAATTTCATCTCTTAAACCATCATAGTCGCCATCGGGGTAATATTTTTTAACGGTATTTTCAATATAAGAGGCAGCCATATCAAAAATTTCATCTTTAACACGCTCACCCATTAATGCCTGTCTTCTTCTATCGTAAATAACTTCGCGCTGCTGATTCATAACGTTATCATACTCAAGCAATCTTTTACGGATACCAAAGTTATTTTCTTCAACTTTTTTCTGAGCACGTTCAACTGAATTGGTAATCATAGAGTGCTCAATAGCTTCACCTTCTTCAATGCCTATTTTTTCCATTATGCGTGAAATTCTTTCACTGCCAAATAATCTCATCAGGTCATCTTCGAGAGAGAGGAAAAATCTAGAAGAGCCGGGATCACCCTGTCTGCCTGCACGACCGCGAAGCTGTCTATCAATACGTCTTGCTTCGTGGCGTTCGGTTCCAATTATATGCAAACCGCCAAGCTCAGAAACACCGGGACCGAGTTTAATATCGGTACCTCTTCCTGCCATATTTGTAGCTATGGTTACTGATGATTTTAAACCTGCATTCTGCACAATTTGCGCTTCGCGCTGATGCTGTTTAGCATTAAGAACTTCATGGGCTATCTGTTTACGTTTAAGCATTCTGGAAATTGTTTCAGATACTTCAACAGAAGTGGTACCAACAAGTACAGGTCTGCCAATAGTTTTCATTTTTTCAATTTCAGCAATAACGGCATTATACTTTTCACGTTTGGTTTTATACACAACATCGTTCATATCATCGCGAATGCACTCAACATTAGTTGGGATAACCACTACATCAAGTTTGTAAATATCAAGAAACTCCCCTGCTTCGGTTTCAGCGGTACCTGTCATACCTGCAAGTTTTTTGTAAAGTCTAAAATAATTCTGCAGAGTAACTGTTGCGAGTGTTTGCGTATCTTTTTCAACATGAACACCTTCTTTAGCTTCAATTGCCTGATGAAGACCTTCGGAATATCTTCTGCCGGGCAGAACGCGTCCGGTGAATTCATCAACAATCATAACTTTGTTATCCTGTACTACATACTCAACATCATTTTCATAAAGTGAATATGCCCTTAATAGCTGCTGAACGGTATGGATTCTATCGCTTCTTAAGGAATAAAGCTCACCAAGTTCATCTTTCTTTTTTAATTTATCCTGCTCACTAATACTTGAGTCATCTTCAATATGTGCAATTTCAGTACCCATATCAGGAAGGATAAAGAAATCTTTATCTTCGTTTGCAGTTGTTAAAAAGTCACGTCCTTTTTCGGTCAAATCAATTGAATGAGCTTTTTCATCAATTGCAAAATACATAACGTCATCAATTTCGGGCATTCTTTTAGCATTATCCCTCAGGAATTCCATTTCAGTTGACTGCATAAGAGTTTTGTTTGAAGGTTCTGCAAACAGCTTAAGCAGTTTTTTATTTTTGGGGAAGCCGCGATGTGCTCTAAGCAAAGCAACACCTGCCTGGTGAATTTCATCTTTTGAAGCATCATCACCTTTATTAAGGATTGTTTCGGCTTCACCGGTTATTTTGGCAATCAGTGCTTTTTGAGCATCAACAAGGCGTTTAACACGGGGATTCATTTCATTGAATTTATGTTCGCTCAATTCAACGGCACCTGAAATAATAAGCGGCGTTCTTGCTTCATCAATAAGAACTGAGTCAACTTCATCCACTATAGCATAATTATGCCCGCGCTGCACCATGAACTTTTTATCAACAACCATATTATCGCGGAGGTAATCAAAACCGAACTCATTATTAGTACCATAAACAATATCACAAGCATAGGCATCACGGCGTTTATCATTATCCATATCGTTAAGAATAACGCCA
>WBZR01004586.1_pt1 | contig 11185 bp, 10 predicted proteins | sample 5204231 | NCBI WGS metagenome assembly WBZR01 (sample SAMN12412403, study PRJNA552823) | activated sludge metagenome | isolation source: activated sludge from anammox sidestream of wastewater treatment plant... | place: USA: Virginia | collected 2017-08
ATGGATGCAGATGCAATCGTAAAGCTTAACGTATCACCTTTAACGATGGGCAATTGCGGTATTGGCAGGTCTTTAACAGGTACTGCATCAATCAAAAGATAATCAGGATGTATTGAAAGATCTTCCACTGCCATTTTCATGGCTCTTATAGATGCATTGTAAATATTTATTTTGTCAATCTCGACATTATCTACTACACCAACCCCTATGCTGAGGGCATTGCCCCTTATGATCTCATATATGCGCTCCCTCCTGGACGGAGAGAGTCTTTTCGAATCATCTACTCCATCTATCATGCAGCCTGCAGGGAAGATAACCGCTGCCGCCACAACAGGGCCTGCAAGACATCCCCTGCCGGCCTCATCAATCCCTGCAATATGAGTAAATCCCTGCCGGTATACATCAGCCTCAAATGAGAGGTCAGGTAGCGGAGACACACCAGCTATTCCTCTGCCGGCGCCGTTGTCTTACCCACTGCTGCCCCACCTCGAGCAATTGTATCCTTGTCAGTAATACGCATGGCCCGCCCCTTCTTTTCCCTTATATAATATAGTTTTGCCCTGCGCACCTTGCCGCTCTTGAGGATCTTTATATCCTGCACATACGGTGAGTAGACCGGAAATACGCGCTCAATCCCTACGCCATAGGAAACCTTTCTTACAGTTATTGTCTTTCTGTTGTTTCTTCCGCGTCGTGCGATTATGTTCCCTTCAAATACCTGTGTTCGTTCCCTGTCACCCTCTATGACCTTGACATGAACCTGTACTGTGTCACCCACACTGTACGGCGCAATTTTCTTCTGCATCTGTTGTTTTTCAATACGTTCAATCACATTCATTGCTCTCTCTCCTCCTTTATTTCATCAAGTAATTTTATATCTTCTACCGACAACACCGCCTTGTCAAGCATATCTGGACGTTTATCCAGTGTGTTGATGATCGCCTGTTTCCTCCTCCATCTCCTTATAACATCATGATTACCTGATAAAAGGACCGGTGGCACAACCATCTCTCTCAGCTTTGACGGTCTCGTGTAATGAGGATAATCAAGCAATTGATTAAATGATTCATCCTCTGCCGAGGAACTGTCACCAAGAACACCCGGGATCAACCTTACTGCAGAATCAATAACGACAAGGGCAGCCAGTTCACCGCCTGTAAGCACATAATCACCGATGGATATCTCTTCCGGCGACAGATATGTCCTTACGCGCTCGTCTATACCCTCATAATGTCCGCATATGAAGACTATCCTGCGCCCTTCCCTGCTCAAATCCGAAGCGAGGTCCTGATTATACCGCATTCCCTGGGGAGACATGAGGAGTATGCGAATATCACTCTCCTCTTCCCTTATCGAATCAACTGCCATAAGAACCGGCTCTGCCTTCAATACCATCCCGGCTCCGCCGCCATACGGGTAATCATCGGCTGAACGGTGCCTGTCAAATGTAAAGTCCCTTATGTCAATTACCCTGACATTCAAAAGGCCTTTGGTCTGAGCCCTGCTCAGGATACTCTCACCAAGCACCGGAGAAATCATCCCGGGGAAGAGTGTCAGGATGTCACATCTCAATTAAACCATCCATCACGGCAATCACCATACGCTGCCTCTTCGTGTCAACTTCCTTTATCACATCACGAATCGCAGGGATTAAATATTCATGTTCTTCATCCCTTACTACATAGACGTCGTTACTCCCTGTTGAAATAATCTCTTCAATCTTTCCAAGACAGGCGCCATCTGTTGTAAATACTTCGATGCCTATTATCTCGAAGTGATACCAGGCGTCCCTGCCAAGCACTGGTACTTCATCTTCAGGTACAGAGATGTAACATCCAACTACCTTTTGCGCGTCAGATGCTGTCTTAATATTTGCCAGAGTCACGGCATATCCGCCTCTTACCGGCCGGACCTTTCTTACACAGGACTGTCGTACTTCACCATTTTTTGAAACTATGAAAATATCTTTCAGGGAAAAAATCCTGTACGGGTCATCTGAGAGCTGAATTACCTTAACCTCACCCTTTAAGCCATGAGGCCTGACAATACAGGCTACTGCCACATATTCAGGGCCTGAGCCGTGGTCTATTCGAGTATCTCCAGTAAACACCTTTTCCCAAGCTTTGTACCGGCTGCACCAAGGATCGTACGCATTGCCCTTGCAGTCCTGCCCTGCTTGCCAATGACCTTGCCGAGATCCTCGCGGGCTACCCGCAATTCAAGCACCGTGGTCTTCTCCATTTCAACCTCTGAAACAACAACATCAGATGGTTTGTCAACAAGCGCCTTCGCAATAAGTTCGATCAGCTCTTTCATCACAACCACCTCCGTTTCCCGACAAATTATCTGTCAACCCGAAAACAAGTCTTTATGGTTATGGATTTTTTCTGATGTCATCATATTTCTTCATGATTCCACTTTTATCAAATATCTGCCGCACAGTGTCAGATACCGTCGCCCCTTTACTGAGCCAGTAAATGGCCCTGTCTTCTTTGATGTTTACGACAGCCTCAGTTTTAAGCGGGTCATACACGCCAAGGACTTCAAGAAACCTTCCATCCCTTGGCATGCGGGAGTTTGCAACAACTACCCTGTAAAAAGGGCATTTTCTCCTCCCCATTCTCGTTAATCTTATCGTTGTAGCCACTACATCACCTCCTTAATTTATGTGAACTTAATAAATGACTTTATTATCTGAAGCCTTTTCCTGTGCCCGCAAACTGCAGCAATGTTTAATATGTTTGTGTTAATTCACCTGACCTTATATTATAATGGAATTCCCTTACGTTCGTCTATAACATTCTTTATTTTCTGGAGCAATGACTGAAATTCCCTGTCTTCAACCATCAGGCACATATTCATCTTAATCTGTGATGGGACTTTTTCAGACTTGTTCCATTTGGCAATATTTTCCCTGAGCCTTTGGACAAATGTCTGCCCCTTAATCTCATCTACTCCATAAAGAAGGATGACAAACTCGTCATCTCCATAACGGCTCGCAATATCTACCTCACGAATAGTCTCTTTAATTATGTTTCCAATTCCCCTCAGTATCTCGTCGCCTGCCCTGTGCCCGTGCCTGCTGTTCAATTCCCTGAGTCCATCAACATCAAGCATCAGGAGTGCAATAGTCCCACCATGACGCTGAAGCCTTTTAGCCTCAATGTTATACAGGTCTTCAAAATACTGCCTGTGATAAAGCTGCGTCAGGGGATCAAGGCGTTCAAGAGATAACAGCCGTTCTTCCAGTAACTGCCTGTCAATATCATTTCTAACCAGGATTGCGGCAAAATTCTCTCCGTCACAATAAACATGAGCCGCAAGACCTGGCAGGATAAACGGACGGCCTGACCTGTCCGTAATCTTTATGTCAAGTGAGTCCATGCCTTTCTGCGAATCAATCACACTCAGCTTCGGACACGCTCCATCACAGAGTTGATTCCCATCCTTGTCATAACAGATAAACAGCTCTGTGCAGAGTCGCATTGAGAGGACTTCCGGTTTACTCCAGCCGGAAACTGACTCAGCTACGCTGTTCATTTCAACTATCTTCCATTCCTTATCTATTATAAAGATGCAGTCGGATGAAAGATCAAAAATACCCGAAAGTGCCGATCTCTTAATGTCAAAACTCATGAAAATAACCTTCTCGCCTTATTCAGCATTGATATCTTCCCCCTTGCCCCTGAAAGACTTTTCATCATCTTCTTTGCCTCAGCAAATTGCCTGAGAAGACGGTTGATCTCCTCGACGCTGGTGCCACTCCCCCTCGCAATCCGTTTCCGCCTGCTGCCATTTATTATCGTGTGATCTATCCTCTCTCTCATTGTCATCGAACTGATTATTGCCTCTACCCGTTTGAGGCTGTCTTCAGGAATATCACCTCCGGCAGCCTGAAGCATCTTCCTGCCGCCAGGAATCATTTGAATGAGGTCCGTAAGTGAACCCAGCTTTCTTAATTGTCTCATCTGTGTCCGGAAATCTTCAAGGGTAAAACCATCACCCTTCAATTTATTCTTTAAGTTTGAAACTTCTTCAAGTGAGTATGCATTTTGTGCCTTTTCAATCAGAGAGAGGACATCACCCATCCCGAGTATGCGTGAAGCGATGCGTTCAGGTTGAAACGGCTCGAGTTGATCAAGCTTTTCACCCATTCCTACAAGCCTGACAGGCTTGCCAGTTACATGACGCACTGACAACACGGCTCCGCCCCTTGCATCGCCATCCATCTTAGTAAGGATCACTCCCGTTATGTCCAGTGACTTGTCAAAATGAGAAGCTATATTTACCGCATCCTGGCCTGTCATGGCATCAACAACCAATAGGAGTTCAGCCGGGTTCACAATGGACTTTATCCGTACAAGTTCCTCCATCAATTCGTCATCTATGTGAAGGCGGCCTGCCGTGTCAAGTATTACTACTTCGTGGCCATACATCTTAGCGTACCCTACGCCGTCACGGCATACGGATACTGCATCCTTTCCGCCGTCCGGCGTAAACACCTGGACATTGAGATTTTCGCCCAGGACGCATAACTGTTTTACTGCTGCGGGTCTTCTTACATCTGCAGCCACAAGGAGTACCTTCCTGCCCTTCTTCTTGAACATAGAGGCGAGCTTACCGGCAGTGGTCGTTTTACCCGATCCCTGAAGTCCCGACAACATTATTACTGTCGGCGGGTTTGAAGAGAGGCGTATCCCGTCGCTCTGCTCACCCATTATGGAGCACAGTTCTTCATAAACTATCTTGACAACCTGCTGGCCCGGAGTCAGGCTTCCCATTACATCCTGCCCCATTGCCCTTTCCCTGATGCGGTCAACAAACTCCTTAACTACCTTGAAGTTTACATCCGCCTCAAGCAGGGCAAGCCTCACCTCTCTGAGCCCATCCTGAATATCCTGCTCAGTCAGCACACCTTTACCCTTAAACTTCTTCAGTATAGAGTCTAATTTGGATGTCAGATTATCAAACATATTACCCCATATTAAAATTATGAATTAAATCTAAAAAATATTAGATGACTTTCGGACAATTGTCAAGAACAATACGACCAGACAAATTCTCTTTCAATTACATGTCCATAATCATACATAAAGGCGGGCCAAACAAATCATTCAGGTCGCAGACGTTAGCACTGCTCCCTGAATGCCGTATAAAGACATCCACTGCGTTCGCCTTATTCCTTGTCCTCTTCGAGCGTAGGATATGCTATGTTGGTAATATGCGAATTTATCCTTTTCAGATTGCTCAGGATGTCGAGGTGAATGGAGCTTGTATCAATGGACTCCTGAAGCCCCATATGAAGCCTGTTTATGTGAGCCTGCCTCAAGTCCCTTTCAATCTCGCCCATCCTTGCATTATGACGCACTACTTTATGAGCAAGCTCCTTATCCCTGCTCGTGAATGCAGAAATTACTATATCGAGGTTTTCAACGACCTTTTTGTGAAAATCCGTTATCTCATTCATCCCCTCTTCTGAAAATGCCACACCGTGGTATATTTTCTTCTTTGCAAGTTCCATAAGATTCTTATCAATGATATCACCTATATTTTCCATGTTTCCGGTTATGGCGATCAGCTCGAATTCCCTCCTGGACTGAGACGGTGTGAGGGTTGACTGGGCAAGCCTTGTCAGGTACAGCCTTATCTCCCTGTCAAGCAGGTCCACTTCATCATCCCTTTGCTCAATCCTGCTTAGCAGGTCCCTGTCATTTGTCCTGAAGACGGTTATACTCTCTTTAAGCATCCACTGTACTATTTCAGACATCCTTATTGCTTCACGCGCAGCCTGTCCAAGGGCAAGTGAGGGTGTGCTTAATACATGCGGATCAAGATATTTGGGGGCAAATTTATCATCCTCCACTTCCGGAATAATTTTTCGTATCAGATTTGCAATAGGATCTGTAAATGGTATGAATATTACCCCAATCGCCAGATTAAATATTGTATGGGCATTGGCTATCTGCCTTGGCAAGTCTGAAGCCGAATACTCTATCAGTTCCTTAAAAAACCCGGTGAAAGGATAGAATATTGCTACGCCGAGTATCTTGAATAATATATGGGCAGCAGCCACCTGACGTGCCTCGACATTTGCGCCAATGCTTGAATATACAGCAGTTGCACATGTGCCTACATTGGCGCCGAATATTATCGGGATGGCTACATCCAGTGACATCAGATTTTGAAGTGATAAAGCAAGCGTCACACCTATAATAGCCGCACTGCTGTGGACGATTGCAGTAAGTATAGCGGCAATTAATATCCCGGAAATAGGGTTATCGCCTAAAGACAGCAGTATAGTCTTGAAGTAAATGCTTTCCTTTAGCGGCATCATGCTGTCCGATATAATCTTAATAGAATAAAAGATGAATGAAAATCCGAGGACCCCTTCACCGATATCCCTGACTACGGCACGCTTTCCGAGAAACGTGACGGCAACGCCGGCAGCTATGAACAGGAGCGCTATGTTATATACCCTGAAAGAAAGTATCTGAACAGTAAAGGTTGTCCCGATATCAGCGCCTAAGATTACACTTATGGTCTGATTGAGCCGCATCAGACCAGAACTGACGAATCCTACCAGCATGACCGTTGTGGCGCTGCTGCTCTGGAGTATGGCAGTAATGACTGCCCCCACTCCTATTCCAGTGAATTTGTTTTTTGTGAGAGACGTCAGAATGGCCCGGAGACGTCCGCCTGCGGCCTTTTGAAGCCCGTCACCGGCAAGCCTAATCCCATATAATAGTATGGCTATGCCGCCGAGAACGGATATGGTTGAGTAGAAAAACATCGGTGAATCATTTTAAATATAGTTCAACCTTGCTCAGAGCGTCAGGCATATCGCGGACGGTAAAACCAAGTTCCCTGCATATCCTGAGCATTCGTTTGTTGCCAGTCAGAACAAAACCATAAACCTGTTCCAACCCCTTTTCGTGGGCGATTCCAATAAGCATGTCGACGAGTTTGTATCCTAAACCCTTTCTCTGAAATTCATCATGGACCAGCACTGCAAACTCTCCCTTTCTGAAGTCCGTCTCCATAATTATCCTGCCGATCCCAATCAACCTCTTTCTGCCGCCCTCTTTAAGCTCCGCAACTATTGCCATCTCACGGTCATAATCAATGTTGCAGTATCTTGTCAGCATTTCATGTGTTATCTTTCTGACTGCCTGAAAGAACCTGCCGACAAGCGCCTGTTCAGAAAGAGTTGAGAGGAGTTCACTCTCCATTGGTTCATCTTCCGGACGTATGGGCCTCAACATGACTTCCGTTCCATCCATGAGTTTCCAGGGCATAATATATCTGACAGGATATGGGGTAATAACAAGATGCTGATATGGCGCATGAGACTCGATGGCATCCTTATCAATCACAGTCCTTGCATCGAGGGCAGATATTGCCTGTCCTGAAATTGCAAGCGGGTTGATATCCATCTCTGCTATCTCAGGAAAATCCACAATGAGATTGGAAAATGCGACAATAATATGTTCCAGCTGCCTTATGTCGGCCGGAGGTCTTCCGCGGTATCCCTGGATCATTCTGAAGACCTCTGTCTCTTCCATAAGTCTTCTTGCAAGGGTTTGATTAAGGGGCGGAAGGGCAACCGAAAAATCCCGGAAGATCTCCACTCCGACTCCGCCCATTCCAAAGAGTATGACAGTTCCGAACTCCCTGTCTTTCTTTGCCCCCAGGATAAGTTCATAGTCAATCCGCTCAAACATCTTCTGAACGGACACACCGGTTACGACCGCCTCCGGACGCCTTTCTTTTACCCGACTGATTAATCTCTCATATTCGTCCACCAGCTGCTCATCAGAATTTATTCCTGTTGCAACACCGCCTACATCAGTTTTGTGAGTAATATCAGGCGATACTATCTTCAACACCACCGGATATCCGGCATCTCTGGCCGAGGCAAGGGCATCATCAATATTGGATGATATGAATGACCTGATTACAGGTATTCCATAATCCTTCAGCAGCTTTTTTGATTCGTCCTCATTGAGTAGAGTCCTTCCTTCCTGAACAGATCGCCTGATGAGGGCCTTTAAATGGTGTTTTGGAGGCGCCTGATCAACGGACAACTCAGAAGGGGTTTCGTACAGTAACTGCAGATTCTTTCCGTATTTGTACATGTATAAATAGGTCTTTACTGCGTGCTCAGGCGTCTCATATGTGGGGATATTGTTTTTAAGAAAGACCGCCCTGCCTTCTTTAGCCCTCTTGCCCCCCATCCAGACCGTTATAATGGGCTTGTAAGTCTTCTTTGCAATATCAACAATCCTCCTGGCAAGCTCATCCGGCTTTGCTGCACCCTGAGGCGTATAGATGACGAGGATGCCATTCACCTCTTCATCATTTAAGCATACATTTATTGCATTAATATATCTGTCAATATCAGCGTCTCCAAGAATATCCACAGGGTTGCCCCTGCTCCAGTGTGCCGGCATGTGCAGGTCAAGATCGCTGATGCTCTTTTCTGAAAGCCTGGACAACTCTCCGTGAGATTCCATCAGCGCATCAGTTGCAATAACACCGACACCTCCGGCATTCGTAACTATTGCCAGTTTTGGCCCCTTTGGAAGATATTTGGAATCGAGCACTTCTGCTGCATTAAAGAGGTCAGCTATCTCTTCTATCCTGATAACACCAGCCCTCTTGAATGCAGCGTCATAGACATGATAGTCACCTGCCATGGCTCCGGTATGAGAAACAGCGGCCTTTGCGCTTTCTGCAAACTTGCCGGGTTTAATGACGATTATGGGTTTATTCCTCGCAAACCCCCTCGCTGCGCTCATGAACTTCTTGGCATTCCCTATGCCTTCTATGTAGAGCATGATGCTCCGTGTATTAGGGTCATCACCGACAAAATCAATGATATCCCCAAAATCTACGTCAATCATGGAGCCAAGGGAGGCAAACATGCTGAAGCCTACGTTGGACTCCATTGCCCAGTCAAGTATTGCGCTCCCCAGCGCGCCGCTTTGTGAAATAAAGGCTATCTTGCCTGGCTTTGGATTAACCTTCAGAAAAGAGGCATTGAGGCTTATATGCGGTCTGATGACACCAAGACAGTTCGGGCCGACGATACGCATGCCGTATCTTCGCCTTGTCTTCCTTATCTCGTCTTCCAATCCCCTGCCATCTTCACCTGCTTCACGAAAACCGGCTGAAATAATTATTACACCTTCGATGCCGGCCTTGCCGCACTCCTCGACCATTGCAGGCACAGTTGCGGCGGGTGTAACAATCACGGCAAGATCAATGGTGGCAGGAATGTCTGAGACAGAAGGAAAGCATTCCATTCCCAGGACTTCCTTCCGGTTAGGATTTACAGGAAAGACCTTCCGGTCAGGAAATCTGACCAGATTCTCGAGTACCGTCCTCCCTACAGAACCCTCACGCTCTGTAGCGCCTATGACGGCGACCGTATCTGGATTAAATAGTTTTTTCATATTGTCACATTTAACTGGAATTCAAAGATGAGTTTCTGTATGCTTATCGTCAGATTAGCCTAAGACGATAATAGATTAATTCATCGCCAAATTCAACCCCTTCCAATTTCATTACTTAATTGATATTATTGCATAAATTCTCATGATTATTTATTTTGCAAAGCGACTGCTTGAGATGATCCCCACCATCATTGGGATAACACTGATATCTTTTTTCATTATTCACCTTGCCCCAGGAAGGCCAACGGATATTCTTGCCGAGTTAAACCCCAAAATAACTCCCGAGGCGAGGGAAAAGCTTGAAAAGTATTACGGTCTCGACAAACCCATCATTGTTCAGTATGGCATCTGGATAAAACGGCTGATAAAACTCGATTTTGGTGAGTCATTCTCTACAGACAAGAGACCTGTATGGGACAAGATAAAGGAACGGATGCCGGTTACGATCCTTATCAACGTGCTTTCCCTCATACTGGTCATCCTTATTGCCATACCTATAGGGGTGTCTTCTGCCACACATCAGTATTCCCTGTACGATAAAATTACCACGGTCGTGGTCTTTGTAGGTTTTGCCATACCGACATTCTGGCTCGCCCTCCTTCTGATGATACTCTTTGGGATATATCTGGACTGGCTTCCAATATCAGGAATAAAGTCGCTTGATTATGATGATCTTACAACCGGTGGTAAAGTACTGGATATTTCGGGACATCTTATACTCCCTGTTTTGCTTGAGGCCTTTGGCGGCCTTGCCGGGCTTTCCCGCTATATGAGAAGCAATATGCTTGAAGTAATCAGGGCTGATTACATCACAACCGCACGTGCGAAGGGGCTGTCCGAACGTGCCGTCATATATAAGCATGCAATGAGAAATGCACTACTGCCGGTTATAACAATTCTGGGGTTATCTGTTCCCGGGCTCATAGGCGGGAGCGTTATTTTTGAAACCATATTCGCCATTCCAGGCATGGGGCAACTGTTTTACATGTCTGTTATGACAAGGGATTATCCATTAATAATGGGTGTATTGACCATAGGGGCGGTCTTGACATTGATGGGAAATCTTCTGGCGGACATCGGATATGCTGTTGCTGACCCAAGGATAAGGACACGGTAATGCTCAGCACGTTCTGGAATCGTTTCAGACAAAACAGGCTCGCACTACTTGGCGGTGTAGTGGTGGTGTGCCTTTTTACAGTAGCTGTCCTTGCGCCTGCCATAACACCATATGACCCCAATGCTGTCAATGTGGAGAATATCCTTGAACCTCCCGGTTTGACCCACCCATTCGGAACAGACGACCTCGGACGTGATATCCTGAGCCGTATTATGTGGGGAGCCCGGATATCACTTTCCGTCGGTTTTGCCGCAGTAGGAATCTCAACATTGATTGGCGTGATTTTCGGGGCGATTACAGGATACTATGGGGGTTGGACTGACCGCATCATCATGAGGTTTGTTGACATAATGCTTTCAATCCCAACCTTCTTCCTGCTCCTTGCCGTTATAGCATTCCTCGAACCCGGAATAAGGAATATCATGATTGTCATTGGACTCACATCATGGATGGGGGTAACGAGACTGGTGCGGGCTGAATTTCTTTCTGTAAAGGAAAGAGAATTTGCTCAGTCCGCACGGGCAATAGGAGCCGGAGACATGAGAATAATCTTCAGGCATATCCTGCCTAATGCCATGGCGCCGGTCCTTGTATATGCCGTCCTTGGTGTTGC
>WBZR01004587.1_pt1 | contig 11185 bp, 16 predicted proteins | sample 5204231 | NCBI WGS metagenome assembly WBZR01 (sample SAMN12412403, study PRJNA552823) | activated sludge metagenome | isolation source: activated sludge from anammox sidestream of wastewater treatment plant... | place: USA: Virginia | collected 2017-08
GCCAGAAAAATCCAGCAGATCCAATATAGAATTGCTTGGTAACCATTTTTTCTCTTCTCTTTCATTGTATTCTCCAAATGAACTCTCTTTCGGCAATACCTCCTACATTACGTAGTATTAGTGTAACTGATTGAGGACGTTCTTGAAAAGCAGGAAACGTAAGCACACCTTCTCTATGATGTCCTCCAGGCGGATCTCCGTCCCAGGATAAAGGAAGTAGTTTATTTCTCTTCTCATCAGTAAGTTCTGCACTTTTTGTCAGGTTTTCATCTAAGCTGCCTGTATGAGTATCCAGTATTACCTGAAATTGCCATGTTTTTATATCTTCGGAAATATTTTCTGGCGTAATCTTCACAGTAACAGAACCTTCCGAATTCGTCTGGGTAATTAAGGAGTTTTGTAACTGAAGCTGGGTAGTAATCTTATTACCTTGCGAGGGATTACTCACAACTCTGTAGAAAACAAAAACTGCTAGTATGGTTATCAGACAAATGATAAAAATGTTTTTATATCTCATACACTTTTAGAAAACTTTATTACCCTGCTTCCCATATACAAAATTCCCACCAAATTAAAAGCGATCCCTACCCAAAATAACTGTACCTGATATTGAGAAATCACAGTAACAACGCCAACAATCCCTAGAATCGGTAAAAGATTGACAAGATAGTGAGCACAGCAGGAAATCATTGCGGCAGTAGAGGTAGTCCCTGATACAGCCAGAACCTTGCCTGAAGTATTTTGATGATGAATGGCGTTTTTTAAATATGAATAGAGCCCGATCTGAATACCGAAACCGATAGCAAGAGTAATGACAAAGTACCAGAACTGGTAGAACTGATCGAGCATAAAATCCCAACCACTCACAAAAGAAACAATTGCAACATATACAGCCAAAAGAATTAAAGTTGCAGTTGACCCATTCCTTATCGATGAATTAATATTTCTCTGCATACTATTTTCTCTCATTAAAAATATTCTCTAAGAATTTCTTCATACTTTTTCGGGTTTGAGATTTCGGTCATTATTACATCTCCTTGATACCCACCTGATGCACTCGTCTTAAGACTAATATCTCCGTAGTTAAAGATTTTTCCAAAGAATGATTGATTTACAGAGATCGATCGGATATTGTCAAAATGAAAGACGTCCTCCTCGACATGAAGAATACCATTTCTTCGTATAATATGCTTACCCGCTAAATAGTACGCACTGTTAGCCCATGAAAGGGTAACGTTTAAAATCAAAAATAACTGCATGAGTAGTTTAAGAAAAAATATAACAAGTAAAAGTAGAGATATATGGTGATGCAGGTCAAATGGCAATGCAAAACTTAATGTAAGCAGATAATATAAACCAACGTAAAGGAGATCAAAGAGGAGGAGTACCGTTGCTAATTTAGCTACCAGAATGATAATACTTCCTCGAATTGGTTCTAATTCATGCTTTCGCTCCTCATGGTTATGATTATGGATTTTCATAGTATTTTCTTAGCGTAATTTTGGAATAAATACCGATGTTTTCTTTATATAGCTTTCGTATTCTTTTCCAAATATTTTTACCAATTATGTTTCTTCAGGCTTAGCAAGTCGTGTGTACATAAAAACAAGAGTAGAGAATATGACAATTGTTACGATTGTTGGCTTTAGAAGTAAAAAACCAAACATGAGAGCAACAAAGCCAGCATATTGCAGATGGCCGATACGAGCATAGAAATCGTTTATCCCTAATTTGTGATGTTTTTGCACTCTATATAATTTACTTACTACTCCGCAGCCTGTGCATCCTCTTTTGTTTTATGGACTGTACCATCTGGATGTTCAGGTGGCGCATACACGGTAAAGAGTTTTAAATCTTCATCGCCTGTATTTTTGAAATTGTGTTTTGTACCAGCAGGAACAAATACTACTTCATGTTCCTCAACACTTCTGCTTTCTCCATTTAATATTGCTTCACAATCCCCATCGACAAAGAACAATATTTGATCAGTATCAAAATGTGTTTCTTCTCCGATGTCATCACCTACTGGAATACTCATAGCAACAATTTGGCTATGTTGTCCTGTATGTAGTACTTTTCTAAAGTTTATATTTTCTTTTGTCAGTCTTTTAATATCTTCAGCATACATATTATTCACCTCCTAACTTGTTTAATTTTACTTTTTTTAATCCGCATACTTTTCCGGATTATTGTCAAAATGTTGTTTGCAATTCTCAGAGCAGAAATAATAGGTTTTTCCTTTATACTCAGAACTGAATTTTGCCTCATCTGATGCTAATTCCATTCCGCAAACCAAATCTATAACAAACTCTTCTTTTTCTTCAACCTGATAGCCGTATTCTTCTAGTTGTTTTTTAGTCATTTCTTCAAAATCACCTTCTTTCTTTTTAATATTCATTAATGCTTATGGTCTTTCATCATAAACATCATCATTATTGGACAGAGTAAAATAATCCCGAGTGGCAAGAGTATTGAAGCGTAAAGTGACCTCTGTAATAAAAGGAAAGCTCCTACAGCAAACACAACTACCCATATATGCCAAGATGTTAAAAGTTTTTTAGTATTCATATGTGCCTCCTTACTATCATAATCATTTACTAACCAAAGTATGCACTTACTTACTGTTATTAACAATGAAATAGATCAACATTATTTATTGAGGTATTTCATTGTAGAAAGTCAAAAGAATAGAGTAACCTTATAGCATGATACAAATACTATCTCGTGGGGAATATAAGCTAATTGAGACAAAATACCATACCAAAGTGCTTATTTTGGATGATGAAAAAACATACGCCTGGATTAACGCAGAAAATATTGGTGAGATACTCGTTGCTTCTCATAAAACTCTTAAAGAAGATAATTTGCTTGCTGTTGGGAAGTATAGGCTTTACGACGTCGAAGAGGAGCCTAAATACTCTGATCAGCAGCATTTAGAACTTCAGGTTGGGTGTGGGTATTGGCAAGGATATTTACTTCCCACAGGAATGCCAACAAATGAAAAGAAAAGAAACAGGATTATTCCAACAGATGAACTTATTACTGCTACAACTAATTGTTGCCATCACGCCTCAAGTGCTCACTAACTCACTTTCAAGTTTATGAATATCACGAATTTTGACTAAATGATTGGTATTTGTAATTAGCCCTTCTTTTTCAAGTCTCGTACTCTCTCTGCTGATTGTTTCTTTTGTCAGTCCGGTAAGTGCTGAAATCTCCCGATGAGTGATACTAAGTTCCACTTCTGCATTTTCTTTTTGTTCTCCAAATCTATATGATGCATTCAGGATCGCAAAAATCACTTTCATATATGCATCTCCTGATTGGAGATACTCAATACGAGAAAGCAATCCATGCATTCCTTTATACAAACGACTAATAATGTCATACATAATCTCCGGTTCTTTTTTCAGAAATGCAATAACCTCGTCTTTTGGGGCTCGATAAACTTCGACTTCTGTTACTGCTTCGAAGTAATATGTATTATGAGTATTATTGATAGCCCACATGAGAGGAAAAAACGAAATCGGTTTATAAAGGTTTAGTGTTTGTTCTTCGCCATCTTTTGAAATTGAATACTGTCTTACTACACCGCTTTTTAAATAGAAAATTCCTGACGGCTCATCATCAGCACGTATCAGGATTTCACCTTTTTTATACTGCTGATGTTTAAATAGTGTAAAGAAAGTTTCAAGTTTTTTGGCAACTACTGCATTCATACATATATTTAGATTACTTCAAACTGTGACATCATGCCAGCTTCCATATGTTCAGGTATGTGACAGTGAAGAACCCAATCGCCTGGATTGTCCATATCAACAAGTAGCTCTACTGTGTCACCGGTCTGGACAAGAACTGTGTCTTTCCAGACCAAGTTTTGATTCGGTATTCCATTTGTATTGAGTACTAAAAAGCGTTGTCCGTGAACATGAATAGGATGTTGCATTGGGTGCTGGGCTTTGGGATCATTGATAAGTTTGAGTTTTACCTTGTCACCTTTTTTAAATTGCCAATTTATATCCATATTTTCCTGTCGTGTTTCTGTATCAACAAGCTTCCATGTAATCATTTTTGTATCGGACATCACATTCATCTGACCCATATCATCTTCCCACTCAATTTTCTGAACCGTTCCGTCATTTAATGGCATTTCTTCATTACTCATCATTGATCCACCATGCATATTATGCATACCTTCATTATTTTCATTTTGCCGCATCATATTCCCCATCATTGATAACGTCATATTGAGTGTTTTATCTGCAGGCTTTGTAAAGAGTGGTCGAAGGGCTGTAAGAGAGTTGATAAAATCTTGATTTACTCTTGGAACAAGAAGATAAGATGTGGTAACTGGAGTAGTAGCAACAGCTACTGTGCCCAGTGTATACGTCTTTTCAGGTGTTTTATTAACTATCTGGAAATCTCCTGACTGTTCAAACCAGATTTCAACTATTGAGCGCTCAGATGGTCCTATTACAACTGTGTCCACCCATTCTTCTTTTTCATATTTCCCGTTATCTGCACCTACTAATCTCATTCGAGTGTTTGGAATTGAAAAGTTAAATACTCTGGTATTGGCAGCATTCGTAAGATATAAGCGGACTCGTTCACCTTGTTTTATAGATAGTTTGTACTTGTCATCACCATTAATAAGCATGGTATTTCCATATCTTCCCATCAGGGTGTGATTTGCTCCTGATTTACTAAAAGAGGCTATTTTGCCATTTTGAATGAGAATATCATCAAGAAACAGTGCTTCTTCCCGATCAACCTCTGCCCAATAATCTGACTGATTTGGTGTCACAACATAATTACCATATAACCCCAGCTCTTGAGCATAGTCTTCTCGAAGATGTGGATGATACCAATATATTCCTTCATCAGGAAACTTTATTTTATAAGTAAATGATTCACCGACTTTAATTGCTTCTTGGGTAACGTCCACTACGCCATCAAATTGATTATCAAGCCTTACTCCGTGTGAGTGGAGTGCTGTATCAACATCAGTGTCATTTTTAAAATTGAGAGTAATTTCTGAGCCTTGGTCTACTTTAATTAAAGGACCAGGAATTGAGCCATTATACGCAAGCATTTTGACTTCAGTGCCATTAATATTTTTTTTGACTATGCTTGCTGTCAAATCATAGGTATCACCATTTTTTAGCTCAACAACTCTTGATGCTTTTGCTTCAGGATAATTATTTACCTCTTTTGAATATTCTCCTGTCTTACTCGAACTTTCTCTTTGCTTCTGAGTATTTGAATACAAGTATATTCCTGCCCCCACAAGCACAATCCCAATAATAATCGCGGCTAGAACTTTTTGCATATTATTCATAACGAATTTCAATATTATCACCCTCCTTCATCATGTAATTTTCAAAATCAGTATTTTCCTTTCCATTGACAAGCATTTTAACTGTTCCATCTTGACCGTTTTTCTTATCTAAAATTGTTGTTGAGTTAAAGTCCTCCCCCCAAATTTTAAAGAAATTGCCAAGTTTTGTATCATCTTTCGTAACTACTCCCTGCGCTTCTATATGTACCACACCATCTTTTGCATCTGTATCGTGAGTATGAATCTTTTGATGCACTGCTCCAAGTCCAATATTAGCTGGAAGTTCTTGTTTCAGACCTTTAATAATAATCGTAAGCTTTGGATGCCAGTGCAACCCGTTGTTTGCTACTACCTGGTCAGGAGGGACAGATGATTCGCTACCTTTTGATAAAAAGAAAACTCCACCAATTAGTATAGATATTGTTAAAAGTGCTATTCCACCAATTACTCTCTTCTCAGTTGTCATAATCCTTACTGATTTCTGCATCATAGCTATCATCAAGTTTTTTAATTATAGAAATAATCTTATCTATTGAAATTTTCTCTGGATCAAAGGTAACCTCAGTTTGCTGCTTTGCATAGTTTGTTTTTGCTTCTTTAACCCCTTCAGTATCCTCAAGCTCACCATCTATATTCATAGCGCAGCTTGTACAATGCATACCAAATATATTTAGTTTTACTTTTTGCATATGTTTTATATTACGTTAATTGTTCCTCTATACATTCCCATACTGCACATGAACGGTATTTGTGTGCCTGGTTCATTTGGTGCGGTAAAGGTGACCGTATCAGTGTTTCCATTTGTGACGATTTTTTGGATATTGTACTTCGGTAGAGTAAACGCCTGTGCACATCCACCTCCACCATTATTTACTAACCGTAGAGTTACTTTGGAACCAGCCTTAACATTTATGTTGTTGGGATTATATCCATTGTTATCAATAGTAATTGTTGCATCAGTTACGGCAACTGCTGCCTGAGCAGTAGGAGAAAAATCTCCTTCGCAAAAGGTGAATGTGCAATAGAAATTTGACCACACATTATCGAGTGTCAGATTACTTCCAGTTAATGCTATCGCTCCATTAAGATTATATACAGCAAGAAGAATAAGTGCATACGCTGCTACTTTTAAAAACCGTTTATGCATTGCATCCCCGAGCCTCGTTGCGAGATACCCAAGTGTAAAAAAGACTGGAGAAGTTCCCAGTGTAAAAGCAGCAAGTATTGCAGCTCCATATACTGGGTTACCGGATGCAATCGCTAACGCCATCATTGCCTGTGTCGTCCCGCAGGGAATAAACACAGTAAACGCTCCAAGCATAGCAGGTGCAAAAATGCTATTACTTTTTGACTGGTTCCTCACGAGTTTTGTTAGAAACTTAGGTGGCTGGATAATAAAGTATCTGAATATCGGGTGTACATTTAAAAGATTCAATGCCGTCCCGATCATAAAGACTGCAACTGCAACCGTCATTATAATTTTCGCTGTAAGTGATAACTGAACAACTGAACCAAGCCAGCCAAGCAAGAAGCCAAGAATGGTATAAGCAATTACCTTCGCAATGAGAAAAGAAATGATAGGTAATGCGTTACCAGAATTTTTGGTTTTTTCTTTTAATTTTTCTTCTTCACGCTGCGCAATTGTTGTGGCTAGAAGACCTCCTTGCACAGCAAGGCAAGTAAGACCACCTGTAAAAAGTCCTGTTAAAAATATTGCCCACAAGTTCATAATTTATTGTAATTGTTTATCTATTTCTGCTTTAAATGTTGCAAACGGCATAGCACCCACAAGCGGCGTACCAGTAATAACCCCATCAGAAGTTGATTTACCTATAAAAAATGTTGGTGTGCCAGTTGCACCTACAGCTGCAGCATCTGCCAAATCTTTATCTACCTCGGCTTTATATTTATCTGAGTCAAGACATGATTGCAAAACTGAGCCATCTAGCCCTAGATCATTCGCGATAACTGATAACTGATCAAGTGCTAGCCCTGTTCCATTTGAGGTTGTTTTGGTAAATATTGCATCATGGTATTTGAAGTATGCTTCATCTCCTCCTTGTTCTCTTGCACACTCAGCAGCCTGTGCTTCTTTATGAGCATTTGCGTGGAAGCTTAATGGTAAATCTCGAACAACATACTTTACTTTACCTGTATCGATGTATTCTTTTTTAATTTGTGAGAATGTCTCATCATAATATCGTTTACAGAATGGACATTCATAATCTGTAAAGTCTATTAGAGTAACCTTTGCATTTTTATCACCAAGTACAGGATCATCATCAATTGAAACTTGTTTTGGAGTGGTGTCCTCCGGAGGAGCTTGTTGAGGCGGGACTTGCTGTGCTGCACCTTGTGCGTTTGCAGTTGCTCCTTTTGCTAAAGCCCCACCTTTTTCTAAGTACTGCATCTTTGTCCAAAGAGACCCAATTAGGAAGGATGCAACCATTAAAGCAGCTATCAACAATAGTTGTGTTTTATTCAACTTTGGAACTCGTAACGTTATGTATTTATTTTCTGTTTGTTCAGCCATAATATAGCTAATAACTACCTACTACATATTGTAGTAGTATTACTTTAGGAATGTCAAGGGTAAAAAATATTAGAGGCTACTAATGTGTTGGGGTATATGGTTGTGATGCGTTTGGTTGATTTACTTCAGTATTTGGTATTTCAGAATAAAACTTATTTAAACTTTTTTCACTTGCGCATGAATTCATACACGCCCCATCTGCGCACAACATCATAACATCATGTTCTTCGTGATGAAGCTCTTTAGCGTGTACCGGCACAACAAAGATTGTTGCAAGAATAAGTGAAGAAAATACTGTGATTAGTAGATGTTTTAATTTAAACTGTTTTTTAACAAATGGTTTATCCACTAATGAGTAAATTCTTGGCTCTAGAGTATCATGATCGGCAATTGCAGCAACAGGCACTGACTGAACAGTTGGGAAAGCAAGTAGTTTTTTGAGGGCGGATATAAGTGCGTAATGATTACCCAGCCTTTTAACGGCATATTGGTCAGCAGCGATCTCCCGATCAATTCTGTATTTTGTGATGAGATCACCTACAAGTGGGAAGAAGGGGAAGAGCGAATGAGCGACTGAGGCAACTATCATAGTAAATGTATCCCTGTTCTCTAAGTGGTATTGTTCATGCAGAAGTACTGCCTCAACTTCTTTTACTGACAGTTGAGATAATAAACCAGTTGATATGTAAATTTTAGTAGTTCTGATTCCTAGACAAAATGCGAAGTGTTTACTTGATTTTACTAAGCTTACCTTATCTTGCAACCCAAGGTGCATGATAAGTTTATCGATCTTTTGGTTAGCAAAGACATTACCTCCTAATTTATATTTCAGAAATTGTACTTTGATATATAAAATCAAAAATTTTATGATTGAGATCGTTAAAATAATAAAAAGGAACGCAAAAGGAATAATACTGAGATAATAGGGAATTGGAACCATATTTGCCTCTATTAGTAATGACTGACAGTAATATGTAACGTGACCTAAAAGCGGAGAAAACTTTTGAAGCGTGTAAAATAAAAGCGTTCCCAATAAAAGAAATAACCCTGAAAATAAGGCAAGATTTTTATTTATTTTTATCATACTCGTCAAGAACTTCTAAAAAATACTTTCTCTTTTTTTCCGGCAGTTTATCAATACTATCCGCAAATGAAGCGATTGCAGTATCACCAAAAGAGCTAATGAAGTTCTTTAAGAACGATTGAGCTACATTTTTAGTATATTTTCCTTTTGAAATCTTAGGAGAGTAAATATGCCCAGCAGTATTTTCTTTTCGAGTTAGGAGACCTTTATCGAAGAGTCTTTGTAGAATTGTTGCAACTGTAGTGTATGCAAGCTTTTTATCTGTCTCAAGTTTATTAAGTACATCTCGTGCTGAACAATTTTTGCACTCCCATACAATATCCATTATCTGCTGCTCAAGCTCACCAAGAGAAGGTTTCATACTACATATTGTAGCAGGTTAGATTAATAATCACTACTTCAGATGCTTGTTATAAAAGTCCAAGGTTCTCTCCGAGATTAAATCCCACCCTAAATTCCTAAAGTTATGATCTTGTCCTTCATATTCAAAGTACTCAAGTTGCTTTCCTTCTTTTTTTAATGCGTCTGAAAGTATAATACTTGTCTCAGGATCAACTTCTGTGTCAGATAGGCCTTGATGAAGACTTATTGGAGTTTTATTCTTTGTAAGATTACTCATGAGAGAGTTATCCGAAGAATGACCACCACCAAGTGTTGGTGCCCAGAGAACTAAAGCTTTAATTGCATCAGTAGCTTCAACAGTTCGCAATGAAGTTTCTCCACCCATACTATGCCCCCACATACCTACTCGGTTTGCATCTCCTTTTTCAATATTCTTGACCGATGCGAGTAAATTGAGTACGTCTATGGCGTATTCCGGTTGATGCCCTCCACCTTGTCCTTCAGACTTTCCATGTCCCCGATAGTCTGATGCCAAAGTTATGTAGCCATTGTTTGCCAGTATAGTTGCCATTCCATTTGTTCCATCTCCAGTCTGAAACGTTTGAGTGTCATAGTAACCGTGATTGAGAAGAATTACAGGAAAAGGTCCGATCCCTTCGGGTATATTCATAGCTGCATAAATCTTAAGGTTATCAGATGTGTAAGAAATGATATATGGAGTAAAGTTAGATTCATTAGGAAGCACTTCTTCAATTTTTATTTCTCCACCATTAAACTCTCTCTTTCGTAAACCCTCAATAAAGGATCGATCCTTGTCACTATCATTTTCTAGCAATTGATCACGCTCTGTATTTATATTTTGCGAAATGCCTATTTGCTGATTTGAGACAGGGAAGCTTTGTCTTTGCCATAGAATAAATGCTCCTATTCCAAAGATTAATATAACAGCTAAAATTATTAAATTTCTATTCATAACAACTTATTTAATGGCTCGACCATCTAAGGCTTTTTGTATCTTCATTGTTATTTTGGTTTTTAACTTCATTAGTGCTTATTGAAATAAGAAACATTTTATTATTTGTCTGGTTTCTCGCATAAAGTTTTGTTCCCTCAGCAGATAGAGCAAGTTGGTGAGGTTTACTTTCGGGAGGCAGTTGTATTAAATCAACTTTATAGGTACTTGTGTTAATTTTATATATCGCGTTACCAGTTTCTGCTGAAGTATAAGCGTATTTACCATCTGGTGAAATTATCAAGTCAGTCAACCCTAACTGCATGCCTATGTTTAATCTCTTTGCAACATTATGTGTCTGAGTATCAACAACAAATATTTGATCGGAAGTCATCAATAAATGAATATGTTCGAGACTTTCCTTACTTATTGCTTGAAACTGTTCTTCAGGTGCAGTTGCTGTTAGCCAAATTTGTTTTTTATCAGGTATCAGAGTAATATTATGAGGAGTAAATTTAATAGTAAATTCTCCTTCTTTTGCAGATAAGTCGATTGCGGTTATTTCTTTCTTGTTCTGTCTTCCCAATACTATTACTTTTCCTTCCCTTACTTTATACTCTTTTTTCTCTATATTTTGAGAATTATTTGCTTGTTGATTGGAAGAAGAGAAATTGGTCTTTCGCCACAGAATCAATCCTCCAACAGCTATAATGACTAAAAGAGCCAAAATTCCTATATTTCTTAGGTTCATAAATAACAATTACCGAACTTTGTTCCATGAGTTACCACCATCTAAACTTTTATAAATACTATTTTTCTCAGTTAATGTATATAACATTTCAGGACTTTGTTTATTAAAAGCTATAAATAATGGTGTTTCATCATTAAATGTTTCGCTCAATTTTTCCCAATTTTTACCACTATCATTACTCCGAG
>WBZR01000488.1_pt2 | contig 11184 bp, 8 predicted proteins | sample 5204231 | NCBI WGS metagenome assembly WBZR01 (sample SAMN12412403, study PRJNA552823) | activated sludge metagenome | isolation source: activated sludge from anammox sidestream of wastewater treatment plant... | place: USA: Virginia | collected 2017-08
AATGGGGGGTTTCTGGATTGGTGGGGTTGGGTCTGGTTGGCACCTTGGCCCTTTTGCCCGGCCTCCTGCCCTCCGGTCTCCCTTGGGGCTTGCCCGCGCTGAGCGTCCTTGTCCTCGCCGCCGCGGTCGTGGGTGGCCGACTGCCTTCCTTGCGCTTCCGGCTTCCTTCCGGGTGGGCGTTGGCGGCGCTCCTCGTCGTGAGCATGACCCTTGCGTTCGCGGCGGTCGGCGCGATCGGGCCGAGCGACCCTCGGGACTGGGACAGTCTGGCCTATCACCTCGCGGTGCCCGCACAATGGCTGCGAGCGGGGCAGATTGGGCACATTCCCGCGCTCCACCAGAGCAATTTCCCGTTCGCCGTGGACAATCTGTATCTCTTTGGCCTTGCATGGGGGGGGGAGGCGGCGGCCAAGATGTTCTCTTGGGCCCTGGTGCTCAGCGGGGTGGTCGCATCGTTCGGGCTGGGTCGCCGCTGGGCAGGGCCCGGCGCAGGATCGGTGGCCGCGGTGCTCTTCGCTGGGATGCCGGTCGTCGCCTGGGAAGCCGGCACTGCCTATGTGGACGTCGCTCACGGGCTCTACTCAGCCCTGGGGACGGTCTACGCGGCCGAACTTCTCCTGGGAGGGAGCCGGGAGCGAGCGGTCGTTGCCGGCCTTTGCCTTGGGCTCGCGCTGGGCACGAAGCACACCGGCCTGGCGGCTTGGGGAGCTTGCGCGATCGTCGCTGCCTACGCCATCGTTCGTTGGAAGGTCGGTCACAAGGCACCGGCCACCATGCTAGGGATCGCGTTGCTCCTCGGGATGCCGTGGTATGCCAAGTCGGCGATGATGACCGGCAACCCCGTGTTCCCGTTCTTCTCCTCGGTTTTGGGCGGCAGGGAGTGGGACTCGTGGCGGGCGGCTACCTATGCTTTCGAACAGTCCACTTTCGGGCCACCCAAGAGCATCGCGACGCTGGGACACAGCGTTCTCGGCCTTGCCTATCAACCGGGCCGGTACGTGAATCCGGCCCAGACCGAGGGCGGTGGGTTTCCGACCGGGGCTTTGGGATTCGCGGTGATCGCCGCGGGCGGGGTGGCCGCCGCACTGGGAGGCTTGAACCGTGTGCAGCGTGGCACGCTCGCCCTGGTCGGGGTTCAACTCCTCGGCTGGTTCGCCCTGAGCCAACAGAGCCGGTACCTCGTCGCCATCGGTCTTCCTCTCACGATCGTGGCCGTTTCTTCGTGTCGCAGCGCGCGCCGGGCGGCAGCCGTGTTCGCCGGGATGCAGGCGACCTATACGCTCTGGCTTACCTGGACCTGGAACGAGGGCAAGCTCCCCGTCGTCCTTGGCACCGAGCCGGTGCAAGAGTACCGGCTTCGAGCCATCGGGTTTGCGGCCCCTGCGGAGGCCATCAACGCACTCCCGCCGGGGAAGGTCGCACTCTATGACGAGGTCTTCGGATTTCTCTTACACCGCCCCTACGTCTGGGCGAACCCAGGCCACTCCACGCGGTTCGGGCCGGAAGGGATCGAGGGCCCGGAAGGGTTGGTTGCCCGGTATCGGGCGGAGGGAGTGCGCTATGTGTACGTAAACCTTTCCAGCGGGCTCGAACCGGCATTCGTCCAGCGGTGGGAGGCCGCCATGCGCGGATCCGCGTTCTCGCCTGCCGAGCTTGACGCAATGCGGAAGGATCCAAATCAATGGTGGCGGGTCCTCCTTGCCGAGGCGGTCGCCCAAGGCAGGTTGGAACCGATACAGACCTGGGCCACTACTCAAGGCTCGCCACGGGCCCTTCTCTTCGAGGTCCCTCGCGAGTAACCTCCATCCGTGACTCATCCCGGTTCGCCATCGTCGCAACCGTTCCGGCGGGAGCACGCCCGTCCCGAGGAAGGTGCCCGTGCCGCCGAGACAAAGTTCGAGCGCGAGCGCGGGATTGATCGCGTCGAAGTGCGAAAAGGGTACGCAACGGTTTCGGTGGGCCCTTTCGCGGAGCCTCTGGAACAGGCTCGACTCGACGTGCTCCGAAGGGTGGCGATGCAGCAGGTCTCCGTGGACTATCTCAAGCTGGACGGCCCGCGGATGTCGTTCGTGGTTGCGGAGAGCGACTTACAGTCCCTCGCCACGGCTTTGGAAGGTCTCGAACACCAGTCGCGCTCGGGTCGGAGCGTGGTCGCGATCCATGCCGCGAACATGCGGGACGAGGAGGGCCTCATCGCTAAGACGATCTCGCAGGTCATGTTGACCGGGGACGAGGTGGACCATATCGGCGACATGCACGACCGAGTGATCTTCGTGCTGGACGCGGCGACCGCCGATCGCGTCCGGCTCGAGGTCGGGGGGAGGGAATGAGCATCGTCGTCATGAAGTTCGGCGGCACGAGCGTGAAGACCAAAGAGGCTCGGACGGCATCGGCGCTCCGCGTCGTGAGCGCCACCGAGCAGGGACTCAAGCCTGTGGTTGTCGTGAGTGCGATCGGTAGGAAAGGCGAGCCCTACGCCACCGACACCCTCATCTCGTTCCTGCGCGACATGGAGCCGGACGTGGAGCCGGAACCGCGCGAGCTCGACCTGCTCATGGGATGTGGGGAGATCCTTTCGTCGGTGGTGTTCGCGCACACTCTCAAGGCGCTCGGGCACGCCGCGATCTCGCTGCGCGGCGGGCAAGCCGGTATCCGGACGGATGGCAACTATGGCAACGCTCGTATCCTGGGGATCAACCCCTTGGGGGTCCAAGAAGCCCTGCACCGCGGTTTGATCCCGGTGGTCTGTGGGTTTCAGGGGGTGTGGATCCAGGGCGGCCTGCCCGGCGCCGAGATGACGACCCTAGGCAGAGGGGGCTCCGACACGACCGCGGCTGGGCTCGGTGCAGCTCTCCAAGCCGACCGCGTCGAGATCTACACCGATGTGGACGGGGTCAAGACCGCCGACCCGGACTATGTCCCCGGTGCCCCCACCCTGCGCCAGGTCACGTACTCCGAGGTGGCCGAGATCGCGCACTTGGGAGCGCACGTCCTCCACCCCCGCGCCGCCGAGATCGGGATGAACTTCGGGATCCCGCTCTGGGTGAAGAACACCTTCTCGGACGACCCAGGGACCGAAGTGGTCGCTGAGAGCCAGGCGACCGGTCGCAAGGTCACCGGCGTCACGCACACGGGCAAGCTCGTAGCCTTCTCCGTGGATGTCACGATCCTGGACGAGTCGGATCGTGCGAGCTTCGCCGCTACCGTCTTTCAGATACTGAGCGATCATAGGGTGAGCCTCTACATGGTGAGCCGGGGGCCTTCGGGGTTTGGCTTTGCGACCCGCCGCGAGCAGAGTCCCGTGGTTCGGGCGGTACTCGATGCGCTGGTGATTCCTGTGGCGAGCGGGTCTGTGGCTGTCTGCCAAATCGGCGGCAGCAAGAGCGACGCCGTTCGGACCCAGGCCCGGCTCGTGGAGCGAACCGGGGAGCCGACCATCGTCCCCTTCCAAGTCGTCGAGGGCTGCACGATGGTCTCTGTGGTGGGTCGCGACTATATGAGGCAGCCCGGTGTCTTCCTCAACATCATGGGCATCCTCGTCCGGGAACAGATTCAGGTGTTCCAGACCTCGGACAGCGAGTCGTCCCTTTCGTGCCTCGTGCCAGAGTCGGAGCTACGACGGGCCGTGGCCGCCTTGCACGAGGGCTTGGGCTTGGCCGAAGCGGGCTGATGCCGGGCTTTGCACTGCCCTCCGGCCGCCCTGCGGTCATGGGGATCCTCAATGTAACTCCGGACAGCTTCAGCGACGGCGGAAGGTTCGCCGCAGCGGAGGCCGCCGTGGATCACGGATTGCAGATGTTCGAGGAGGGTGCCGACCTCGTGGACGTCGGCGGCGAGAGCACGAGGCCCGGTGCCGATCCGGTGCCGACCGAGGTGGAGCTCGCTAGGGTCGTCCCGGTGGTCGAGCGTCTGAGCAGGCAAGGCGTGCCGGTCTCGGTGGACACGATGAAGGCGGAGGTTGCCGAAGCGTGCCTGGATCATGGGGCCGTAGTCGTGAACGATGTGTCCGGTATCGGTTCGCCTGCAATGCGCGCTCTCCTCTCGGACTCCTCTTGCTCGGTTTGCGTGATGCACATGCAGGGTGAGCCGCGCACGATGCAAGCGGCCCCCACCTATGCGAACGTGGTCGAGGACGTGGCGTCGTGGCTTGGCAAACGTTGCGACGAACTCGAGGGTGAGGGCATCGCTAGAGACCGGATCTGGGTGGATCCAGGGGTTGGATTTGGTAAGACGTTCGCACATAACCTTGCACTGATCGGAACCTTGGATCGGATCGCGGACCTGGGGTACCCCGTGCTAGTCGGGGTGAGCAGGAAGTCCTTCCTGGGGGCGGCTCTGGGTGGGGCCCCGGTCGAGGACCGCCTGGAAGGCGGACTCGCTGCCCAAGTCCTCGCCCAAGCGCTAGGCGCACGCATCATCCGTACGCACGACCCGAGGCAAGCGAGGAGGGCCATCGAGGTCGCCTCGCATGTCCTGGCGAACTCGGCTGTCCTGGGTCGGACAGGTTCCCTGCGGTAGTGTCCTAGGCGGCTCGGCCAGTGGCATACGGCTTGCCCGAAGGGGAGTCGTCCCGATCTCATGAGTACCGGCCCACTATTGATCCTCGGCGGCTCCGGCTTCCTTGGCAAACACCTTCAGCACTATTCGCCGGGGGAACACCTCGCTCCGCGCAGCGGGGAGCTCAACCTCCTGGATTTGAGCGCTTGCGAGGCGTACTTCTCCCAGCACCGACCGGCCTCCGTGATCCATGCCGCGGGGTTTGTCGGCGGGATCGGGCTGAACAAGGAGAATCCAGGGAGGATGGCGGTCGAGAACCTCCGCATGGGCCTGAACGTACTGGAGGCGGCGGCGAGGGTCGGGCTTCCGCACGTCCTCGTGGTCTCTACGGTCTGCGTTTACCCGAAGGACGCCTCGATTCCAACGAGCGAGGCCTCGATGTGGGAAGGTGCGCCCGCGGAGGACACCATGCCCTACGGTGCCGCCAAGAGGATGCTCCATACCGTGGCCGATGCCCTGCACCGCCAATATGGTCTGGGATACACCTATGTGATCCCGACGAACCTCTATGGCCCAGGAGACCACTTCGAGGAGGCAAAGTCCCACGTCGTGCCCGCGCTGCTGAAGCGGGCTGACGAGTCCCGCCGGGCCGGGCTCAAGGAACTCGTCGTCTGGGGCGATGGTACGCAGACCCGCGACCTTCTGTACGTCGAAGACGCGGCCAAGGGCCTATTGAAAATGGCGCTGGGCCCGGCGACGAACGAGGCCTACAACCTCAGCTCGAACCGGGAGACCTCGGTTCGAGAGCTCGCCGAGGCGATTTGCAAGGTTACGGACTTTGCAGGGGAGCTCGTCTGGGACACGACGAAGCCGGGAGGGGCGCCGCGGCGAGGGCTCGACGGGACGAAGGCAAAGGAGCGATTCGGTTTTGTGGCGGAGACGGGCCTGGAGGAGGGTCTGCGCCAGACCTACAATTGGTACTTGGACAACGTTGCGCCGGGCGCCGCGGTGAGTGGATGATAGACGCTGAGAACAAGAAGATTTGTATCGTAGGGATGGGTTACGTGGGCCTGACGCTCGCCGTCGTCATGGCCGAGTGCGACTTCGACGTCATCGGTGTCGAGATCAATCCCGAGACCGTCGCGAGGCTCCGGGGCGGCAAAGCCCACTTCTACGAGCTCGGGCTCCAATCGCGAATGGCCCGCCAGCTCAAGCGTGGGAAGCTCAAATTTGAGACCCCGGAGGAGGCGGTCGGCGCTCGAGAGTGCAAGGTCTTCGTCTTGACGGTAGGCACGCCGCTCAACGATGAGGGCAACCCGAGGATGGACATGGTCGAGCGAGCCTCCAACTATGTCGCGGACGTAATGCCGGACGGAAGCCTGACCGTGTTGCGGTCCACGGTTCGACTGGGCACGACCCGCAAGGTCGTCAAGCCGATCCTCGAGTCCTCGGGTAAGAAGTTCCAACTCGCCTACTGCCCAGAAAGGACCGTGGAAGGCCGTGCTCTCGAAGAGCTTCGCTCCTTGCCACAGATCGTGGGAGGCTTGACCGACGACGACGCCTGGCGGGCAAGCAGGATCTTCCAGCGACTGACCCCGACCACGATCCGCGTCTCGACCCTGGAGACGGCAGAGATCATCAAACTTCTCGACAACTCCTTCCGCGACCTCTTCTTCGCCTTTGGCAACGAGGTTGCTCTCCTAGCGGAGGCGGCGGGCCTCGATGGCATCGAAGTGATACACGCTGCGAACACTGGATATGAGCGAACGAACATCGCTAGACCCGGCATGGTGGGCGGCCCGTGCCTCGAAAAGGACCCTCACATCCTCGCCCACTCTTTTCGAGACTTTGGGTTCACTCCACGGTTGATCTCCAACGGTAGGGCCTTGAACGAGGAGCTTCCCGGCATCGTCTCCCAAATGATCCTGGACTGGGCGGGGGAGAACTCGCTCCCGCCCGACGTAAAGGTCAGCATCTGCGGCCTCGCCTTCAAGGGACGTCCGGAGACCGACGACCTGCGGGGCACGCCGACCCAGCTCGTGATTGACGCCGTGCGGCGCGACTTCCCGAGCGCGAGGCTCTTTGGGCAGGACTTCGCGGTCAAGGACGCGGATGCACGCACCTTGGGGGTCGAACCGGCAAGCATCGAGGCCGCGTTCGATGGCGCGTCAGTCGTCGTGATCGCGAACAACCATCTCGGATACTCGAGGATCAACTATGAGGATCTCAGTTCCACGATGAACAAACCCGCCCTGATCTTCGATTGCTGGGACTGCATCTCTGCCGACAGCCACGACTTTAGCGAAGGCGTCACCTACCTCCGGTTCGGCTCGGTGAAGGCCTGGAGCGGTCGCTGATGCCCAAGGTACTGGTCACGGGCGGGTCTGGGTTCATTGGGGCCGCGCTCGTTCGTGGGCTTCTTGCGAAGGGATGGGACGTCCGTTGCCTCGACGACAACTCCCGTGGGAACCCCCGCAGGCTCGCAGGGGTGATGGACGACCTAGAGTTCGTCCAAGGCGACGTCAGGGACGCAGAAGTGGTGGACCGCGCGACGAAAGGCATGGACGCGGTCGCGCACTTGGCGTTCATCAATGGTACCGAGTTCTTCTACAACAAGCCCGCGCTCGTGCTCGAAGTCGGCGTCAAGGGCGCCCTGAACACGCTCGACTCGGCCTTGAAGCACGGCGTAGGCCAGTACTGGCTCATGTCCTCCTCAGAGGTCTATCAGACGCCGCCCGTCGTGCCGACCGATGAGAGCGTGCCCTTCTATATTCCCGACCCACTCAACCCTCGCTACTCCTATGGGGGCGGCAAGCTCATCTCCGAGCTCCTCGCGGTGAACTACGGGCGGGGCAAGTTCGAGAAGACGGTGATCGTCCGGCCGCACAACGTCTATGGTCCCGATATGGGCTGGGAGCACGTGCTTCCGCAGTTCGCGCTTCGCGCCAAAGCAGCGGTTGCGTCGCAGCCGGAGGGAAGCGTGCGGTTTCCGATCCAAGGAGACGGGAGCCAGACTCGTGCCTTTTGCCACATTGACGACTTCACCGAAGGCTGCCTCCTCGCGTATCTCGCGGGCGACGATCAGAACATCTATCACGTCGGCACCCCCATCGAGACAACGATCCGCGAGCTGGCCGAGCTCGTGGTCCGCTGCTTCGGTAGGGATGCTCTGATCCAGCCTGGGGCTGAGCCGCCAGGCGCCACCCCGCGCCGGGTTCCGGACGTGTCCAAGGTCGGCCGGCTCGGCTACGTGCCCAAGGTGAGCCTCGAAAACGGGGTTCGTGCCACGGTCGAGTGGTATGCCGCGAACGAGGGCTTGATGCGCGCCACGAGCCAGTGACGCCATGCGCCTCGTAATCCATGACTACTCGGGGCACCTTTGTGCTCTGAGCTTGGCCCGATCCCTCGCGGGCCGAGGGCACGAGGTGCTCCACCTCTATTCCGCGTCGTTCCTAACCCCGCACGGCGACCTTCAAAGGAAGGAGGGCGACCCCGCTACCTTCTCCATCGAGCCCGTCTCCATTGGGAGGGAGGTGGACAAGTCGAACCTTCTCCGGCGACGTCAGGCCGATACGGAGCACGGTCGGCTTGCGGCCCGAAGGATCGCGGAGTTCCAACCGGAGGTCGTGGTGACTGCGAACACCCCGCTCGAAGCGGTGGACCAGATTCAGGTCTGCTGCCACGAGCTCGGCGCAGGCCACGTCTTCTGGGTTCAAGACTTGATCGGGATCGCCGCAGATCGGATCCTGCGGGAGAAGTTTCCGCTCATCGGGGCGGTCGTGGGATCGTGGTACAAGGGGTATGAGCAACGGCTCCTTCGCAGGGCCGACCAGGCCGTGGTGATCTCGGACGACTTTCGCCCGTTCGTTCCGGTCGAGCCGGCCCGAGTCCACACGATTGAGAACTGGTCACCGATCGGGGAGGTGCCTCTCCGACCAAAGTCGAACGCATGGTCGGTGGAGAACGGTTTCTCGGAAACGACGAACGTCGTGTACACCGGCACGTTGGGGATGAAGCACAACCCGAACCTGCTCGTCGCGATCGCCGAACGCTACCGAGATCGCGGGGAAGTCCGGGTCGTGGTGGTGAGCGAGGGGGCGAGCGCGGTTTGGCTGCGAGAACAGTCCACCGCTCGAAACCTGAAGAACCTCGTCGTGCTGCCCTTCCAGCCTGCGGGCGTGCTCCCCGACGTGCTCGGCAGCGCAGATCTCCTGGTCGGCATTCTGGAACCTGCGGCCGGAGTCTTCTCCGTGCCGAGCAAGGTGCTGAGCTACCTGTGCTCGGGCCGGGCGATCCTCCTCGCGGTTCCTCCCGAGAACCTCATCGCAAGAATCGTCGGAGGCCATGGCGCTGGCCTGGTTGTGCCACCAGGGGACGAGGCGGGCTTTGTGGCAGCGGCAGAGAGGATCCTGGGTGATTCGGCGGAGAGGCAGAGGATGGGGACGAAAGCGCGTGAATATGCCGAAGCTACGTTCGACGTGGAGAGGATTACAGATCGCTTCGAGTCCGTCCTGGAAGCGGCGAGAGCCTAGACTTCCTTCGCCTTCCAGCGTCCTCGCCGGTAGACCCAGATCGCATAGACCCCCTGGATCGCCTGGGTCGTCATCATCGAGATCCAGCACCCGCGCGCGCCCAGGCCGAGGCCGAACGGCATGGCAAGCACCGCCGCGATGGGAACCCGCAAGCCCCACATGCACACCAAGTTCACCCAAAGTGGGCTCGTGGTGTCGCCCGCACCCTGCACCGCCCCCAGCAGCACCATCGCATAGGCGAAAAGGACTTCGGTCGCGCACAGATATCGCAAGAAGGTAGCCACCTCGGCGGCGATCTCGGGCTGGTCGGGCAGAAGCAAGTGGGCGAGCGGGAGCGCGAAGGAGAAGATGAGCACCGAAGCGACAAGGCTGACCGCTCCAGCGTAGTGCGCCGCGAGCCAGCCGACGCGCTCGGCCCTCTCCGGCTTTTTGGCCCCCAAGCACTGACCGACCAACGCCGCAGCCGCGATGGAGAGCCCAAAGGTTGGCATGAAGGCCAAGGACTCCACGCTGAAGGACGGTCGGAGCGCGGCCACCGCATAGCTGGCTCGCGGTACGCCTTTCAAGATGAACGTGAATGCCATGAGCGAAGTCACGCGCACGAACGCGCCGATGGCGGCAGGGAAGGCGATCCGGACGATTCGCCTCACCCACTCCATCTCCGGCAACCTCAACCGGACCTGCCCCACCGGGGTTCGGCGGGCAAAGACCAAGTACACGATCGCGGCCAGCCACGCACTGATCGCAAAGGCTGCGCCCGCCCCGGCGATGCCCCAGCCGAGGTGCCCATGACCGTGAGGGATCATCCATGCGTTCAGACCGATGTGAACCAGGATCTGGAAGCCGCTGAGCAACATCGGGCTCTTGGTGTCCCCCACGCCGCGGAGCGATCCCGCCAGCGACTGGATTAAGAACACGGCGGGGAGCCCCGCCGCTAGCCCGACCAAGTAGGTCTTCATCAGCGTGACCGCCTCGGTGTCGGTGGCTGGGATTTGGAGCCAAGCAAGCACCGGGGAGAGGGCGAGCGCGAGGAATCCCACGGAAAACCCGCCGATGAGGGCCGTACTCGCGCCTTGGTCGCAGGCAGCCTTCAGATCAGGGAAGTTGCCCGCGCCAAAGAACCTCGCGACGAGCGCGGTGGAGGCCATGCCGAGGGCAAAGGCCAAGGAAATGAAGAGAAAGATCGAGGTCGTCGCTCCGCTGGCCGCGGTAGCGTTCGATGTGGGTAGGGTTTGAATGAAGAAGGTGTCGAGCAGCGCGTTGACGGTTTGGAGGAGGTTGAGCGAGACCGCGGGCCAGGCCAACCGCCAGAGAACCACTCCCGGCCTGATGTCCAGTTCGGCGGTTGGGTCTCCCTCGAACCGATCCTCGGACATAAGAACCGAGTGTAGCCGTCGGCTACAAGGGGGCGGCGGGCCGTGCCATACGTGACACCGGAAGGTGCTGGGCGGCTTCCCGATTTCTCCGGTGCCAACCGCTCGGGCGCGATCTTCTGCGCTGAGGACTGGGGGGTCGTCTTAGGAGGTCAAGGGGCGGCATGCCTTGGGATCATCGAGCTTTGGCTGAGGCTCCTTGCGACGGGAGGCTGGGAGGAATCTACCGCGACGATCCTCGCGGGCTGGGATTGGGCAAAATTGGAGACGGCGATCCCGCGGAGCAGGCAAGAACGCACCTTCGCAGGCGAGGGCGAACTCCCTGCTGCGTTCGCGTGGGTTCGGGGCCACTTTGCGCTCGGCGCGCCGACCGAGGAAGCGTGGGATCGGTTCGTCGCTGCCCTTCAGCGATCCTGACGCTGGGATGCGGCGACGACTCGCGCGCCCTTCGGTGGGACGAAGGCGAAGTTTGCGTCTGGCGGTAGTTGTCCAGTGAAGACGGTCGTCACAAATTGTTCGTACGTTCCCGGTGCGGGCCAACCCCGGCCTGCCGGAGCCGCTGCACGAGTTGCTCCGCAAGCTGACGGCGAAGCGAAAAGACCAGCGCTGGCCGAAGATGGCCACCGTGCCGGAGGCCCTACGCGCCCTGGCCCAGAAGGCCGGGGCCTCCGCGCCATAGACCGCCGCGAAGGCGTGGCGGAGGTCGCCGTCGCCGCTCGTCACCAGCAGCCGCCGCCCGTTCGAGCTCAGCTGGAAGGCGATCGCCGGGTAGGCGAGGGCGT
>WBZR01004592.1_pt1 | contig 11176 bp, 8 predicted proteins | sample 5204231 | NCBI WGS metagenome assembly WBZR01 (sample SAMN12412403, study PRJNA552823) | activated sludge metagenome | isolation source: activated sludge from anammox sidestream of wastewater treatment plant... | place: USA: Virginia | collected 2017-08
AATTCAAAATGAAGCCCGCAATCTCGACTCTGGTCTATCAACTCCTGTCTGTCACCAGGCAGATATTCACAATCTCAAAGAACAACAGGGACGCTCTTTCGCAATTCCCTAACCGGACAATGCTGGGATTTTCAAAAAATAAATTGTTACCTATTTTATTTAAATGCACCCACGTTTTACTGGAACCACGAAGTGGATGACTCTTTTGGGTTGAATTTAGCATGGCATTCGTCACAACTGTTTATCACCTTGAAAAAGGCAGCAGTGGCCTTGTCCTTATTCTTTTCCTGGCACGCGCCAATTAAATCCAGGGCGCTCATGTGAAACTTGACGTCAAGGTTTATGAACTCTACCGGCAGGTCATTTTTATTTGCTCCGGTGAAGGCCACAGGACTCGCCTCTTTGAGTTTCTTCGTATCCTGTTTAATAGCCTCCCAGTCCTGCTGATTAATTGAAGAGGACAGATGCTTTAACAACACCTTGATGTTTTTCATGTGCACAATGAATCCCTGTTCGTTCTTGATAAAACCAAGCTCCTCACGCAGTTTTGTCCCGGTTTGTCCCGTTTCAGGGGAAATGATGTTTTTTTCCAAAACCTCCGTTTCTTTTTTACCACAACCAAACATACATACAATTGCAATCGTTACGACCATAAATCTCTTCATGTGAAAACACCCAAAAACCTTGTAGATAAAATTAAGAATTTATTAAGACAAAATTGATTTTGCATACTAAATACTTTTCTTCTAAAAATCAACAGAAATGAGTATCCTCTTTAAATAATTCTCAGCAACTTTCCAATTTTTTCAAAATGTTCAATCGCCCAAGCGAGGTCTTCCCTGCTGTGTATCGCCGAAAGCATTACGCGGATGCGCGCCTTATCGGAGGGTACCGTTGGGTAACCGATAGCCTGGGCAAAAATGCCTTCCTCAAATAACCTCTGGCTGAAATCCTTTGCTTTTTTGACGTCTCCGATCAGAACCGGGGTAATGGGCGTTTTGGTATTCCCAAGATTAAATCCGACTTGCTTCATCTTCTCCTGGAAAAATGCGGTATTTTCCCAGAGTTGCCTGACTTGCGAGTCTGAGGCGATGAGGGTGCCTGTTGCTGCGATACAGGCCGCCACATCAGCCGCTGTTACAGCGCTCGAAAAGAGGAAGGGACGTCCCTTTTGTGCCAGATAATCCGTCAATCTTTTACTCCCTGCAATGTATCCACCGACCACACCAAACGCCTTCGACAGGGTGCCTACCTCGATATCGACTCTTCCATGCAAATTGAAGTGGTCGACAATACCCCGGCCACCCCTTCCCAATACCCCTTCACCATGGGCGTCGTCCACCATGGTAATGGCCCCACAGTTTTCGGCGATCTCAACGATTTCCGGAAGCGGCGCAATATCTCCCTCCATGCTGAAAACACCGTCTGTAATAATAAGTAATCGCCGTGTTTTCCTCTTATTTGGAGGTATATTTCCCACCCCCCCTTGCGAAGGGGGGGATTGAGGGGGGGTATTTTTCGCCTCTTTTGTAAGTCTCCGGTTCATGTGGATTTCATCTGAAATTTTTGCCTGAAGGTCTTTGGGGTTGCAGTGCTCATATCGGACAATCCTTGCCCTGGAAAGACGGCATCCATCAATAATGCTTGCATGGTTGAGTTCATCGGAAAAGGCAACGTCACCTTCCCCAACCAGCGCAGGAATAACTGCCAGGTTTGCACAGAATCCGGATTGAAAAGAGATAGCGCTTTCTACCCCCTTAAAGAGGGCAAGTTTCTTTTCGAATTCCTTGTGAAGTGTCGTAGTCCCGGCAATGGTCCTTACCGCGGCCGGTCCCACGCCATACATATCAATGGCCTTTTGTGCTGCTGATTTTAGCTGAGGGTTATTGGCAAAACCCAGGTAATTATTTGAACAGAGATTTAACACCTTCTTCCCGTCTACCGTAATCCATGCCCCCTGAGGTCCCTCGATCGTGCGGATATAAACCAATAGCCCTGACTCTTTTAATTTGTCGAGTTCCTCAGTGATAAAATGTAATTTGTCCATTGTACCTATTTCCCTTTACCTTAGGCTTTCGGAGGCTTTTAAATACAACCTGTTACAACGAGGCCACTCCCGTTCACCTCTGCTAGCGGAGGACAGATGGTTGTCGCCCTCAGTGAGGGGGATTAAGGGGGAGGAGACTTTGCTTGAAATTCCTATACTTTTAAAATAACCTTCCCGCACTTTCCTTCTTTCATGAGTTTCATGCCTTTTTCATAATCTTTCAGGGGAAGCTGGTGGGTAATAATCGGACTCGGGTCAACGAGACCGGAAGACAAGAAACGCGCGGTCTTGTACCAGGTGGAAAATACCTTCCGCCCGGTTATCCCATAAATACGGATCTTTTTGAAGATGACGTCCTTGTTTAAGTCGATATTGAGACGCCTTTCGTAAATACCCAGAATGGAGATTCTGCCGCCCGGGGTAATAACTTTTAGCCCCTGATTCAGCGCCTGATTATTGCCGGAAAATTCAAGTACGACGTCCACACCATTGTTTTTTGTCGCCTCAAGGGCAAGGTGAGTAACGTCCTGTTTTTTTGGATTTACCGCAATGTGTGCCCCCATCTTTTTGCTGATAGCAAGCCGATAGTCATTTGGGTCCGAAACGATGATCAGGGATGCACCGCAGGCCCTGGCAATGCCGGTGGCGAAGAGCCCGATCGGTCCAGCGCCAAGGATCAAGACCGTCTTTGCCGAGATGTCCTCGGCCAGGACGGTGTCAACGGCATTCCCGAACGGTTCCTGGATGGTTGCCCATTCATCAGGAATTTTTTCGTCATTTTTCCACAAGACATGCTCGGGCAGGACAAGGTACTCACCGAATGCGCCGTCATGGTCGACGCCCAATAATTTGAAATTCCTGCAGACCTCCGAATACCCATTGCTGCACTGATAACAATGCCTGCAGGTAAGATGGCTTTCAGCGGAAACCCGGTCTCCGGCCTTTACGAGGTTTACCTCTGCGCCAACTTTTGTAACGCTCCCCACAAATTCATGACCAATAATACGAGGCGGTGTAAAGCGGTGTTGCGCCCATCGTGCCCAGTCATAGATATGCACATCTGTGCCGCAAATCGAGGCAACACTGACCTTAATGATCACATCCCTAATCCCTATCTTTGGGGTAGGCACTTCGATAAATTCCATACCCTTGGTGCGTTTTGTTTTGACGATGGCCTTCATGAAAAATACACCTTTCTGTTATTGTCTGTCTCTTTCGTTTTAAAGAGGGTGCGGGTTTCGAACATCCATGTCTTATCCCATTACAGCGCCAGTTGTCTTACCTTGGGTTTTTCTCCGTAATCGCCTCTATAGTCCGAGCCCATTCAGCCCGTTGATTATTATTGAGTCCTCCCAAACAGAAAACCTGCCTCTGCACCACTCTTCTTCCGATGACCCGGCGATTCTCTACCACGCTCCAATAACGATGGGTTTTTCCATTTCTCTCGTTCGTCTCTTTTCTCTGAAAAACATGCGAACATTTTCGCACTTCTTCCCGCATGCGTCAAGAGGGTAGGTCGGCACTACAAGCCACTCTCAAAATCCACCTCTTGAATATCAAGGGGCTCCCAACGATTCATGCCAAAAAAAACCGTTTTGAGGCGTGAATTGCAAAAGTCGGGTTAACCGCCCAATGGTTTACCCGGCACATATATTTCACCGGAAAAAAGCCTTTCTTTTTATGGTTGCAAGAGTTGTTTGATACTATGAATGTTTACCTGTCTGTTCTTTTGTACCGGAAGATGATTGAGCTGAAAAGAGGCATAATTTCCGAAATAACACTTCAACTGTTGCTCCTTATTCCTCTGAACAAGGATATCCTGAGGATTCAAATCCTTGCTGAAGACGCCAAAGGGGGAGATTTGTTCCACAAGTTTTAAAAGGGCGAACAGGAGATTTTTATCTGTATATAACTCCGGGCACTCCTTCAAAAGAATGCAGTTGTCCGGCATCTCAAAGATGAGAAACCCCTCTCTTCGTACATTTGAGAAGCATCTCTTAAAAACACCCACAGGGATGGGCGCGTTAATCTTTAATGCAGATAGGGCATTTGCATTCATCCATGCCTGTGTAATGGTAGTGGAATTTAAACCATCAGGGGTATGCTCCGAGAAACGGAAAATCTGAAAGTGGTTTATCTGAAGGACGTTCCTGGCTGTTTCCCCAATAGTATTTATCAATGCATCTATTGTTTCGGGGTTATATTTTTTCCTGTAATACCCAAAAAATGTATCTGTTTTAAAGATACCAAATGTTCTATTTTCGCAAGTACAAAGCTTTAAAGTCTTTTTGACACCTTTTTTCTGTATCCGTACTGTCAATGCTTCGATGCGCCTTGCCAATGTCTTACACTGAACGAAATTGTCATCGGTATACGACAGGAGGAATCTCATTCGGTCCGTGTTGGTAAAAGAACCTTTTTCGCGATTCAATTTCGCCAGATACCATACGCAGAGGTTTTCTTTAAGACCTTTTGTTCGAAGAGAAACCATTTCAAAATCGATCATGATGATCTTTTTGCCCCCGGTTTCATCACAATACTCCAAAAAATTATCCAGTGAAAATGCGTCCTGTTGTACCCCGGATTCATGAACATTTTTTGCAAGTTTGCCAAATTTCCTTAAAACGTCCCTTCTCTCTTTCAGAGAAACGTCGGTTCGAAAATATTCCCTGAGCGAGTGACTATCCTTAATTTCTCTTATAATTAAATATGATTCTTTCGTAAAAATGCGTTTTCGTTCTCCATAGGCAATGGGCACTTCTACCGGAATGCCTCTCATTGCAGTGCGGTAGGTCGCATGAAATTCATGAAACCCCCGAGTGTGCTTGAAAAGTTGTTTTATCCTTTGCAACAGATGTGGGTAGTTGTATATCTTAACGAGGTAAGCCTCTTTTTTATTTTCATGGATAATTTCCCATTTCCCCATTTTTTTGTATCGGTGTCGTCTAAAAATGGGATTTGCAAGAAGGGCTTCGCTGGTAGCGTCTTTCATTTGCTCAAGATAGGGGACGAGAAATGCATGACGCTTATGGACAATCCAATGAACCCGTCCAATCGGTTTCGGGAAATATCCTTTGAATGCAGAGGAATTCGGAATGGAAGAAGGAGAAGCAATGAAATGAATTAAATGTCGCAGGAATTGCATCTAAATTTAAGCGAGTATCTTAATTGCCAGCCTTTTTTATTTTGTTACCCCGAGCCAGTTCCCAGAGTTTTACATATTTTACAAACAGATAGAATGCACTCGAAACCGCAATAATAAACCCGGGCAGGCCGTCCAAAAAACCTCTCTTGAGAAAATACACCCTGACAAACTTAAAGAGAGGTCTGAAAATTAACTGGAACAGACTAAAACCCTTATGTCGTTTGACCATGATATCGGCAAAGATGGTGGAATAGTTATCTATTGTTCTCAATTGATGAGAAAAGTTTTTATAATTAAAGTGATACAGATCATGCTTCAGGTATCGTGTCTTACCATCCGGAATCATCCGCCCATGGGGATTTGTCCCTTGCCACTGTCCGCTACCCTTCTTGAAGAGCCGCAACTGATAATCAGGGTACCAATCCCCGTGATAAATCCATCTGCCGAGATAGAAACTACGTCTGGGAAAAAAAAATCCCACCGTATCACCCGCATTATGAACAGCCTCCTGGATCTCCACAATAAGTCCAGGAGACAGCCTCTCGTCGGCATCCAGGCAAAGGAGCCAGTCGTTCTTTGCCAGACCAATGGTATAATTCTTCTGGTCGATATTTCCAGGCCACGCGCGCTGATAGACCTTGTCAGTATATTCCCTGCAAATATCGACTGTTTTATCCGTGCTGAATGAATCCACCACAATAATCTCATCTGCCCATCTGACACTCTCAAGGCAATCACGGATGCGGGATTCCTCGTTGAAGGTAATAATGCAGGCAGATATGGGAAATTTTTGGTCCATCAAAATTGTCTCTCATCAGTGTTTAGAGGGAACTAAACAGGATCAGGAATTTAAATTTGGGAATGATTTATTCGATAAGAAACCGTACAAAAATTTTGTCAGGCAAGGCCGGGTATTTCAGGGTTAAATCGGGGTTTCAAAAGGCAAAACCCAACGCATTTTTTACCCACCCCTATACCCCCTCCTTGGTAGGACAAGCGTCCCCGCTTGTCATTAAAAAGCCCAACGAGGACGTTTAATCTATCATAAGGCAGGGGGTTTATTTATACACAGCGTAAGAAGAAAAGAATTGAATTTTCTTATCATTGAGATTCGATGCATTATTCTTAATTTTCCCCGGAAGTGCCTTCTTCAACTGTTTCTTCTCCCTGCGCTTCTTCTAAAGAATCTTCGGCGCCCTCTTCTGCCTTTGTCTCTTCCGGAACGACTCGTGCAACCGAAACCAGTTTATCTCCCTCTTCTATGGAAAAAAGCTTGACCCCCTGTGTATTCCTTCCGATGGTACGAATGGTATTTACCGGCGTTCGCATAACCTTTCCCTTCGCGGTAATCATGATTAACTCGTCTTCGTCTCTCACATCAATCAATGCAACGACGTTTCCATTCCTGTCAGTGGTTTTAATATTAATAACGCCCTGTCCACCCCGATGGTGAACGGCGTATTCCTCAAAATCTGTGCGCTTTCCAAAACCATTTTCGCAAACCGCCAGCAGGGTGGCATTCTTGTCAACGACCACCATACCCTTGACTTTGTCATTTTCCTTGAGGGTGATCCCTTTCACACCGTGAGTTGCGCGTCCCATCGTCCTGACGTCTTCTTCGGAGAAACGCATGGCCTTTCCCTGTTCCGTGCCGAGAATGATGTCCTGTTTGCCGTTTGTCAATTTTACACCGATCAACTTGTCGCCTTCGTCCAGATTGATGGCAATGATACCTCCCTTTTTGGGCTTCCCATAGGCGCTTAACACGGTCTTCTTAATAATTCCATCCCTCGTGGCCATAACCAATTGCCGTTCGTCAAAATCTCTGACGGGGATCAGCGAGGTTACATTTTCACCTTCATTCAGTTCCAGCAAGTTGATGAGCGCCCGCCCCTTGGCCGTCCTGGCCATCTGCGGGATGTCGTAAACCTTGAGCCAGTAAACTCTGCCCTGGTCAGTAAAGAACAGGATATAGTCATGAGTTGACGCAATAAACAAATGTTCGATGAAATCCCCTTCTTTCATATCAGCGCCGGCAACGCCCTTGCCACCGCGATGCTGTTTCCGGTAGGAGGTGAGAGGTAACCGTTTGATATATCCTTCATGGCTGATGATAACGACGACATTTTCCTCCGCAATGAGGTCTTCTATATTTAATTCAGTAACAGCGCCGGCAATGTCCGTACGGCGTTTATCGCCAAAGCCCTCTTTAATTTCTCCGACGTCCCTTTTGATAATATCCAGCACCAGTTTTTCACTGGCAAGGATAGCCTGATATCCTTTTATATCGGCGCATAATTTTTTATACTCTTCTTCAATCTTTCCCTGCTCTAAACCCGTTAACCTCTGGAGTTTCATGTCCAGGATGGCATTAGCCTGAAGTTCCGACAGGGAAAATTCACTCATAAGGCCCTGTCGTGCATTTTCCACAGAGGAAGATGCCCTTATCAACTGGATGACCCTATCGATATTCTGGAGCGCAATCTTCAATCCTTCCAGGATGTGTGCCCTGGCCTGTGCCTTTTCCAACAAATATTTAGTCCTGCGTATGATGACAACTTTTCGGTGCTCGATATAGTATGCCAGCATCTGTTTCAGGTTAAGCGTTTCCGGACGGTTGTTTATCAGGGCAATCATGATGATGCTGAAACTGTCCTGGAGTTTTGTGTGTTTATAGAGCTGGTTTAAAATGACTTCCTCGTCTTCGCCTTTCTTCAGATCAATAACCAGGCGGCTTCCCTCTCGGTCACTTTCGTTGCGGATATCCGAGATGCCTTTGAGTTGATCTTCCCGCACCAATTCAGCAATTCGCTCTAAAATATTATCTCTGTTAAGCTGATAGGGTATCTCGGTCACAACAATACTCTTTTTCCCGCTCTTGGACGTCTCAGTGTGTGCCCGTGCCCGTACCGTAATCGTCCCGCGCCCGGTTCGGTAACCCTCTTTAATTCCTTCCGTACCGCAGATGAGCGCCCCCGTAGGGAAGTCGGGGCCCTTGATAATCTTCATTAAGTCATCAACGGTGATCTCCGGATTGTCAATAACCGCAACGATTCCGTCGCAGACTTCGTTCACGTTATGGGGAGGGATGCTTGTAGCCATACCGACGGCAATACCGGAACAACCATTACAGAGCAGATTGGGAAATTTCGAGGGAAGGACAACCGGCTCCGTCCTGGTATCGTCGTAATTGGGCACATAGTCAACGGTCTCCCTCTCCAAATCTTCCATAATTGACATGGTGGCTGATGTCATGCGGGCCTCGGTGTAACGCATGGCCGCTGGTGGATCACCATCGATGGAACCGAAGTTCCCCTGGCCCTCGATGAGCGGATAGCGACAATTAAAATCCTGTGCCATACGGACGAGCGTCGGATAAACGACCTGCTCTCCGTGAGGATGATAATTACCGGTTGTATCACCTGCGATCTTGGCGCATTTCCTGAATTTGGAACGGGGGCCGAGTCCAAGGTCGTTCATGGCAACGAGGATACGCCTCTGTGAGGGTTTCAGTCCATCCCGTACATCGGGAAGCGCACGGCTCATGATTACGCTCATGGCGTAACTCAGATACGAATCCTTCATCTCTTCTTCGATAAATAATTCTTTTATATTTTCTCTTCTTTCAACCATGTAAAGTTACCTCATTAATGAAGGGATTGTGTTTCTTCTCTTCCGCAATAGTTGTTGACGGACCATGGCCGGGATACACGATCGTTTTATCGTCCAGGATAAATAATCGTTCTTTAATAGCGCGAATAAGGACTTCCTGGCTACACCCCGGAAAATCTGTCCGTCCGATACTGTCTTTGAAAAGGGTGTCTCCTGAAAACAAAACAGGAGGATTCCCGTTTTCCTGGTTTTTACTGTATACACATATGCCACCCGGCGAGTGCCCTGGGGTGTGGATGATATCGAATGTGTATCCCCCGACCGTAACTGTATCCCCATCCCTGAGTAACCGGTCTGCAGCCGGCGAACGCACCGTTATACCCCCGTAAAAGGCTGCAAGAATGGAAAGGTTTTTTGCAGGATACGGAAGCATGTCCTGATCTGCTTCATGCACGCAAATTTGAATATCAGGGAAAGTCTTTTTGATCCCCGCATTGGCACCGATATGGTCGCCGTGTCCATGGGTAATTACAATGAATTTGGGAATCAGTCGCCTTTTTTTTAAAAACTCGATGATGGTCGCCGCGTCGTCGCCGGGATCGATGATCATTGCCTCAGCAGTATCTTTATCGGCAACAATATAACAACACACCTGCAGAGGTCCTACGTTTATTTTCTGTATCAGCATGATCTACTTTGACCCTAGATAACTCTCGATCATTGCTTTTAACTCACAGGGGCCTTTATTATCCCAGAGTCCGATAATCTTTCGTTCGCGTTCGGCATTTTCCACGGCATCCGATGCGTGTGCGGCATTCTTCATGATGTCTTCCCCGTAAATCCGCCGTACCTTGCCTGGTTCTCCCTTCTTCGAATCGGTGGGGCCGAGGATATTTCGTATTTTAGAAATGGCATCCTGACCTCGGTATAACAGGGCGAGGCAACGGGCAGTCCCCGGCTTTTTCTTATCAGATGGGCTTGTTTTTTCCGGGTCCAGCCCTGTCATGTACTGAATGATCTTATTAAATTCATGCATGGCATTCATGTCTTTCAGTTGTTCTGCCAGTTGTTCCGCATGGCCGTTAATAATCGTATTTGGCACTTCAAAGGTAAAGGCAGATTTCAAACTTTCTTTTAATTTTTCAGCGATCTTTTCCGGCTTGGGTTTTAGTTTTTCCCGGAATATGTTTATTAAGGGGCCATAAAACTCCTCAGCTTGAGCAATGCTCAGCCTCAAGAGCTTTGCACCCACAATAAACAAACCCGATCGGGAAAACATATCTATCATATTTCCCGGCAGTGGACTTTGCTCTTCAAAGGGTTTCAGTATGACCAGGGTTGTTTCGGCCTTTACCCCTTCGGGAAATTTTACTATATCCTCCAGAACCCCACCGTCACTTGGCAGATATTCGGCAAACAAGGCTAATTGCTTGTTGTTTGTAAAGGGATCTGCCGCGGATACAACAGCGGGTTCAAAATATTCGACCTTGCCATCGGAACTCTCAACATAATCGCCAAAACTTCCCCGGATGGTGTGTCCCTGGAAACTGGTAATAGGTCCGATCACCTCATCCTTTAATTTTTCTAGGGCGCGGGGACCTTTAAAGAAGAGCAATACCGACCGGTTGGTAATTCTAAATTTATTCGCCTTCCGAAAGGTGCTGTTGATATAATCGGTCATGGCCTTTTTCCATGCCGGTTTGCAGTCCTGTTCTTCAATGGTTGCGCAATATTTATCGACAAAGCCGTCGCTCGGCGCAAACATGGTTGCTCCTACAAAATCCAGATTTGACAGCGAAAGCAATCGTCCCAGAATACCGCCGGTACGGCTTTTTAATAGGCTATAAGGAGTAATCAGTGCATATGCAAGTTCGTCCGCCATAGGTTTGTTTCTCTCCAAAAATCCAAAAACGAATATGGAAAATAATAAAAATGAATTTTAAACAAAAAATTTTAACAAAATGAATCGGGCAGGTCAAACACTTTTACGCCAATGATGTTACCATTTTGAAATGTTATTTTTTAGATAATTAGGGAAGGAAGGGTTTTGGAGGAGAAGACCCTTTCGCTGCCTCGGTATGAGCTGTGTTCATCTCCCACAATTTAAAGAAAAGGCTTTTACACGAGGGATTCGATGGTCTGCTCAGGAAATCTCCTCTTTCTGCACCAAACAAGAATATCTCTGAGAAAGACGTAAGACCTAAATCCTGCAAACAAGGCGAAGCCTTGTTGCAGGAATAGGCAGGAAGTGGTAGAATCTTCAAGGGTTTTAAGGTGTTTTAAGATCGAAAACAACCAAAAGGAGATTCACCAATTCCATGAAGAATATAGCACAAAAAGAGGGAAGAAAACAATCGAAAATCAAGACAGAG
>WBZR01004265.1_pt2 | contig 11167 bp, 7 predicted proteins | sample 5204231 | NCBI WGS metagenome assembly WBZR01 (sample SAMN12412403, study PRJNA552823) | activated sludge metagenome | isolation source: activated sludge from anammox sidestream of wastewater treatment plant... | place: USA: Virginia | collected 2017-08
GTCTTCTTTAATAATCTTTCTGAATCAAGCAGCATGAGAAAGTCCACCCTGCCACTCTGATAGTTCTTAAGCGTTGAATCAAACGAGAGCTCTGCCTGGGGAAGCAGGCTTGTCTCATACATGTCCCGGACCCTGCCTGAAGTGTCTACCTTGACCACACCCTCTTTGACCCTGGCGATGATCATATTTTCTTCTGCCTTGACTCTGGACTTCATCGCATCAGCCATATTTACACCTTCACTGACCCGGTTATCATATTTTGTTCTCCACAGAGGTATATTCATCTGCAGCATGGCATCCCATGCATCGAATCTTCCCTCACGCTGGACGGGAGCTGCGCCGACCATAAAATCAGGGTAATAGTCCTTCCTTGCCAGTTCCACCTCGTTTTTCCTGATTTCCGCTTCAATCTCCATACGTTTGAGTTCAGGATTGATTTTCAGCGCCTTGTCTGTCAATTCGCTGATGTCCAACCTGACCCTTTCATCAGGCAGATTTTCTGATAATATCCCGAGTGCATCATCAGCCTGCGGCCTGTTTAATAAGGCCTTAATTTCTGCATGTACAACATCCCTTTCCGCCTCGAGCTCAATCAATTCATTTAAGAGCATGGTCAATTCAACCTGTGCCTTGATTACATCCTGCTGGGAGGCATCGCCAACCGCATATTTGGTCCCTGCAATTCTGGCCATATTAGACAGCAGTCCCTTGATTTCCTCAAGTGTATTTATAGAGGCCGTTATCAGGAGATGCTCATAGTATGCCTCCTTGATCACGGCAACCATCTCAAGCTCCTTTGATCGCAACTCGGCCTCTGACACCCTGACTTCCAGCATTGCACGCTGTCTTTCCAAATGAAGCCTTCCGGGATACGGCAGCATCTGGCTTATCTCATAACGCGTCTCCATTGCGGCCCCCGGAGCGGGAACAGGGTTTTCCTTCGACAGGTCCATCATCTCTATACGGAGAACAGGATCGTCCAGCACCCCCTCTGCCCTGGCCCCGGCCTCCCTAGCCTTGACATTCTGGCGAAGAGCCTTAATGGCCGGATTATTCAGTTTTGCCTCCCCGATGATTTGCCTGAGGGTGAGGATTTCCTGAGCAGTTGCAATCCTGGAAGGCAGAAGGCAACATGCAGCAGGCAGCAGCATTAAAAAGAAAAGGATAGAGAGATTACGCATATATGCGTAAATATATTCTACATACCGTAGAATGTCAAGTGGGAATTACTTTATAGAAGAGAGCATCAGATGAATGCAGCAGGTAACGCAGTGAATTATAATCAATCCGAAATGATCCGGCGCAGATAAAGCTTCAACCTCTTTACATCTTCGCTGCTGAACTTCTCCAGCAGCTCATTCATGACGCTGATTGAAACTTCCGGGAGATAGGGAAAGATTTTCATGCCCTCGTCCGTAAGGCTTAGATTGATAAATCTCCTGTCCACCTTTGACCGGACCCTCTTGACCAGGCGCTTGGCCTCCAGCCGGTCCAGCGTACGGGTTACGGAACCCATGTCGCAGTCCAGCATATCCGCAAGCTCTGCTGCAGTCCTGCACCGTCCGTCACCAATCAGCATTAATATCTTCCATTGAGCGGGTGTTGCTTCAGGGCACTTTTTCCTGAGTTCCGATGCCAGTGACCGTTCAAATTTTAGAAACGCAAGCGATATTAGAAAACCAACGCTCTCATCCATCTTGTATTTTCCCAGTGTATAATGCGTTGCCTTCAATTCACCGCTCCTCCGCTGCAACAACAGCAGTCGTTTCCGTGCGCTTCGTATATTTCCCCCGGCCAAACAAACGTGAGACCATCACAAAGAAGAACGGAATAAAAATCAGGTCTATGAAAGTGGCTGAGAGCAACCCGCCTGTAACGGCAGTACCGATGGCATTCTGAGCTGCGGCTCCTGCTCCACGGGTCAGGGCCAGCGGCAGTGTGCCAAAAAAGAAGGCCAGGGAGGTCATTATGACAGGACGCAGTCTGATCTTCACAGCGGTCAGAGTGGCTTCAACCAGCTCATGCCCCTGCTCAAGCTGCGCTTTGATGAACTGAATGATCAGGATGGCATTCTTTGTGGAAAGCCCTACTGTTGTGAGCAGACCGATCTGGAGATAGATGTCATTCGGCAATCCGCGAAGAGTGACCGCTGTAACCGCTCCAACCAGACCAAGGGGAAGCATCATCATGTTGACAAACGGTATGCTCCAGCTCTCATATAACGCCGCCACAGAGAGAAACACCACCAGCAGAGAGATGGCATACAGATAGGGGGCCTGAGCACCTGCGCTCTTTTCTTCATAAGAGATGCCTGTCCATTCGAAGCCTGTCCCGGGCGGAAGCTGGGCTGCCATCTTTTCCATCTCGGCCATTGCCTCGCCGGTACTCACACCAGGCGCCGCCTGTCCCATTATCTCAACCGATGGAATACCGTTATACCGCTCAAGGCGGGGCGAGCCATATTGCCAACGGGCGTTGGAAAAGGCAGAGAATGGCACCATCTCCCCGTATTTGTTCCTGACATACCATTCGCCGATATCTTCCGGCAGCATCCTGTACGGGGCATCAGCCTGGAGATAAACCTTCTTGACCCGGCCGTTCTCAATGAAATCGTTGACGTAGGCACTGCCCCACGCAGTGGTCAGAATACTATTGACGTCATCCAGGGACACCCCAAGGGCGCTTGCCCTCACGTCATCTATATCCAGCTTGAACTGGGGGGTGTCTTCCTGACCATTTGGCCGCACCGCCACCAGATTCGGGTTCTGCATGGCCATGCCCAGAAGCTGGTTACGGGCCTCCATCAGCACTTCATGCCCCAGGCCGCCCCGGTCCTGCAGTTGAAAGTCAAATCCATTTGCCTGCCCAAGCTCAACCACCGCCGGAGGTGAGAAGGCAAAGGCCATGCCATCCCGGATACTCGAAAATGCCTTCATTGCCCGGCCGGCAACAGCAGACGCCTTGAGGTCAGGGGTCGGCCGCACCTTCCAGTCTTTTAGTTTCACCCAGGCAATCCCCATATTCTGCCCCCTGCCGGCAAAGCTAAACCCGGCCACGGTAATGATCCCCTCAACGGCCTTACTCTCCTCTTCGAGAAAATGCCTCTCCATTTGCCGTATCACCTGGATGGTCCGCTCCTGGGTAGCTCCGGCGGGAAGCTGAACCTGGCAGACGATAAATCCCTGGTCCTCATCCGGAAGAAAGGAAGAGGGAAGACGCAGGAAGAAAAACACCATGGCAGCAACGATAGCGCCATATGCCACCAGGTAGCGCACCGGTTTGCCAAAGGAGCGGCCGACGATACCTTCATAGAGCGCCCTGCTGCGGTCAAACGCTATATTGAACCACCGGAAGAACCAGCGGAACCAGCTTGATTCACCATGATGATGCCCTGTCTCAACCGGCTTGAGCAGGGTGGCACAAAGCGCAGGAGTAAGGATCATAGCTACCAAAACCGAGAGGATCATCGCGGAGATGATTGTGATCGAAAACTGGCGGTAGATGACACCGGTCGATCCGCCGAAAAAGGCCATTGGCAGAAAGACGGCTGTCAGCACCGTGGCAATCCCCCAGAGGGCGCTCGTTATCTGTCCCATGGATTTGATCGTGGCATCATGGGGCGACAAACCTTCCTCGGACATGATCCTCTCTACGTTCTCAACCACGACGATGGCATCATCCACCAGGAGTCCAATGACGATAACCATGGCGAACATGGTCAGGGTATTTATCGAAAACCCTGCGAACGACAGGACGCCCATTGTCCCGAGCAGCACCACCGGTACAGCGATGGTTGGGATCAGTGTCGCCCTGAAGTTCTGGAGAAACAGGAACATGATGATAAAGACGAGGAGGATAGCTTCTATCAGGGTCTGCACCACTCCCTCGATTGATATCCTGACGAACGGTGTCGTATCGTACGGATAGACCACCTTCACCCCGGCGGGAAAGTACCGGGACAGTTCTTCCATCCTGGCCTTTACGCGGTCTCCGGTATCGAGTGCGTTGGCTCCTGCCGCGAGCCGGATTGCCATTCCTCCCACAGGTTTTCCGTTGTAGAAGGACTGAATATCGTAGTTTTCGGTGCCTATCCCGCTTTTGGCCACATCCCCGAGCCTCACCGTCGAACCGTCGGGGTTGGTGCGCAGTATGATGGCATCAAATTGTTCAGGCGTCTGGAGCAGTGAACGGGCTGTGATCGTGGCGTTCAGCTGCTGGCCCTGAGAGGCGGGGGTGCCGCCAAACTGGCCCACAGAAACCTGGGCATTCTGGGCCTGCAGCGCCGCTATCACATCGCCTGTCGTCAACTTGTAATTATTCAACCTGGACGGATTCAGCCATACCCGCATAGCGTTCTGTGTGCCGAACAACTGCAGCTCACCCACCCCTTCCAGACGGCTGATAATATCCTGAACGTTGGAGACCAGGTAGTCGGTCAGGGCGCTGCGGTCCATAGAGCCATCTTCCGACACGAGACCGACAATCATCAGAAAGTTCCTGGTGGACTTGACCACCTGTATACCTTGCCGCTGCACAATCTCAGGCAGAAGGGGAGTAGCCAGTTGCAACTTGTTCTGTACCTGCACCTGGGCAATGTTTGGATCGGTGCCTGCCTTGAAAGTGATATTGATGGATACTGACCCTGAAGAGTCGCTGGTGGAAGACATGTAGATCAGATTATCGATGCCGATGAGCTTTTGCTCGATCACCTGGGTGACCGTATCCTGCACAGTCTGAGCCGAAGCGCCAGGATACCTTGCATTAATAGATATCTGAGGCGGGGCAATGGGTGGGTACTGGGAAACCGGCAGCGTTTCGATCGCCAGAATACCCCCAAGCATGACCATGATGGCGATCACGATTGCAAATATTGGCCGGTTAATGAAGAATCTGGGCATTAAGCGCCTCCTTTATTTATTAGCAGTCTTCGGAGCACCGGCTGATGCTTCAGCCGCCTTGTCACCGAACACAAGTGCCCTGACAGCCATTCCCGGACGTGCCCTCTGTATTCCCTCGAGGATGACACGGTCTCCTGCCTTCAGCCCTTCGCTGACCAGCCAGTTGTCTCCTACAGTCCGGACAACTTTAATAACCCTGGGCTCCACCGTTTCCCCGCTTCCGACAACCATGACCATGGCTTCGCCGGCCGGGTTGCGGGTGACACCCCTCTGGGGAACCAGAATTGCATGCTCACTTACACCCTCCTCCAGGATGGCACGAACAAACATGCCAGGCAGCAGTGTCTGTTTCGGGTTCGGAAAGACAGCCCGCAATGTGACCGCTCCGGTAGTCTGGTCTACAGTCACTTCTGAAAACTTCAGGGTGCCCGGAACCGGATAGACACTGCCGTCTTCCAGCAGCAACTTAACCCGCGTCCGTGCGGCGTCGCTGCTCTTCAGCACACCGCTGACAAGATTACGCTTCAATCGCAGCAGCTCCGCGCTCGACTGGGTGACATCCACATACATAGAGCCAAGCTGTTGTATGGTGGCCAGTGCAGCAGCCTGACCGGCAGTCACCAGGGCTCCATCCGTTACAGAAGAACGGCCGATTCGTCCTGAGATGGGGGCAGTGACACGGGTATAGGCCAGGTTGATGCCTGCCGCCTCGACAGCGGCCCTGGCGAATTCCACCTCAGCCTCGGCCTGTTTGAGGGCCGAGACTGCATTGTCGTAATCTTCCTGGCTGACAGCATTGAAGGTAATGAGCTCCTTGTGCCGGTCTGCCTTGAGCCTTGCCGGAATAAGATTGGCTTCAGCCCTGGCAAGCGATGCCTTTGAACTATTGTAGGCTGCCTCGTAGGTAGCAGGGTCTATCTGATAGAGCAGTTCACCTGCTTTGACATCAGAGCCTTCGGTAAACAGGCGTTTCTGGATGATGCCACCAACCTGTGGCCGTACTTCTGCAATGAGGAAGGCGGAAGTCCGGCCGGGAAGTTCCGTGGTCAGGGTAACCCTCTGCGGCTTCACAGTAACCACTCCAACTTCGGGCGGCGAGCCTGGCGGTGTTACGGCTGTCTTGTCCCCTTTGCTGCATCCGGCCATCACAAGGGCCAGAGCTGCTATTCCCACTGAGATCATACCGGCCCTGCGGCATTTCCTGATACAAACCTCAACAAATTTCATGTTCCAATCCCCCGTCTTTGTCAGTAAAACAATGGCTCCAGCATCTGTGAAATTCATAATATCTGCTTGAAATATTATAGTCAAGACAATTATTGCCTAAGCAATCATTTCAAAAACCCAAAAGGAAATCCATGTCCTGGTTGAATATATAATCCCTCTTAATCTACAATAAGACAATAATGAAATTCCTTCTGTCTCTATTCCTTACCATCCTGACCGTCACTTTCATTGTCATTACAGCCCTTGTTCTGTGGGTGTATAATTTGTCCCGGGAAATACCGGATGACAGGGTCATTAGAAATTTCAGGCATGATGCCGTGACAACAGTCTATGACAAGGATGGAGAGATCCTTTTTGCGCTGAAGGAAGACAAGGATCAGATTTGGGTACCCCTGTCTGAAATATCAGCTCAATTGCGTGAGGCCCTCATTGCAACTGAGGACCCCTACTTCATGAGGCACGGCGGCATTGATTATAAACAGACATGGGAATCTTTGAAGGACAATCTGAGGGTCTGGAGGCTTGTAAGGGGTGGGAGTACGATTACCCAGCAGGCTGCAAAGAATGTCTTTCTAACTAATGAAAAGACGATTTCCCGGAAGATAGGCGAGTACTTCCTTGCAAGGAGGCTGGAGAAACTGCTCCCCAAGGAGAGGATCCTTGAGATATACCTTAATGAAGTCGGATGGGGTTACGGGATATATGGAGTGGAACTTGCATCAAGATTTTATCTCGACAAACACGCACGCGATCTGAATACGGCAGAGTCTGCCTTTATGATTGCCATGCTCCGGAATCCAGCCGTATATAATCCCTATAAGAATCATGATAAAGTAAAGGAGCGCCAGCAGCTGGTGCTGAAATTATTACTGCGGCACAAACTGATTCAGGATGAAGAGTATAACGAGGCCCTTTCATATGGAATTGAGCTTCGAAGGGACAAAAAGAAGAAGCTGTTCAGCAGGATCGGACTTGGTGAGACGGATGGCGCTGGAGGGGAATTACCCTGTTATGCACGCCTGATCAGAGAATACCTTGTCAAGACCCTGGGGTATAACATGCTCTATGATGCCGGCATTGAAATCCGCTCGACTCTGGACAAAGATATTCAGGACAAAACAGAGAATATCATAAGAAAAGTGGAGAGACATTATCAGGACAATTCAGGTCAGGGGGCCGGTCATCGGTGGAAAGTTTTAGCACTCTCCTCTAAGGGCAGGATCAGGGCAATAGGTTGTACAACCATGAGAACGGAGTCAGTGGAACGAATAAAGGCGCTTGGAGAGCCTTTCAACAACTATGAGTACAGCCTGGTTTCAGACCGGGAAGTATCGTGGAATAACATACTCATGATTGATGCAGGGCGTGAAAATACCTTGTAACTCTGTAAATTATAAGTTAAAATAAATAAATTTTCCAAAGGAAAGGAGATACAAAGTGCATAAAAAAGGATCACTATTTCCTGCTATCTGGCTTCTCGTCAGCATGCTATTTATTTCACTGACGGCGCCAACCGTTATAAATGCAGAAATTACCGCGGATCAGATAGTTGCAAGATCTGAGGATGTTTATCCCGGAACAGATCAACAGTCCAAGCTTACCTTTATCATCAGAGAGGCCGACGGCGAAGAAAGAAAGGTAGTATTGAGACGCTACTGGAAAAACTATCAGAAAGAGTCAGATTTTGATTCAAAGGTGCTCGTCTTCCATGAATATCCTCCGGATACAAAGGGCACTGCCTTTATGGTTTGGACTTACAATGCATCATCGCAGAAGCCGGAGGATTTATGGATATACCTCCCGATACTCAGGAAGGTACAGAAACTGCCTGAACACCCTGACGAGATATTCAGCGGTGCAAATCTCAAACCTGCTGACATGATTCCAAGGGACGCTTCTCTGGACAAGCATAAATTGCTTAGAGAGGAAACAATAGAAAACCAGCAGTACTACGTTGTAGAAAGCACGCCCAGGGCCAAGAGCTCCAACTACACTTACGGTAAGGTAGTCAAGTGGATCAAGAAGGATGATTTTCTGAAAGAGCGGATCGATTATTATGATACTGAAGGCTCTATGCTCAAGAAGCAGCTTATCACCTGGAAGAAGGTAAAAGATGCCTATGTATGGGAAAAGGTCGTCCTCACGAACGTCAAGACAGATGTCCAGACCATACTTAATATCAGCGACGTCGAAATTAATACCGGCCTGACAGACTCGTCCTTTACTGAAAGGTCAATGTCTACCGGCAGAGTGAAATAGAGATGAGAAAATCAGGCCTCCAGAAACGGTTAATATCCTCCATGCTTGCAGTCAGCTTTGCTGCAGGCATCCTGGTTTTGATACTTGTTTATGTCACAGGCAGGTCAGCGTTAAAAGAGAGCATTGGAGGTACATTCCGTGAGCTTGCTGAAACAGTAAGCAGTACAATTGACCTCTCAGTAGCGCATCATATTGAAGAGGCAAAATTGCTGGCTTCTGCACAAAGCATCCTCTCCGCAATAGAAGACTCAAATATTATGTATGAAGGAGAGACGAATCAGGAAGTTGAGAAGCGGATTCAGGAGGTAGAGGCCAGATGGACCGGCGGTGTTGGTGTAAATGCCTATCTCTTTGAGGTTCTAAATAACCGTGCCACCAATTATCTCAGAGATTTTGCTGCAAGTGGCGAGAGAGGCACATACAATATAATACTGGTTACCAATGAGAGGGGGGCCGTGGTAGGAGCTACTGAAAAACCAAGCCATTACAGCTTTAGCAGTCAGAAGTGGTGGCGCTCCTCGTATAACAACGGTGCAGGCAGAACTTATGTCAGTGATATTTATTTAAATGATGAGTTTGGAGTCAAGACCCTCGACATAGCAACTCCTGTCATGAAAGGCGGAAAGGCCATCGGTGTAATCCTCATGTCCCATAATGTTGACACCATCTTCAGATTTATTTCTTCCACTAAGGTTGGGACTACAGACAATGTCATGCTCGCCAACTCTGACGGGGCTATCCTGTATTCACCTGCCACAGGCACTAAGGAGCCTCAGCTTGACAAGGGACTCCTTGAGGAAATATCGCAGGAACAATCAGGATGGTTAACGACCAGGGCCGATGTTTCATACCGCGGAAGGCAATCCCTGGTGGGTTACGCTCCGGTCAGGATTACAGCAGCGCTTGGTAAAGATAACATAAATGGAAAACGCTGGTATGTTTTCACAAGCCAGGACCCGTCTGAAACATTCATGCCGGTTTACTCCCTCCTCCTGCGCATTGGCATAGCAGGCCTTGCAGGCGCAGGCCTTATTGCAATCCTCGCATACATTACAGCAGGAAAGATTGTGCGGCCTGTAAAAGAGCTGCAGAAGGGCGCAGAGCTCATGGGGGAAGGCGATCTTGACTACAGGATAGCTATCGCCACCGGAGATGAGATAGAAGATCTCGGATTGAAGTTTAACGATATGGCGTCCAGGCTCAAACTATTTTATATCAAACTTGAAGAAATGGTTAAGGAGCGGACAAGGGAACTCGAACAGAGAAATGAAGAGATATCAATACTTTATTCTACTGCTACAACACTTAACCAGTCTCTGGATGTGGAAAAGACCTTCTCTGAGTCATTGAAGACCCTCATAGAAGTGTTGAAGGCAGACGCAGGTGTCATCTGGATGCTCGACAACAAACTCAGGAGATTTGCAATAGTTGCATCTCAGAATATTGATTTAAGGCCGGAGCGTGAACAGAAGATATCTGAAATATTTGAGTTCGTAGGAGACAAAATTATTCATAACGGCAAGGTATGGGCGTCGGAAAATATAACTGTGGATGACCGTCTTGAGGCCATTCATGTTTCAGAAGAAGATTTTATTTCTTTTATCGGTATACCGCTTAAATCAAAGGACAAGGTAGTAGCAATAATGTTTCTTCTCAACAAGAATATAAGGGCGCTTACGTCAAGGGAAGAAGACATGCTGTTGTCAATAGGAAGTCATATCGGTATAGCTGTAGAAAACTCCCTCCTGTTTGCCAAACTGCTCAGACATGACGAGCCGGAGATACAGGGATAGGAGCTTCCCGTGAGTTCTCAGCTCAGAATACAACAGGTAGTCCCGCCTGAATGGTGTTTCAAATGTGATGTATGCTGCCGTTTCCCTGAAAAAGAGAGTTTCCTTGCGCCATATTTTACCCGTAAAGAAATAATATCGGCCTTTCCAAAGGGGGTATTAGAAGCCGCAGGGTGGGCAGCGCCTGCCCAAAAAGGCAATGAAAGTAGTGGTTGCAAAATATCCCTTACTCCATTCAAAGAAGGATATATATGCCCTGCCTTTAATCCGGCCACATCTCACTGCATGATTTACAATAATCGCCCGCTTGACTGTGTAATCTATCCTTTCGCAATAATGTGGTCTGCTGATAGAAAGGAGATTCTACTCGGTGTTGATATGAAATGCCCTTATGTTGAAGAGTATATTAATTCAGGCACCCTCGCCGATGCTGAGACAGAAATGAGAAGCACCCTTGATTCATCCCCGGTGCTTGACATCATCCTGGATAACCCGGGTCTCATAGGACCTTTTCAGGATGATGTCGCCCATGCAGCAGCATTAACAAATCTTACCCGGGCACATTCTAAAATAAGAAAGAACGATGGGTATTCAAGTTCAGAATGACAAATTGGTCAATGGTTTTATCTGCATACGGCTTCAACCCACTGACAATAAATGATAAGCCTCTGATTGACAGTATCCTTTTAAATCACAATACCATGCTGTCCGCCTATTCATTTACATCCAACTATATCTGGCGTGACCACTTCAACTTTTACTGGGGCTTAATAAACAGTTATCTCTGTTTGTTTGCACAGTATGGGGCCTGTATATATATGCCTGTTCCGCCGGTTTTATCTGAAAATCCCGTCTCAAATCCCCCCTCCCTCCCCTTTACTTATCTTTTCAATATCATGGACACAATCAATAACAATAAAACCGTCTCCCGTATCGAAAACATTGATGACGCATGGATACAATCCTTCACCGATGCCGGATACAGGATTAAAG
>WBZR01004597.1_pt1 | contig 11166 bp, 10 predicted proteins | sample 5204231 | NCBI WGS metagenome assembly WBZR01 (sample SAMN12412403, study PRJNA552823) | activated sludge metagenome | isolation source: activated sludge from anammox sidestream of wastewater treatment plant... | place: USA: Virginia | collected 2017-08
TGCCGTGAAGACCGCCCGATGGTACTACGCTTTTTCGTGTCTCTTCATGGTTCATGAATCTATTATACAAGAACCATTTTGAAAAAGCCAGTTTATTCCTTTTCTTTTTTACGTGTCAGTACTTGCGTTTATGCTTGACGTAGCCCTGCCTTTTCCTTCTTTTTTTATCCTGCAGCCTTCTTTTCTGTACGTGCCTTCTAAGGCAATCCATTGCTTTAACGTTTCTTTATCTGGCCTTTGGGCATCTAAAAATTTACAGAATTGCCCATTGGTAACGGGGAAAATATCCATGTAAAATGCCGGGAGATTGATAATGCGTTGTGGTTTTTCAGCGCTTCGCGCAACCGGATCGTCATCACGACTACCATACAGGAATGTCCCGGCAGGGATAAGCGCCATTTCTGATCCATCCGCAGGGTTTACCCATCTCATGGGGATCTCTTCAGCAACTGGTCTTTTCAACCCCGCACCCTTACCCATTGATTCAAGTGTCTCAAATGCCGTCAGGGCAAGTTTTTTATCCTTGTTCTGCACAACATCTTTCAACGCTTCTGTGACCTTCTCTCCGCCTATTTCCTTGAGCGCCCGCACGGCATTATACCGCGCCTCAGGTGACAGCTCTGGGTTACCAATCGCATTGATAAATGGGGTGGATGGCTTTACGATGGAATCGCGCAGCGCATCGATCGGTATGCTGATCTCACTCCTGAACCCTTCCGTGGGAATGAGTTGTTCCATAAACTCCTCAATTACAGAGGGATTATTAAGTCCCAGACAAAGAAGAATAACTTCCTTCCACCACCTGTTTCCGTAGTTTGAAAGGAGCACACGAATCAACCGCTTATTCCTCACCTGTTCTGCCGCAAGATATTCCTGAAAACTCAGGTGGGTGAACCCATATTCCGTTTCACTGTATCCCATAAATATGCCGCTTCTGTCCCTGATATTGAGCAAGAGTTTTTCAGGGTCAATATCTGATTTTCCTATCTCCTCAAGGGGTTCTTTTATTGCTTCTTTAATCTCTTCCATGGGCGCCGACCGCCTTTCATCCACTTTATGGAACCACAAGGCAATGGGTTGTAATATCTGCCGCGCCTCACGGGCCGTCACCAGGACATCGAGCCCCTTTGCCATGTCCCACCTTTCAAGGAGGACGTTCGTACACTCTTCATAGAGTTCCACCCTCCGCTGGGGCAGTGTCCCGCGATCCTTGTGGACAAGGGCGATGATCTGCAGCAGGAGCGGATTTACCGCCAGCTTCTGTATATCCTCTGATTTCTGTATCCTGTCCACCAGCTCCAGGGCGGCGTCTCTGCCTTTCTGCTTTCTTTTTTCTTCTTCATCTTCAGGATGGAGGGCAACCTCCACCAACTCAAACCACCTGACAAGGAATTCCCTTACCTCATCAGGGGTAAAATGCTGTATGGAAAGCTCCATGACTCCTTCCCCAAGCCTGCTCTTGCCGAGATATCCGGCATACCTGGATGTAATAAGAAACCTCGAACGAACAAATTTCTGCCACGCCTTATCTATCCATGCGCAGGTTTTTATCCGTGCATTCTCATTCGCAACTTCGTCAAGTCCATCAAGAAGCACGCCCCCCCGCCCCTCGTCAAGAAGGTCCCTGAAGGCATTATCTGAAATTTCATATTCTTCGAATTTGCATATCCTCTTCATAAAATGGATAAAATCCTCCCTCTCCGGGTCTTTGAGCTCTCGTAAAGGGGCAAAGAACGGGATGGGCGTGTCTTCAATACCGAGTATTTCATCCCCTTTTCCGTCTGCCAGCGAAACAAGGATATATTTCAAGAGGGTCGTCTTGCCTGAACCAGGGTCACCGAGAATCACCATATCCTTTACGTTATGCCTGGCGGCCGCTTTAAATGCCGCCTTGATATCCAGGGAAGATAACCCCTCGTCACGCACCTTCTCCTCCATCTCCTTTCTGCCCTTGAGGGTAAAATCATAATCACGCGTATGGATATACGCCTTCATGTTGATGTATACCCGTTTGAGCTCGATGGGAATCCTTAAATTCGTCTCGAATCCTTTCGTAGAAAGATATCGATGTTCAGTTACCGCAGATTTCAGGTATCTCTGAAAACTTCTATCGACCTTCAGGGTATCTTGAATTTTCTCACCGATCCTTTCCCACCCCTTTGCGCTTTCCGCAGTCCAGCCTTCCAGATGCTCCTTGATTTTCACGCGAAATTCATCGGTTGTAGAAAATTCCCCAAACAACAGCAATTTTTCTTCTTCAATCTTGTCCTTTAAATCCAGCACCATTATCAGTTGGGGGTCTTCCCGTTCCTTTTTAGAGCGAATCTGCACTGCCTTGAAATAAGTCATAATATGAGGCTTCTTCAATGATTTCCATGAATCATAGGCAAGGAGAAATTCTTCCAGGGTGCCCGATGCTTCTTTTCCCGTAGGAGAGCCAAACCGTTTGTGAAATATGCAGACAAAGATATCACACTCTTCTACAAGCCGGTTTATAAGCTCCTGTGGGCGGCCGGGAGACGGGAATGCATCTTCCCATCCTATGGCCTGAAATGAGATCCCGTAGGGTTTAAGGAGCGCGCTTTTATTTAAATCTTCACAGATTTCACGCACAACCGTTCGTTCTGCCGTCACGTCTCCGGGAGACGCGATAAAAACGCTGATTTCTTTTTTGTCTTTCATTGTAATGGAGATTGATTGCGGCGTAGCCGCACCAATGCTAAGGTGTAATGTACATCTTTTTTGCATACCTGTCAATCATCTGATTCCCGGAGAAAATCATTCCTTTCAAATATCTGACCGTACGAAAATTCCAAATCCTGCAACCGTTTCATTTTTTGAAAAATTCCGGCAGTGTTTTCACTCTGCGAAACAACTTGACATGGCGTTGCCAATTCCTTAATATGTCGGCGTATTGACGATTGTATTGATAAAGCAGAGTGCGAAAGGAAAGAATAGCGCATGGACCGAATATTCTTTGTTATCGGCGCCCTGTCGGCAGGTGTTGGGGTGGCGGCAGGCGCCTTTGGCGCTCACGGACTGAAGAGCCGCCTGAGCCCGGAGATGTTTTCTGTTTTTGAAGTGGGTGTGCGCTATCAGATGTATCATGTCTTTGCGCTCATGGCAACTGCCTGGGCAAAGACAAGGTGGCCATCTTCACTCGTTGTCATAGGCGGATGGTTGTTCGTCGTCGGGATAGTCCTCTTCTCCGGCAGCCTTTATCTGCTGAGTCTGAGTGGGATGCACTGGCCTGGCATAGTCACGCCCCTGGGCGGAGTAGCCCTTCTGGCCGGCTGGGTTTGCCTGGGATGGGGTGTTTGGAGGCGTCATAAGTGAAGAGCGTGAATTCGTAGCGCGGCACTGCCGCAACCAATTCTCCGTTGTGAAAGCGGGAGATTGCTTCGGACAAGACCCTCGCAATGACACTGGCTATGTCTTTGATGACATACTGTCCGTTGTCATTGCGAGCACATTCGTTGTGCTCAGTGTAAACTCCGCGAAGCAATCCTTCTCTTATAAATAAACGGTACCTTCTGATAAGGGGTAAATAGGGTTGCGAAAAAACTTGCAAAAAAAGAAAGATTTTATACGGTAATACTATAGTGCGGACAAGCCGTGCTTGTCCGTACCACCCTTATGGAATGGCTGTCATGGACCCCGGTAATGAATCACAAACTACGAACCTTGTGAGTATATCCACACACAACTCCCCTGCCTGAATGCGAGACTACACACCCCTTACATGCTCATAAAATCATTACTCATCTTTCTCCTTACCTATGTCATCATCTCTGCGCAGAAGATGAAATGGCATCAACTGGACAGGCCATCGGGGGCATTGCTGGGCGCCGTCCTGATGGTACTCTCCGGCGTATTGACGCTGGATGAGGCGTACCGGGCAGTGGATTTTAATACCATCTTGTTATTGCTGGGCATGATGATCCTCATTGGCTATCTGAAGATAGCGAATTGCTTTACCTATCTCTCGTATTTGCTGATCACCCACGCCAGAAACTCCTTTCTGTTGCTCTGTTTTGTATCCTTTTCCAGCGGCATCCTGTCTGCGCTGTTTGTCAACGACACCATCTGCCTCATGTTCACGCCCCTCCTGATCCTTGCCTTAAGCCAGACGAAGCTCAATCCCGTCCCGTATCTCATTGCGCTCGCAACCTCGTCCAATATAGGAAGCGTCGTTACCCTGACGGGTAATCCGCAAAACATGCTCATCGGGGTTTTTTCGAAGATACCGTATCTGGATTTCGCCTGGCATCTCCTGCCCGTTGGCATAGCAAGCCTTATGGCCAACGTGCTTATCATTTTCCTGCTCTTCAAAAAGGACATTACCTTTAAAAGGTTGGAACCGATTGTCCTGGCAAAACCAGCACTCGACAGAAAACTCACGGCAAAATCTCTCGCCGTGCTCTTCTGTATTCTCCTGGAATTTGTCTTTACGGGCAACCTCCCGTTATCGGCAATAACCGGCGGCCTTGCCCTGATTATCCTGTCAAGGACAAAGCCCCAACACGCCCTGGAAAAGGTGGACTGGACGCTGCTGCTCTTTTTCAGCGGGCTGTTTATTGTGGTAGGCGGCATCAATAAGGCCGGTTTTTTACCCCTGGCACATAATGCCTTTGAACCCTATCTGGGACAGACCGCATCAAGCCAGATTATCCATTTCAGCATCTTTTCTGTCCTCGCGTCCAACCTGGTCTCCAATGTGCCCTTTGTCTTGTTGTCAGCAAACTGGATTGATACCTTTGCCGCCCCGAAAACAATGTGGTACGTGCTGGCCATGAGCAGCACGTTTGCCGGGAATCTTACCGTTATGGGCTCCGTGGCAAATATGATTGTGCTGGAGCTCTCAAAGGAACACGTTCATGTGGGATTCTGGGATTTTTTCAAGGTGGGATTTACCACGACCGTCGTTTCCACGCTTCTTGGCATTACTTTCTTCATCCTCTTTATCCACTAATGCCTGGCAGCATCGTGAGCCAAGCGAAGCAATCTTGCCTTTTCCCGGTAAAAAGACAAGATTGCTTCGTTTTTGAAAAATCCCAATAAAGGCGATGCTTGCCATCCGGGCGGGGGCCAGGTTTGAAACCTGCCCCTACAAGACAATGTTATCCATAGAGAGAATTTTTCAAAAAGCTAAATTGTTGCGAGACATTGAGCCGCCGGTTTGCAGACTTTTCTATCAGATTTTATGCAATTTATGAGTAAACAAGAACTCGTTGCGACATCGGAAAGCCATGAGATTCCCGTATCCTTTCTAAGCATTTTCCCGATCATGGTCATTTTCTTTGTCCTCTTCGTCATAGACATCGACGTCTTCTTCATCGTTATGGCCATCGTCATTATTGTCCCAGTGGTTATAATTTACATAATAGCCAGGCGAACTCCCCTTATTCTCAAGCCCACCGCCCTGACACTGGTTATTAATACCGAGAAAGATGTTTTTATTGTCACAGGAGCCGGCACTTCCTATGACTTTCATGGTACTGGCGGTCTGAGTAGCAGCTGTCACCCGTATGTATCCGGCGTTCCTTTGGCCTGCAGTTTGGCCATCAATAATCGTTGCTGTTTTTAGAAAGATGTTACCAAACGTTAATCCAGCCAGGATGAATGATGTAATTATTAAAATCCTTCGCATGAATAAAGAAGTCCTGCCAAACAATAATAATTTTTGTCTCATTCGAAACTCCTTTTGTGGAAAAATATTACCGGTGAATAACTAAGATATTCATCCCAAGCGCCAAGAACATGCAGCCTCTGATCATACCCTTTCCTGAGAAAAATGCCTTTGAGGCATTATGTCATGCCTGAGAACAGAGAGAAACGTATCGCCGTCCCTTAACAAAGGCGCCGATGGGTTGATCAATCTTCTCCTTTGTTACTTTCGTTACAACACCGTTTTCGTCCGCGTTGTTCCACATCCCTTTTTTACGCATCATTACTTGCGCTTCTCTTTGACATAGCCCTGGAGAATCCTCTAAATTCATTGACAAAGATCGTGCTCTTCAGTAAAATTTCTGTTCTGGAATTTTACCATAAAAACCCTTAACTGAGGAACCCCATACATGAAAAATTATCTTGCCAAATACCTGATTTTTGGCTCTATCGTTACGCTTTTTTCTCTCTCTCTTTTTATGGGAAAATTAGCGCAAGGCCAGCATGCCGGCGGCGGAATTATTGATACGACCAAACAACCTGGCACATCAACACCCAGTTTCCATCAGTCATTTGCCCCTTATGGCGGCACCATCCCAATCCCCTGGATCGATGAAAAACCCACTCCGCTCTCTATTAAAGTGACGGAAACAATAACCTATGAAGTTCCCGTGGATGAAAAAAGATTCAATGAAAAGAAGTTAACCATTGAGGATCTTGAATTGAAGGAAGTGAAGGATAATACAGAAATCAATTTTCATCAGGTTGATTGTCTTTTCTTCAAGACCATTAAACAAACACAGACACGCACGGTAGAAAACCTTACTTGCGCCAGAGAAAGGGATGGCACACAATATTGGTTGTCAGATGGCAAAAAATATGTTGAATGGGGCGCCTGGTCAAGTTGGAAAGTTGAAAAAGAGGCCAAAGGCATTGAAATGGCGGAAAAAAACCCTTAGCTTTCCATGCTGCTTACTCTTCAACATAGTTTAATCATTAAAAGGAGGTCTTTGGTGAAGTTTGTATATCCCCTTATGCTGTTGGTTGCATTACCAACAATGCACCTTAATTTGCTTAACGCAGAGACAATCAAAAAAGAAGCAAAAAATCTTTCTCATACCGATGAACCTTTGCCCAAAACAAAGGCAAATGTTATAAAAAATAAGCTTTGCCCGGAATGTAGCAGGATATATCCTGGCGATGTAAACTTTTGCAGTATCGACGGCAAGGGGCTAGTAGATTTTACGGAAGAGGAACTTATCTGTCCAACCTGCAAACAAAAAGCAAACCCCGGAGAAAAATTCTGCAAAAAGGATGGGACACCACTGATCTCCAAATCTTTGCCTGATAAAACGACCTCTGTGCCTGATAAAAAGATAGAAATCAACCTTCCGCCAAATGCAACTCAGGAAGACAAGACGAAGGCCGCCATGTATCATTTCATGGAAGGAAACCGACTGCGCGAAGAAATGAATGATTTTGAAGGGGCTTTGGAGGAATACAGAAAAGCAGAGAAAATAAATCCGGAACTACCATCTCTCCATTTTCAGATGGGAGGAATTTATTGGAAACTTGGAAAACAGAAGGAGGCATTAGCCCATCTCGACAAATGTAAGACAATATTGGAGGCACAACCGCCCGAAACGAAGTCAAGTGAAAGTTATCAAAAGACATTGCAGGATGTCAAAGTTTACATAAACAAATTAGAAAAAGGGTTAAAACCATCCGAAAAGAATCAACGCAAGGAGTTAACGCAGGCTGAACGGGACGAAAGGATGAAAAAAGCCCTGTCTGAAAATCGGGGGAAATGGGGTGAAATGATGGTAATCCCTGCAGGAAAATTTACCATGGGCACAAAAGAAGATGAATTTATTCCTGAAGAAACACCACAGCATGAAGTGTATTTAGACACATACTATATCGATAAATACGAGGTCACCAACGCCCTGTACTGGGAATTTTTGCAATATATCAAAAGCACCGGCGACCACAGCAAATGTTTCCCGGGTGAACCAAAAAACAAGGACCATACCCCTGGGACACCTCACACAGGATGGGATTATCCCTATTATGACTATCCTGATTACCCGGTAACCAGGGTGGATTGGTATGATGCCTATGCCTACGCAGCCTGGGCAGGCAAACGTTTGCCCACGGAAGCTGAATGGGAGAAGGCCGCCAGGGGAACTGATGGGCGCAGATTTCCCTGGGGCAATGTCTGGGACGCTAAACGAAGCAATGTCGGCCCTGATGCGCCTTTGTCTGTTGGCAGTTTTGAATATGGGGCAAGCGTCTATGGATGCCTCGATTTAATCGGCAGCGTCTCAGAATGGTGCTACGATTGGTATCATCCGGAATATTACCATACGAGCCCAAGCATGAATCCGAAAGGACCGGAAGCTAGCACTGGCATGCGAGTAATCAAAGGAGCGTCTTTGTTTGCACCCTATGCATATAAAATGCGCTGTGCGGTAAGAATATTTGGAAATGCTGAGGATCGAAACAAAAGCATTGGCTTCCGATGCGCGAAAGATTATACACCAGAAACCGAGAAAACGATTAAGGAAACCAGTAAACCGGAAGACAAGGGCAAGGCCGTGCATTAAGAGCTATCATGTCTGTATTCCTAATTTATCTATCAGGATTTGAACCTTCATAATAGGTGGACAGGTGTTCTTCTTTGTAAATCCTGGCAAAGGCCGATTTGGCATGCTGGTAGGAATTGTAATCGTTCTGCGCGTTCACTCTGTCACCCTTCAACTCATAGGCTTTACTCCGGCTTAAATAGGCATTGGCATAATCGTGGTCGAGGATAATCACCTTGGTAAATTCCTCTATAGCCTGATCAGCCATTTTCTTTTTCAGATAAATAATACCTAAATTATAATGTGGAGCAACCAATTTTGAATTGGCCTCTACCGCCTTTTTGTATTCAACGATCGCCGTGTCCGTTTCGTCCATCTTATGATAAACATTGCCGAGATAATAATGAATCTTGGCAATGTTTGAACCCTGCGATAACGCCTTTCTCAGCGCTTCGATTGCATCGCTATACTTTCCGTTTACAAAACAGGCAATTCCCAAATTCACATACGCGTCAGCATACATCGGATTTATTTCAAGCGCTCGCTTATACGCGGAAATTGATTCTTCAATGTGCCCCGTCTGATAGTAAGCAATTCCCAGGTTAAAGTGCGCCTTGTCATAATTCGGTGATACCTCAATCGCTTTTTTATACATTTCAAGTGCCTTGTCATGGGTATTAACATCCTGGTACAAAACACCGAGATTAAAATATGCCTCTGCCTTCTTAGGATCGAGTCCTATTGTCGTTTCGTATTCCCTCTTTGCTTCATCAGAATGATTACGTTTATAGTAAATCATGCCTAATTGAAGATGAGCATCTGCATTATGAGGGTCTTTTTGTACTGCTTTCAGGCAAACCTTAAGCTCATCGTCCGGCACTCCGATCTGCATGCTTACCTCAGACATTCTTTGATAGGCCTCAGCATAATCCGGTTTGAGTTGGGTTGCTATCGTAAACAACTCCAAAGCCTTTTCCAGATTCCCCTTTTTGTAATAGGCATTTCCCAGTTTAAAATAAATCTCTGGCTGTTTCTTGTTTTTTTGTAGCGACTTTTCGTACTCATGAATAGCCTCATCAATGCGTCCATCGTCAAAATGTCTATCTCCAGACAGGGAGACTTCTTTAGCAAATCCATAAGGCTGGGAAAGTAACAGGGTAATAATTCCTGCAATCGAAATTCTTTTTACCATGTCAGTTCGATTTTAATTCCAATTCCTGATCTTTTATCTGACCTTTTAAGGCAGGAACCGAAGACAAGAACATCTCCTTAATCTCGTCCTGTTTATAGACCACCGCCGGATCTTTTCCCGTCCTCCACTTCGTAATATACGCATAGGAGAGGTAATCGCTGTAAGCCTTGCTGTGGTCTCCTTTCATTGAATAGATTTGCGCTCGGTTGTAATAGGCATCTTCGTAAAGAGGCTCAATCTTCTTTGTTATCTTGTCATACCATTCCATTGCTTTGTCGAGACGGTCCGTCCTGTGATAGATCACTCCAACATTATAGGCTGCATTCACATACTTAGGGTTTTTTTCCAGTACTGCCAAATTATCAGCCAATGCATCGTCGTATCTCTGCTGTAAAGCAAAAACGATTGCCCTTTGATAACGCGCGTCAAGATTATCCGGATTTATCTCCATCGCTTTATTGTAGTGAGCAATAGCTTCATCAAACTTTTTTTCCGTAAGACTAATTAAACCAAAGACAACATAGGCATTAGAGTATTTAGGATTTACCTCCAACGTTTTGTTGAGTTCTTTTCTCGCATCATCAACCTTTCCCTGCTTGTGAAGCGCTACCGCGAGATTATAGTGTGCATTATCATAGGAAGGATTAATTTCCGCAGCCTTCTTAAACATGGTTTCAGCATCCTCATATAAACCCATGTCCAGATAACCAACTCCAAGATTAAAAATAATATAAGGGTTTCCCGGATCGAGTTCCAAGGCCTTTTTGTATTGAGCAATAGCATCGATATCCTTTTCAAGCTTGTGCAAAAAAACACCGAGATCCACATAAGACAGTGGGTTTTCAGGATCCCTATCAATTGCCTTATATCGTTTCTGAAACTCATCGTCTGGCGCTCCAATCTTAACAAACGTCTCAGCTAACTTTTTGTGAGCGTCAAGGTAATTCGATTTAATATCAATTGCCTTCCTGAAATCAGTCGCCGCCTCCTCAAGCTTGTCCTGTCGAAAATAGACAACTCCTCTTCCATAATAGGCCTCTGCCAGCTTTACGTTGGCTTCTATAGCCTTTGTATACTCTGCTAACGCTTCATCGAGTTTATTTTCCCTCACTAAGCCATCGGCAATCTCGCTATGGTTTTTCCCCTTCTCACAAGCAAACGGCAGGCAAAAAAGAGCCACTGATAGTAAAAACAATGCGTACTTATACAATTTCATATCCGTCTCCACTCAAGTGTAACAAAAGTATATTTAGCTAATATTTAATATTTTAGTTTCCTAAGTATATGTAAAAGTTCTTTGATTTCAACTTTTTTATAATAAAAAAAGGAAGCTGTGCAAATATCGCACAGCTTCCTTTCATTCACTACTAATTACAGGGAAAAATATTACAAATTAATGCGTCTTCCCCATGGATCTTGCACCTTCATCATGTGGGTCACCGTGATGAGCATCATGTCCGGTCTTCCAGCCGAGTTCTTTTATCTTTCTGTTGATGTACTCAACTTCCTCAGCAGGAGCATGGTGCGTATCTAACCAACCCGGATCAGGACACAGATCGAATATGGTCTTTCCAGGATGATTCTTTACAATGTATGGACCCGTCAACTGATCAAGCCATTCGCCCGTCTTCCAGAAACTCTCCGGAACCCAGGTAATGCCAACCTTCTTCTCAAGAGCAGCAAGTCTCCTCGCCTGAGAAGCGTCCTGCTTCACGTTGACCA
>WBZR01004599.1_pt1 | contig 11163 bp, 11 predicted proteins | sample 5204231 | NCBI WGS metagenome assembly WBZR01 (sample SAMN12412403, study PRJNA552823) | activated sludge metagenome | isolation source: activated sludge from anammox sidestream of wastewater treatment plant... | place: USA: Virginia | collected 2017-08
CGCGCCATCAACGCCATCAACCGCTACGGCTCGATTGAAGGAGCGGTCAAAGCCGGCGTTCTGCGCTCCGGCATCATGTACGAACTGGTCAGGAACAACGTGCCGTACGTGCTGGCCGGTTCGATCCGCGACGACGGCCCGCTGCCCGACACCGAGATGGATTTGATCAAAGCGCAGGAGGAGTACGCCAAACAGATCGAAGGCGCGAAGATGATCGTTTGCCTGTCGTCAATGCTGCATTCGATAGGGGCGGGCAACATGACACCGTCGTGGGTGCGGATGGTCTGCGTGGACATCAACCCGGCGGTCGTGACGAAGCTTTCGGATCGCGGCTCGCAGCAGACGATTGGAGTGGTGACGGATGTGGGGACGTTTTTGAATCTGCTGGCGCAGCAGTTGTGGGTGTAACGAATTTGCCACAGAGCCACGGAGCCACGGAGAAATGCAGAAGAAATCAAGAGAGGCGTCTCTTTTCTTTCCATCCTCTCTGTGGCTTGTGGTTCTGTGACAAGGATTCTGCCCCAGAGTTACCCGGTTTGATTTAGTTTTGGTATTCCATCCTCGCCCCGCACTCCTTGCAGAACTTCGGCTTCCCTTCCAGCTCACAGCCGCAAGCCTTGCAACTCAGTTTTGCGTTCATCGGCTGGCCGCATTCCGGGCAGAATTTGCTGTTCGAGTGTGTGCCGCAATTCGAGCACGCCACGCCGACGATTGACGGCGCGTTCGCCGCGTTGGTCATCGGGTTGACCGATGGACGCGACGGCGCCTGATGCACGGCGCCCGCGCTCATGTCGGTTGACGACGCGTAATCGGTCTGCTGCGCGCGTTCGTAAAGCTGTTGGCGCGCGGCGTCGGCTTTGGCGCGCGCGTGGCTGGCGGAGAATTCCTCTTCGTAATTCGGCGCGCAGTCTTCGCACAAACCAGCCGAAGCGTTCCAGCAAACGTCAGGACAGACCCATTTGCCGCAGCGCGTGCATTGATGAAAATGCGGCTTGGCCTCTTCGACCGCGATGGCGAAGGCGTCGTCGTGAGCCTTGCCGCCGATGGCGCGCTGGATGTCGTAGGCGCTATTGCCCGCGCTGCCCAGTATGCCTCCGAAAATGTTTCCGGCTGAGCGAAGCACGTCCGACACGATTCCCACCGTGTAAGGCTGAAACCTGCTCTGGTAACCGTTGCCGCATTTGTCGCAGCGGAAACGGAATTGAAACCCTCTGTCGGTCGAAAGGTCGTCGTGGTTAGCGGTAAATTGGATGAGCGCCATGCAAAAAACTCCTTTGCAAGATTGAATTGTTGGGGCCTGAGATTGACCGGAAACACACCGGTTTGAATGAACTGAATGGGGGGTCGGATGAATTGACGGATGGGGTGTCCTTACTACTCCTTCACTTCGGGCGCTTGACCTTCTACCCATTCCTCGCCGTCTTCAAAAATCTCTTTCTTCCAGATGGGCACGGTCTGTTTCAGGCGATCAATCGCATAGCGGCAGGCTTCAAAAGCTACGCGGCGATGGGGCGAAGTGATGACAATCACGACCGAAGATTCCGAAATCCTCAAGGGGCCGAAGCGATGAATGATGCCGACGCGTTCGACATCGGGCCATTGCTGGCGAATTTCATCGCCGATGCGCCGCATCTCCTTGACGGCCATCGGCTCATAAGCTTCGTATTGCAAGCTGACGACGCGGCGGCCTTTTGTATTGTCGCGCACGACGCCGTCGAAAGTCACGATGGCGCCTGCGCCGCCGGTCAGCAATCTTTTTTCCAGGCCGAGTTTGTCAATCGGCTCGCGCGTGATCTCGAATATATCCATACGATTTTTCATCCGCCGGAAACGGGCGGGAAGATAGCCAAAGTGTCTCCATCTTTCAATGGCTGATCTTTTCGCGAGTGCTCTTCGTTGACCGCGAAGAGCGCGCTCCGCTCGAATTTCTCCAGGTTCGGGAAACGGTTTTTGATCTCGGCCCACGCGCTTGCGACATCGGCTGGCGCGGTCAGATTGAATTGCAGTTCGCTCGCGCCAGCCACTTCGCGGCACGCTCCGAACAACAGCACATCTACCTTGATTGCGTTATCGCTCATTGCTCTACGCCTCAGAATCCCGTGGCCGGCGCATCCATCGAGCCGCCAGCCGTGGTCGCCCTGGTTTTTCCGGCAACCGCTTTGCCGTTCCTGTCGCCGGCCAGATTCGCTTCCCTGCCCCTGAACCGCAGCGCTTCGACCAGGAAGTTGTCGAAGATCATCCGCCCATCACGGCTCTCGTTGCGATGATCCCAGTATTTGTCGGTCTGCCAGTCCTGAAAAGATTTCTCGATGTGGAACTGCACGCCGTAAATCAACTGCTCAGCCGTACGGCGCACGATCATCTGGTATTCCGACAGGTAACCTCGCGCCAGTTGTTTGAATCCGTCGGGCAGCCGGTCAAGCTGCAATCCATGATTCTGCCAGACGCGAAGCAGGTGGCGGCGTTTGGTGTATCGCTGCCAGCGCGCGTCGGGGCGGTCTTCGATTCCGGCGAATATCGGGTCGCCCGTGTCCGTGATCTTGACGAACCGGTACTGATATTCGATCAAACGCCCGCTGCGTTTTTCGCTCGGCGGTTTGTCATCGAGCGTTGTGATCTTCGCGCCGAAAGCCTGACCGACCAGTTGATGCCCACCGCAGATCGCCAGGACGGGCACGCGCGTATTTTTGATGAACTGATTGAAGCCTTCGATCAGCGCCGGGTTGTAAAGATCGAAATCGCGGAGCGTGCCGCCGAGGACAATCGCGTCGGGGTCGAATTCGCGCACTAGCTCATCGTTGAGTTGCGAGAGATGAACGACGCGCACATCGGGTTCGACTACCAGCCTGCGCACATTGTTTTCGATGTTTCCCATCGCCAGCGAGGCGATCATCCGTTCCAGCCGCACCCAGCGCCCGGCGTGAAAATCCGGTTCGCGCCGCGCAGCATCGGAATACTGGCTCTCGTCCGCGATCAGATTATCCACCAGAACGACGCGCATCGTTTGAACACGCGGCGTGATTATTTCAAAGACGCAGTAGCGATCGCTCCACGTCTCACGTCTCTCATTCATTGTGTCCCACGAATCTCCTCTTCGGATGTCACAAGCTTACTACAGCCGCGCGAACGAACGAAGCGGCCTCGGTCACGCGGCAGGGCCTTTGCTGACAAGCTAAAACCTACGACCGAGCGCCTACAACCTATAAACCTTTCTTCTCTATCCCTGCGCCGGGCGTTTTTCTTCCAGCAACTTCAACGCGCGCTCGAAAACTTCCTGCGGCGCGATCCGAGTCATGCACCGATGATCAATCGGGCAATCGCGCAGCATGCACCGCGCGCATTCAATGCCTTCGGCGCGAATCAATTCGGCGCGCGGCCCCATTGGCGCGGTCTCGAATTCGTTCGTCGGGCCGAAGATCGTCAGAGTCGGACGGCCAAGCGCGGATGAAATATGCGCGGGGCCGGTGTCGTTGCTGACCAGCAGGTCGCAAGTGTCGAGCGCGCCGATCAATTCAGCCATGCTTGTTTCGCCTGCGAGATTGATCGCGCCACGCCTTTTCATCCGCTGAATGATTCGGTCAGCGCCATCGCGCTCCGAGGCCGCGCCGATAAAAACGATTTGCGCGTTGAGCGCATCCACCAATTGATCGGCGAGCGCGGTGAAGCGATCTTCAGGCCAGCATTTCGCGCGGCTGTTGGTGGCTCCGGCGTTGAGCGCGACGAGCGGACGCGAGCCTGATTCGATCCCGCGACTTTGAAGCAGGCTCGCAGCGGCGCGTCGCTGCGTTTGGCTGGCGATCAAATGAGGCAGAGGAGGCGAGATTTGAGATTTGAGATTCCCGCCCAGGAAGACGCGCTCGCATTCGGCGACTATGTCCAGGTAATCGTGAATCTGATGCCGGTTGCGATGCCGCGAGCCGCGATGAAGCCTGTGCGTGAGCAACAAGCTTCGCCCCTGCTCGGCAAAGCCGATGCGCAACCGCGCGCCGCCCATCCACGCGAGCAGCGCGGCCTCGAACGCGTTTTGAAACAGCAGGGCCAGATCGAAGCGGCGCGCGCGCAACAGCTTCATCGTTCGGAGAAAAGCCCGCGCCCCTTCTTCCCGGCGGCGATATTCGATGATCTCGTCAACAAACGGCGAGCCTTCAAACAGTCCAGCCGTGCGCGGCGTGGCCAGAAGCGCAATGTGAGATTTAGGAAAAGACGAACGCAGGCGTTCAAGCGCAGGTGTGGTCATCACCGCGTCACCGATCCAGTTTGCGCTTCTAACGATGATGCGTTCGATCTGGTTTGAACCGGGCTGCATCTCAATTCGCCAACTGCGGCGGCAACGGTTTATCAACCTTCGGGCGCGTTGGCGCGTTGGCCAGTTTCCACATCGTGGCGTAGATGGTGCGCGCCACCTTCTCCATCTTCTCGTAATCAATCTTGTCGGGGTGATCGGACGCTCGGTGATAATCTTCGTGCACGCCGTCGAAATAGAAAATGATCGGGACGCCTTTCTTCGCGTAGTTGTAATGATCACTGCGATAGAAGAACCGTTCGGGATCGTCCGGCGCGTCATATTTGTAATCGAAATTGAGTTTGAGATACGAGTTGTTGACCTCCTCGCTCAACGCGCCAAGCTGTGTGCTCATCATCTTCGACCCGATGACGTAGATCCCGTTCGGCCCGGTCAGGTTCTTGTTCGCCGGATTGGTGTCGCCTTCCTTCCTGCTGCGCCCGATCATGTCAATGTTCAGTTGCGTGACAATCTGATTGATCGGCACAGCCGGGTTATCGGTGAAATATTCCGACCCCCACAAACTTTTCTCTTCGCCCGCGTGCCAGACGAAGATGACCGACCGCTTCGGACGCTGCGCGCTCTTGGCCAGCGCCTCGGCAATCGCCAGAGTCGCAACAGTCCCCGATCCGTCGTCATCAGCGCCGTTGCAGATGCTGTCGCCGTTTACGGGACGGCAACCGCCTTGCGGACTGTTGCCGACGTGATCGTAATGCGCGCCGACCGCGACGTATTCGTTTTTCAAAACTGGATCGCTACCTTCGATGATGCCGACCACGTTCTGCGTCATCGTCGCTTCAGTCTTAGCCGCGACGTTGAAGCTGGCCTGTTTAGCGGCGCTGAGCGCGAACGACTCGCTCGGCGCGCCATCGTTTATCTGCTTCTTGATGGTCTCGTAATCCAGCTTCTCGCCTTGCAGAATCACGGCGGCCATTTTTTCAGAAGCGGTGATGACGGGAATGCTGGCGCCTTGCTGCGGTCTCTCCATCGTCAGGCGCGACGGATTCAAGAAAGCCTTGTAACGGTTCTCCCAGAACGTGATCATTGATGAGTTGGGAATGATGATGAGGCCTTTGGCGCCGTGCGCGTTGGCATAGGTTGCCGGACTATCGAAATCAACGCCGGCTCTGCCGCGCAGATCCTGAAAAGTTACGCCTTTCGGGAGACCCGCGGCGACAAGCAGAATCTTGTCCTTCACATCAATGCCTTGATACGGATTGATGTTTTTGGCTTTGACCATATAGCCGTGACCGGCAAAAACAATCTGGCCGCTTGCCTTCCCTTCGACCGGCGCGGCGATGAAATCTTCGCCGATCTTGAAACTCTGCCCGCCGACGCTGGCCGTCGTCTGTTCGGGCAGCAAACGTCTACTGGTCAGCGCGAACTTCTGAAGATATGTTCCGTCCGTCCCACCCGGTTTGACTCCCCATCGCGACAGGTTCATCGCAATGAATTTGGCTGTCAGATCAAGCCCGCGCGACGGCGTGTCGCGCCCTTCCATCTCGTCGGAGGCGACGAAGTAGAGATAATCTTTCAACTCCGCCGCCGTGATCGCCTCGACATTGCCGAATTGCCCGGCTGTGGCCGTCGCCGCCGGTTTCGCCTTGTCCTGATTGCGCTGCGCAAATGTTGACGGAAATGAAACCGCCAGCGCGCACATCAGCAGAACGCTTGCTGGAAAAAATCTTTTCACAAATCCTCCAAGTAGATTTCGATTTGATTCGAATGTGGATTGGCGAATACGCCGCCGGTGTGAAGCCAGTTGCGGGATTGTTGTAAAAGAGGTGTAAAGACATTGGCCGCGATGGGCGTGATAACCAGCTCACTGTTTATGGTCTTTAAGCAATTGGTCGAGCATCGTGGCGCATTCATTGCTGCGCGTGAGGAGCGCCTGATCCAATTCTTCGTACTTGCTGTTGGCCTTGTCCAGTTCATCGGCGATGTGCAGGGCGGCCAGGATCGCCAGTTTGAGCGAGTCCGAAGTCAGGGCGCTTTTCGCAATCTCGCGCATCCGTTCGTCAACCATCGCGGCCAGTTGCTGCGTGCGTTCGACGTTGCCGTCGCTGGCCCGGATGGCGTAGGTCTGATTGTAGATTCTGACGTTCACGCTCTGCCCTTGCGATTCCATATTCCCACGGTTTTGTTTCGGGGCCATCTCGACAAGCTCTGGGGTTACCTGTTGACCGATTCCGCTTCGATTTCAAGGGTGGCGATTTCGTGCAACATCGCCTCAATGCTGCCGCGCATCGTCTCACGCTCGGTCTGCAACCGCTCGATTTGCGATCTCAGACGCTCATTTTCCATGTTCGATTCGGCCAGCAGTTCGCGCGCGTGGGCCAGTTCCGCCTCGAGCCGCTCTTTCTCCTGCCTGAGCGTTTTGCAAGCCTCCAGGGCGAGACGAATCTTGTCCTGCAAGTGCTCGAATTTTTCGAGACCAGTAACCGGCATAACGGATTGCAGATTGCGGATTACGGATTGCGGATTCATTTGAACCCCAATCGGCAATCTGAAATCGCAAACTGCTTCTGGCGCGAATGAAAACTCTCTTCAATCCGCAATCCGCAATCCGCAATCCGCAATCACTTCATCTGACCTCAGCTCCAAACTGCTGAGTCAATGTTTTGACCACTCGTTCGTGCGCGGCGTTGACCTCCTCGTCGGTCAGCGTGCGATCCGCCGCGCGATAACGCAATGACAGCGCGATTGAATGTTTACCCTGCGGCAACTCCTTGCCCGCGTAAAGATCGAACAGTTTAATCCCGACCAGTTCCGGAATCTTCAGCGCATTGATGGCGAGTTCGACATCGTCGAACGGAATTGCGGTGTTGATCAACAATGCGATGTCACGCACAACGGTCGGGAACTTCGGCAACGGATGATAACGGACTTCGGCTCGATCAGCCAACAGCATCAGACCCAAATTCAATTCCGCGACAAAAACCGGCTGTTTGAATTTGTACCGGGCCGCCACGCGCGGATGCAGTTGACCTATGATTCCGATCACCTCATCGCGCAGCCGGATTTCCGCCACGCGTCCGGGGTGAAGGAAACCTATGGTCTGATCCGGCTCGAATTCCAGCGCAGGCAGGCCCAGAGCCTCGGCGACCGATTCAATCGAGCCTTTCACGTCGTAGAAATCAACGCGCCCATCATTCGGCGCCCCAGTCGCCTGCCAGTCGTTTTCGTTTCGCGCGCCGGTAGCGACAATCGCCAGCCGCTCGGTCTCATCGGGCCTCTCATCCTCTTCATCCAGAAGCAGGAAGCATTTGCCTATCTCGAATAACCGCACGTCGCGTCTGCCGTGATTGAAGTTGCGTTCGAGCGCCTCGATCAATCCTCCGAGCAGCGTCACTCGCATATGCGCCCGCGTTTCATCAATCGGATTGAGCAGCGCGAGATGCGAACTGTCGCCGACTTCGCTCAACATCTCATCGGTCTCGCCGTTGACGAAGCTGAAGCTGACGGCCTCGCTGTAACCGAGCGTGACGAGAGTCTGTCGCGCGGCGCGGCGTCCGTCTTCGCCCGGCAAATAAGCGCCAGCGCTGGCGCTGCCCGGCAGCGTGTTTTTCAAATTGCCGTATCCGGCGATGCGCGCGACTTCTTCGATCAAATCCTCTTCGATTGAAACGTCAATACGCCACGATGGGGCGACGGCTCGCAGCGAATCGCTTTCGACATCGGCTTCAACGGTGAAGCCCAGACTGCGCAGGATGCGCTCGGCCTCGCCGAGTTCGATCTGTAAGCCGGTCAGAAGCTCATAACGCGCGCGGCGGAATCTGATCCAATCGCGTTCGGCCCTTTGCGGATAAACATCCACCAGACCGCTCAAAACCTCGCCGCCCGCGATTTCGGTGATCAACGCAGACGCGCGATCAGAAGCCGCCGCGACAATTTCAGGATCGGTTCCGCGCTCGAACCGGTACGAGGCTTCAGTGCTCAAGCCCAGCGCCTTCGATGTCGCGCGCACCTGCGCCGGCGCGAAATAAGCCGCTTCGAGCAAAACATCGGTGGTCGCCTCCGTGATGCCGGAATCTTCGCCGCCCTTGATGCCTGCGAGCGCGACGGGCCTTTCGGCGTCGGCGATGACCAGCATCTCCGAAGTCAGTTCGCGCTCTTCACCGTCGAGCGTCGTGATCTTCTCGCCGCTTTTCGCCGCGCGGACGATGATTCGCTCGCCTCGCAGTTGATGCAGGTCGAAGGAGTGCAGCGGCTGCCCCATCTCCAGCATCACGTAGTTGGTGATGTCGGCCACATTGTTGACGCTGCGCTGCCCCATCGTTTCAAGCCGTTTGACCAGCCAGTCGGGCGACGGGCCGATCTTCACGCCTTTGATCACTCGCGCGGAATAACGCGGACAGAGATCGGGATTGAGAATTTCGACCGAAGTCACATCGCTCGATTTCGCCTTCGCTTCGCTGATCTTCGTCTTCGGCGTTTCAAGCGTCTTGCCCGACACGGCGGCGGCTTCGCGCGCGATGCCCAGATGCGACAGGCAGTCGGGCCGGTTCGATGTCAGATCGAATTCGAGCGCGTAGTCATCACCGTGTTCTTCAACCGCGTCAACAGCCAACCCGGCCATTGTCAACTTCGCCGCCAGATCGCGCGGCGGCAGATCAACATCAACAAGTTCCTTGAGCCAGTTATAACTGATTTTCATATTTTGAATTCTATGATCACGTCAACAGTCAATCTCTGCTTGTCCGGCTTCAACTCCGTCTTGAGCAGCTTTGCCAGATCGGGAAGAATCACCTTGTCATCAACGAGTTTCTTGACGAAATCGCCGAGGTAAGAGTCGTCGTAAATTTCGCCTGTCTTGAGCGCCCATCTCCCTTTCAACGCCGATGCGGCTTGTTCGGTGACTCCCTTGACGATGAAATTTCCCATTCGGAACTGAGGCCCTTCGGTGATCGCCACGTTCAGCGTGATCTGTTTTTTGACATCGTCGAAATTGGGCCTGGGAGCTATCTGCGCTGTGACGTATCCCAGTTTATGGTAGACGATGTAGGCCGCCTGCAATCCGCCGTCAATCTTCAGCCCATCCGCAGGCTCGCCCGATTTCAGTTCTATCGCAGCGTTGAGCGATTGAGACGACAACGCCTGATTGCCCGTCCACACAGCCTTGTCCCAAACGTATGCGATTCCTGGTTCGGCTCCGATCTTGATCACGACGCTGTTTTTGCAGGATGGATCAAGCTCGGCGGAAAGTATGCGGGCGCTGGCGCGCAGGTAGCCGTATTTCCGATAGACCTGAATCACGTCGCCTTCGATAAAACTTCTGGTGATGACTTTCGAGTAATCCTTGTTGGCGAGCGAACGCGCCGCCTGCTGCAAATCCTTTTCGAGTTGCGGAGGCGAGTTCTGGAAAACGAGTTTGCAGACCGGAATCTTGGCGTCGCGCGCGACGAAGACGTGCTCCGGGCGATACTGATACCCGCCGCCCGAAAAGAAGACGTATTCGACCTGGCTTGGCAGTCCCTTCTTCTTCAGCATCCGTTCGAGCGCGCCCAGAATCTTCTTGATCGAATCTCCGTCTTCAGGCGCCGCGCCACCGAACGATGGCAAGTCCTTGCGAATCTCGTCAATGATCTCCTGATCTTTGAACCAGACGAAGTTGTCGAAGACGACAGGAATGGATTGTTGTGGCGCCGGTTCTACGAACCGAATCGGCGCGGAGTCTCCACGCGCAAAAACAGCGAGAACGAACGCAAGCGCCAATGGGGATATGAAAATCAAATATCGCATAACCTCGAACAAAACTGCTTTCGAGAAATGGACGAGAAGCGGGGAAAACTTCACGCAGGGATTATCAATAACTCGCAGTCGTAGAGAGTCTTCGCCAGATAGTTGGCGAAAGTGGCCGCGCTCATTTCAACCTTGCCTCTCGACAACTCGTCGAAGATTCTGCGGTTCGGTGAAACCAGCGAAACCATGTCGCCCGCCAGGCTGTGAAAGAACTCGTCATCCAACGATTGCGGCTCCAAATCTGAAACGATCCGCTTGACGGATTCGGCGAAAGCCTCGCCGTGAATCGCGCCGTCGAGCCGTCGCGGCTTCGGGCAGAGATAAACATCGTCCGATTTGCCGCTGAAAACAACGCGATGCGATTGATTGTCCGCCACCTCGCCGATCTCGCCCGGACTGACGAAGAGCGACGAAGCCACGACCTGACGCTCGAAAAACGCGCTGTTCAAATTGACGGCCTCGTGAATCTTCGGCGTCGCGTAAAAAACCGCGTTGCCTCTCTTTTCAAGCTCCATCAGCAACTCGCGCTGATTCGATTGCGTCTTGCGATGCAGCGCGAAACGGAAATAGGGCAGCCCGACCAGCTTCGACTCGCCGGCGTTGCGCCGCTTCATGTACTCGCTGGCCTTGAATTGCAGAAACAGCGGATGACCGCGCGGCGTGTTGTCGGCTTCATCGCCGGCGTCCTTCTTTTTCTTTTTGCGCGAACTTTGCGGCGTATCCGTCGGCAAATAGCCGTAAGCGTTCACCAGTTCGTGCGTCAGGACGAAGCCGTATGAGAATTCGGAGACTTTGCGTTTCATTGCGTTGATCGGGTTACGGCCAGTTCGCCAGCCAGACAATGTTCGGGAAAACCCGGCCGATGGCGTTCACCAGCTTTTCATCCGCAGTCACAAACTGACATCCGGCGCGCAGACTCAAAGCGAGATAAAGCATGTCGTAAACAGCGCGCTTATGTGCGACAGCCAACCTGTAAGCCTCTTCGAGTATATCTCTAGCCGAGACCACTAAAATTGCAGGCTCGGAGCGGAAATCCTCAACAATAAATTTCGCGTCGCTCGGGTCAAAGCCTCGGAATGTCTGTTTCTTCCACATGACGTTGCCGAATTCAGCATAGATGAAGTCCGGGGCCAGAAAAG
>WBZR01004600.1_pt1 | contig 11163 bp, 11 predicted proteins | sample 5204231 | NCBI WGS metagenome assembly WBZR01 (sample SAMN12412403, study PRJNA552823) | activated sludge metagenome | isolation source: activated sludge from anammox sidestream of wastewater treatment plant... | place: USA: Virginia | collected 2017-08
CGAGCGAGCTCACGGCGCGCGAGCAGATCGCCGCCTTCTCTTCGTCGCGGATCATCATCGCGGCGCACGGCGCGGCACTTGCGAACCTGGTGTTCGCTCCGTCGGGCGCTTTCGTCGTCGAGCTCGCGAGCGCGGCGATCATGCACATGTCGACCTTCCGCCATCTGACGCGCACGCTCGATCAGCGGCTGGTGACGATCGTGTCCGACGACTACGACGTCACCCGGCCAGAGCCGAATGCCTCGCATCTCGACTACCGCGTCGACGTCGAAGAAGTTCTCGCGGCAGTACGAAAAGAAGCGCCCGAACTCTTCGCGCGGCGTGACGCAACGGGTGAATCGAGCGATGCCTCGGAGGGCGCGGCGCCCGCTCACTCGTAGCGCCGCCAGGCAACCGTTCACTGCTCTCCCAGCCGCCCTGTTGTGCAGCCTCCGCCTCGGAGGCTAATATCGGCGCATGTTGGGTAACTTGTTCAGGAGTCTCAGGGCGTCGCGTCCGGCCCCGAGCCGGGGCGAGCCGGCACCCGCCGAGGACGAGCCCTCGCGACGCTACCGCGTCGCGCTCGAGGATTGGCGTGCGGACCGCACGTCCGAGGCCGTCGCAGGATGCAAGGCGGCGCTCGAGCTTGCCCCCGGGTTTCTGGCTGCGCACTCGCTGCTGGCGACGATAGATCTTCCGGGGGAGGACTATTTTCGCGTTCTCTCGCGCGTCCACGCCCACCTCAAGCCCCGGACGTATGTGGAGATCGGCGTCGCGACCGGCGCCTCGATCCGCATGGTCGGCTCCGGAACGCGCGCCATCGGCGTCGATCCGGAGCCACGCATTGAATTCGAACCAGATCCCTACGTGAGCATATTCGCGGAGACGAGCGACGATTTCTTCGCGCGGCACGATGTGCGAGCGGAACTGGGCGACCTGCCGATCGATCTGGCGTTCATCGACGGCATGCACCGCTTCGAGTTCGCGCTGCGCGACTTCATGAACATCGAGGCGCTCTGCACGCCCTCGTCCACCATCCTCATCCACGACGTCTATCCGCTCGACGAGTGCACGGCCGCCCGCGAGCGCGTCACCGACTTCTGGAGCGGCGACATCTGGCGCCTCATCCTGCTTCTGCGCCAGCACCGCCCCGATCTGGCCGTGCATACGATCGGCGCCGCGCCCACTGGGCTCGCGATGGTCCGCAACCTCGACCCGCAGTCGCGGTACATCCGCGACCACCTCGGCGCGCTCGTCGACGAATACCTTGCTCTCGACTTCAGCGTCCTCGACGGCCGCAAGGCCGAACGCCTCGCGCTCTTCCCGAACGACTGGTCGCGGATCAGCGCGCTCCTCGACACACCGCCCGCCGCTGCCCGTCGCTAGCCTGCCAAGGGAGACCCCCGGCTCTTCCGGGGGATATTTGCTCGGGGAAAAGTCCGCCTAGGCAAGGCGGCGACCTCGCTGGCGTTCGTGGAGCCGAGCGAGGTGCGTATAGTGGGGGAGATGTCCGTTGAAGAAACGCGATCGGGGAGCAGGTGATGTCTGATGAGGGCAAGGACGCGAACCCGCTGTATTCGTACTTCGTCAACAACCCGGGCCGGCTGATCCACAAGTGGCTGCACTACTTCGAGCCCTACCATCGCCACCTCGGAAGGCTCCGGGGCGAGGCCGTGACGCTCGTGGAGTTCGGGGTCTTCCACGGCGGATCCCTGCAGATGTGGAAGCACTATCTCGGGTCCCGGGCGCGGATCGTCGGTGTCGACATCGATCCCGCGTGCAAGACGTTCGAGGAAGATCAGGTCCAAATCTGGATCGGCGACCAGGAGGACCGCCCCTTTCTGCGGCGACTGGCCGACGGCGTCGGCTCCATCGACATCGTGATCGAGGATGGCGGCCACCGGATGGGTCAGCAGATCGCGACCTTCGAGGAGATCTTCTACCGGATGTCCGAGTCAGGCGTCTACATCGCCGAGGATCTGCACACCAGCTACTGGGCGGAATACGGTGGCGGTGCTCGGCGCACCGGCACATTCATTGAGTATGCCAAGGCGCTGATCGACCAGCTGAACGCTTGGCACACCCAGAATCCAGAGCAGCTCTCGGTCGACGATTTCACGCTGCAAGCGACGTCGATGCACTTCTACGACAGCATGCTCATCATCGAACGCGGCGAACGCGGGGAACCCCGCCACACGCAGACCGGGCGACCGTCCTTCCCGACCTGACGCTGCTCATCGACGCCTTGGCCGCATGTTGCGGCACGCAGATACGCCCGGCTAGGCGATCCCCGGATTGCCCTCGACCCCCTGCAGCCGCGGCAGATTCAGCTTGCGCGGCGGGACCGTCTTCTGGTCGCGCAGCCAGCGCGAGACCACGTCCCAGATCGGCTCGCCGCTCGCGCCCTCGGCGACCGGGGCCCAGCCGGCGACCTTGTACTTCTTCGCCGGCTCGAGCGGCTTGCCGCCGAGGTGCATGTCGACGATGCGGCTGCCCATGCGAGCCGTCGGCACGCACGTGTATGCGAGCCCGCCGACGCGCACCATGTCGCCGCCTTGCTGCTTGTAGGGGTCGGGGTTGAAGAGGTTGTCGGCGACGTCCTCCAGGACCTCCTTGATCTGCGCGCCGGTAAGCTCGTTCAGGGTGGCGTAGGGATAGGTGATGGCGGTCTGGTCCATCACGTGCTCCATCGTGATCGGCTGCCCCGGCAGGATCGTCGTGCCCCAGCGGAAGCCGGGCGAGAAGGCGATCTCCGCGCCTTGGGCTTCCATCATGGCGTCGCAGATCAGCTGGTCGAACGTGCCGTTGAAGTTGCCGCGCCGGTAGAGGAGCCCCTCGGTCACGGCGAGCTCCTCGCCGAGCCGCGCTGCGTAGGGCGTGCGCGTCCCGGCAACGAGCTGCGCCATCGCAGCGTCGGCCGGCAGGAGGTTGGCGAACACGGGCAGCAGGCGGTAGCGGTAGCCTGCAACCTTGCCGCCCTTCACCTCGAGATCGAGGACCGAGAGAAACTTGGCGTTCGAGCCGGAGTTCGCCACCAGCGTCTGGCCGCCGGCATTCTTGACGACCGTGGGTTGCGGCACGCCGTCGTGCGAATGCCCGCCGAAGATGGCGTCGATGCCGCGCACGCGCGAAGCGAGCTTGAGATCGACGTCCATGCCGTTGTGCGACAGCAGCACGACCACTTGCGCGCCCTTGGCGCGCGTCTCCTGCACGACCTTCTGCAGCTCTTCTTCCTGGATGCCGAACGTCCACTCGGCGACGAAATGGCGCGGATGCGCGATCGGCGTGTAGGGGAACGCCTGGCCGATGATCGCGACGGGAACGCCACCGAGGTCGCGCAGGGCGTAGGCCTTGAACACCGGGTCGCCGAAGTCCTGGGTCTTCACGTTCTGCGCCACGAACGCGATCTTGCCGAGTTCCTTCTCGACCGCCTCCTTGACCCGCTTCTCGCCGTAGGTGAATTCCCAGTGTCCGGTCATGACATCCACGCCGAGCGCGTTGCACGCCTGGATCATGTCCCCGCCCTTGGTCCATAGCGACACGCCCGAGCCCTGCCAGGTGTCGCCGCCGTCCAGGAGCAACGCATTCGGCCGTTCGGCGCGCAGGCGTTTCACCAGAGTTGCAAGGTGCGCGAACCCGCCGACCTTGCCGTAGGTCCTGGCCGCGGCCTCGAAGTCGAGGTAGGTGAACGCATGCGCCTCGCGCGTGCCCGGCGCGATGCCGAACGCCTTGAGGAGCCACTCGCCGACGAGATGCGGCGGCTGCCCGGCCGCGTCGCCGATGCCGATGTTCATGCTAGGCTCGCGGAAGTAGATCGGCTGCAGCTGGGCGTGGCAGTCGGTGAAGTGGAGGAGCGACACGTTGCCGAACCGCGGCAACTGGTAGAGCGCGTCCGCATTGGCCTCCGCCAGCGCCGCACGCGCGTCGAGCGCGAAGCCGGCGGCGGCGGCCGCGGCGAGGACTTCGAGGAACTCTCTGCGATTCATGCGTTACGCGACAACCGAGGACAAGACGGCCGCCCCGCGGCGCGCCTCGCAAACAGAATAGGGGCCCGGTCGCCCAAGCCCCTATTGCCCGCCTCGCGGCTACTGGTTGACCGGCGAGTTCGGATCCATCAAATAGGCGACGACGTCCTTGATCTGCTCCTCGGTGAGCGTGCTGGAGTGCCCGAACCGCGGCATCGCCGAGCACAGCACGAACGCCTTCGAGTTGGAGACCCGCTGGTACACGTACTTCTGGTTCTCGACCGTGAAGCCGCGCGTCTTGCCGAACGCGCGGAGGCTCGGCCCCACGTTGCCGAAGGACGTCTCCCGCGGGGAAAGCTGGTGGCAGTTGTAGCAACTGCCACCGGAGACGCCCGGCTTGTCGCTCCACGTCATCCCCCGGCCGTCTGCGGCGATCCGCTGGCCGCGCTTCCAGTCGCCCATGTACTTCCCGTCGGCCGGGAGCTTGATCGACGCCATCTCGACCGCTTCGAGACGCTTCTCGACGTCGGCCGGCGGGTGGTCGCCGTACTGCGTGCAGACGCGCTGCAGCTCGTCCTGGTTCAGCCGATCCACCTGCGCGATGCCGCGCGTGTGGAAGTCGCGCTTCATCATCGCGACGGCTTGCTCGTGATAGGCCGTCTCACCCTGCATGCCCGCACAGCCCGCCACCACCGCCGCCAAGCCCGCGAAAACGATTGCCCTGTTCATCGGTGCCCCCTCATTCCTGTGTGCTGATCAGCGCTTGATGCCCGGGCCCCGATACGTCTGGCCGTTCGCGTTCACCGCCATGTACGTGAGGAGCGCGGCGATCGTGTCGGAGGCGTATCCCGGCTCGGGAAAGCGCTGCTGGCGGAAGCAGTCGTTCATGCGCCACTGCAGGGTGTGCATCACGCCGCCGGTCATGCGATATCCCGGCCAGCCGATGTAGCCGCGCGCGGCGCTCTCGCCCGGCTTGGTGAAGTTCGGCAGATTCTGCGTGCGAATGCGCTTGCCGTCCTCGCTGTGGCAGGTGGCGCACGCGAAGTCCCAGGGGCCGGCACGGTAGAAGAAGATCTGCTTGCCGATCTCGTAGGTCGCGCGCTCCTGCGGGTGCGACTGCGGGGCGGCGATCTTCATCTCGCGCGACTGGCCGGCGACGTACGTCACGAGCGACACCGGGTCGGGCGTGTAGTCCCCCCGGCTGAACGGCGCCTTGGCAAGGTCCTCGAACTTGAAGCCCTGCAGCGTGACCATGCAGTGCACGATGCGCTGCTCGACGTCCATCACCTTGCCGGTGTCTTCGAAGTAGCGGGGCAACTGCACGTAGGCGCCCTTGACCACGCCCGGCCCCAGCCCGAGATCGCACTGCTCGAGCGAGGCGTTCTTCGGGCCGCGCTTCGTCTTCCAGAGCGCCTCGCCCTTCACCTCCCACAGCTCGGCCGGGTTCGCCTCCTCGAGGACTTCCCGGAACTTGTCGAATTCGGCCGCGGTCCGGTCTTCGCTCTGCGCCGACACCGGCTGGCCGGCGAGCCCCGCTGCCAGCCCAAGGGCAGCGCACAGCACGAGTGCGTGTTTCATCAGCTCCTCCAAAGGTTGCGGCGCAATGACCGCCGTGGGATCCGCCCCCGGCCGGTCGCGCTTCTGCGTCGCCTCACGGTGCCCGGTCGCTGCCGGGCGGGTTCTTCTTGTCGAGAACTTCGTGTCGGGCGCCTAGCTGCCGAGCGTGATCTCGTCCGTGCGCTTGTCGCCGGTGTTGTCTTCCCAGGTGATCCGCAGCTTGTCGCCCCCTTTCGCGCCCTTGACCTTGAACGCGAAGACCGGGTTTCTGGACACCGCCTGGCTGATGTCCGCGGTCCACACTACTTTGCCGTTCAGCTCGGCGCGGATCTCCTTGATGAAATGCGCGGGGATCACCTTGCCGGCAGCGTCCTTGCGCTGGCCCGTCTCCATCGGGTGCGCCATCAATACGCGCACGTCCGCGATGTCGCCTTCCAGCTTCGCCCGGATCTTCATCGGGTCGCCCATGTTTCTGCTCCTCCGTCGCCTCTCTCGCCACTCTCTCGCCGAACCGATCAGCCGCCGCAGCCGCCGATCGTCACCTTGACTTCCTTGGCGGCCTGGTAGTACTTGCCCGCGGCCGCGACCACCGCGCGCACGTTCGACGATTCGCCGATCTTCACCCGGACGTGGACGTATGGCATCGCGCCCTTGGCGACATCGAACGTGCCGACGTAGGGGAACGGGTTCTTGTCGACGAAGAGCGAGATGCTCTCCGTGCCGGGGATGTTGCTCGTGATGTCGATCGGCACGACCGCGCCGTTCTCGGCGATGTCCGGCGCCCGGATCACGATGTCCGTGCTGTCGGCCGCCCCCGCGACGTTCAGCGCCTTCATCGCGTCGGCGGTGCTCTTGGCGTCGAATGCGCTCTTGTTCCAGGCGGCAAAGACGTCCGCCGGCCGCAGCGCTCCGGTCGCGAATGCGGCGACGAGCGCCCCTGCGGTGCCGGCGCCTCTCAGGAGGCCTCTACGCGTGTAGTCCATCGCTCCTCCAATCTCCTATGGTGCGGGTTGACGCTCGGTCCGGGAATTCGGTCGCGCGGCTCGGCACGGAACCGCGACAGGTCCCGCCTGCTTTCTTGTTGGCGATCCGCGCGGGAGGGTACTCACAAAAGCTGCCCCGAGGCAAGGCGGCCGGGAACGAAATTGCGAGGGCATTCATAAGGCGGCCTAATGTGCCCACCGGTCGCGGCAATTGCGGTTCGTTTTCCGCGGGCGGGCGGAGGGCGCTCATTCTTCTTCAGCGAGGTAGCGGCCCGATCGGCCGCCGGATTTCTCGATCAGCCGGACATCTTCTATGCGCATGCCGCGATCGGCGGCCTTGCACATGTCGTACACCGTGAGCAGGCCGACCGTTACCGCGGTGAGCGCCTCCATCTCGACACCGGTGCGCCCGAAGGTCTCGACGGTGACCGTGAGCGCTACCGCGGACTGCTTGGCGTCGACCTCGAACTCGGCGCCGACGCGCGTCAGCGCGAGCGGATGGCAGAGCGGAATCAGGTCGGCCGTGCGCTTGGCCGCCTGGATCGCCGCGACGCGCGCAACACCGAGCACGTCGCCCTTCTTGGCGCTGCCCGAGCGGACGAGCGCCAGCGTCTCCGGCCGCATGCGGATCGCTCCGCGCGCGCGCGCGACGCGGTGCGTCTCGGCTTTGGCGCCCACGTCCACCATGTGGGCCTGGCCGTGTGCGTCGAAATGACTGAGCGGCTGCTTCATGCGCGAGAAGCCGGCATGGGCGATATTCCGGCCCGGCATTATGCCTCAGGCAGCGCCCCGGACTGCCTCGGCGGCCCGGGTCCGGCCCGGCGCCGCGCGGAACCTCGGCAGCCCGCAGGTATCATAAGGGCGTGTTGACCATCCATTCCCGGCTCCTCGCAGCCACGGTCGCGGCCACGCTCGCTGCCGTGCCGCCTCCGTTCGTGCAGCCGGTTGCCGCACAGAATCTGCCCGATCTCGGCGAGGCTTCGCAGGCCGATCTCTCGCCCGCCGAGGAGCGCCGGATCGGCGAATCGATCATGCGCGACATCCGGCGCGATCCCGCGTACGTGGACGATCCCGAGGTCAACGCGTACGCACAGCGCCTGGGCGACGAGCTCGCCAACGCGCGCGGCGGCGCCGGCCGGTCGTTCGAATTCTTCGTGATCCGCGATCCGCAGGTGAACGCCTTTGCGCTGCCTGGCGGCCACATCGGTCTCAATACGGGGCTGCTGCTGACCGCCCAGACCGAATCCGAGCTCGCTTCGGTGGTCGCGCACGAGATCGCGCACGTCACGCAGCACCACATGGCGCGAATGGTGGCGAAGCAGAGCCAGCTGCAGATCGCCAGCATGGCGGCATTCGCCCTGGCGCTGCTTGCGGCCCGTTCCAGCCCCCAGGTTGCCCAGGCGGCGGCGGTTGCTGCGCAGGCGGCGCCGCTCCAGGCCTCGCTCAGCTACAGCCGCGACTTCGAGCGTGAAGCGGACCGCGTCGGCTTCCAGATGCTGGAGAACGCAGGCTTCGACGCGCAGGGCGCGCCCGACTTCTTCGAGCGGCTGCAGCGGGCCACGCGCCTCTACGAGAACAATGCGCCGGGCTACCTGCGCAGCCACCCGATCACGGCCGAGCGGATCGCGGACATGCAGAACCGCGCGCAGGAGGCGCCGCCGCATCGACACGTCGACAGCGTCGCTTTCGGCCTGGTGCGCGCGAAGCTGCGGGCGGAAGCCGGCCGGCCGGAAGACGCAACGGCCCACTTCCGCGACGTTTTGCGGGAGCGGCGTTTCGCGAACGAGGCAGTGGCGCGCTACGGCTACGCGAGCGCGCTCCTGCGCGCGAACGATTTACCCGCGGCCGCCGCCGAGCTCGCGCGCGTGCGCGAGGCGGGCCTGCAGCACCCGATGGTCGAGACGCTCGCGGCGCGCATCAAGAGCGCGGCCGGCGACCACGCCGGCGCGGTCGCGATCCTGGCGGCGGCGTATTCGCGCTACGGCGACGATCTGGGCGTCGGTTATGCGTATGCGGCCGAGCTCCAGGCCGTGGGCCGCCACCGGGATGCGCTCGCCATGCTGGCGGACCTCGCCCGGCGCGACGCGCAAAATGCGAAGGCCTACGAGATGCAGGCGCGAAGCTATTCGGCTCTCGGCAAGCGCACCGAGGAGCACCGGATGCTCGCGGAGGTCTACGTCCTGCAAGGCAGCGTGCCGGCCGCGATCGAGCAACTCCAGCTCGCCCAGCGGGCCGGAGACGCCGACTTCTACTCCCTCTCGGCAGTCGATGCCCGGCTGCGCGAGCTGCGGCGGATGCGCGAAGAAGAGATCCGCGCGAAGAAATAGCGTTTGGCCGAAGCGGGGAGCGTTGCGCCGAAATGGGGCGCCGCTCTCCGAAATGGGAGGCGGTTCTCTGAGATAGGAGGCGGTTCTCCGAGATGGGGGCGGCTCTCCGCAGCGGGCATCAGCGGCTGCGCCAAGTTCGTCTCCTCCTCAAGGAGGAGGGGAAGGAAGATCCCCTCCTTTTCAAGGAGGGGTGGCTGCGGAGCAGCCGGGGTGGTTCGCGCGTTGCGACCGGGGTTCAGGCACGCGCTAACGGCTACTTCTTGGGATCCTCCGGCTTCTTCGCCGGCACTTCGTAGTACGCCTCGTAGAGCAGGTCGAACGTCCGCTCGCTCTCGCGCAGGAGCTCGTCCTCGTTGGCGGCCCGGTGTCGCGCGCCGGCGAGCAGCGTCTCCACGCCGGCGGCCTCGGGCATCTGCTTGTTGCCGGCGTCGAGCGCGTGCACCAGCGCGCCGATCTTCGCCAGGCTCGGCTGCTTGTCGAGGCCGAAGCTCGCGAGCAGCTCCTCGTACGTCACGCGCGCTTTCGAGTTGCAGAAGGTGGCTCCCTCGAAGCCGAACCCGACCGCCGTCCCCGGGCAGGGCTCGCGCTTGTCGAGCCAGAGCATCGTCGCCTCGGGATCGATGAAGCGCCGGATCAGCCATGCGCTCGCCAGGCGATCGGCGAACAGGGGTTTGCGGGTCGCCCACGCCCGGCGGAAGTACTGCCGCTTCGAGCGCGTGGCCGGCCGCGCGCCCGCCGCCGCTCGCCCCTCGGGGAACATCATGTCGCGCACCCGCGCTTCCATGTCGGTGAGCAGGCGCTCGGCCCGCTCCTTGAGCGGGGAGACGAAGAAGTCGAGGGAAGTGATCGACTCCAGCTCGCGACGCTGCTTCGAAAGGACCTGCGCGATGGCGGTCGGGTCGGACACGCCGAATCCCGCCTTCAGGCCCTCGACCGTCTTGATGAGCTCGCTGTACCGTCCGCTGCGGTCGAACATCGTGCGCAAGGCCTTCGCCTCCGTGGGGCTCTCCAGATGGATCGGCAGCAGCCACGCATCGCCCTTGATGCGCGCGATGTGGTCGGCCAGCCGCCGGAAGTTCGCGCGGTTCGCCGGCGTATCGGGCAGCAGGTAGACCCCTTCGCGCATCACGGCGCATCCGAGCCCCTCGAGCGTGCGAAGGACGTGCATCCGCCCTGCGGCGTCGTCGCGCGGCAGCGCCGCGACCAGCGCGAGCCAGAGCGCGGGCGCACCGCCTGCGGGCTGGCTCGTGTCGCTCACGCTACTTGCCGAGTCCGGGCGCGGTGGCGTAGTGCTGCATCACCGTGCGGTCGCGCCAGTTCTTCTCGTCGAGCACCGCCGGCGGCAGGAAATAGCGCTCGGCCGGGGGAACTGGCTGCTCCCGCACGATGCGCGCGACGTCGGCGTAGGCGATCTTTCGCACCAGCCCCGGGCCGGAGGTCTCCCGTGCCACCATGAAGCTGTCGTAGACGCGGTAGACGTAGAGGTTCAGCGCGCGCTCGCGGCCGGTTTCGCTCTTCCAGGTCAGCGTGTAGCGCGTGTCGGGCTTGAAGGACTGCTTGCCCAGGATCTCGCCCGAGCTGCCGCCGGGGGCGGTGGCGGGCGCGGTAACGGGTGTTGCGCTCATCTGCTTCCCCAAGGAAGGTCGTGGACCGATACCGCAAGTCTACCAAGCCCGTTCCAGGCGTCGATACCGGGGCGCCAAGCCATTCCGGCACCCCGGGGTGCCGCTTGGCGCCCGCAGCCCCAGTCGCCGGCGCTGCACCGAGCAGAGTGCCTTATCAGCGGATCAAAATAACCACTTTGGGTACCCGGCCATGGTGCCGTCAGAATAGAGCGCCTGCCGACCCGGGTGCGGGGACTTCGCGCGCACCGCGCAACACGATTCGAACAGGGGCGGCACATCACCAGGCGGACGGCGCGGCGGGACCGCGTTCACCGTGTCTACAGGAGGGATCGTGCCGCAGTTAGTCAGCCCCCACGGCGGAGGACGCCTCAAGCCCCTGCTGCTCGAAGGCGCGGAGCGCAGCGCGGAGCTCGCGCGCGCGCGCACGCTGCCGCCGGTCACGGTCAGCTCGCGCGAGAAGGGCGACCTGATCATGCTCGGCATCGGCGGCTTCACGCCGCTCGAGGGCTTCATGTCGCACGGCGATTGGCAGGGCGTCTGCGATGCGATGAAGCTCGCCAGCGCGCCGAACAGCGGCCTCTTCTGGCCCATCCCGGTCACGCTCTCCACCGACCCCACGACCGCCGGCTCGATCAAGGCGGGCGCCGCGGTCGCGCTGGTGGATCCCGAGGACGGCGCCATCCTCGCCACGATGCGCGTCACCGAGAAGTACACGATCGACAAGCGC
>WBZR01004601.1_pt1 | contig 11162 bp, 6 predicted proteins | sample 5204231 | NCBI WGS metagenome assembly WBZR01 (sample SAMN12412403, study PRJNA552823) | activated sludge metagenome | isolation source: activated sludge from anammox sidestream of wastewater treatment plant... | place: USA: Virginia | collected 2017-08
CGCGATCGACACCGACGCCGAGTACCTCGACCGGCGCTTCTTCGACAACACGACGAACGCGGTCAACTACATCGCCCAGCTCGTGGCGGGGACCTCCGTCATCTACGAGAGGGACGCCGGGAGCGGCGCGGGCAACGGCGTCAAGGTCCTGCAGGGCTACACGATCGTCCGCGTCGGGGAATCGAGCGACCCCTACTCGGACACCCAGGGGACCGTGACGTCCAACGACCCGCGCCTCTCGGAGTTCCGGACCTACTGGAACGCGAACTACCCCTCGAGCGTCGTCAAGCGGGCGCTGGCCGCGATGCTCTCCGGGAGGCAGGGGCCCCGCTGCACCAGCTCCTGCTCGGCGTCGGGGATCGCCTCTCTGGGCGTCCTGTGCGGGACGTCTGGGTACAGCCTGAACCTCCTCTTCAACGGGAGCTTCGGCCTCGACCTCGACCTGTCGATCCTGGCCCACGAGCTGGGCCACAACTTCGGCGCGCCGCACACGCACAACTGCGCCTTCAGCCCCCCGATCGACACCTGCATGGCCGCCGAGGGGGGATGCGCCCTGAAGGGGAGCTGCCCCGCGCCGCAGACGATCAACGGCGTCTCGGGGGTCACGGGGACCCTCATGAGCTACTGCCACCTCCGACCCGAGCAGGACTGCGACTCCTTCCTCGTCTTCCACCCGAGGTCGATCTCGGACCCGGGCTCGAGCGCGGGGATCCTCGACGACATCCAGAACGCCGCCTGCCTGGCGGCCGTGCCCGGGAGCGTCCCCGCCGGCCCCGCGGTCACCGGGGTCTCCCCGTCCACCGGGAGCCTCTCGGGCGGCCAGTCCGTCACGATCACCGGGACGGGCTTCGCCTCGGGCGCGACGGTGGCCTTCGTCGAGCTGCCGTCCAACGACGTCTTCGGCGCCTCCCTCGGCGCGAAGTCGGCGACCTCGGTCGTCTTCTCCTCCTCGACCTCGCTCACCGCGACGGTCCCCTCCGCCACGAACGCGGGGACGGTGGACGTCGTCGTCATGAACCCCGACCAGCAGACCGGGACGCTGCGGAACGGGTTCAGCTACCTGGCCGGGCCCCCCTCCAGCCGCTTCCACACCCTGGCCGCGCCCTGCCGGGCCGTCGACACGAGGACGGCCAACCCGCCCGCCCTCGCGGCGTCCTCGACCCGGACGTTCGTCGTGACGGGGGGCACGTGCGGCGTCCCGGCCACGGCGAAGGCGGTCTCCGTCAACGCCACGGCGGTCTCGCCCGCGGCCGCGGGCTTCCTGACGCTCTACCCCGGGAACGGCTCGGTGCCGGGGACCAGCACGCTGAACTTCCAGGCCGGCCAGACCCGCGCCAACAACGCCGTCGTCCTCCTCGCCTCCGACGGCTCCGGAACCGTCGGGGTCCTGAACGGCTCGCCCGGCGCCACGCACGTCCTCGTCGACGTGAACGGGTACTTCGAGTGAGGGGCCTCCTCCGCCTCCTCGCGCCGCTCGCGCTCCTGGCGCTCCTCGTCCTCGCGCCGGCCGCCTCGGCCCAGCCCGTCCGCGGCGGCCCCCTCCCCCCGCCCTCGCCCCTCTTCCCGCCGGACAACTGGTGGAACGTGGACGTCAGCGGGGCGCCCGTCGACCCGAACTCCGCGGCCTACCTCGGGTTCATCGGCCTGGGCGACGGGATCCACCCCGACTGGGGAGGCGACTCCGACCCCTCGCCCGAGATCTACGGGATGGTCTACATGACCGTCGGCGGGGACGAGCCGCTCGAGCCGGTCGCCTTCGACTACGCCAGCCAGAGCGACACCGGGGCGCCGGGACGGCCGCCGGGGTACCCGATCCCGGTCGCGGCGAAGACGGAGCCCAGGTGGATCGAGGGGGGCTACCCCGGGAACTCCGGCGTCGGCGGCGACAAGCACATGCTGATCGTCGACCGGGACAACCGCCTCCTCTTCGAGACGTGGAACACGCGGTGCGTCCCGGACGGCTCCCCGTCCTGCACCTGGGAGGCGGGCTCGGGGGCGATCTTCTCCCTCGACTCGAACCAGCGCCGCCCCGACGGCTGGACCAGCGCCGACGCCTCGGGCATGGCGATCCTCCCCGGCCTCGTCCGTTACGACGAGGCCTACGGCACCGAGCCGATCCGGCACGCGTTCCGGTTCACGGTCCGCGCGGTCAACGGGTACGTCTTCCCGGCCTCGCACGACGCGACGACGTCGTCGAACCCGGCCGCGCCCCCGCTCGGGGCTCGCCTGCGACTGAAGCCGGGCGTCGACCCGACGATCCCCGGAGACGCCACGGCGGCCGACGTGGCCGCGATCGGCCGGGTCGTCGCGGCCCTGAAGACGTACGGGCTGATCCTGGCCGACAACGGGACGGACATGTACGTCCAGGGGGCCTACGACACCCGGTGGGACAACGGGGTCTGGAACCCGGCGATGGGGACCCTCCGGGCGCAGGACTTCGAGGTGATCGAGCTCGGCTGGACTCCCCCGACCGCCGCCTCCGCCGGGCCGCTCGCCTTCTACACCGTGGAGCCGTGCCGCCTGGCGGACACCCGCGAGGCCGCCGGCCCGTTCGGAGGCCCCGCCGTGGCCCCCGGGGCCGAGCGGGTCTTCGTCGCGACGGGGCGCTGCCAGGTCCCCGCCACCGCCCGGGCCGTCTCACTGAACGTGACCGTGATCGGGGGGGCGAGCGGCGGGTTCCTCCAGCTCTTCCCCGGGGACGTCGCGGCGCCGCTCGTGAGCGCCGTCAACTTCCGCGCGGGCCAGACCCGGGCCAACAACGCCGTCGTCCGGCTGGCCTCGAGCGGATCCGGGGCCCTCGCCGTCCGGAATGGCGGCCCGTCCTCGGTCCACCTCGTCATTGACGTCAACGGATTCTTCGAGTGAAGATACCTTCCGGGTGTCGAAAGGAGCTGGTATGAACAGGCGCTCTTCCATCGGGTCTCTCGCGGTGCTGGCCGCCGTGGCCGTCGTCGCGGTCCTCGTCTCCTCTGCGGCGCTCGCCCAGACGGGAGGTCCCTACTCGTACTACTCCGTGACGCCCTGCCGGGTCGTCGACACCCGCTGCACCCCCGGCGTCGTGGACGCCAGCTGCCCCGGCGTGGCCGTGGGGAACGGAATCCCGGCCCTCGTCGGGAACGCCGCCGGCCGGAACTTCACGATGCGCGGCAACTGCGGTGTCCCGACGAGCGCCGCCGCGGTCTCGCTGAACGCCACGATCATCCCGCAGACCGCCACGCCCGGGAACTTCTTCCTGACCCTGTGGCCCTCCGGCGGGACGATGCCGACGGTCTCGACGCTGAACTTCACCCAGGCCGACGTCGCGCTGGCCAACGGCGCCATCGTCCCCCTGAAGGCCAGCGGCACCCCGGACCTGGCGGCCTTCGTGGCGACCTTCGACAACGCGCACCTGATCCTCGACATCACCGGCTACTTCGCGCCGTAGCGAACCGGAGCCCCCTGATGTCCCGGGCGGTCCCGCGCGCCGCGAGGTGGTGCCCAATGGTCCGTATCGCCGTGGCCGTCCTCGCGGCGCACGTCGCCCTGGCGGGCGCCGCCCTCTCTCAGACCCCGGTCTCCCCTCCGCTCAAGACGGGCTTCCCCGTCACTCTCGCCGGAGGGGGGCCGGTCCGGGCCGGCGCGCCGGCGGTCGCCGACCTCGGCCTCAGGGGCGGGAAGAAGTCGATCGTCTTCGGGACCTCCACCGCGAAGCTCTACGTCGTCGACTTCGACGGCACGGTCCCGGCGCCGTTCCCGGTCTCGCTCCCAGCCGAGTGCGCGGCGAGCCCGGCGGTCGCCGACCTCACGGGCGACGGCGCCCCCGAGATCGTCGTCCCTTACGGGTCCAACTTCAGCCCGGGAGTGCGCGGCGGCGTCCGCGCGTACCGGCGTGACGGGTCGCTCCTCTGGGACCGCCCCGCCGCCGACTTCGCCGGCCAGCCCGGCATCGTGATCTCGTCGCCCGCCGTGGGGGACGTCGACGGCGACGGCTCGCCCGAGGTCGCCTGGGGGGGGACCGACGGGAACCTCTACCTCGCCCGAGGGGCCGACGGCGTCGACGAGACGGGCTGGCCGCGCTTCGTCCGGGACACGGTCGCCTCCTCGCCCGCGCTGGCCGACGTCGACGGGGACGGACGCGTCGACGTCGTCATCGGCGTCGACACCCACGCGGAGCCCGCCCCGTACAACACCGCCGACGGGGGGTGCCTGCACGTGCTGCGGTTCGACGGGACGTCGGTGGTCGGCTTCCCGCGGTGCGTCGACCAGGTGCTCTACAGCTCCCCGGCCGTCGGGGACATCGACGGGGACGGCCGGCCCGAGATCGTGATCGGGACGGGGACGTTCTACTCCGCGCGCGCCCACAGGGTGTACGCCTTCCGGTGCAACGGGCTCCCGGCGACGGGCTGGCCGGTCTCCGTGGAGGGCGAGGTGGCGACCAGCCCCGCGCTCGGCGACCTGACCGGCGACGGCGTCCCCGAGGTCGTCGTCACCGACAACGACCGTTCCCCCAGCACGACCTTTCACGTCTACGCGTTCGGGGGGGACGGCACGCAGCTCTGGAAGAGCCAGCCGAGGAACTTCTTCGGCACGACGCTGAACGCCTCGGAGCCCGTCATCGCGGACGTCGCGGGCGACGGCACCGTCGAGGTGCTCGTCCCGACGAACACCGAGGTGGCGGTCTTCTCCGCGGCCGGGGTCCAGCTGACCGAGGACGGGGCGCCGTACACCGGCGCGCCCTCCTACTTCACGGAGACGTCGGTCTTCAACGCGGCCGTCGCGGACATGGAGGGCGACGGCGCGGCCGTCGAGGTGATCGCCGTCTCGGCCTCGCCCTTCCCGACCGGGACGGACTCGAAGGTCTACGTCTGGAACCCCAAGGCCACGGGGTCGATCCCGTGGGGGGCCTTCCACCAGAACGAGAAGCGGACCGGAGTCCTGCCGGGGACGCCGGGCTGCGCCAACGTCGCGGTCCCCCGCAGCTTCCACACGCTCGCCCCCTGCCGGGCCGTCGACACGAGGAACGCCGACGGGCCCCTCGGGGGGCCGGCGATCGAGGCGCAGAGGACGCGCACCTTCTACCTCCTCGGCGCGTGCGGGATCCCGACGGACGCGGTGGCCCTCTCCCTCAACGTCACGGTCGTCAGCCCGACGTTCGCGGGGAACCTCCGCCTCTTCCCGGGCGTCGGGACCTCCCCGCTCGTGAGCACGCTCAACTACAAGAGCGGCCAGACGCGCGCCAACAACGCCGTCGTCCGGCTGGGGGCCGGGGAGATCTCGGTCCAGAACGACCAGGGGACCGGGGTCGCCCACGTCCTGATCGACGTGACCGGGTACTTCCGGTAGGCGTGGGCCCGCGCCCGGCTCAGTCCACCGCGACCCGCCGGCGGAGCGTCCGCGACCCCCGGATCCCGAACCACTCGACTCCCTCCTGCACGAGGTCGATCTCCAGCTCGTACTCCCCCGGCGTCTCCGGGGCGACGAGGAGGGCCGGGACCGTCACGGCCTCGCCCGGGGGCAGCGGGGAGGGGAGCGCGGTGCGGGCGCCGTCCGGGACCACGACGCTCCCGCCGGCGTCGAGCCACCGGTAGGTCACGTTCACCCGCAGCCCCCCGTCGATCCGCCCGTCGGCGGGGAACGGGACCGGGGAGAGGTTCCGGACGCGGACGGGCGTCTCGATCGTCAGGCCCGGTCGCATGGAGGCCGGGACGTCGGGCGCCTCGAGCTCGGCCCGGAACGCCCCGGGGGGCAGGGGCGCGAAAGTGACGGACGGCCCGGCCTCGCGCACGGCGACGTCGAGGGCCAGCGGGGCGCCTCCGCGGGCGGCGAACCAGGCCACTCCCTCCTCGACTAGGTCCAGCTCGAGCCGGTAGGTCCCGGCCGGGACGTCGGCCACGACCTCGATGAGGTAGAGGCCGAACCCGCCCTCCTCGGACATCGGGACGAGGTTCGCGCGTCCCCCCTCCCGGTGCAGCTCCACGCCGTCCGCGCTTCTCCAGTGGTACGAGAAGTGGACCTGGTCGGTCCACGGGGTCGTCGAGCCGTTCCGGAGGCGGACGCGGTACCGCGCGCGCCGGCCGGCGACGATCTCCGAAGGCCCGTCGACGCCGCCCCAGATGACCCTGGGCCCCGAGCCGAGGGCTGCCGGCGACACCTGGATCGGAGCCTCGAGGACACCCGGTCCTTCCGCGCCGGGTCCGCCGGCCGATGGGTTCCCGACCTGGACGATCCCCAGGCGGAGCCGGTAGGAGCCCGCCGCCGCGGGAGCCCGGGGGCGGATCGTTGTCACCGCGGTCTCGCCCGGGAGCAGGCTCGAGGCGATCCACGCCTCGGTGGGGACGGCACCGGGGGTCGGGGAGCCGTCCCCCGTCGTCCACCAGGCCGCCAGCTTGACGGCGCCCTCGCCGAACCAGCCGCCGAAGGAGCTCCAGCGCCCCTTCCCGCGGTTCGTCACCGCGACTCGGACGTCCGGTCGGGCGTCGGCCGGGACCGACGCCGGAGGGGGCTCGGCGAAGCGGAGCGCCCCGCGCCCCTCCTCCGGGAGGAGGGCCCTCGCCATCGGGAGGGACGGCGCGACGAGGGGGAGGAAGTGGAGCGGCTGGAGCCCCGCCGAGAAGGCCAGGACGGGAGAGGAACGGCTCACGGTCCAGGAGCCGTGGCGCTCGTTCCCGCTGTCGCCGCCCGGGTAGCAGAAGGCGCCGATCGCCTGCAGGGAGACGGCGAACAGGACGGACGCCCCGAGGAGGGTGCGCCCCGCCACGGAGCGGACCGACGCGGCCGGTCCCGCCAGGAAGAGGAAGAGGAGCGGGAGCCCGTCGGCGAGGTAGCGCGGGCCATACGTGTAGCCGCCCGACCAGCCGGGGTAGGCCGCGAAGAAGAGGACGCAGGAGACCCAGCCGCCCGCCAGGATCGCGTTCTCGCGGACCGGGCCCGCGATCGCCCGCGGCCTGAGGAGGAGCAGGAGCAGGATCGGGCTGAAGGTGAAGACGCCGCGGTTGCTGAACAGCAGGCCGGCGACGGCCGTCAGCGAAGGGAACGACGGCTCCAGCCGGCCGCCGTCGGGGAGACGGTAGTCGCCGTAGCCGCCGGTGACGCCGCTGAAGTGCGTCACGTTGTACGCGACGAGAGCCGCGGCCACGAGCCCCGCCCCGAGGAGGAAGGGCCAGGAGCGCCGCCCGTGCCGGCGGAGGACGATCCAGGCGAGAGCGGCCGAGAAGAAGACGTCCTGGGGGCGGTTGGCCGTCAGGAGCCCGGAGAGGAGACCGAGGAAGCCCAGCCCCGCGAGGCGGAGCTGCCTCTCCCCGGTGACCAGGAGCAGGCAGAGGGCGAGGAGGAGCTGCGCGGCGGCGTGCTGCTGGAGCTGCTGGCTCGAGACCGACCAGGTCGAGGTCCCGAAGGCGTAGGCCAGCGCCAGGAAGGCGGCCAGCCGAGGCGAGCCCCGGCGCCGCAGGAGGAGGTAGACCACGGCGACCGACAGCGCGGCGATCGTCGAGGCCGAGATCTTCTCCATCAGGCTGCGCACGACCCGGCCGGTGACCGGGTCGTCGGGCCGGAACCCCTCCAGGAAGAGCGGCGGGAGATAGAGCGGCGACACGAGGAGCGGGGTGACGACGGGATAGAGGGAGACCCAGTGGCCGGTCCGGGACCGGACGATCGAGTAGCCGACCTCGGGCGGCAGCGTCCCGCCCACGGCGTCGAGGTAGAGGCCGTCCCCGTGCCAGAGGCCGAAGGGGATCAGGCTCGCAGCCAGCCCGTCGTACCCCGCCGTCGTCCGGAGGTTCGCGTTGAACCCGACCCAGGAGACGAGGAAGAGCAGGAGGGCGATCCGACCGTTCGACGGTCGGACCGCGGGGCGGGTCGCGCCCGGCCCGATCACTCCACCCTGGCCGGCTTCCGGAGCGTCTCGGAGCCCAGGGCCGCGAACCAGGCGACCCCCTCCTGGACGAGGTCGATCTCGAGGACGTAGGAGCCCTGCCGCTCGGGAGCCACGACCTTCAGGTCGAGGGTGACCGCCTCTCCGGGCCCGAGGGGGGCGGGGAGCGCCGTCCGGGCACCGTCGAAGACCACGACCTTGCCGGCGGCGTCGAGCCAGTGGTACGAGACGTTCACGGCCTTCGGCGAGTCGACCCGGCCGTCCGCCGGGAAGGGGACCGGGGAGACGTTCCGGATCGTGACCGGCCGCGTCGTCGTCGCTCCAGGACGCAGCACGAGGGGATCGCCCGCGTCCTTGAGCGTCGCGCGGAAGCCTCCCGCGGCCCCGCCCTCCGGGACGGTATCCGGCCTCTTCCCGCAGGCGGCGCCGAGAATCGCCATCGCCGCAAACGCCAGGAACCGACTCGCGTGCAGCCGCATCCAGACCCCCTGGCGGCGATGATAGGGCATCGCGCGGCCGGCTCCGTCCGCGCCCGGCAGCCTTGCGGGCGACGTGCTATGGTCGACCGACGCCAGAGCCGGATCCCGATCAGCCTGTCTGAGCAGCGGGACGTCCCCCCCTCCGACGGGCCGGGTCCGGACGGTCGAATCGCCGGGAATGAGCTGGCCCCGCGTCTTGAAAGCCCTCCGGGGGACCCGGCGCCCCGAGGCCGCGCCGGCCCCGGACCCGGGGCTCGCACAGGTCGCCGTGGTCTGGAGCGAGATGGCCGAGACGCGGCAGGATGCCGTCCCGCGCGGGTGGCTCGACTCGACGCTGGTCCTGGAGGGGTACGTCCAGCCGAGGCTGACCGGCGATCCCCGGACGAACTGGCTCGTCGGCATCGGGCGGCGGCTCGGTCTGGCGCCCCCGTCTCGCTGGCTGAGCCTCGGATGCGGCAGCGCCGGCCAGGAGGTCTTCGCCTCCCGGATGGGCCTCGTGGGGAGCATGGTCGCCCTGGACGCCGCGCCGGGCGCGCTCGAGCTGGCACGCCAGGCGTGCGCGCGCGAGGGGGTCTCCAACATCGAGTTCGGGCCGGTCGACCTGAACGCGCCCCGCCTGCCGCGTGGACCGTTCGACGTGGTGCTGATGAACATGTCGCTGCACCACGTCCGCGAGCTGGAGCAGCTCCTGGATGCCGTGCGCGAAGTGCTCGTCCGCGGCGGCCTCCTCCTGGCCAACGAGTTCGTCGGTGCGCGGCAGTTCCAGTTCCCCGAGGCGCAGCTGGCGAGGGTGCGCGAGCTCCTCGCGCTCCTGCCGGACCGCCTGCGGCGGGACGTGGTGACGGGGGGCCTGAAGACCGAGTACGTCACGCACCCCGTGGAGTGGTGGAACCGGACCGATCCCTCCGAGGCCGTCCGGTCCGACGAGATCGTCGCTCAGGTGGGGCGGCGATTCCGGATCGAGGAGCGGCTGGACTACGGCGGGACGTTCCTGGCCCTCGTGCTCGAGCACGTCGTCCACAACTTCCGCGCCGACGTCCCCGAGGACCGCGCGATCCTCCTGCTCCTGGCCCGGCTGGAGGAGGCGATCCTGGCCTCGGGCGCCTTCGCGTCGGACTTCACGGTCCTCGTCGCGCGCCGCCTCTGAGTTCTCCCGGGTGCGTCAGGCCCCGAGCTCGACGAGGCGCTCGACGACTCTCGCGGCGGCGTGGTCCCACGTCCAGCGCGCGCACATCTCCGCGGCGGCGCGGCGTCCCCTTCCGGCGGCCTCCTCGCGCTCCTCGTAGACCTGCCGCAGGAGGGCCGAGAGGGCGTCGGGGTCCGGGTCGGCCCACGAGAAGCCCTCGTGGACCGCGTTGCTCGAGACCGCGCGGACCGTTCCCCGGATCGCCAGCGGGAAGCCCACGGAGGCGTCGAGGTACTCGGTGTGCGCGCCCCAGTCGGTGGCGATCGCGGGGAGGCCGCAGGCCATCGCCTCCGTCAACGGGAGGTCCCACCCCTCTCCGCGCCCCGCCGAGACGTACGCGTCGGCGGAGCCGAAGAGGCCCGGCAGCTCCTCGTGCGGGAACTCCCGGTTGTGGAGGAGGACGACCCGGCCCCCCGTCGAAGCGAGGTGGAGCGCCTCCACCTCCTCCCGGACCCGGCGCGCCGGGTCGCGGTTGTCGACCTTGGCCACGAGGAGGACCGGCTCGGCGGCGGAGAACGTCCGGTTGAAGACGGAGAGGAGGAGGCCCGGGAGCTTCCGCTCGCTCCACTCGAAGACGGAGAGGAAGACGAACCGGCCGGCGGGGTCCCGGACGCCCCGGACCCCGGGGTGGAAGCGGTCGACGTCGACGCCGAGCGGCATCACGTGGACGGGGCGCGTGACGCCGCACCGGAGGAGGGCGTCCCGGTTGAAGCGGGTCGGGACCCAGACCTCGTCCATCTCGTTGGCCTGGCGGACCCACTCCTTCGGGAACCCGTCCACCTCCAGCATCGTGTAGCCGACGCGGACCCTCCCGGCGCTGCGGCGGAAGACGTCCCCCTGGGCGTAGACGACGGAGACGGCGCCCCTTCGCCGCCGCTGCCCGACGACCTTCAGGAGGTGGTCGCGGGTCTCGGGCGGCTCCGGGAACGGGAACGGCGTGCCGGGGCCGTAGACGTACGAGTAGCTGACCCTCACTCCCGCGCGGTCCAGCGCCCGGACGAGGTCGCGGCTGCTCGCCGCGTAGCCGGTCGAGAAGGCGAGGAGCGACCGCCAGTGGACGTCGTGCCGGTAGCGGGCCTCGAGGGACTCCTTCCAGCGCTTCCGGAACGTCGCGCGCGAGCGCGCAAAGACCTCGTCGAACGTCTCCGGGGAGTCGGACGTGGAGCCGTGCTCGTGGTGGACGATCGTCACGTCTCCGCAGCAGAGCGTCCGGTAGCCCGCCTCCCGGGCTCGCAGGCAGAAGTCCGTGTCCTCGAAGTACGACTCGTACTCGAGCGAGAGCGGGCCGATCCTCTCCAGGAGCTCCCGCCGGAGGTAGGCGCAGGCGAAGACGACCCCTTCCACCTCGCGGGTGCGGGTGAACTGCCCGACGTCGGTCTCGAGGGAACCGATCTGCTGGCCCCAGCAGTCGTCGGGGAGGACGTAGGTCCCCGCGTGGAGGAGGCGCCCGTCGGGCAGGACGAGCCGGCAGCCCACGACCCCGACGTCGGGGGCGGAGTGGGCAACCTCCCTCAGGCGATCCAGCCAGCCGTCCTCGCGGATCTCGACGTCGTTGTTGAGGAGGAGGACGTCCGAGCCGGGGTCGGCGGCCTCGATGCCGGCGTTGTTCCCCCGGACGTAGCCGAGGTTCTCCGGGAGGGTGACGACC
>WBZR01004606.1_pt1 | contig 11155 bp, 7 predicted proteins | sample 5204231 | NCBI WGS metagenome assembly WBZR01 (sample SAMN12412403, study PRJNA552823) | activated sludge metagenome | isolation source: activated sludge from anammox sidestream of wastewater treatment plant... | place: USA: Virginia | collected 2017-08
TATTACTACTGGCGTTACCTCCGTCTCAACCACAACGACCGCCGCGGTTGGTACTGCAAAGTTCGTGGCTGATGGTACGCCTTGGGAGCGCGTAGTCACCGACCAGCTCCTCAACCCAACCTACTGTGACAAGTTTAATGATTCCAATGTATTTTTGGACTTAGCGGACCGTGCGGGAAAGGTCATTGCCGGTTCCGACAAGACTGACGTTACTAACACTTTTTTCCCGGCCTATAAAGTTGATTCGACTTTGAATCAGCTTACCGCTTGCTGGGTGCCGCTTTCCATTGCCGTAGACAACGCCAAAGGCGCCACAATTTCCCAAGCGGATAATATTGAACACAACCGTACTATTATCAACCAAAAGAAAGCTGACTTGCAGACTCAGCTCGCTCAGTATGAGCAGCAAGAGGACCAGGCTTTCTCCGACGTGTTCGAAGGGATTATGTATAACTTCACCATGGCGGTCCAGCAGGAAGCTTCTATTCGCGGCATCAAGACGTTAAGTAATGTTTTGGGTAACCGTGATCCTGACCTGCTTAAGCAGGCATTGCAAAGCCAAATTTATGGCATCCAGGAAATCAATAAGTCTGCCAAGGGAAATGAACGAACCCGATTGATTGCATCCTCCTTATACAAGAACCAGGTATTGGGTGACCTGACTGGTTTGACCACAGCCAAAAACCTGGCCGCAGTTGAAGCCAGCCAGTACCAGGTTTCTCCCGACTCACTCGACTGGACTAGCCCTGATTACTGGGGCAAAGTTTCCAATGCCGGTGATGAGCGGGCATGGTCCGAAACTCATATACTGACTGGAATGTCTGACGTAGACCGTTTCTTGGCTGATAGCGACAAGATGGCGCAGCAAGAGATGGCCACCAGCCAGCAGTTTAAGAACGTCAGAACTTGTACCGACAAGACCGCAGAACAGACAAAAATCAACAATGACCTCGCGGCTGCCACCCAGAAAGTAGGCGAGGCTGCGTTAGCTTTGCAAATTTTAAAGAACCAGGGCGGCGGTAATACTGGTATTTCAGATATCGACCGCGCCATGAAAGACCAGATTGACCAGGCACAGCAAGTTTATAATGCCGCGGTGCAAGCACTGAACGATCTACAGAACAAAGTAGGAACCGGTTTGCTGGAACCCTGCGACCGCAATATTAAGACTTTGGCCAAGGAAGCCCATGATGCATCTGACAAGTGGATGCAGTCATTGTTTGACCAGACCAAGTACAACACCACCCACCCAACCTTGGCAGGCAAGATTGCCTCCAAGCTGGGCAAAACCCTTGCGGATGAGTTATTCGGCATTCAGAACGGCACCACTTTTGGCGGGTTCCTTTCCAATACCGCAAACTCACTACTGCCAGTAGGGATTAACGAGGGTCTGGCTCAGCTTAAAGGCCAGTTGAATAACACAAATCCGAATCTCCCGAACCAGCACCAGAATAGTTCCGGCAAAAAATAATCGAAATTTATGAGCGTTGAAAGAAAAACACAATTAAGCTTATTGCTCCTGGCCGCACTTATGACCATTGGCCTGACCAGTTACCTGGTTAAGTCGGTGCGAACCCAGTTCGCCATCCATCAGAGTAAGCCAGCGTCAGGCAACGTAGTGGCCGCGGCGCAATCCAGCGCCGGAGCGCTTCCGGAAGACAAAGGCACGGTGTTGGGCGCGAGTGATAACCCCCAGGCAAATCCGCTTCAGGGAATTTACATTAACCCTTTCCCGGGCCAGCCAAGTGGTATTAGCACGATTTCCAACGGGGGAGCGGCAGCGGTTATCATGACCGCTTCTGACATGCAGCCCACCGCGCCGATTAAGACTTACATGTTGGGTTACACTTACCCAATCGCGGAATTGCATAATTGTGTTAGCCAACAGGCGTGTTTGGATTTTTGTGACCAGCTGACCCATGTTCCGCTTTGCGCCACCTTCTCAGTAAAGCAAGGCTACATGAAACCGGACATGATTGACGTGGCCACGCGCATGGCTGTCGGTTTGCTCTCTAGTCGTGACTTTGCCAGTTGCGGGACTGCCAGCAAATGCGTTACTTTGTGTGACGATACTACTAATGCGAGCACGTGCGCCAAGCTGGCTTCTGATTATCAATTATCGAGCCGTGTTCTCGGAGCTAGCACCGGTACCGATGCCTCCAATTCCAGCGCCGCTCCTCTCTACGACGTTTCCCTCGCCAACCCATATTCTCATCTGATGGGTGATTACTCTGATCCATCCTTGCAGGGTTACATGGCTTCCCACGCAGCCGCTGGTTGTGCCCCATTCGACATGGTTTGTCTGGATAAACAGGCTCCAGCGGGGCGGGTGCTGAACATGGCCGCCCCGAATGAGGACAATGGAGGCGGTGGGGGCGTGGGTACCGACTTGTCCTACCCTGACAGTCCGGCTGATAGTATGAGCTTAGGGCAATGTATTGATGGTACTTCACAAGGAATATATGACACTGATCCAGCGTTCGTTACTCCACAGCAACAGCGAGACGCTAAAACTGGAGCTGCTAACTGTACTGCCGCATATGCTCAAAATCGTTCTGCAGCCCTGGACTCAAAAAAACAGGAAACCTTTGGTGACATCGACCAATTCCAGGCCTGCATTAAGGGAACCAATAATATATCGACGGATATAAGCAGATGTATTGACCAATATCTTCGCTAATAAAAAGCCCTTGGTATTCCAAGGGCTTTTATGGTATAATCAAGGTGCAATTCGCTCTAAATAAGTGACTTTCAAGAAACCAAAACTACAATCAATCGTATGGGGTTCCGTTATCGCGTTAATGATAGCTGGGCCTTTGTTTTTTGTCCCAAAAAGCGTTAAAGCCGACGGACATGGAATTTACCCTTCGGATATTTACATGACTACAAAGTCTGATCATGGACTGCTGAAGGTTACAAAAGAGGAAGTAAAAAACTCCAAAAAGGATACTCTCAATATTACTTTCACTTTGGACAGCGTGGCGGATTTGGATACCAAAGAAAAGCTTACCGGGATTAAATTCAACGGGGATGCCAATGCAGACACCTTTTATGCCACCACCTCGCATACTAGCAACGGCGGTTATCTGGATAATGTAAAAGCCGTAATTGTTCATGATGTTAAAGATCAATGTACTTACACAATTCAATGGGGATCCTGGGATGATTGTGAATTTGATGATGGTACTGCGGATATGCCTAAATCAGGAACCGAATGGAAAACCGGAGAGGCTAAAACTGCTAGTTTATCAGTTGACTACAGTTTAATAGAGCCGATCCAAGAGTATGCGGACGGTACTGATGACGCTACTAAGACTTTTACACTTTCTATAATTCCTCATTTTGAACTGTCTTATAATAATGACTTTTCTTTAACCAGTCACGATACCACTTCGATAAAAGAGTTGCAGGTACAGGTTATGGTTTTCAAGGATGCTGCAACTAGAGATGCTGACACCACCAAAGACCCCGGCGAGACTACCGGAAATTCAACAGGTACTGGAGGCGGCGGCTCCACTCTCGCCGATATTTTGAATAGGATTTTAACTTATTACATCCTCGCCCATGTAAGGATTATTTATTGGGCGTTTTCAAACGTAGTCGCTCCGTTAATTGAATCGCTACTTCAGGTCCACCCTTACCAGGACGTTTTTGTAGAGGCTATTTACTTGGGGTGGCAGCTTATCCGCAACCTCTGTAACATTTTCTTCATTGTAATTTTATTGGTTATTGGGTTGGGTACTTTATTCCGGCTGGAAAGTTACAACTATAAGCACTTGCTGGTTAAGGTAGTTATAGCGGCTTTGTTGGTTAACTTTAGTCTTGTGTTTGGCCAGGCCGTGTTGGGCGTGGCCGATACTGTACAGCAGCAATTCCTGCCCGACAGTACCAATGTAATTCGCGCGTTGGGCAGTAAGTTGATGGTTGAACCGATCAATAAACTTACTGACTCCAGCAACTTTAGCACCGGTAGTGCAACTACCGCGGGCGCTTCATTCGCCAATTTAACCAAGCCTATATTTGCGTTAGCGTTAGCGTTGGGAGCGTTCTTTACGTTTTTGGCTTTGGCGGCTTTCCTTGTTATCCGAATAGTGGCTCTCTGGATATTGTTATTAGTGTCGCCGCTCGCCTATGTGGCAAATATCCTACCGCAAACAGCCAGTTATGGCAGAAGTTGGTGGACCCACTTTTTGAAGTACGCTTTTATGACGCCAGTTTTGGCATTCTTCCTTAACTTGTCCGCGGTGTTTGTGACCACGATGATTCGAGACCAAGCTACATTTTCCCAGCTTTTGCATACTCAAAAAGTTAGCGGAGAAATTGCCCAGTTTGTTTATCTCGCCGGTAGCCAGATTTTAACCATTTTGTTCATTTTGGTAGGACTAAAAGCGGCTTCCAGTTCCGGCACTTATGGGGGGCAGGCCATAGCTAACTTTGCCGAAAAGGGAATGCGTAAGCCCTTTGAATGGTATGGCAAAGCGGCTAAAGCCGGGGCTAATAGGGGTTTAGAGGGTTTGTCTAATAAGACTGGGATTGAACTTGATCCTCGAATATGGAAAAAGGATATCAGTAAAAGAATGGCTGAGCGAAAGAACGAAAGGCTTATTAAGCGCAAATCTCAGGGCGGAGCTTGGGCCAACCCTACTTTGGCTTATGATAATGTAATGACTCTTTCAGGTTTGAGGAGGTTGGCTAATAGGGGACGCTATGGCAGCTATGAAAGTAATAAGCATGAAGAAAATGAAGCCATGAACCAAATAAAAATGTTGCGTGCTCATAAGGATTTGCCGGGTTTGGAGCAAAAAGAAGCGAATCTTACACAACAGGCTAATAATTTGGGCACTAAGCAAGCGTTGCTCGAACAGGGATTACAAAGAATGATTAAGAACAAAGCCTCACAAGCTGTAATAGATATAAGACAGGCAGAAATTGATAAGGTAAAAACAGAAAAAGCGCGTAAGGAAGCTGAAGCAAGTAAAACCCAGGGCGAAATTGATACCTTGAGGAGGGAAGCTAAAATTACTGGTCCGGTTACTAAAGCCCAACAAGCGGCAGCGGCAAAAGCTTTTACTGATGGTACAGTTCAGCGGCTTGAAGAGAAGGCTCAAAGGGCGCGGGAAATTAGTGCTATGGTTAAACCCCTGGCAAATTATGAGGCTAAAACTGCAGAACAGCATGCTATAGCGGAAGCAGGTAAAAAATTTAGCCACGAAGATAACGAAGAAATATTGCGCGAATACCTTTTGGGGGCAGAACAAAGAGGTGATCAGTTTGAAGCCCGTGCTTTAGTAGAAAAGCTTGCTAAAGATGGAAACTTTAACGAGTTGTTAATGGAGAGATATGGAAATACGGATTTTGCGTCGCAGCATAAGTTTTATACGGATTTTGCAAAGAAAATGAAAATGACTTCTCATCAGATGGCAGAATTTGCCTCAGAAGTTGGATATATAAACGAAAGAATAAATTTCTGGTCAATGGCTCGCGCTACTAAAGTTGACGATCATGGGCACCTAAAATTGTTTGATCCTAACAATTCTAAGGATATGGATGAACGTTCCAAAACCATTTGGGTACAAATGTCCAAAGCAGATCCTCAAAAGATCGCTCGCGATTACGGCCGGTTTGCATACGGGTCGGAACATAAAGATCCTAAAACAGGTAAGGTTGTGCGTATTTTGGATGAGCATGGAAAAATGCTATTCCAGAAAACTATGAATACACCACAAAATTTGATTCATGTCAGCGGACGTATGCAACCTTATAGCCAAAGTTCCGTATTGGAACAGATTGAGAACGTAGCTGCTCAGTCAGGCTATAGTGATATAAATAAGTTTCTAAGAGATAACGGTATGCCTAAAGAGTTAATAACAGCTTTGAAAGGTGAATTAAAGAAATGAAATTAGTTGATCTTTCATCACAAGAAACTTTCCGAGAGCTATCTCAATCCACAGATTTAGCCGTTAATTATAATGATATCCAGCAAGCAAACAGGGTTATTGTCGCATTAGAGGATAATTTAGCTAATCAGCAGGATAAGGTTATTGCCAACCCGGATTTTTATGAGGGATATAGAAAAATGTGGGTTAAATGCCAGTTTATTGCCCTAGCTTCTATAAGCGATGAAGACTTTTTTGATTTAATTAAGGAGAATCTACTGGAAGGTTTAGCGTTGCCTGAGTATGATTTGGTTGAGAAAGTTGAAACAAGAATTAGTTTTATTTCTATAGATGACGACAAGGCAAATTTTGTCCAACAATTGATTACTATTTTGGAAAACAATACCGCCTTACTGGGGACTGAAAAAATTACCACTAATGGTATTGTCCGTGATCCCACTTTGCAATATTGGCTCGCCGATTATAAGAATTATCCTGTGCAGACGGCAGTAAGGACAGATATAGAAGAAGTAAGTTATATAACTAAATCTCCCAATGCAAGTAAGCTCAGCATTCCACAGAGGAATCAGCTGTTGGAAGTTTTGAGTCTTTATGATGAACTTCAAGTCTTTCTGAAGGCTTACATCCAGGAAACAAAGTCTGAACCAAAAATGCCGCCGGCAAGCCAGCTGTATCCGGGGGCCGTCTACGTAAAAGGTTCTTTTGAGAACGATGAATTGAGAGAGGAAGCATCCCTTTCCACCTCAACTCCTGCACAGATTTCCAAAAAAACCGCTGAAATTCATTCTGAAGCAGAAATTTTGGTGCCATCGAATGTGGAGGAAGATCACACTGAATCGGACTTTATAGCTGAGCCGGAACCTGCAAAATTAGAGCCAGAGATTGATAACCTTGATGCTGAGCAGACATCACCTGTGGAGGACCGGTTATCTAAATCGCAGCCAGTGCAAAAGTTTATTCCTGCTGCTCCTAAGCCAAAATTGCCAGCGGATAGTTACATTGTGGAAGACAAACCGACTCCGGAGGTGGTAATACCACCAAAGCCAAGTGAGGTTGAGGAAGAAATTAAGGCCAAGTTAAAACAGATGAATATTCGGACCTCAAATCCCCCAATGAACATTCAGGATTTCTTGAATCAAAGGACTAAAGACGGGGGAGGAATTGTGTTTGACCGAGCGCCAAAAATTGAAACCCCAGTGAAGAAAACTGCATCTCAACCCCCAGTAGATACAGCAGCCTTAACTTCAAAGCCACAAGCTACTTCGAAAGCTCCTTTGGCTACTGCCCCTGAATTGCCAGTATCGGAACCCGTTGAAATAAAAACCGGACCCAGTGCGGATGACATCGCCAAAAAGCTCGACGAATTAAGAAGCAGAAAGCAGAGTTAGAATGCAATCACAGCAAATGGAAAAACTTAAGCAGATGATTCATTCCTCCACCTTGCTCAGCGACGCTGAAAAGGCGGAGTGGTTAGATATGCTCATTGTAATGAATGATAAGCAGGCTTCTGAGCTGCAGGCGATTTTGGAAGGTCCTGGCCCATCACCGGCTGCTAAACCCGCGGCGCCTGCTACAGCGTCACCTACAACTCCCGCCAAAGCAACACCGCCGCCCGTAGTGGCAACCCCGTCACAGCCGCAGAAGATGCCGTTAAGTCATATTTCAAATTTACCGAAGTTTCCATTGCCAACATCCCGTAGACGTGGAACGTTGAAGCAATGGGAAGCGAATTTGCGCCAGGCTTTGGAAGAAAAGGAATTAGCCGGCGCGAAGCCAGAAGAGCGGTTAACCGACGGCAGAAAAGCCGTCACTTCGGCAGGAGCAGTTAAACCACCGGTTTCTTACCCAAAGGCTTCGGGCAAACCAGTAAAACCTGAGCCCCCAGGACCTAAGGAGTTGAATCAACCCAAAGACGCCTCTCTGCTGACCTTGGGTAGTATGCGGACCATGGACGGGGGTCTTATCCCAGCACTAAAGAAACTCGTGGCAGCATCTAACTATTTTGAAGTGTTGTTCTATCTGGAGAAAAGCCCCTTGTATCAAACTTATCTCGACACTGGCCGGGCGGCTCTCAGCAGTCCAGCCGGGACTTTCCCGGAACAGTGGGAGGGCAAAAGCTTGATGTCTAAAGCCGAATTTGAAGCCTTCTCTGATTTGCTAAAATCAATTCAATTTAGCTAGTTCATATGGTATAATTAAGGGGCCGATATGCAATATAACGTCCCTCAATTTACCGATATCGAAGACAAACTCGTTGCGGGTTTGGGCTTTAAACAGTTCGGGATTTTATTCGGTGTAGGGGTCCTGGCCTTTTTGACTTGGAACTTGAGCCACAGCGTACTTTTACTGATATTCGTGTTGGTTTTCATTGGAATCCCTGCCTTGGCCATTGTATTTATTAAAGTAAATGGCCGTCCGCTGTATAATTCCATGTTTGCCTTAGCCGGCTCCAGTTTTGAGCCAAAGCATTTTGTCTTCCATAAACAAGGGAAGAGCCTGGTAGAAAGCCAGGGGAAAGCGACTATCATGGAAGCAGCGCCGGAAAAGGCGCAAGGCAACGCCCTGGTGCGCATTAAAGAAATGAATTATCTCTTGCAGCAGCAAGCATCGGAAGAGCATTCGCTCATTGAACACATTGTCGATGGAGAAAAAACAAAACAAACATCATAAATCGATAAATCCCACCCAGAATTTCCTGCGCACCAAGGAGATCAAGCAGGATACCATGATTATGGATGACGGGACTCTGCGCGCGGTGGTGGCGGTATCTTCCACTAACTTTGACTTAAAAAGCCAAAGTGAGCAGGACGCCTTAATATTTTCTTACCAGCGGTTTTTGAATTCGCTGGATTTTTCCATTCAGATAATCATGCAAAGCCGCCGCATGGATATTGGCAGCTATACCGAAAAACTGAAAGACATGATGGAGAAGCAAACCAATGAGTTGCTGCGCATGCAGACCGGCGAATACATAGAGTTCATCAACCAACTGGTGGAAACAGGTAATATCATGAACAAGAATTTTTACTGTGTTGTCCCTTACAATGAAAGTATTGGTTCTGACAGCGGCGGGTTCTTTTCGTCCTTATTCGCGCGCGGCCGGGCCAAGGCTATTACCAAACGGGAAGCCAATTTTGAACACCACCGTTCCATGCTGGAAGAGCGCGTTACTAGTGTGGTTAGCAACTTGAACGCAATGGGCCTCCGCGCCGTTAAGCTGAACACCGAGCAAATCATCGAACTGATCTACAATTCCTATAATTTTGAATCCGCTCCGCTCATTGACGCAAGCCAACTGGACAATGTAACCCTAACCCCCGAAACAAAATAATGGCGTTATTTAAACTAAACGAAACTGACCTCGAAAAGAAAAAGCAAGAGCTAGCTAAGCTCAAGGGCACCTTAGACGAGAATGCCCGTCTTGCCGAAGTGGAAAAGAATTACCGTGAAGGGCTTACCACAATGAAGGATTTGCTGGCCCCTTCTGCTTTGCACTTTGAAAGCAACGACTTCCAGCTTAACAACAAGTATGCGCGTACTTTTTTCGTTCTGGCATATCCGCGCGTGCTCTCGACTAACTGGCTGTCTTTTGTCATCAATTCTGAAGGTGAACTGGACGTGTCCATGTTCATTTACCCCATCGATTCGGCGGTAATCTTAAAGAAATTGAAGGCTAAAGTGGGGGAAATTGGCTCCCAAATAAGCATAAATGAAGAAAAGGGGATGGTTCGCGATCCGGTTCTCCAGACTGCTTACCAGGATGTCGAATCTTTGCGGGACGATCTTTCGCAGGGCACGGAAAAGTATTTCCGGTTTGCCCTTTATTTCACCATTTACGCTAACAGCAAAGATGAGCTGGAAAAGAGTTCCACTATTCTGGAGAGCTCTTTGGGCGCCAAACTGGTGGTTACTAAACGGGCTTTGTTCCAGACCGAAGAAGGGTTTAATTCGACCTTGCCTCTTGGGTTGGATGAACTTGATATTGCCAACAACCTCAATAGTTCCCCGCTTTCGACCACGTTCCCGTTTGTTTCTTCAGACCTTACGGGCAATGATGGCATTTTGTATGGAATTAACCGGCACAACAACAGTCTAATTTTGTTTGATCGCTTCAAAATGGAAAACGCCAACTTCGTGGTGTTTGCCAAATCCGGTGCCGGTAAATCCTATGCCATCAAACTTGAAGTACTGCGCTCGCTCATGGTGGGCACTGAAGTCATCATTGTTGACCCGGAAAATGAATACAAGCATTTGTCCGACGCCGTGGGTGGCACTTATTTGAACATCTCCCTTAACTCGGACTTCCGCATTAACCCGTTTGATTTGCCTGCCGCCATTGAGGACGAAGACACTGCCGACATTTTACGCAGTGGGATTATCAACCTGCTTGGCCTGTTTAGTTTGATTTTGGGCAAGATGGACCCTACCGAAGAAGCGCTGATGGACAAGGCCCTTTGGCAAACCTACGCCAAGAAGGATATAACGGAAAATAGTGACTTGCGTACCGTGGATCCTCCCGTGATGAATGACTTAATTGAAGTTCTGGGGGAAATGGTCGGCGCTGAAAGTTTGGCCCAACGACTCACTAAATTTACCGAAGGTACTTTTGCCGGGTTGCTCAACCAGCCGACCAACGTGACTTTGAGCAACCAGCTCTTGGTGTTTTCGATTCGCGATTTGGAAGACCAGCTGCGCCCTATCGCAATGTATATTATTTTGGGCCATATTTGGAACTTAGTGCGCAGTGAAATGAAGCGGCGCATCCTGGTACTGGATGAAGCGTGGATTATGATGCAGCACGAAGACTCCGCGCGCTTCGTGTTTGGCATTGCCAAGCGCTGCCGCAAATATTACCTAGGACTGACTACTATTACGCAGGACGTGGCGGACTTTATGAACAGCCCATATGGCAAGCCAATTGTAACCAACTCCTCCATTCAATTGTTGTTAAAGCAAAGCCCGGCTGCTATTGATATTATTGCCGAAACATTCTTCCTGACCGAGGGAGAAAAGTATCTTTTGCTTGAAAGTGATGTAGGTGAAGGAATTTTCTTTGCAGGTCTGAAGCATGCCGCCATCAAAATTTATGGGTCTTACGTGGAAGACCAAATTATTACCACTGACCCGAAGCAGCTCCTGGAAATCAAGGAAAGCAAAGAAGAAATAAATTAATTTTGCGCGCTCATGTTGTTTGCTGACACTCGAAACAGGCAGGGCGCTGATGGAAGAGACCCTGGTGATGATGCCCAAGCATCCAG
>WBZR01004607.1_pt1 | contig 11153 bp, 10 predicted proteins | sample 5204231 | NCBI WGS metagenome assembly WBZR01 (sample SAMN12412403, study PRJNA552823) | activated sludge metagenome | isolation source: activated sludge from anammox sidestream of wastewater treatment plant... | place: USA: Virginia | collected 2017-08
GATCTGGGGCGGCGACGAGAAGCGCGAGGCCGGGGCCGGCGAGGACGGCGGCCGCGGTGCGGGCAGGCGCTCCTCGTCCTGGCGGCCGGGCTGGTCGGTCATGGTCTCCTCGGTGGTCGGCTGGCGCCGGCGGGCGCCGGTGGGCTAGATGCAGCCGGTGGGCGTGCGCGGGGGGATGATGCCCGGCTGGCCGACCGCGATCGGGAGCGGGCCGAGGGTGATCTTGCCGGTGTTGACGGTGAGCGCGCCGTCGCCGTCCACGATGACGGCGAAGCGGTCCATCGAGCGCGGGGCGGGGCCGTACTGCGCGCCGGCGGCCTTGATCCCCAGGCGGTCGTAGCGCGAGCCGTGGCAGGGGCACTCGAGCCAGAAGTTCTTGAGGCACGGGTTGGGCTTGCAGCCGAGGTGCGGGCAGCGCTGGTAGAGGGCGCGGACGTTGACCGGGGTGCCGTCGCCGGTGGGGTCCTCGCCGGGGATGAAGCGCTGCTGCGAGGTGTCGATCAGGACCACGAATGCCTGGGCCTGCTGGTAGTAGGCCGGGAAGCCCTGGTCGATGGGCAGCGACGAGTTGGTCGTCTTGACGGAGGCGAAGTCGCCGATCTTGACCAGGCCGCCGAACTTGCCCTGCAGGTTCGGCCACAGGAAGCCGATGCTGCCCGCGGTGACCTCGACCAGCCAGAGGCCCATCGCGGCGGCCAGCGAGCCGCGCAGCAGCTCCCGGCGCGAGACGCCCTGGACCTGCTCGTGGCGCAGGGCCTTGATCGACTCCTTGGTCAGCGCCTGGGGCTTGTGGACTGGCTCGACGTGGTAGTTGCTCATCGCTCGGGTGTCTCGTGCGTCACAGGGAGAAGTGGAGACCGGGCGTGCCGATCGAGAAGAAGTCGAGGTACGGGATGACGAACGCGTAGCCCGGCCCGCGGAAGAAGATGCCGACGAAGGTGACGAACAGGCCGAGCGCGCAGAACAGCGAGAACAGGACGACGGCGGTCTTGCGCTCGCTGGGCCGGACGGCGAGGACGTTGCCCCGGTCGATGAACGGGATCAGGGCCGCGCCGACCAGGACGAAGGTGGGCACGAGGACGCCGGCCACGGTCGGGTGGAAGTAGGCGAGCAGCTCCTGGAGGCCCAGGAAGTACCACGGCGCCTTGGCCACGGCCGGCGTGACGTTGCCGTTGGCGAGGTCCTCGAGCGGGGCGTTCATGAACAGGCCCATGAGCAGCAGGAAGATGCTCATCAGGGCCGCCGCCATGAACTCGATGGCCAGCAGGTGCGGCCAGGTCATGACGGTGTCGTCCGGCTCCTTCTGGACCCGCACCACCGCGTCTTGCTTGACCAGGGCCAGCAGGCGGTAGGGGCGCGCGGACATGGGCACGCGCTGCTTGTCGATCTCGGTCCGCCGGGTGGGGTCCACCGGCTGGACGGTGCGCGTCTCGGGCGGCTTGGTGTCGGTCATCGTCTGCCTCAGGACCTTCGGGGCCAGCAGGGGGCGTGCGTGAGCGGGGCGCGGGCGGCGGCGCCGCGATGGCGGGTCACAGCGGTCCCGAGATCCCGCCGTCCTTCCGGATCCTCCAGAAGTGGACGGCCATGAAGATCGCCCCGACCAGCGGGAAGACCATGATGTGGAGCACGTAGAACCGGAGCAGCGTGTTCTGGCCCACCTCGATGCCGCCCAGCAGGAGCAGCTTGGACGGGGTGTTGAAGAGCGGCGCGTAGCCGGCCATGTTGGTGCCGATGGTGATGGCCCAGTAGGCGATCTGGTCCCACGGCAGCAGGTAGCCGGTGAACGACAGCATGATGGTCAGGAACAGCAGCACCACGCCAACCACCCAGTTGAACTCGCGGGGCGGCTTGTAGGCACCGTGGTAGAAGACCCGCATCATGTGCAGGAAGACGAAGAACACCATGAGGTGGGCGCCCCACCGGTGCACGTTGCGGGTGAGCAGGCCGAACACGACCCGCGACTGGATGTCGAGGATGTTCGAGTACGCCTGCGTGTCCGCCGGGACGTAGAAGAACATCAGGTAGACGCCGGTGACCGTCAGCACGAGGAACAGGAAGAAGCTGAGGCCGCCGAGGCAGAACGTGTAGGCGAACTTGACGGCGTGCTGCCGCACCCGGACGGGGTGCAGGTGCAGGAACACGTTGTTCATCACGGCGTAGGCGCGCGAGCGCTCGTCGTTGGGGTACGGGTTGCGGAACAGCGACCGCCACACCGGGCTCCGCCGGATGGACAGGTCGACCCGCTCCAGGAAGCTCACCTATGCTCCTCCCGCCACGCCGGCCACTCCGGCGAGCTGTGCGTCACGGTAGGACTCCTTGTAGAGCCGCCCGTCGCTCGAGATCTCCTGGAGCTCGAAGCGCTCCATCGTGATGGCGTCGAATGGGCACCGCTTGACGCACAGGGCGCAGCGGATGCAGCGCTCCTCGTCGAGGATCATGGCCGCGCCGTCGGCCCAGCCGTAGGCCTCCTCGATCTCGGGCAGCAGCCCCTCGGTCTTGAGCTGGTTGACGTCCACCATGTGGATGACGCCCTCCGGGCAGACGTCAGCGCATGCGCCGCACAGGACGCACCGGAAGGGGTCGAACCAGATGTTGTAGTTGCACATCAGGCAGCGCGTGGACTCGGCCACGGCTCCGGTCGCGTCGTAGCCGAGCTCGACCGTCGTCGTGAAGTTGACGGCCGGGTCCGTGCTGGGCATCCGCTGCGGCAGGTCGAGCATCGGGATGTGCTGGCGCGGGATCACGTCGTACAGCTCGGGCATGTCGTGGCGCCAGGAGCTGGTGATCTTGACGTTCGGTGTGACCGTGACGTCCGTGCGGCCGGCCAGGTAGCGGTCGATCGCGTAGGCGGCCTTCTTGCCGTGGCCGGCCGACTCGATCATCGTGGTCGGCCCGGTCACGAAGTCGCCGCAGGCGAACACGCCGCGCACGTTCGTGGCGTAGGTCGCGGGGTCCACCTTGATCCGGCCGCGGTTGACCTCGAAGGTGGACTCGACGGGCAGGAACGAGAGGTCGGCGGCCTGCGAGACGGCCGGGATCAGGGTGTCGCAGGGGAGGCTGAACTCGGAGCCCGGGATCGGCACCGGCGAGCGCCGCCCCGAGGCGTCCGGCTCGCCCAGGCGGTTGCGGATGAACCGGATCTGCTTGAGCGCGCCCCCCTCGCCCAGCAGCTCGATGGGGCTGACGAGGAAGTCCATGCGGACGCCCTCGAGCTCCGTCTCGCCCAGCTCCTCCTCGTCCACGACGAGCTCCGACCGGGTGCGCCGGTAGGCGATGGTCACGTCGCGCGCCCCGAAGCGCAGGCTGGTGCGCGCGCAGTCCATCGCGGTGTAGCCGCCGCCGACCACCACCACGTGCTCGCCGACCTCGATCTCCTGGCCCAGGTTGGCCCGCTTCATGAAGTCGACGCCGTAGACCACGCCGTCGAGGTCCGCGCCCGGGATGTCGAGGTAGACCGGGTTCATGGCGCCCGCGCAGATGGCGATGGCGTCGTAGTCGCGCTGGAGGTCCTCGAACGAGATGTCCACGCCCACCGTGGTGTCGAACACGAAGGCGACGCCCAGCCGCTCGACGAGGCGCACGTCCATCTCGATCGCCTCGCGCGGCAAGCGGAAGGCGGGCACGCCCATGAGCAGGGTGCCGCCGCCGTACGGGAGGCTGTCGTAGACGGTGACCTGATAGCCCTTGACGGCGAGCTCGCGCGCCACCGACAGGCCGGCGGGCCCGGAGCCGATGATGGCGACCCTCTCCTGGCGGGGGGTGATCTGCGGCATGACGTCGGGGATCCCCGCCGCCTCGTGCCACTCGACCAGGAACCGCTTCATCGCCCGGATCGCCAGCGGCCGGTCGATGTCGCCGCGGCGGCAGGCCCGCTCGCAGGGCGCGGAGCAGACGTAGGCGCACATGCCGGCCACCGGGTTCGGCTCGCGGGCGAGGATGTAGCCCTCCTCGAACCGCCCCTCTGCTGCCATGTTCAGGTAGCCCCGGCAGTTGGTGCCGACGGGACAGCCCTCCTGGCACTCGATGTTGCACTGGAGCCAGGACGCGTCCACGGGCTGGACGAGGAACTCCTGCGTCTGATCGAGGGTCACGAAGCGGTCGGGCCTCTGTAGCGGCGCTGGCGGCGCACTTGGGTGGGCGGCGGGGGACCACGGCGAGGCGATCCGCCGACCGGGTGAGAGTAGCAAGCCCGGCGCACCCTTGCACAGCCGCCGATGCCCGGCGCCCTCGTCGGCGCCCTCGCCTGATGGGCCGCGCCTGTGAGGCGCGCCTGTGGGTCGCCCGTGCTGGGGACGCCGCCCCGGACCGCTGCCCCGGACCGCCGCCCTGATGGACCGCCATGTGCACCTCCGCGGCGGCGGTCACCCCGGTGGCCGCTGACCGCCCAGCGGTCAAACGGACGCAGGTGACCTGTGGGCGGTCAGTCTGGCGCACGGGAGCGGCAATCCGCGCACCGGGTTGACCGCTGGGCGGTCATCTGCGTCGGATTGACCGCTGAGCGGTCAATCCGACTGGTCAGTCAGGCCGGCTGGGCGGGGCGTGCGCGCCGGCCCACCCCGCGTGGTGCGTCCCGTGCACCAAACCGGGGCCCGAGCCGGGCTGGCGGCCGTCCTGCGGCCCCGACAGCCGCCGTCTGGTGCACCCCGCGCACCAAGCCCCGCATCCGGTGCACCCCGTGCACCAGGGTCGGGTCCTGCCGCGCCCATGCGCCCGGTTTGGTGCGCACCGCGCACCAGGCTCAGGCACCACGTCCGACCCAGGGCCGGGCCGGGCACGAGCGAGCCGAGCCGGGCCGGGCCGACCGTGCAAGCTACGCGCTTCGCTCACCCCGCGCGGTGCGCCCCGCGCACCAAAGCGGGGCCCGGGCCGGGCCGGCGGCCGTCCTGCGGCCCCGGCAGCACCAGCCCGGTGCGCCCCGCGCACCGGACGCCGCATCCGGTGCGCCCCGTGCACCAATCGCGGGCACTGGCGCGCCCGCGCGCCCGGTTTGGTGCGCCCCGCGCACCAGGCCCCCGGCGGGCCGGGCTGGCCGCTGGGCGGGCATCCGGGCCGTGCCGGGCCCAGCGCGGGCGGGCGGGCCGGCTGGGGCTGGTCAGTCAGGCCCAGCGCGAGCGGGCGGGCCGGGGCGGGCTTGCCGACACCGGGGACTCCGGCTGCTGCGCGAGGCGACCCGGGCGAGGGCCGCTCGACAGGCCGCTGGTTCCCTGACACAGGCTGCTGATTCCCGGTTGACTCGGGGGGGGTCGCGCAGCTACGCTGGCGCCACGCCCGTCGGCTCGATGGCGGGCAACGCAGGAGCCTTCGGCCTCGCCCTCGGCACCGCCGCCGGGGCAGCCCTGCTCACTGCGATCCGCGTCCGCGGTCCGATGCGCCCGATGGTCCGGGTCACGATCACGCCGAACGCCATGGCGCCCCGCCAGGGCGGCATCGACCGGTCCGCGAGAGCCGTCCGGCTCGCCCATCCGACACGCGGCTCGCCCGACGAGGACGCCCAGCTCGGGGCCGATCCGGGAGCAGCCCCGGCGGCGGCGCGGCGGTCGGCCACCCCGGACGGGACCAGCACGCCTGTTCGATCTGCGCGCCCGGGACCGGTCCCGCTCGCGCCTGCCCCTGGCACGTCCCCCGTCGGCCAGGCGGAGGCGAGGGCCGACGGCGGCGGGGATCGCGGCGGGGTCGCCGTCCTGGTCCGCCCCGCTGTGCCCGAGGACCGGCCGGCACTGTCGGCCGACGCGGTCGCCATCCCGATCGTCGTCGCAGGCGCGTCGAGCGGACGATCGCCCGGCCGATCGCCCGGCCGATCGCCCGGCCGCTCCCCCGGCCGCCCGTCGCAGGGCCCCGCACAACCTGCCCGCGGCACGGACCCCTGCGCCGAGGACCGGGCCCAGGCCGCTGCGGCATGCGCCGGCGCCGAGGCGGCGCGCGACGCGGCGCGACGGCTGTCGGACCGGCTGCGCGATCTCCGGCGCGCCCACGCCGACCTCGAGGCCGAGGTCGAGGAGGCCCGGCGGCTGGCCGACCCGCGCCTGCTCGCCGCCGAGAAGGACAGCCTCCACGCCGACTTCCGGGCGGCGGCCATGCGCCACGCCACGGCGGACGAGGCGGAGGCCGCCGCGCGCGAGTGGCTGACGGCGGTCAGCGACCTCAACAGCGCCGCCCGCCAGGCCGCCCATGATGCGGAGGCGGGCGCGGCGCGCCTGGTCGCCGAGGCAGCCGAGATCGAGCGCCTCGACCTCGAGGCGACCGCGGCCCGGGTCGCGTCCGGACGGGCGGAGGCGGACTGCCTGGCCGCGCGCGAGGCGCTCGCGTCGTGCGAGGAGGCCCAGCGCCCAGCGCCAGTCGCGGCGGAGGACGACGCCAGCCCCCTCGACGCCCACTGGCCGGGCGGCGGCGAGCCGGCCTACGAGCGGCCCGGCCCGACCGGGGGCGAGGAGGGCCCGGCGCCGGTGATCCTGCGCGTCCTCCGGGGCGACGCGGCTGCCCGCGAGCAGCTTGTCGCGGCACTCGCCGGCGACGACGCCGCGGCCACTGCCGCCTGGCACGTGGCGATCGCGCGGTTCGCCGACGCCGTCACCGCCGCCGCCATCGACGACGGCGAGATCGAGCCCGTCGCGGGCCATCCCTTCTGGCGCCTCTTCTCCGAGGAGGAGCGCAAGGCGATCATCGGCGCCCTGTCCGCGCTCGGCTTCCGCTACGACGGCATGCGCGGCTTCGCGGACGACCGGGTGCCGGGCCCGCGCGACCTGTCGCTCGCGGTGGGCTACGCGGGGCTGGAGAGGATGCGCGTCCGGTCCTGGCCCAAGGAGGCCGAGCTGGCCGCCCTGTTCGACGGCGCGACGGTCCGCGGCGACCTGTGGCTGGCGAGCCAGGCGGACGACCTCGCCCTCGCCCGCGTCCAGGCGGCACTCGGCCCGCGCGCCGACGGCCTGTCGGAGCTCTGGGACGCGTGGGGCCGGGTGCGCCCGGCGATGCTCGAGGAGCGGTAGGGCCGCAGCCCCCCGCCGCAGCCCTCAGCCCGCCGCGGCCGTCGCCGACCCGCCCTCGGGCGCCGGAGCGGCCGCGTCCTCCTCGATCACGATCACCCGGAACGCCTCGGCGGCCGCGACCCCGATCGCCTCGCCCTCCTCGCGCGCCCAGGTCCGGATCCGCTCCTCGAAGCTCTCGCGATCGCGGATCTGGCTGGCGTGGGCGAGCAGGGCCTCGAGCTTGCGGCCCACGGTGGCGCTGGTGTCAACCGCGACCGTGGGGCGGTTGGACCAGAACAGGTAGAGCCGGGCGACCTTGTGCGGCAGAAGGCCGTCGCGGGCGAGCCAGGGGAAGGAGAGCCCGTTGCGGGCGGCCGGGTAGACGGCGTCCACCGCGGCCAGCCCGGCCGTGCGGTGGTCCACGTGGTTGACCCCGCCGTCCGAGTAGAACAGCGTCTCGGGGTCCACGCACAGCACGGCGTCCGGGCGGAAGGCCCGGATCTCGCGCACGAGCCCCTCGCGCAGGGCGAGGTCGTTGGCGAGCGCCCCGTCGGGCTGGTGCAGGAAGGTGACCCCCGCGTACCCGACCACCGCCGCCGCGGCCCGCTGCTCCGCCTCGCGCGTCGCGGCCAGCTCGAGCGGGTCGGTCCGCCAGTCGTCGGCGCCGGCGTCGCCGCTCGTGCAGCAGACGAGCCATCCCTCCGACCCCTCGCCGATCCAGCGCGCGGCGGTCCCGGCGGGCCCGAAGTCGGCGTCGTCGGGGTGGGCCGCGATGACCATGAAGCGTGCGGGGCGCCAGGTGTTGGGGGCGATGGCGGGGGTGTCAGTCATTTGTCCTACGCGTCCTGCGGTTTGTGGTATCTTCTCGCCTGAGACCTGGCTCGTTTCCCCCCACGAGCGAGGTCTCATTCCTTTTCGCCCGCCTGAGGCCCGCCCGCAGCGCCTCAGCCCGCGGGCTTGCGCGCCCCGGTCGCGCCCTCGCCAGACACGGCGCGCAGGGCCGCGAGGACCTGGTCCGCGTGGCCCTCGGGCCTGACCCTCGGCCAGGCGGCGGCGACCCGGCCGTCGGGCCCCACCAGCCAGCTGGACCGGATGATCCCCTGGTAGGTGCGGCCGTAGTTGCGCTTCTCGCCCCAGGCGCCGTAAGCCTCGGCGGCGGCGTGGCCCTCGTCCGAGAGGAGCGTGAACGGCAGGCCGTACTTGGCGCGGAACGCGGCGTGGCTGCCGCTCCCCTGGGGGCTGATCCCCCAGACCTCGGCGTCGAGGCCCGCGATCTCGCCGTGGAGGTCCCGGAACCCGCACGCCTCGGTGGTGCAGCCGGGGGTGTCGTCGGCGGGGTAGAAGTAGACGACCGTCCAGGAGCCGCGGCGGTCGGCGAGGCGGTGGAGGGTGCCGTGCTCGTCGGGCAGGGCGATGTCGGGGGCTGTGTCGCCGATGGTGGGCATGCTCATGGCCCGAGCATAGACCCGTTTCGGGAAAGCGCCGTCAGGCGGGGCTCTCCACCACGAGCAGCCTGCCCGACCGGAGCTCGAGGCCGGCGGCGGCATCGGCCCGGACGTTCGAGAGGCCGCGGGCCGGACCGACGCGGAGCGGCTCGTCGGCCAGCGGGTAGCGCAGGCCGCGGGTGGTGATCCCCTCGGCGTCGCCGCCGAACGGGAGGAGCGAGACGAGCGCGCCGACCGGGCCCGGCAGCGGGCAGCTGGCCGGCAGGCCGTCGGGTCCCGGGGCCGACACCAGGCGCACCCGCGCCCGGGCGTCGAGCAGCGTCAGGCCGACGCCCGCCAGCGCGGGCTGGGCGAGCAGCCACAGGTTCGCGAGCGTGTGGTCGATGCGCGGGCCGCCGAACGCGCCGAGGACGGTGATCCGCGTCGCGCCCAGGCGGAGCGCCGCGAGCAGGGCGAGCTCGGTGTCCGACTCGTCCTTGGCCACGGCGTGGCGCTCCACCAGGACCCCGGCCGACTCGGCGCCCGCGAGCAGGTCCGGCGCGATCGAGTCGAGGTCGCCGACGAGCAGGTCGGGGGCGAGCCCGAGGGCCAGCGCGCGCGCATAGCCGCCGTCCGCCGCGACCACGGCCGACACGCCGTCGGACCAGCCGGGCCAGGCGGCGTCGAGCTCGGCCCGCGGCGCGACGTCCCCGTCGGCGACCACGAGGGCGTGGCGCTGTGCCCCCCCGTCGCGGACCGTCATCGGCCGATCGTACCCGCCCGCGCCGCGCCCGGCCCGGGCCCTCGTGTAGACTCGCGGCCGTGCCCGACACCCCGCTCCAGCCCGCAGTCCAGCGCGTGGTCGAGGCGGCCGCGCGCAAGGGCGTCAGCCTCGACATCCACCTGTTCCCGGCCGGCACGCACACCGCCGAGGACGCCGCGCGCGCGGTGGGCGCGGAGATCGGCCAGATCGTGAAGTCGCTCGTGTTCGTCGTCCCCGACGAGGGTCGCCTGCGTCCCGTCCTGTGCCTCGTGTCCGGGCCGAACCGCGTGGACCTCGGGCGCCTGGCGGCCGTCCTGACCGAGCCCGACGTCCGCCGGGCCACGGCTGCCGAGGCGAAGGACCTCACCGGCTACACCATCGGCGGCATCCCGCCCATCGGCCACGGCCCCGACGTGCGCGTGGTCATGGACCCGGACCTGGGGCGCTTCGCGACCGTGTGGGCCGCCGCCGGCACCGACACGGCCGTCTTCCCCGTGCCGCCGCGGACGCTGCTCATGCTTGCCAACGCGCACGTCGCGCCGATCTGCGAGGAGCGCCGGCAGGCGGACGTCCTGGCGGCGGAGGCCGGACTGGCGCCGGACCGCCCGGCCGCCCCCGAGGCCTAGCGCCGGCCCGTGGCGCCCGAGGTCCACCAGCGGATCGTCGCCTACCCGGGCGCCCTGCGGGCCTCGTTCCGCTGGACGGGCTCGGGCGGCGCGCCTGCCGTGTTCGCGCTCACCGAGGCCGGCGGGCCGCTCACCGACCTGGGCGAGGCCAGCGGGCCCGACCCGGACCGCCGCTGCCGCGCCGAGCTGCGCGTGGAGGGCCCGGCCGGCCCGTGGACCGTCCGCCTCGCCTCCACCATCAGCGACGAGCCCAGCGGCCTGCTGTGGGACAGCGAGGGGCTGCTCCTGGTGAGGTACGGGTTCCACTGCTACGCGCTCGAGGCGCGCACGGGCGTGCTGCGCTGGAGCCACCGGTCCGGCTCGCCGCTGGTGGCGATGCTCGGCTCGCCGCGGCTGCCGCACGTCCTCCTGCAGTCCGAGATCGAGACGTTCGCGCTCAGGCCGTCGGGCGAGGCGGCCTGGCGGGTGGCCCACAGCGACATCGTGGCGGAGGCCGAGCTTGTCGGCGGCCAGCTGGTGCTGACCGCCGTCTCGGGCCAGGTCCGCGCGCTCGACCCCCTCACGGGGCGCGCCGCCGGCTGAGCCGCGGGGCCGGCGACGGCCCGCCGCGACGGCCCGCCAGTGTGGACAGCCTGTGGACAAGTCACCGCCGAAGCGCCGTCCTGCCGGCAGATCGGTGGACAAGCCGGTTGACCGCGGCGTCGCCCGCCCCTACGGTTGGCATGAGTCCGGAGGGGCCGAGCGATGCTAACGGCGGCGATGACATCAACGCCCACGCGTCGAGTAGGTTCCTTCGGACTCGTGATTCCGGCCGCGCCGCAGACAGGCTCCTGAAGCGAGTCCGGCCGCGCCCCGGCGCGCCGGTATCATCGGCCGCGTGATCCCCCTGCTCGCCCTCGCCGTCGGCCTCGCGGCGCTCGTCGCCGGCTGGCTGCTGGTGCGGCGGCTCGGCACCCGCGCCCGCATCGGCCGCATCCTCGCCTCCACCCGGACCGTCCCCCTGGACGAGGCGGTCCGACTCGCCGGCGGCCCGCCCCGGTACGTGGCCGTGGAGGGGCGCCTCGACAGCGAGCAGGAGTTCCCCGACGAGCACGGGCGGCCGCTGGTCTACCGCCGGTCGCGGCTCGAGCTGCTGCGGGGGTCGAGATGGGAGGCGGTCGAGGACCATCGCGAGGCGGTCCCCTTCGGGCTGGCCGACGGGCTCGCGGCCATCGCGCTCGACGCCGAGGCGCTCGGCGACGGGCTGGTGGTCGTCGTCCGCGAGTCCGAGGGCCTGGCCTCGGAGATCCCCGACCGCGTCCCCGAGGGCACCCCGGGCGGCACGCGGGCCCGCCTCCGGGTGGAGCAGGTCAGCTCGGTCGAGCACGGTCTGGCCCTG
>WBZR01004610.1_pt1 | contig 11151 bp, 9 predicted proteins | sample 5204231 | NCBI WGS metagenome assembly WBZR01 (sample SAMN12412403, study PRJNA552823) | activated sludge metagenome | isolation source: activated sludge from anammox sidestream of wastewater treatment plant... | place: USA: Virginia | collected 2017-08
TGGGTCAGGGCCATCACGTACCCCAAAATGGCCAGACTGAACCAACCCGCGTCGGCGGGCGTATAAGCCACATGAAAACAGGCAACGGCCAGCGCGCTGAATCCAACCCCGCCCTTCCAACTGAGCGCCGGCCCGGCCAATGCGCCTGGGGAAGATGCGCTCAAATTATATCGCGACCCCGTTTGACGTGGTTGCCGGCCGGCTCCGCCAACCGCTTGGCGGCCGCCCCCCAGACAGCGGATGGCCCTCCCGGGCCATCCGCTTCACCAATTCTTCTTTCAACTCCATCACTTGCTTTCCACGCGATAGAAACGCGTCTCGCCGGTGATGGCATCCGTCACGGCCTTGCGGGTGCCGTCTCCGTTAATCGTGGTCAGGGTCTGCCAGCTCCCGCTGGTCAGCGAAGTGCGATATTGAACCTCATAAATCCCGCCCGTCTGGGTGTCGAATTCAAAACGGAAATTCCCACTGTCCGTTCCCGCGTTGAGCAGGGTAACCGGCAGCGACGGCCGGCTGGTCAAGGCCGCGAGTTCAAAGACGCCAATAAACCCGTTATCCGCCGTTCCTCCCTCGGCGCCAATGATGCGTACGCCGGTGAGGCCGGCCTGCGGGGTATTGAACACGAAATTCGCCGTCGCACGCGTGGGCGGCCCGAACGCGATTGCCGGCAGCGCGTGCCCTTCGAGCGCGGTCAGATAATCGGAGGTGACGCCGATGGTGGTCCAGGTCACCCCATCGGTGGTCACCTGGACCGTGGGCGGCTCCGTGCCCAGATACGTCGGTGCGGAGAGGACGCCGCCGGCGCCCGGCCCGACCCCGCTCACTCCAAACCAGCCGCCATCGAAGAAGGTGGCTTGATCCAGTCGGAGACGGGTCAACAGGTTCGTCACGGGCGCGGTCCAGGCGATGCCGACATACCCCAGGGGCTGCGGAAGATTGCTGTAATTGTCCACCCGCGTCGCCACATCCCCGTCGTGAATGTTCCTCGCACTTCCAGCGTTGAAGATGGGCGTGCCGGGATCCGACGTATTATTCGCCACACCCAGAAGGCCGCTGGCATCATTGCGCAAGGCGAAATTATCCGGGGTGCTGGCCGGATCCAGCGGGTGACTTTCCAGGGAGACTTCCAGTCCGTCGTTGAAACCATCGTCGTCCGAGTCGGCATTCAAGGGATTGGTGCCGTAAATGTTAATTTCCTCGCCATCACTCAGGCCGTCCGTGTCGGTGTCCGACGAAAGCGGATTGGTGAAATGAACGTTCACTTCATCTCCATCATTTAATCCGTCATCGTCCGTATCGGGGTCATGGGGATCAGTGAGCAACTGGAACTCGGACAAGTTCTTCAGGCCGTCGAGGTCGGGATCTCCCTGGTCATCCTTGACGCCGACGATCAAGCCATGTCTGCGTTCCCAATCATCGTCCATGCCATCTTCATCCACATCCGTTCGCGCAAAGACCTTCAGGTCGGACACGGCCAGGAAGCCGCCGGAGGCGCCCCCGCCTTCACTGCCAATGATGCGGATGGCGTTAATGTTGGTGGCCGGAGGGTCCAGAACAAATGTGGAGACGGGAGCAAAGTGCGGATTAGGAACGCCGTTGCCACCCACCTGATGTCCTTTCATCAGCGTCAGATAATCGGAGGTGGCGGGAGCCGCGGTCCAGGTCGCGCCATAATCCTGCGAAACTTCCACCGCCGGCGACACCAAATGGGCTGGTTGCAAGGGTTGCCCCGGAGCCGGCCCGATCCCATTGGGGCCAAACCATCCGCCATCAACATACGCCGCCAGGGCCAATTCAACTCGCTGGACCGGATTGGTCGGCGAGTCGGACCACCAGATGATGCCGACATAACTTTTCGGGTCTGCGAGGGTCGGCCGGTCTCCATTCCAATTGTCCACAACCGTGTAAAAGTTCCCATCGGTAACGTCCTCCTGGATTCCGACGTGAAAGTACTCCGTGTCCACCCCCCCGGAACTTTGCGTGCCCAGGGTGGCCGTTCCGAATCGCGCCAGGTCGCCCGGCACACTGCCGGGGTCCGTCGGGTTCGACCCCTCGGCCACCTCAATGGCATCGGAGTAACCGTCCCCATCAGTATCGGGTTCATCCGGATTCGTGCCGTGCAAATATTCGTCATAATTATTCAGACCATCCAGGTCATGGTCCGCCAGACTGTCATCCGTTCCCACGAGCAAACCGTGGGCCAGCTCCCAGGCATCGGGCATTCCGTCGAAATCTGAGTCGGTAAACGTGGCGTCCACCCCGAGCTCCCACACGCCCAAAAATCCATTCTTGTCAGCAGTGCCTCCGTGCGTTCCGATGAGCCGCACGCCATTAACGGCCGAAGCCGGGGTCGTCAGCGTAAAGGTGATGTCCACCGTGTTGGGATTGAAGGTGCCGCCCTGGCCGCCGGGGTAGTGGTTGATCATGATGTTCGTGTAATCAGAGGTTGCGGCCACCGGGGTCCATGTGACGCCGCCATTGGTCGTCACCTGCACGGTCGGTTCCGCCAGCATTGCCGGCGGAAAGGGAGTGCCCGGCGGCGGCATCACGCCGTTCGCGCCAAACCAGCCGCCGTCGCCAAAGCACGCCATGGTCAAGGTCAACGTCCCGATGTCCTCGTAACGCTTCGTGGGCCAGAGCACCCCGACGAAGCTGCAATCTTCCAATTTGCTGTCCCACTGCGCACTAAACGTGTCCACGCGCGAGTAGGGATTCTCATCGTTGATATTGGGCGGTATGCCGCCGCTGTACATGGATTTGCCCGGGGCGGAATCGATGCCCAGCTTGATGCCGATGATGCCATGGCCTTTGGCGGCAATATTGTCGGCAAGACTGGGCAACGCCAGGCTCAACGCGGCGATCAGCAGCGTCGTAAACGTGAACGGCAGGCTCAGGCAACGCATCGCCGTGACCTGCAAACCAGATTGAGATGAATTGCTTTTCACAGGCTGTGGGTATTCAGGAGTTAGCATTGGGTCACCCAATACTGAACTCGCTATCCGTCTCGAGTTACGTATTGGGACTGCGGGAGATGCTATCGGTTCGCCGCTGAAATTCAAGAAAAAGTTTTTACCGCAGCCATGCGGGGCGCGCCCAATGGCCCGGTGGCGTGGTTTCGGGCGATGTCATCCCATCAAAAGCCGGCATGTGTGTGTGCCCCTGGCGACGCCCCACCGAATCATTAAACGCGCAACCGGCCGCTTCTCCAAACTCGTCGCCGCTCCCACCAGGGGCATGCGGAAGCGCCATGCCGGCCAATCCCGGCTCCGCGGTTCTGTTGTTTCGCGGTGCGCCGCGGCCAACGAACTCCGGTGTTCAGCGTCCCGGTTGCGTCAGGTGGCCGGGGCCGACTCCGCCCACTGTGTGGCCAGCATCTTCACCTGCCGCAGATCCAGTTTGCCCGTGCCCAGCAAGGGAAAGGCGGTCACAGGCAGGAAGGCCTCCGCTTTCGGTTTCCATAAATTGGGCAGATCGCTCGCCGCCAGCTTCCCCAGGACCACCTCCAGCTCACTGGTTTCCAACCGGTGTAAAACCACCAGTCGCTCGCCTTTCCTTTCATCGGCGACACTGGTCACCACAAATGCTTGATGGGCGATCCCGGCGAGTTCGTGCAGCTTTTCCTCGACTTTGATGTGCGGCACCATTTCTCCGCCAATTTTGCTGAAGCGACTCAGGCGATCCGTGATTTGGAGAAAACCGTCCTCATCCAACGCAGCGATGTCGCCGGTGACGTACCAACCCTCGCGCAATACGGCCGCCGCTTTCTCCGGCTGCCCCAAGTAGCCGCGCATGACATTCGGACCGCGCACCAGGAGCAAGCCGCTTTGCCCCAAGGCCACCGGCGACCCGGGATCAGGATTCATCGGGTCAACAATCCGCACGCAAATCCCCGGCAACGGATGACCAATCTTGCCGCGTTTTGCGCCCACCTGCCGGAATCCCGCCGCGCGAAAATCCGGCGCATTCACGGCGACGGCAGGCGCACATTCAGTACAGCCGTAGGCCTCGAATGGACGAACCCCAAACTGATCCTCGAACGCCGTGGCCAGCCGATCGGACAGCTTCTCCGCGCCAACGGCAACCAGACGCACGCTCCCCAATTGCTCCGCCGCGCAACCGCGCAGATAAATTTGCAGAAACGTCGGCGTCGCCAGCAGAAAGGTGATTTCATGTGTCTGCGCGAGATGGCCAATGGTTTTGGCGTCAAGCGGATTGGCGTGATACACCGCGCCGATGCCAAGCACACCGGGCAACATCAAAGTGCCAGTGAACCCGAATGAGTGAAAAAACGGCAGCACCCCCAGCGCCTTGTCTTTGCGACCGAAGGCGAAGACTTGCCCAAGTTGCGCGATATTCGAGCCGATGTTGTAATGCGACAGCATGACCCCCTTGGGCGCGCCCGTGCTCCCGCTTGAAAAAATAATCGTCGCCAGCTGATCCAGCGGATCGGACGTTGCAGCAGTATCCGCATCTGCCGGCGCGCGCCCGGCGACGAAACTCCGGTCGCGTAGAATCCGGTCCAGCCCTTTAACCGGCACGCAACGCGCCAGGAACAACGCCACCATTTTTTCACCCAGTGATGGGGCGACCTCCTTCCTGCCGATCAAGTCTTCCAAAAAAAGAATTTTACCGGGCAATGGCAGCGGCATTTTCTCCAAAAAAGCGCGCGAGGTCAGAATGGTTTGCAGTTGGCACTGTGACGCGCACGAGGCGATGGCTTCGGGCGGCAACGTATAATTCAGATTTACCGGCACCTTGCCGCAAAACAAAGCCGCCCAATTGGCCAGTGCGCCCCCAACGCTCGGCGGCAATAACAGCCCGACCACGCGCTGTCCCGACCAGATCTGGCGCAGGCGGCGAGCGAGCAACAGGCTGCGCGTCAGGGCGCCGTTGAACGTCAGCGCCCGGTTCTGAGCATCCACCATGGCGAAGCGGCGGGGATGCCGTCGCGCACTGATCACGAACGCGTGATGCACCGGCCGCAGGCGGCGGCGGCGTTGCTCCCAGGCCGTAGCCAGCAGTTCTTGAACGGTTTGGCGGACGGCAACCGCCGAAGTCGTGGGTGGCAGTGCCGGACCGAAATTAACGGTGATCGGATACGGAATGCGCTGCGGGATTTTCCAGAGAAACTGCCGCCGATCGAAACTGAAGATGCTGCCCCAAACGCCATCCAGTCCCACTGGAATGATCGGCGCGTCCACGCCTTTCATGATGCGTTCAAATCCGCGTCGGAACGGTAACATCTGACCGATGCGCGTAATCTGCCCTTCGGCAAAAATGCAGACCACTTCGCCGTTCTTGAGCGCCGCGCTCGCGGTCTGGAGTGAATGAATCATTTCGCGCGGTCGCAGCTCCGAGGAAATGGGGATCGCGCCGGTGGTTCTCGCCCACCACCCGATGATGCCCTTCTCATACATGGCCTTGAGCATGATGAACCGGATTGGACGATCCACCGCCGCCTGCAACAACACGGCATCCGCCAGGGAGAGGTGGTTGCAGACAAACAAGGCGCCACCTTTCGACGGAATATTTTCGCGTCCCAAAACTTTGATCTGATAAAGCGTGTGCGTAATCATCCACAGGAGGAACCGCAGGAACGCATCCGGCAGCAGCCAGAAGGACAGGCCGGCGCCGATCAGCGTCATGACTCCGCCCGCGAAAAAAATGCCGCGCGGCGTTAATTGCAACCAACTGGTGAGCGCGTAATGCGCCGCCGAAGCCGCAAATACGCCGATAAAGGAGAGTAAATTGGCCGCCGCCAATAATTCGCCCCGGCGCCGGCTGTCGGGCCGGTGCTGCAACAGCGCCGTGACCGGCACGATGAAGAAGCCGCCGAAGAATCCCAGCCCGGCCAACACCGCCAGCACGCCCGGAAGGCTCAGGCTTTCCAAGAGCAACGCGAGGCAGGTCACGGACATTCCCAACGCCCCCAGCGGCACCAAACCGTATTCAATCTTACCGCCCGAAAGGTAGCCCGCCGTCACGCTGCCGATCCCGATGCCGATGGCCAGCGCCACGTTCAACAATCCGATCTTGGTTTCGGAAACGCCCAACACCTCCGCGCCAAAATAAAACAGGTTCAATTGCAACAATGCGCCGAGAAAGAAAAAGTAGGTGTTGCCCAGCAACGCCAGCTTGAGCAACCGGTCCCCGCGCGCTTGTTGCAAACTGGTGAACAGTTCCTTGAGCAGATTAAGTTTGAAGCCTTTCGCCGGGTTGGCGGCGGGAACGCGCGTGATGCCGAGACTGGTCAGCAAGCCCACCAGTGCCAACGCCACCAGAATGGTGCCCGACCAAAGGTGTCGGCCGCGGAAATGCTCCGCCAGCAACGCCGCCGTCACCGTGCCCAGAATGATGGCCAGAAACGTGCCCAGTTCCAAAATGCCGTTGCCCCAGGACAACTTCCGCTCCGGCAGCAATTCCGGCAGCGCCCCATATTTCGAGGGACCGAAAAACGCGCTGTGCGTTCCCATCAAAAACACGCAGGCAAGCAGCACCGGCAGACTGGTGAAAAAAAAGCCGGCCAACGCCAGCAACATCACTACCACTTCAAAAATTTTGACCCCGATCATGATGTGGCGCTTGCTGTAGCGATCCGCCAGAAAGCCGCCCGCCATCGAGAACAAAATGAACGGCAACGAGAAAAGCGCGCCGACCAGTTCCCCGAGCCGGTGTTTCTCCGCCATCGTCAGCCCGGCCCCGAGCATCATGAAGATGACCAGGGTTTTGAGCACGTTATCACTGAACGCGCCCTGAAATTGTGTGGCGATGAGCGCCCAGAATCCGGATTGGCTGCGGGCCGCAGCGGTCGCGGCACCGAGCGCACCCCGCCGGGAATTGGCGTCTGTCATGCGGAGAGGCTATTCCAGCACAAAACAAAGGAGAAATTGAAAATCTTGATGGGGCATCAGAATAAACCATGCGAAGGCGGACGATCTCCCGGCCCCGCACTGCCGGCGCTCAAATCTCCGGATGCCCGGCCCCATGACGACGCCACTTTTTCCAGTACCGTGCCACCACCCACAAGACAGCGGCGCAGACGGCAGCCACAACCAGCGGCGAAATGGGTTCAAAAACCATCAAATCGTAGAGCAAAATGAAATTCAGAATGCCGATGGCGACCGCGCCTGCGGCGCGCAACATTCTCCGCCAGCCGGCAGCGGGCACGCCGCGGGTGGAAATCTGCAGACTGATCCCCAGGAGCCAACCCGCGCTAAAGATCAAGTAACGCAGCCAGTAGTCCGTGAAATGAACCACAGCGGAACGGCCTCTCCGGCCCGCGGTAATCGCCCTCAACGTGTACCCGTCGAACACCTCCACACGCCCGGCGACAGGCAGCCAGTTGCCGTGGAATTGATATAAATCTCAACCCCTCCGGTGATCGGCCGCACAACGGCATCCCCGGTGTGCGGGGTGCGAACAATCTCCCGCCCGTTCGGCAGGCGAAACTGAATCGAGACCGGATCCCTCCCCATGATGCCATCAACGTAATGACGCGCGATGGCAATTGAGACGCCGTCGCTGCGCTCGAAAGATCCCGCCACGCGTTCGTAGGGCCGGTGCGCAAAGGCCGAAGCCGCGGGGAGCAAAAGCCCGCAGACCCAACCAGCATATAAGCCAAAACCGCGCATGACCTCAGGTGGTTATGGGCCTGATCGGACTTGACCCTGCCCGCCCTGCGCGCGCTGCCGAACGTCCGCTGGCCGACGAGCGACCAGCGCGAACGCCGGCGGTCAGTCGAGCTGCTGATACACTTCGTCAAAAATCTGGCCCGCTTCGTTGAAGGCCAGCACATGGCGCGCCTCGGGATAAAGGGTCACGAGGTAGAGATGCCGGATTGGTCCGCTTTGCGCAATGTACCATTTCGGTTTGCCGGGATCGGGGGTGCGCAAATTCACGCCCCACGCCCCATCGCCCAGATAGACTGTACCGGTCGGATCAAGGTTTCCACCACGAATCGGGTGGGTGCGTTTGAAGCAGTGGTCGTGATTCTCAAACACCAGCTTGACGCCATACTGATCAAAGAGCGGACACCAGTTGGCCCGGATCTGTTCGGCATGACTGCCCGTCTCGCTCCGGTATCCCGGATAAGCGGGGGTGTGATAAAACGGAATGACATGCGGAATCGAGGTGCGCGCCGCGAGCTGCCCCTTCAACCAGTCGGTCTGCGCCCCAACGATGGGATGCGTATGATTCGAGTCGAGCAACACCAGGCTGAGATACTTGCCGAAATCGAGACACGCATACCCCTGCGCCCCGGGCGCGGCGAACAAGGTGTAAAAGCTACGGGCGTTTTCTGGGGGCTGGCCGGCCGATCCCTTGACCTCATGGTTGCCAATCGTGACCAGCATCGGAATGATGCGGCCGTCCGGCGCAATGGCGTTGGTTTTCCAGGCCGCGAAATAATCGAACCAGCGCGTAATCCGTTCCTCATTCGTCCCGCCATGCGCGTAGGCCAGATCACCGCCCAACACGACAAATGCCGGATCGAGACGCCCCGCCAGGCCGTACATCAGGTCCATCCATTTGTATTCGTGATAAACATCGCCGCCGGTAACAAAACGCACCGGCTGCCTCAAATCCTGCGGCATCGTCCGGAATTTGAAAACCTTCTCCCCCGGGCTGAAGCAAAACTCGTAATCCGTGGCCGGTCGCAACTGCGTCAGTTCCACCGTATGCACCCAGCGGTCGGTACCAACGAACGGTTGCGCCGTGCCCGCAGCGGCCTGCCAGGCCGCACCGCCCACGGGCCGATGCAGGAGCCCGGATTTGGCTTCGCCCACCGTGTGCCAGTGAATCGTCATGGTCGTGGTGGGATCGCGTTGCCATTGCAGGTACAACGCAGGCGGATCGAAAGGCGCGCCGATGCTGCGTCCTGGAACGGAGACCGCAGCGAGTCCGGCAATTAGCGAAATCAAATGGGTGAGTCGCATACGGGCAGTTTCTCGATGCCGGGGCGCAATGTCAAAACTTCCCGTCATCCCGACGCAATTTTCGCAACCTTGCCAAAAAACATCCGCTTGCGGAAAATCCGTTGCCACCATCACTCCCGCGACAGCCAGCGGGCGCCCGGTGCTCAGGCCACCGCCTGCCAGCCGCTCCAGCAGGAGCGCCACAAGACTCGCAGGAAAAGTTGTCGCCAGCTCCTTAGATCCCTATGTTGCGGACATGCTGCGCGTGATCGTCCTGCTCCTGAGTCTTTGGGGATGGAGTCTTCCGATCGCCCCGGCGCAACCAACCACAACGAATTCTTCCGAGGCGGCTTTGCTCAAAATCCGCGCCGCCCGCCATCTGCCGGCGCTGGCCACAGTAGTCGTCAAGGATGGTCTGATTTGCGACCGCACCGCAGTGGGCCTCCGCAAAATTGACGATCCGTCGCCAATCACAACGCAGGATCTTTTCCACATCGGCTCCTGCACAAAATCCATGACGGCCACGCTGGTAGCGATGTTTGTTGAGCAAGGCACTTTACGCTGGGACAGCACCATTGCGGAAATTTTTCCCGAGCTTCGCGGCCAAATCAACGCAGCGTACGAACCCGTCACCATCGAACAATTACTGCAACATCGCGCCGGCCTCTCCACCCGGCCACCGGCGGCGGCTTGGGCGGCACTCCGCACGTCGCGCCAGCCACTCCCCCAACAGCGCCGGGACTTTCTTCGGGCGGTCCTGCAGCAGAAACCCGAGGCGGCCCCCGGAACGAAAATGATTTATTCCAACCAGGGTTACGTGGTCGCCGGAGCCATGCTGGAAAAGTTGACGGGCCAGTCCTGGGAACAACTCATCACCGAAAAACTATTCCGCCCGCTGCACCTGGACACGGCAGGTTTTGGCCCGCCAGAGACCGTGGGTCAGGTGAGTCAACCTTGGGGACATTTGCGCAATGCCGATGGCGTCCACCCCAGCCAGGAGGACAATCCACCTGCGCTGGGGCCCGCGGGCACCGTTCATTGTTCCCTTGATGATTTGGCCCGGTTCGTCATCGCGCATCTCGACGGTGAAAATGGTGGCGGCATTCTGTCATCACATACCTTCAAACGACTACATACGCCGCCGACGGGCGGCGATTACGCTGCGGGCTGGGGGGTGGCCCGCCGGACTTGGGCGGGCGGAGTGGCGCTCACGCACCAGGGGTCCAACACATTTTGGTTCGTGGTCATGTGGCTTGCCCCCAAAAAGCATTTTGCCGTCATCGCCGCCACCAACATTGCCGGACCGGAAGCCGAGCGGGGTTGTGACGAAGCTGTCCAGGCCATGATCCAGCAGTGGCTCAGCGCGCCACGCGCATTTTGAGATTTTGCCTCGACAAGCGCTCTGGAAATTTCCCACTGTTGACCTGCGGCATCGCCGGTTGCCTGTCCCGCACAACAACCGGGAACCGCGGCAAAATGGCCATCATCTCTTTGCGTCACGGTTGTCAAGCCAGGCTGGTTCAAAGTTCAGCACGGCAACTTGCGCCCGGAGAACCGCCCTCCCGGCGTGCGCTTTCCCGCCGCCTGGAGTCTCCCCGGTCACCCGCCTTTCCACGCTCCACCTCTGATTCAATTTTATGTCCATGTTCAAAATCATCCTGTTGAAACTCGCCATCGCGGTCGCCTTCGCCGTCACCATTTACGCGCTTTGAAATGCGGTCTTTCCGTTACCTGACCGATCCGCTCTTCCTGCTGGGATGCGGCGCGTACGCGCTGAATCGCTGGATTCTGAAATCCCATTGGCACACGGGATTTTTCCATTCGTACTTCAATGATCTCTGGCTGATTCCCTGCGCCCTGCCACTGGTCTTGCGGGTGCAAAGCGGGTGCAAATTGCGGCCGCGGGAAAAACCGCCGCAACCGGGGGAAATCCTGATGCACGTGCTCTTGTGGTCGGTTTGGTTTGAGGGGCTGGCGCCGCTGCTCTGGACGCACAGCACGGCCGACCTGGGGGATGTACTGGCCTACGGCACCGGCGGACTTCTTGCCGGCCTCTGGTGGCGTTACGCTTATCGGCCGGCGCCGGCCGCATGAACTTCAACCGGCTGGCGCCATTTTATCAAACGCTGGAATCCGTGTGCGCCGGAAAGAAAATGCACCGCTGCCGGGTTGCGTTTCTTGAGGCCCTCCCGGCCGCCGAGCACGTGCTGCTGCTCGGTGAAGGACCGGGGCGCAGTCT
>WBZR01004611.1_pt1 | contig 11149 bp, 10 predicted proteins | sample 5204231 | NCBI WGS metagenome assembly WBZR01 (sample SAMN12412403, study PRJNA552823) | activated sludge metagenome | isolation source: activated sludge from anammox sidestream of wastewater treatment plant... | place: USA: Virginia | collected 2017-08
CCGCGATCGCCTTTGACGCGCCCGAAACCGTGGTCGATGGCAATGTCGAACGGGTCATGGCCCGCCTGCATGACATCCGCACCCCCCTGCCCGGCGCGAAACCCGCACTGGTCGCGGCGGCGGCGGGGCATGTGCCGCGCCATCGGCCGGGCGATCATGCGCAGGCGCTCATGGATCTGGGGGCGACCGTCTGCACCCCGCGCGCGCCTGCCTGCGGCCTGTGCCCGCTGGCGCCGTGCTGCCTTGGCCGAGCGCGCGGGACAGCCGCCGGGTTGCCGGCGCGCGTGGCGCGGGAGGTGCGGCCCCTGCGCCTTGGGCATGTCTATGTCGGACAGCGCGCGGACGGGGCCCTCCTCCTCGAGACGCGGCCGGCGCGCGGTCTGCTTGGGGGCATGACCGGCTGGCCCGGTTCCGACTGGGCCGAGGGCATGGCCACCCCCGCGCCCCCTGCGCCGGGCCTCTGGCACCCCCTCAACGCCGAGGTCCGGCAGGTCTTTACCCATTTCCGCCTGCATCTGGCGGTGCATGTCGCCCACCTGCCGCCGGACTGTGCCCCCCTTCGCGGCGCCTTTGTCCCGGCCGCGGAGTTCAGCGCGGGGGCGCTTCCGGGCGTCATGCGCAAGGTCTGGCTGCTGGCCCGTCAGTGGTTTGCGGGCGAACCCGGCTGAACGGGACGAAAAGCCCCGCCGGACGGATGGCCCGGCGGGTCAGGTGCGAAACACGCCCCGACGGGCGGCGCTTCGCCGGCATTCGGGAAATCTCAGAGGGCGGGGCCCATCTCGGCGCGGATCTGCTGGCGCAGCACGTCGATCGGCACGTTCTGTCCGTCACGGCGGAAATGCCAGTAGGTCCAGCCATTGCAGGACGGCGCCCCCTCGAGATGCGCGCCCACCTGATGGATCGACCCGCTGGCCCCATCGGCCACCAGCGTGCCATCGGCACGCACCCGCGCGGCCTTGCCGTTATAGCTTACCAGCACCTCGCCGGGGCGCAGAAGGCCGCGCTCCACCAGCGTGCCGAACGGCACACGCGGTTCGGCCCGCTTCGAGCCGCTGACCTCGAGCGCGCTGCGGTCGAACTTGCGCACGCCGGCAATCCGGCGTTCGGCGATCCGGCGATAGGCATCCTCGCGCTCGATCCCGATCCACTCGCGCCCGAGCATCTTGGCCACGGCGCCGGTGGTGCCGGTGCCGAAGAACGGATCAAGCACGACATCCCCCGGATTCGTCGCCCCCACCAGCACCCGGTGCAGAAGGGCCTCGGGCTTTTGCGTGGGATGGGCCTTGGCGCCTTCGTCGTCCTTGAGGCGTTCGTGCCCGGTGCACAGCGGAATCGTCCAGTCCGACCGCATCTGCACCCCTTCGTTCAGCGCCTTCAGCGCCTCATAGTTGAAGGTGTAGCGCGCGCCTTCGCTGCGCGAGGCCCAGATCAGGGTCTCGTGCGCATTGGTCAGACGCTTGCCGCGGAAATTCGGCATCGGGTTCGACTTGCGCCAGACCACATCGTTGAGGATCCAGAACCCCTGGTTCTGCAATTCGGCCCCGAGGCGAAAGATGTTGTGATAGGAGCCGATCACCCAGATCGCCCCGTCCGGCTTGAGCAGGCGCCGCGCCGCAGAAACCCAGTCGCGCGTGAAACGGTCGTAGGCCTCGAAACTGGCGAACTGGTCCCAGGCGTCGTTGACGGCATCGACGCGCGAATTGTCCGGGCGATGCAGTTCGCCGCGCAGTTGCAGGTTGTAGGGCGGGTCGGCAAAGACCAGATCGACGGATGCCTCGGGCAGGGACTGCATCACCTCGATGCAATCCCCCGCAAGGATGGTGTTCAGGGGAAGCGGCCGCACCGCTCCCTTGGTCCTGGTCATGGTCATTCTCTGCCTCTGTCCCTGGCGCTTTGCGCGCCTTGTGGTTTGGCACGAAAATGTCCGACCGGTGATTCGCTGTCAAAATCTTTTTTGAATCAAGACCTTAAGGATATGTCTTGGCACAATATCTTGTGGACGGGGGCAAAGCTGCGTCTATGAAATGGGGTCACACCCAGTTCGACCATGGCCTTGCGATGCGCTGCTGTCGGATAGCCCGCGTTCCGGTCCCAGCCGTAGCCGGGGTGCTGTTGCGCCAAATCCACCATGATGCGGTCGCGCGTCACCTTGGCCACGATCGAGGCCGCCGCAATCGACTGCGACAAGGCGTCGCCCCCCACCACCGCCCGCGCCGGGATGGTGAGGCCGCGCGGGATCAGGTTGCCGTCGATCAGGGCGAAATCCGCCGCAATGCCCAGCGCCGCAAGCGCGCGCTCCATCGCCAGGTGGCTGGCGCGCAGGATGTTGAGGGCGTCGATCTCGGCCACGCTCGCCTCGCCGACGCCGACGGTGGCGCTGGCAAGGATCGCGGCAAAGGCCCGTTCGCGCGCGCGCAGGCCCATCCGCTTGCTGTCGTCGAGTCCCCCCGGGACGCGCGCGGGATCAAGGATCACCGCCGCAGCCACGACCGGCCCCGCCAGCGGGCCGCGCCCGGCCTCGTCAACGCCGGCGATGCGACGATGGCCCAGGGCACGGGCGGCGGATTCGAATGCGTCATCGGGCGGGCACATGCCCCCTTGTGCCGCAGGGGGCGCGGGGCGCAAGCGGATTCGGGTGGCGGGAACAGCATGATCCGTCCCCGCCACCTGCGCGACACCTGCATCCGGGGCGATGGCAGGGTCCGGCGGATCCGTCATCCCGGGAACAGGGGGCCGGATCGCCCGCACAGGATGCCACCATCCCGGCGGACAGGCGATAACAGGCCCCGCGCATCGCGGGCCCCGGGGCCAGCGACGGGAGGTTATTGAATATCACGCCGATCTCGTGCCTTGTTCGGGCACCATGACACGCACGCTCCTTGCCTCTCTTGTCCTGTTCGTCGCGGCCGTCACCTCGGCCGAGGCCGGCTGTTATGCCGATTACAAGGCCAAGAAGGACAACCCCCTTCAGCTTCAATATGGCGTGGCCGAAATCCTTGGCGCTTGCACCCCCGATGATGCATATGCGGAACTGGCACCGCGGCTGGCATCGGACGGGTGGCAATTGCTCGAGATTGTCGGCACGTTCGACGAATCGGGGCTGGAGGGGAGACGGGCAAGTGCAGGCGAATACTTCCTCCGCTATTGAGGCCCGCCAGGTCGGCAACCGGGTGGTGATCGGCGGAATCATCGCCATCGTGGCGATTCTTGCCCTTGCCGGGATCCTGCTGCTGGTGAACCTGCCCGACGCCAACGCCTTCAACGCCCGGGTCGAGCGGCTGTTCCTTGAAAGCAACCTGATCACCCCGGCCGAGATCCGCCTGCTCGAGATCCTCGCCCAGTCGGGCACACAGTTCGAGGCGGTGTTTTCTTCCTACCGGCTCATCATCTTCGTGCTTCTGGTATTCGCCACCGCCCTGCTGATCGCCGCGGTGGCGTTCCTGGTCATGCTCATCGCCATGAACCGGCGCATGGGCCAGATCGAGAGGAAGGGGATCGAGGTCAATTCCCTCATCATCAGCCGCGACCAGAACACCGTCTATCTTAACAACTTCGAATTCAAGCTGACCGAGGCCGCGATCGAGACCCTGTCCGTCCTGGCCGAGGCGCGCATGGATGACGAGGTTCTGTCGGGCGCCGAGATCGAGGCGGTCATTTCCGGGCGCGACGCGTCGGATTGCGACGAGGCCGCGGGTGCCACCCGGATCAAGCGGTTGCGCGATACCCTGGGCAACCAGATGGTGAGCGAACTTCTGGTCAAGAACATCGCCCGGCGCGGCTACATGCTTGCCATCGACAAGGGCGTGATCCGCATGGTCTGAGACCGGCGGGCGCCGCGCCTTCAGGGGATGCGCAGAAAGGCGGGATCGACCCGGCGCCAGAAATGCAGAAGATCCTCGGCCAGTGCCGGCACCTGCCCCAGCGCCTGCACCGCATGCGAATCAGCCGCGACCAGCGCCGACAGCCGATAGCCGAGCGGCACCACCGGATCCACGTCGGCGGCGGCGCCAAAGGCATCCTCGATCGCCGCCGTGGCCGAGGTCAGGGCAAAGGACACCGACAGCGCGCTTTCGCGCGGCCAGAGTTGAACCATGCGGCGCACCATCTGCCGCCGACGCAGGTCATTGCCGGACAGCAATTCCTCCATCGCGAATTCGATCATCTGATCGAGTAGTGCCGACCTGTCATTCGCCATCTGTCGTTCCCCCGGACACGCCAGCCAGACCCGCCGCCTGACGCCCAGAAACCACATCCGCCCTATGAATCGGTAAACGCGCGCCGGTTCAGGCGCCGCGGCGACCGACCACCGTGATGAAGGTGCGCCAGGCGATCCACAGATCCAGCCGCACCGAGGCGTTCTCGATATAATGCAGATCCGCCCTGACCTTGCGCAGGACACCCTCGTGCCCGTCCACATAGCCATGCACGATCTGCGCCAGTCCCGAAATCCCCGGCCGCACCGCATGGCGTTCACGGTAGCCCGGCACGGTTTCCAGATAGACCAGCGCATGCGCCAGATAATCGGGGCGGGGGCCGATCAGGCTCATGTCGCCGCGCAACACGTTGAGGATCTGCGGCACTTCGTCCAGGCGCGTCTTGCGCAGGATGCGGCCCAGCGGGGTGATGCGGTCCTGTTCCAGCGCGTCGAATGGCCCGCGGTCGATGGAGGGGGCCCGGGTCATGGAGCGGAACTTGATCGCCCGGAACGGCCGGCAGCCGCGCCCCATCCGGTCCTGCGTATAGAACAGCGGCCCCCGGTTGAACATCGGGTTCAGCGCCAGCAGCACCAGAACCGTCACCAACAGAACCGGCAGGAGCAGGAGGCAGATCACGAAGTCGAACCCGCGCTTGAAAAACCGGAACCCGAGCGTGCCGTTCCTCATCGGGGCTGCGGGGCGCACCGCCATCTCGGGGGGTGCATCGGAAAATGCCGGACCATGGAACACTTGCATCTCCGCATGCGGGGGGACCATCAATGCAGATGAAACCTATCACGAATTGCTTCAGGGAAAAGCCGGATTCATCCAACTTGATTAAAGCGCGCGATTCAATTTGCGTGAAATCGTCATGGGGGCAGGGGGTTGTGACAACTTGTCCGACACCCGGCAGGCCGCCGACAATGGAACTGACGGGCCTCCGGTGGCGGGTCTGTGGGGTTCTCCCCGTCGTGGTTGTTCAGTCATGCATCAACTCTCCCGTTTTTCGCGAATCATCGCCATGTGAAAAGGCGGGGCGCCATTGCGCGCCCCGCCTTCTGATCTTCCGCAGCCGGGTGCCCCGGGCGGGGCCCGGCCTCAGCCCAGATCGAACCGGTCGGCGTTCATGACCTTCACCCAGACCGCGACGAAGTCGTGCACGAACTTCTCGCGGTTGTCGTCCTGGGCATAGACCTCGGCATAGGCGCGCAGCACCGAATTCGACCCGAAGACAAGATCGACCCGCGTCGCCGTGTAGACGGTCCGGCCCGACTTGCGCTCGACGATGTCGTAAAGACCGCCGTCCCTGGGAACCCAGCGATAGCGCATGTCGGTCAGCGTGGTGAAGAAATCGGTCGTCAGCGCGCCGGGCCGGTCGGTCAGGACGCCATGCGCGGTGCCGCCGTGGTTGACACCCATCGCCCGCATCCCGCCCATGAGCACGGTCATCTCGGGCGCGCTCAGCCCCATGAGCTGCGCCCGGTCAAGCAGCAGCTCCTCGGGGGCCACCACATAGTCCTGCTTGAGCCAGTTGCGGAACCCGTCCGCGACCGGTTCGAGCACGGCAAAGGATTCGACATCGGTCTGCTCGGCCGTCGCATCGCCGCGACCGGGGGCAAAGGGCACCTCGATCGCGAAACCGGCTGTGCGCGCGGCCTGTTCCACACCGATGTTCCCGGCCAGAACGATGGCGTCCGCGACCGAGGCGCCGACCCCCGCCGCCAGCGGCTCCAGCACGGCAAGGACGCGCGCGAGGCGCGCGGGTTCGTTGCCCTCCCAGTCCTTTTGCGGGGCCAGACGGATGCGCGCGCCATTGGCGCCGCCGCGATAGTCCGACCCGCGGAAGGTGCGGGCCGAATCCCAGGCGGTGGCAACCATGTCCGACAGCGACAGGCCCGAACCCGCGATCGCAGCCCTGAGCGCGGCCACGTCATAGTCGCGCCGGCCGGCGGGAACGGGATCCTGCCAGATCAGATCCTCGACCGGAGCCTCGGGGCCGATATAGCGCGTGCGCGGCCCCATGTCGCGGTGGGTCAGCTTGAACCAGGCGCGGGCGAAGGTTTCGCTGAAACAGGCCTGATCGTTGCGGAACTTCTCGGCGATCTTGCGATAGGCCGGATCAAAGCGCACGGCGATGTCGGCATCGGTCATGATCGGCGTGGTGCGGATCGAGGCGTCCTCGACATCGACCGGCCGGTCCTCTTCGGCGATGCCGACAGGTTCCCATTGCCAGGCGCCGGCCGGGGATTTCTGGATCCACCAGTCATAGCCCAGCAACAGGCGGAAATAGCCGTCGTCCCAGGTGGTGGGGTGGGTGGTCCAGGCGCCCTCGATCCCGGAACTCATGGTATCGCGGCCCACGCCGCGCCCCTTGTTGATCCAGCCAAGGCCCTGCGCCTCGATCGCCGCGCCTTCGGGCGAGGGGCCGACATCTGAAGCCTTGCCATTGCCGTGGGTGCGCCCGACGGTATGGCCGCCGGCGATCAGCGCCACGGTCTCTTCGTCGTTCATCGCCATGCGGGCAAAGGTCTCGCGCATCTGGGCCGCGGTCTTGATCGGGTCGGGCTGGCCGTTCACACCCTCGGGGTTCACGTAGATGAGGCCCATCTGCACTGCGGCAAGCGGGTTCTCCATCGTCGCGGGGTTGGCCACATCCTCGTAGCGGTGGTCGGACGGCGCCAGCCATTCCTTTTCGGCACCCCAGTAGATGTCCTTTTCGGGATGCCAGATGTCCTCCCGGCCAAAGGAGAATCCATAGGTCTTCAGCCCCATGGATTCATAGGCGACGGTGCCTGCAAGGATGATGAGATCCGCCCAGGAAAGACGATTGCCGTATTTCTTCTTCACCGGCCACAGCAGACGCCGCGCCTTGTCGAGGTTGACGTTGTCCGGCCAGCTATTGAGCGGCGCGAACCGCTGGTTCCCGGTTCCGGCGCCACCGCGGCCGTCGGCGATGCGATAGGTGCCCGCGGCATGCCAGGCCATGCGGATCATCAACCCGCCGTAATGGCCCCAGTCCGCCGGCCACCAGTCCTGACTGTCGGTCATCAGCGCGGTGACATCGGCCTTGAGCGCGTCGAAATCCAGCTTCGTCACCTCTTGCCGGTAGTCGAATCCGGGCAGCGGGTTCGTCCTGGAATCGTGCTGGTGCAGGATGTCGAGGTTCAGCGCCTCGGGCCACCAGTCCATCACGCTGCTGCCGGTGGCCGTCAGCGCGCCGTGCATCACCGGGCACTTGCCGGCGGGTTTTCCGTCTCCGTCCATGTCATCCTCCGATCCGCTTGGGTCAGGTGTTCTCTGGGCGCCCGCCGGGGCGTCGCGCCGAGTCCCTTGGCCTGTCCTATCACGGCAATTCGATAATTGGAATTTTCATTTCCTGATCGCAATGATATGCATAGCTTATGGATCAGATCACCCTGCGCCACCTGCGCTATTTCGATGCGCTGGCCCGGCACCGCCACTTCGGCCGCGCCGCCGAATCCTGCGCCATCTCGCAACCGGCGCTGTCGCTCCAGATGAAGGAACTCGAGGCGATCCTTGGCGCGCCGCTGATCGAGCGGGGCACGCGCAAGATCGCCCTCACCGCCACGGGCGAGGAACTGGCCGGGCGCGCGGGGGCGATCCTTGCTGCGGTGGGCGAATTGCCCGACCTCGTGCGCGCGGCGGCTGGCCCGCTGTCCGGGCGGCTCGACCTCGGGGTGATCCCGACCATCGCGCCCTATTTCCTGCCGCGGATCATCCAGAAACTCGGCCGGCACCTGCCCGCCCTCGACCTGCGCCCGCGCGAGGCGGTGACGCAAAAACTGGTCGAGGGCCTGCTTGAGGGGCGGCTGGACCTGGCCATCGTCGCGCTGCCGGTCTCGGAACCCGCGCTGGCGGAATGTCCGCTGTTCTCCGAGGAATTCGTCCTTGTCCGCCCGACTGCCGATGCCGACCGGCCGGTGCCCGGCCCCGAGGCGCTGCGCACCATGCGGCTTCTCCTCCTCGAGGAAGGGCATTGCTTTCGCGATCAGGCACTGTCGTTCTGCAACCTGCCGGGCAGGGGCGCGCGCGACCTGATGGAGGGAAGCTCGCTCACCACCCTGGTGCAGATGGTGGGCGCCGGGATCGGCGTCACCCTGATTCCGCAGATGGCCGTCGCGGTCGAGACGCGCGGCGCACCCGTCGCCATCGCCCGTCTGCCCGAACCGCGCCCCGAACGCATGATCGGGCTTGTCTGGCGCCGCACCAACCCGCTTGCGGCACGGTTCCGGGAACTTGCCGATCTCCTGCGCGGCGCGGCCGGCGATGCCGGCCCGCTCAGGCCGCACCACGGGCCATGTCGGGCGGTGACGGACCCTGCTATGTGAAGTGCGCAAGAGTCGCGTCGAAGGAGGGCCGGAATGCGCAGCGGGCGGGTGATCCAGATCGTGGGCTGTCACGCCGAGGGCGAAGTGGGCGATGTCATCACCGGCGGCGTCACGCCCCCGCCCGGCGACACGCTCTGGGAACAGTCGCGCTGGATCGCGCGCGACGGTGCCCTGCGCGATTTCGTCCTGCACGAACCGCGCGGCGGCGTGTTCCGGCATGTGAACCTGCTGGTGCCGCCAAAGGATCCGCGCGCCGCCGCCGGCTTCATCATCATGGAGCCGGTCCATACCCCGCCGATGTCCGGGTCGAATTCCATCTGCGTGGCGACGGTGCTTCTCGATACCGGGATCGTGCCGATGCAGGAACCCGAGACCCGCTTTGCCATCGAGGCCCCCGGCGGCCTGGTCGAAGTGGTCGCCGAATGCCGCGACGGCAAGGCCCGGTCGGTCCGGATCACCAACCACCCCAGTTTCGTCCACCGCCTCGATGCCGTGATCGAGGTCGAGGGGATGGGCACGCTGCGCGTCGACATCGCCTATGGCGGCGACAGTTTCGTGCTGGTCGATGCTGCGCGCCTTGGCTTTGGCCTGACGCCGGACGAGGCCGCCGATCTGACCGCGGCGGGCATGAAACTCACCCGCGCGGCAACCGAACAGGCGGGATTCGCGCATCCGCTCAACCCCGACTGGCGGCATGTGTCCTTCTGCCAGTTCACGCAGCCCCTGCGCGACGAGGAGGGGGTGAAGGTGGGCCGCAACACCGTGGCGATCGAGCCCGGCAAACTCGACCGGTCGCCCACCGGCACTGGTTGTTCCGCGCGCATGGCGGTGTTGCACGCACGCGGGCAGATGAAGACCGGCGACCGGTTCATCGGCGAATCGATCATCGGCACCCGTTTTCATTGCCGGATCGAGGGCACCGCCGATCTGGCGGGCACGCCGGCGATCATCCCGACAATCCGGGGGCGGGCCTGGGTCACGGACCTGCGTCAACTGGTTCTTGACCCAGACGACCCGTTCCCGCGCGGCTATCGCGTGGGCGACACCTGGCCCGGAGCGGTCTGACCGGCTGCCGTGACCGTCGGCTGTAACTGGCGACCCCGACACGATTCGAACGTGTGACCTTCCCCTTAGGAGGGGGACGCTCTATCCAGCTGAGCTACGGGGCCGGGCGCGGCCCTCATGCCCGCGTTTGGGGGGCAGGTCAACGTCCCGATTGCGCCGCAATCACGCCGCGAAGATTCCGCGCGCGCGTCCACCCCCGGCCCGGATTGCAGGCGATTTGTTTCACAGTTGGTGTGAAAGGGAATCAGGTCATGTCCCGAATCCGCAAGCTGGCCGTCGCCGGAGGGACGTTTTCGGTTGCGCTCGGCATCGGTTTTGTCATGCAGAACGGCGATGTCCTCGCCGCGCGCTTTGGCCCTGCGGGGCCCGCGGCGCCCGGATTGCAGACCGCGTCCGGGGCAACGACCCAGGTTGCGGCCGCTGCCATGGCCACGCCTTCGCCGCGGCTCGGGGGCGGGCTCGAGGACCATCCGATGCCGGCCGTGTTGCAGGCGCCCCCCGCCGATCTGCGCGCCGGCCCCGATAGCACGGCGGCGCGCACCCTTCCTGACGAGGCGGCGGTTCCGGACATGCCCGCGGCGATCGACCTTCCGGCCGGCACGCATCTGGCCAGCGCCGACCTGTCCGCGATAGTGCCCGAGGCGGTTTCAGACACGGTGCCACCGCATGGGATTTCCTCCCCGACCCTGACCGTCACATCCGAGCCGATCCCGGAGGCCATCGCGCCAACCCCGGCCCCGTCCATCGAGGAAGTGGCCGCAGCACCTGCGGGCGCAGACGAATGCCGCACGACGATGACGGCAACCGTGCTGCCGGCGGCACTGGTCAATCTCGATCTCGATGCCCCCTGCGCGCCCCTCGCCCGGGTCACGTTCCACCATCAGGGCATGATGTTCTCGGCGCTCACCGATGCGGCGGGCAAGGTCGGGGTCACGGTGCCCGCGCTTGCGGATCCGGCGGTGTTCCTGGCCGATGTCACCGGAGGTTCCGGCGCGGCCGCGGTGGTCCCGGCACCGGACATCGCCACGCTCGACCGGGCGGTGCTGCAATGGCAGGGCAATTCGGGGCTGATGCTCCATGTCCGCGAATTCGGGGCCGACTATGGCAGCCCCGGTCATGTCTGGGCCCAGGCACCGCGCACGCCCGCCGCATTGCTGGAGAACGAGGGCGGGTTCCTCATGGAACTGGGCGATCCGGCCGCGCCGGAACCGCTGTTCGCGCAGGTCTATACCCTGGCCCCCGGCGACGCCGGGCACAGTGGCGATGTCGCGCTCACCGTCGAGGCCGAAGTCACGGCGCTCAACTGCGGGCGTGATGTGGCAGCGCAGACCATCCAGATCGCCCCCGGAGAGGCGCCGGTCACGCTCGACCTCGCCTTGCCGATGCCAGATTGCGCGGCAGAGGGCGAATTTCTGGTCCTGTCGGGCATGCTGAACGACATCCACCTTGCCGCGAACTGACGACGGCGGCGCAGGCGCGGCCTGACCGGCCAGCCCCGCCGCCATCACAGAAGGCCCCGCGCACGAAAGCTCAACTCGC
>WBZR01004616.1_pt1 | contig 11145 bp, 9 predicted proteins | sample 5204231 | NCBI WGS metagenome assembly WBZR01 (sample SAMN12412403, study PRJNA552823) | activated sludge metagenome | isolation source: activated sludge from anammox sidestream of wastewater treatment plant... | place: USA: Virginia | collected 2017-08
CGCCTGGAAGGACCCTTCGGCGATCACACAGGTTACTACTCGCTTGCCGAACAGTTCCCAGTGCTTCACGTCACCGCGGTCACGACGCGGCAGAGGCCGGTCTACCCGGCGACGATCGTCGGCAGGCCTCCGATGGAGGACGGCTGGATGGGCAAAGCGGTCGAGCGGATCTTCTTGCCGATGATCCAACTCTCCGTTCCCGAGATCGTCGACATGCACCTACCCGTCGAGGCTTGCTTCCACAACGTCGCGTTCGTGTCGATCCGCAAGCGATTCCCGGGACACGCCTATAAGGTGATGAATGCCATCTGGGGTCTCGGGGGTCTTTCCTTCACGAAGTTCGTGTTCGTCTTCGACGAGGACTGCGATGTGCAGGACCTAGCCGAGGTGCTCTTCCGAATCGGCGCGAACTGCGATCCTGGCAGGGACACGCTTCACAGCCGCGGCCCGGTCGACCACTTGGATCATGCCTCGCAAGCAATCGGATTCGGGGGCAAGATCGGCTTCGACTGCACCCATAAACTGCGGGGCGAAAACGGGTTCGACCGCGATTACCCCAAGCTCATCGCGATGGCGCCCGACGTGAAGCGGCGCATCGACGACCTGTGGCCGCGTCTCGGCCTTTAGGGACCCCCTCGGCTTGAGTCAAAATGGCGAGCGATGACGCGCGGTGCGGTCGCAATCGATCTCGGGGCCTCGTCGGGCCGTTACGCCGCCGGCTGGATCGAAGGTGGACGCATCGTCACCGAGCTCGTCGAGCAGGTACCCAACCGACAGACTGAGCTTGCAGGCCATGTGCGCTGGGACGTCGAAGGGCTGTACGGGCTTTGCGAGCGGGCGTGGAACCATGCGCGCACACGTTTCGACGAGGCGACCGTCGGGATCGACTCGTGGGGGGTCGACCACGGCTTCGTCGACCAAAACCTCACACTCGTGCAACCGCCCGTCGCGTATCGCGATCACTCGCATCAAGAGATGTTCGAGAGCATGGTGGCCCATCGCGATCGGCTTTACGCCATCACGGGAATCCAGCATCAGCCCTTCAATACGATCTACCAGTTGGCCTGTCGGGGCCGTGAGCAAGCGGGCCTCAAAGATTTGCGATGGCTGTGTATTCCCGATCTGATGGGCCTGAGACTCACCGGGGTTCTCCATTGCGAATACACGATGGCTTCGACGACCCAGTTGATGGGACTCGACGACGCATGGTCGCCTGAAGCGTTCGACTTGATCGGTTGGCCCGTGCTCGACGTCCCGATCTCGATGCCTGGCCGAATCCTCGCAAGCTTAGGCAACGTCCGCTTGGCGAGCGTCGGTTCGCATGACACCGCGTCTGCAGTCTTCGGCCTCGGCCCTCTGGGTCAAGAACAGGCGTTCCTCAACGTCGGAACCTGGTCGCTCGTTGGAACCATGCTCGATGCTCCCAACCTGTCGGACCCAGCGTTCACCAATGAGCGTGCGGTCGACGGCAGGGTTCGGTATTTGACGAACATCCCCGGTTTCTACGTGATCAATCGAGTCTACGAGGAACTTGGGCTGGACTGCGGGGTCGGGGCCTGGCTCGGCACCGGAGAAGGGCTCCCACCGGGCCGCGTCGATCTCACCCATCCCGCATTCTTCAACCCTGTCTCGATGAGCGAAGCCCTCGTCGAAGCGTCCGACCAGCCCCGTCCGGACTCAGCCGCGGGCTGGGCCGCACTGGCGCTCGGGAGTCTGGTCGAGACCACGTCCCGGCAGCTCGAACAGCTTGGCAGGGCAACCCAGCGGACGTTTCGCGAGATCCGGCTCTCCGGTGGCGGCTCGCGCAGCGAAGTCTTCTGCCGGCAAATCGCCAACCGATGTGGGCTGAGGGTCGTTGCCGGCCCTGAGGAAGCGACGCTGCTCGGCAACTTCGGGATGCAGTTCGTCGCGTCCGGCGAGGTCGAGTCGATCGCCGCGGCTGCCGCCCTGATCGGGCGCAGCTTCACGACGCGCACCTACGAGCCCGACTAGCTCATTCGAGCTCGGTCCCGTTGACGCTCAGCACAAACTTGAACCCGAGGGTGTCGGCGGCGCGGCGACACATCACCATGCGGCTGAGGAAGATCTCGAAGTACTCCATCACGGTGGCGACCGAGCTGTCGACCTGCAACGTGAGCGCGATCGTTCGGCTCTCCCCCGACGCCTCGACTCGACTGTTCTGCACCGCGTAGTTCACGCGGTCGTGGATGTCGAACGTCTCCAGCAGCGGGTTCTGCACCCGGCTAAAGTGCACGTCGCTCTTGTCCGCGATGATCAGCGCGGCGGAGATCGAGCTCACCGGCGTGCCTGCGAGCTCCTCGTGGTTGCCTATCGCCCCGAGGATTGGCGCGATCTCCTCCGCAGGCATCCCCATTTCATCCAGCAATCGATAGACGATGCCGGCGCCTGAGATCGGGTGGTCGATCCGGTTGATGACGTTGCCGATGTCGTGCAGATACGCGGCGATCTGGCCCAACTCGACTTCTCGCCCAGTCACCCCAACGTGCTCCAGGATGTACCGCGTGATGCTGCTGACGACGCCGGCATGGCGGTGGCCATGCTCGGTGTAGCCCATCGCCTTCATGACCTCGTTCGCACCGTCGATCAGGCGCTTGACCTTGACGTTTGCCTTCACGTCTTTGAGCGTGACGGGCTTGGCTGCAGGCTGCTGCGAAACCGCCTGGGACTCCATCAAACCTTCTCCGAACGCGCCTTGATCGCCTCGAGGATGTTCTCCACATTCTTCACAACGATCGAATGCACGACCTTCTTGACGAGTGGCCCGAGCGTCGGCACGTTGTACTCGTAGTCGAGAAACGAATCGAACCGGGTGCCGCCGTTCTCAGGCTGGAACTTCCAGGTTCCCTCGAGCTTGTCGTAATCGCCTTGGATCTGCCGGAACGTACAGACGTGGTTTGCATCGTCCCACACGTCTTCCTGCCGCCAACGCACCTTGAGCATGAACTGGGGCACGAGCCCGACGTAATCGCTCACGACACGCGCTCCATCCTGCTCGACGACGGTCAGCGACTTCACGTCCTTCATGAACTCGGGGAACGACTCGTTGTCCTTGGCGATCTCATAGACGCGCTCGATCGGCGCACCAACCCAGATGGTGGACTCGACGGTGGGCATGGGCCGAAGTGTACTGGAAGACCGGGTACACCTACCCCAGTGCCCCTCATCACCCCGATCGCCTGGACCGACGGCCACCTCGTCGACTTCGCTCCGTATGTGCCGGCGATCGACGACATGGGATCGGTCGTCTTTCAGGCTTCGTTCGCCGATGGCTCGCACGCAATCCTCTTCGATCGTGCCGGAGTACTCGAAACGGTTGCCTCGACCGGCACGCGGTTCTCCCGGTTCATCAGCCACCCAGCCATCGACGAAAGTGGAACTGTGTGCTGGTTCGCAGAGGGCTCGGGACCTAAGACTGCCCTTCTAAGCTCGTCCCGAGGCGCCCTCGCAAGCGTCCAATCTGAAGGCGAGATTTTGGGGGCGATCGGCCCACTTGGGCCAACCGCATCTGAGGGCAGAATCGCCTTCCGGGCAGATCGCGCAGATGGGAGGCCAGCGGTCTTTCTTCACGACCGTGGCTCGTTGATCGCGATCGCCGCAGCAGAAGGCGAGGTCGCCGGCTTCCAGGGCCCGCCCGTCGTCGCCGCGGGCGGCGTCCTCTTCCGGGTCGATCTCGTAGGCGGAGGATCGGCGATCGACCTATGGCACCAGGCCAAGATCGAGCGAGTCGCGGAGACCGGCCCCCGATGGGTCGACCTGGGCCGGTTCCCAATCCTCACGCCGGGCGGTACTGTCGCCTTCGTCGCGACGTGCCGCGACGGCTCCGTGGGCCTGTTCTCGGGCAAGCCGGGGGCGATCGAGGCTTGGCCCTTTGAAGGTTCGAAGTTCGAGTCGCTCCGGGGCACCCTCATCACCGACGGCGGCCATGTCTGCATCTATGCGACACCACCCAACGGTTCGTTGGGAATCTACTTTGGGGACGCTGACCAGCCGGTCCTCGAGATCGGCCGGCCGTTCGAAGGGTCAGTCGTCGCCGAGTTTGCCCTCAACCCAGTTTCGATCAACCGTCACGGCCAGGTCGCGGTCAGGATATCGCTAGATGACTGGCGGCAGACGATCGTTCGGATCGATCCAGACCATGAAGATTGAACGCCTCATCCAACCCTTGCTGCCCGATGCTGTAGGTAACGTCGGGCAGTGGCAGCCTCCGCAGTTCCCGTCAGCCTCGCTGAGAAGATCTCCCGACTTCATGATCTGTGGTCACCGCGCGTCGTCGCCGAACTCAACGACGTCCAGTTCAAGATCGTGCGCTTTCAGGGCGACTTCGTCTGGCACCGCCACGACGAAACCGACGAGGCGTTCCTCGTCCTGGAAGGAGCGATGACGATCGGTTTCCGCGATCGCGAGGTCGAGCTTGCGGTCGGCGATCTCTTCGTGGTGGGGAGAGGGATCGAGCACATCACGCGCAGCGCGGGAGGATGCGCCGCCTTGATCATCGAACCGCGGGGGGTCGTGAACACAGGTGAGGCTGGCGGCGAGTTGACGGCTCCAAACGACATCTGGATCTAACGTAACGGACCGAGGTGCTTGCGCCTGAACTCTGCATCGATAGGCTCATTTGGGCCGAATCTCGTAGATTCGGCCTTTGACCGTCGGAAACTCGACGACCCCATCGGGGCCTTCGGCGACGGCGGTCCCGGCTCCCTGACTCTCGACCACCGACGGGCTCCCGATTCGGATTCGGCACACTTCTCCCGCCTTCGACAGGAGCTTCACGGCGACAACTTTGCCCCCGGCCCACTTGAAGTCGAGCTCGAATCCACCCCTTGCACAAGCGCCCGTGAGCTCACCGGTCTTCCACTCGTCCGGCAATGCTGGAAGCAGTCGGATAAAGCCGTCGTGCGACTGCATGAGCATCTCGGTGATCGCAGCGGTGGCGCCGAGCGTTCCGTCGACCTGCATGGCCTTGCCGCACAGCGCGAAAAGCTGAGCGCAGCTCTGATCTTTCAGATAACCCTTGAAAATCGTGTGGGCACGATTGCCATCGCCGAGTCGCGCCCACAGCGCCATCTTCCAGGACCTCGACCAGCCGGTGCCGCCGTCGCCCCGCTCCTCCAAGACGTTCTTGTAGGCCTTGATCAGCTCGGGAGTTCGCTTGTCCCAGAGTACACGCCCCGGATAGAGCCCGTACAAATGTGAGAAGTGGCGGTGGTTCTTCTCAAGAGATTGCCAGTCGTCGGCCCACTCTTGGAGGGTCCCGTTCGCCCCGATCTGGGGTGGCACCAATCGCGCGCGCGCCTTTCGCACTCTGTCAGCCATCGGAGACTTGATTCCCAGTTCGTCGGCAGCCTCAAGGTAGTAGCCGAAGAGATCGTGGAGGATCTCCATGTCGATCGCGGAACCCGCACAGATGGTCGTCCCCGAGAGAATCGCTCCAGTCGTCTCGTCGAAGAACGGCTTATTGCCGCCCCCATCCGGAAAATTCTCCGGAGACGTCGACGGGTTGGTCACCAACCACTTGCCGTTAGGATGCTCGACGAGGAAGTCGAGAAAGAACTGGACAGATCCTTCCATGAGCGGGAAGTTCGCCTTCAGGAAGTCCTTGTCGCGGCTGTAGAGATAGTGCTCCCAAAGGTGGGTGCAAAGCCACGCTCCGCCGACGGTGAAGGTGCCCCAACTGGGACCGTCCATTGGGGCCGCCACCCGCCACAGGTCGGTGTTTTGGTGGAACACCCAACCGCCGGCTCCGTAATGCTCATTCGCGACTTGCGCACCCTGGTCGGACACCTCTCGGATCAACTGGAACAGCGGAGCGGTGAGGTCTCCCAAGTTGGCCGACTCTGCCGGCCAGTAGTTCATTTCCGTGTTGATGTTGGTCGTGTACTTGGAGTCCCACATCGGGTTCATGTCGTCGTTCCAAATGCCTTGGAGGTTCGCCGGCTGGGTTCCGGGACGGGACGACGCGATTAGGACATATCGGCCGAAGTTGTAAACGAGTGCGCCAAGGCTCGGATCAGGCTCGCTCTGGATCTTCTCCTTGCGCACCGTTGTCGGAAGTGCCGAGTTCTCGGTAGCAGGTAGGCGCAGGATCGACCGATCGAAGTAACCCTTATGCTCACGAACCGCAGCCTGCTTCAGTGAGTCGAATGACTTCCCACGTAGCTTGCGAAGCGCCTCTTCGACGCGTTTATGCTCGTCGGCCCCGACCGTCTTGTAGTCGACGAAGTTCGTCGCGGCGACGAACACCAGCGTCACCGCGTCCGCCTTCTCGACGACCAGGTCGATCCCGAGCGTGGCGATCGTTCCCCCTTCGACGGATGCCCGAACGCGCCCTTCGTACCTGAGCCTCCCCGGCACGCCGAGATAGTCGGCCGACTTCCCCGTCACCGCCAATCCGTCCGAACCGACTGCGTTCATCTGGAAGTAGTCCGTCCCGTAGTTCGAGTGCGCCTGATTGCGGACGCCTCTCAAGTTGGCTGTCAGGCTGAGAGCCCCGGGGCGGCTGGCGGATATCCGAACCACGATCGCCTGATCTGGTCCGGATGCAAACACCTCTCGCAGGTATCGAACGCCGTCGACTTCATATTCCACCGTCGCGACGCCGGTCTCGAGGTCGAGCGCCCGTCGGTAGCCAGTGACCTGCCCGCCCTGCGGAAAGAAGAGGTGGAGGTTGGCAAGGCTCTGATACTTCTGTTGCTCGACGGGATAGCCCATCAGCTTCCGGCCGAACAGAGTGTGGGCGTCGAGGTACCGGCCCGCGAAAACCAGTCGCTGGATCTCTGGCAGCGCATTTGCCCCGCCCTTGACGACGGTGGAGTACGGACCACCCGACCAGTAGGTGTCCTCGTTGAGTTGGATCCGCTCTTCGGCCACGGTCCCGAAAACCATCGCCCCGAGCCTCCCGTTCCCAACTGGCAGCGCCTCATCCCACTTGGAGGCCGGCGCCGCGAACCAAAGGCATGTCGACGGGTCGATCGCCATATTCCTTGCTCCGACAAGAGGATCGATCGGAGCCACAGGCTGGCCCGATCCTTGGCACATGAGCATTCCCATGCATGCAAGCAAACTCAACTGCACGTGAGCTTGAGTGTAGCCGTTGGGTCTTCCGTGCGATTAATGCAGCGCCTGATGGCGATATCCGCAGCGGCGTTACGAGAGGAGAATGGTGGAGATTGTTGGACGCATTTCGTAACCGTTGAAGCGGTTCGCGTGTTTCTTTGAAGTAAAACATACGGATGTCCCAGTGGACGCCGGAACGCGTACTCGCGCTTGCATGTGATGCGGCCGCGGTTGCTCCGGCGCGGCAGTTTGCGAGCGCGGCGAACTGGGCGTCCAGCGGCACGCACGAGCATGCGGTCTGGGGAGAGGCAAAGGGGAGTGGAGCCAAGCCCTATCAGACCGCGATCGACCTGCGGGAGCCAGCTTTCAAGTGCTCTTGCCCGAGCCGCAAGTTCCCGTGCAAACACGCGCTCGGGCTCATGCTCAGATTCGCGCAAGGGGATGTTGCTGTGGGCGTCCCTCCCGGTTGGGTCGTGGAATGGCTCGAGAAGCGGGACGAGAAGGCGATCAAGCAAGCGGCCAAGACGGAACTGCCCAAGGCCGACGCCGATCCCGAGGCGGCGGCAAAGCGGGCGGCGAAACGTTGGGACAACATCCTCGCGGGTCTGGAGGAGTGTGAGGCGTTCCTAATCGACGTCGCTGGGCAGGGACTGCTCGCTTCCCAGAGTGCGCGAAGCTGGGATCAGATGGCGGCGCGGATGGTGGACGCACAAGCCCCCGGAGTGGCACGCCGCTTGAAGAGGATCGGGTCGGTGATCGGAGTCGGCGCGGACTGGGGACGATCGGTCGCTGGGCAAATGGGGAATTTGGCCTTACTCATCGAGGCTTCGCGTCGCAGCGATTCGTTCGGCGATGCGATGCGCGCTGACGTCCGTACGGCCCTCGGCATCCCCCTGCGAAAGGAAGAGATCGGCGGGGAGAAGGTTGTCGATACGTGGGACGTCCTGGGGCAGATCGCCGAGGTCGAGGACCGGATTACTACCTGCCGCTCGTGGCTCTTTGGCCGTCGCAACAGACGGTGGGCGATGCACCTCGCGTTCTCAGCGGCGGGGCAACCGTTCGACGTCCGGCTCATTCCGGGAACAGCCTTCTCAGCCGAGATGGAGTTCTTCCCGTCGGCTTGGCCGCTACGGGCGCATCTGGGCGATCGATCCGACGTTCCGTTCGCGCCGCCCGACGGGGAAACGTGGGATCAAACGTTGGACCGACAGGCGCTAGCGCTGGCCGCTCAGCCCTGGATCGAGCAACAGCCCTTCCACATCGGGGCGGCACGCCTGGGAAGGGACGGGCGCGACTGGTGGGCCATCGACGGCGCCGGCCAAGCCATGAGACTGTTGGGAGCCGACCCCTGGCCCGTTCTTGCTGCCTCCGGCAACGAGCGTATGGAGCTGATGGGGGAATGGAGCGGTTCGCACCCACGACTCTTGGCGGCTTGGGGCACATGGGGGTTCGTTGCCTTGTGAGGGATATCGATCAGCTCGCGTCTGCGCTTCAGGTCGGCGTCCGAAGGGTTTGCCCGGCGCGCCTCGAAGCCCTCAGCACTTGGTTGGGGGAGAGCGCTGAGAAGAACTGCCTGGTGGATTCGGGCACGATCGACCTCATGCGGCGCGCAGGAGCAAACCCGCGGTCCGATGTCCTTCCACTCGATTCTGCTCCGGCGGAATCGTGCGCCTATGCCGAGGGGTCAGCTGGCCCCATCCTTGAAGCCCTGGACCTCGGTTCGACCGACTCCATACTCGAATGGGCTGAAGCAGCGGCCCATCGTCAGAGGCTGGCCCCTCCAACCGTTCTCGTTAAGCTGTTCGATCTTGTTCCGAAGTATGCCGAGGGCCTCGCGCCTGTTCTTGGGACGAGAGCGCGATGGTTGGCCTCCCTCATGGATATCGAGCTGCAAGCCCCGGCTTCTTCGATTGGCCAAGACATCGAGGGCAACTGGGCAGAGCTGGATTGGAAAGAGCGGTTGGCACGGATCGTGGCGCTGCAGCCCGTACCCAAGGACGAGCCCATCCTGGTGCAGGCGGCATCTGATCGACGCAAAGAAGTTCGAGAAGCGGCCGTCCATCTCCTGGTGCGCCTCGAGGGCTCACAGTTCGCCAGAGAGTTAACCGAGGTCGCTAAGGGTCGCCTCAAGGTACAGCGCAAGCTACTTTCCAGGACCCTCACCATGGTGCCGCCAGCGCCAGAGGAGCTTCCCAAGTCGCTTCCCCGCACGAGTTCGCGCGCGGGCTTCGGGCCTAAGGCGCTCGCCCTGTACGATCTCGTACGCTTCACGCCGCCTTCGCTCTGGGAAGAAGAGACTGGTCTGGAACCCAGCGACCTGCTTGCTTTGGCCGAGCGATCAGACCATGCCGACGCCTTCATCGACGGCGTTCATCTGGCGGCTGCCGAGTCCTTCGACGACCGTCGCTGGTGCGATGTGCTTTTGAAGCACTACGCGGGCAAGTCGCATCTGGAGTTCTGGCCGGCGCTCTGCGCTCGAGCTTCTGACGATGCGATGGAGGACGTGATGCGAGGCCTGCTGAAGGACCCGAACCGTGCTCTTGAAAGTCTGACCCATCGGCCTGGCAGACTTCCGCCTTCACTATCGCGAGTTGTCGTCGAACTGGCCAAGAGCCTTCCCCATGCCGGCGCAAAGGCCTTCGCAGGTCGACTTGACCTATCGATTCTGCCGATGATCGGGCAGCCTTGGCCCGATGCTTCCGAACCGACGCGGCTGCATTGGCACCGCGTGCTCGATCTGCGCAAGCGGCTACTTAAAAGCCTAGACGGTGAACTATGAACCCGAATACTCTTCGCGAACATGCCGAACAGGCCTTCCGCTCTGAACTGGAGGAGTTGGCCAACAACGACGGTAAGCCCCGACCGCCGAACTGGAAGCTCTCACCCTGGGCGGTGGCCACCTATATCCTGGGGGGAAAGTTGGACGGTGGATTCACCATCAGTCCGAAGTACATCGGCAAGCGTTCGTTGGTAGAGGTCGCGATCGCTACCCTTGCGACCGATCGAGCGCTTCTCTTGCTGGGGGTACCGGGCACCGCCAAGACATGGCTCGCCGAGCACCTGGCGGCGGCAATTTCAGCTGATTCGACCTTGCTCATCCAAGGTACGTCGGGCACGAGCGAAGAGACATTGCGCTACGGATGGAACTACGCCAAGCTGCTTGCAGAAGGCCCTTCGAGATCTGCACTCGTTCCATCTCCAATCATGCGAGCCATGGAAGACGGCAAGATTGCCCGCGTCGAAGAACTCAGCAGAGTTCCGTCAGACGTCCAGGATGCGCTCATCACGGTGCTCTCAGAGAAGGCGCTGCCGATCCCAGAGCTCAACATTGAGGTTCAAGCGCAAAAGGGCTTCAACGTGATCGCCACCGCCAACGATCGCGACCGTGGCGTCAACGATCTCTCCTCGGCTCTCCGCCGGCGGTTCAATTCGGTCTATCTCCCGCTGCCGGACACCCTGGAAGAAGAGGCGGAAATCGTGCGCCAACGATCAGCCGAAATCGGACGCGCCCTCGAACTTCCTGCCGAGGCCCCCGCTCTTCAGGACATCAAGCGCCTCGTAACGATCTTTCGCGAGTTGAGGGACGGAATCACCCTCGATCGCAAGACCAAGCTCAAAGTGCCTACGGGAACTCTCAGCACGGCAGAAGCGATTTCCGTTCTGAACAATGGGCTCGCAATGGCTGCCCACTTTGGAGATGGGCGACTGCGAGCTTCTGATATCGCCAATGGGCTGATCGGGGCGATCGTCAGAGATCAATCCCAGGACGCCATCGCTTGGAAGGAGTATCTGGAAACCGTCGTGAAGGAGCGCGACGACTGGAAGGACCTATACCGCGCATGCCGAGAGCTCCTATAAGTGATCGGGTTCGTCTGTTCGGCATCCGCCATCACGGGCCGGGTTCAAGTCGCTCCTTGATTGCCGCCCTCGACGAGTGGCGGCCCCAAGCGATCCTGGTCGAGGGGCCAACCGAAGCGGAGGTGCTGGTTCGTCATCTGCTGGACGAAGCGCTTCGCACGCCCGTGGCGATGCTGGTGTATGCCGTGGAGACTCCGCGATGGGCCGCCT
>WBZR01004621.1_pt1 | contig 11134 bp, 8 predicted proteins | sample 5204231 | NCBI WGS metagenome assembly WBZR01 (sample SAMN12412403, study PRJNA552823) | activated sludge metagenome | isolation source: activated sludge from anammox sidestream of wastewater treatment plant... | place: USA: Virginia | collected 2017-08
GCGCCCGGACGATCCCGTGGGCACCCATGTCTTCACCGCGCTCGCCGTGGCGGAGAACAAGACGGACATGACGTGGAGCGTCGCGTCGGTCCCCTATGTCCCCTCGCGGAGCGCCATGAAAAAGAAAAGCCGCACGCTCAAGGCGCCGGAGCCCGTGCCGGCCGTCAATCCGGCGAGCCAGACCGCCGCCGCGGCCCTCGACCGGATCACGATCCCTGAGGACGCCCGCGCGCAGATCTCCGATGTCATGAAGCCGGGCTCGTCGATCGTGATCTCGGACCTCGGCATCGGCAACGAGACCGGCGCCTACACCGACTTCATCGTTCCCTTGCGCTGAGGGCTGCGGAGACGCCCGATCCCCTGGCCCGATCCTGAGATCCGTCCGGTCAGGCGGAGGCCTCGCGCTTGGCGCCGACGCCGAAGCGGCGCTCGATATAGTCCTCGACGAGGGCCTTGAAGTCGGCGGCGATGTTGGGGCCGCGCAGCGTCAGCGCCTTCTTGCCGTCGATGAAGACCGGTGCGGCCGGGCTCTCGCCGGTGCCGGGAAGAGAGATGCCGATGTCGGCATGCTTCGATTCTCCAGGGCCGTTCACGATGCAGCCCATGACGGCGAAATTCAGCGTCTCGACACCCGGATAGCGCGTCTTCCACTCGGGCATGCGGTCGCGGATCATGGTCTCCACGTCGCGCGCCAGCTCCTGGAACACCGTCGAGGTGGTGCGCCCGCAGCCGGGGCAGGCGGCCACGACGGGCACGAACGAGCGGAACCCCATGGTCTGCAGGATCTCCTGGCCGACCTTGACCTCGAGCGTGCGGTCGCCGCCGGGCTCGGGCGTCAGCGAGATGCGGATGGTGTCGCCGATGCCGTCCTGCAGCAGCACGCCGAGGGCGGCCGTCGAAGCGACGATCCCCTTCGAGCCCATGCCGGCCTCGGTGAGCCCGAGGTGGAGCGCGTAGCGGCAGCGCGAAGCCAGCATGCGGTAGACGGCGATCAGGTCCTGCACCGCCGAGACCTTGGCCGAAAGGATGATTTTGTCGGCGCCCATGCCGAGCGCCTCGGCCTGCGCGGCAGACAGCAGCGCGGACTGCACGATGGCCTCGTGCATGACCTCGCGCGCGTCCCGCGGCGCGGGGAGCGACGCGTTCTCATCCATGAGCCGCGTCAGCAGCTCCTGGTCGAGCGAGCCCCAGTTGACGCCGATGCGCACGGGCTTCTCGTGCTTCAGCGCGATGTCGATGATATCGGCGAACTGGCGGTCCTTCTTGTCCTTAAAGCCGACGTTGCCGGGGTTGATGCGGTATTTGTCGAGGGCTTCCGCGCAGGCGGGATTCTCGGCCAGAAGCTTGTGGCCGATGTAGTGGAAGTCGCCGACGAGCGGCACGCGGACGCCCCGTTCGAGGAGCCGGTCGCGGATGTGCGGCACGGCCTTGGCCGCCTCGTCGCGGTCGACGGTGATGCGCACGAGCTCGCTGCCGGCGCGGGCCAGGGCCGCGACCTGCGCGGCCGTCGCGGCGATGTCGGCGGTGTCGGTATTGGTCATCGACTGAACGACGACGGGCGCTGCGCCGCCGACGACGACGCCGGCCACGTCCACCGGCACCGACCAGCGGCGCGGGGTGGCGGAGTTTTCGGGGTCGACGGTCATCGGGTCATCCAGGGCCAGAGCGCGAGCGCTCCAGTTTTTGACGGGGCTACGTCTTCATGTAGCCGAGCTTCGTGTCATCTGCCAGCCGCATCGAGGACCCGCGCTGTTCCACCCGGGTCGCCGTCCCACGGCGCGGGATCTGTCGCTCAAACGCTCGGGCGCCTCAAGTCCGCCGGGCGAGGGCGGCGGCGGCGACTGAAATGCCGGCCATCGTGGCCATGACCAGGACGATCGACGGGCCGCCGGGGACGTCGAAATTGAGGGACAGGGCGATGCCGAGCACGACGCTCAGGGCGGCGACGGCGGCCGCCAGCAGGGCCATGCGCTCGGGCGTGGCCGAGAGCGGGCGGGCCGCCACGGCCGGCACGATCAGGAAGGCGATCACCAGCAGCGCGCCCACGATCTTGATGGCGATCGCAATGGTGAGCGACAGGAGGACGATGAAGATCGCCTTCACCACGTCCCGAGGCACGCCTTCGGCCGAGGCCAGCTCCTCGTGCACCGCGAGACGCAGCATCGGCTGCCACAGCCGGGAGAGCACGCCGAGGACGAGCGCGCCGCCGCCGTAGATCCAGAGGAGATCCGTCCCCGTCACGGCGAAGATGTCGCCGAAGAGATAGCCCATGAGGTCCACCGCCGGGCCCCGGAGACCGAGCGTGAGGATCACGCCCAAGGCCAGCGCGCCGTGGTGCATCAGGCCGAGGATCGCATCGAGCGGCACGATCTTCTGGCGGGAGAGCAGGATCAAGAGGCCGGCGACGGCGAGCGTCACGACGATCACCGGGGCGGTGATGTCGATGCCGAGGACGAGGCCGAGCGCAATGCCGATGAGGCTCGCCTGCGAGACGGTCTCGCCGAAATAGGCCATGCGGTTCCAGATGATGAGAGACCCCAGGGGGGCGGCGACGACGGCGAGGGCGAGGGCTGCGGCGAGCGCCCGGAGAAGAAACGGCTCAAGCTCGATCACGCGGTGCCTCCGGCCGGCCTCTCGCCTTGCGGCGCGGGTGCCGTCTCGCCGGCCAGGTCGTGGCGGTGGTCGTGATGATGCTGGTAGACGGCGAAGGCGCGTGCGCCCTCGGGGCCGAAGAGGCGCGTGTACTCGGGATGCTGGGCGACGGTCTCCGGCACACCCGAGCAGCAGACGTGGCGGTTGAGACAGATGACGCGATCGCTCTGGGCCATGACGATGTGCAGGTCATGGGAAATGAGGAGCACGCCGAGGCCGCGTGCGTCGCGCAGGCGGCCGATCAAGGCGTAAAGCTCCGCCTCGCCCACGTAGTCGACGCCGCGGACCGGCTCGTCGAGCACCAGGAGGTCGGGATCGTTCAGGAGGGCGCGGGCCAGCACCACCCGCTGCAGCTCGCCGCCGGAGAGCTCGCTCAACTGCTGGCCGACCACGCGCGCGGCGCCGACCTCATCGAGAACGTCCGCGACGCGGCCCGAGCGGGGGCCGTCGCCGAGGGTGAGGAAGCGGGCGACCGTCATGGGGAGCGCGCGGTCGATGTCGAAGCGCTGCGGCACGTAGCCGATGCGCAGCTCCGGGCGGCGCCGCACGCTGCCGCTGTCCGGCCGCTCGAGGCCGAGGAGGGCGCGCACGAGCGTGGTCTTTCCGGCGCCGTTCGGGCCGATCAACGTCACGATCTCGCGGGCGTGGATGTCGAGGTCGATGTCGGAAAGAATGGTGCGGCCGGCGCGCACGATCCCGAGGCCGCGGGCGCCGATCAACGCCTTGGGGTCGAAGGGGCGCGGACGCCCCTCGCGGGTCGGCCCATGGCAGCATGCGCCGTCGGGGTGATGGTGATGCGCGGGGTCCTGTGACGGGGCATGGCCGCACGCGACCGGCGATCCCTCTGGCGGCGCTCCCGGCCCTGGCGGTCCCCCTCGGGGCGATTCACGCGTTGGCGCCGGTGCGGCGCCAGGCCCCGCCGCCTCTCCGGAACGCTCGGTCATGCGAAATCGCGCCTTATTTCTCTTCCGCCGCGCAGCGCGGGCAAAGACCCTGAACCTCGACGAACTTAACACGGGGCGTGAACTTCGCGCCAGCGGCCGCCTCGCCGATCAGATCGAAGATGTGCTGGCCGTCCACCTCGCCCACGGCGCCGCATTTTTCGCAGGACAGGAACAGCGGGCGGCGGCCGGTGCGATGGTCCATGCGGCGGCAGGCGAAGAAGGCGTTCTTGCTTTCCAGCCGGTGGATGACGCCGGCCTCGAGCAGCGCGTCGATGGCGCGGTAGATCGAGATCGGCGCGACGCGGGTCCCTTTGTCGGCGAGGCGCGCCAGGATCTCGTAGGCGCCGATCGAGGCGTACGTGGCCGCGATCTCCTCATAGACCATCTGGCGCAGCTTGGTGAACCGCAGGTTCTTGGCTGCGAACTCCTCGCTCGCCCGCTCCACGGCCTTCGCCAGCCGTTTCGAGTTGGCCTTTTCCGGCGGGGGGAAGGGGGTCCGGGGTACGGTGTCCGACATGGGGGTCCTGGCACGCGTCTAATTCTGTAACAGAATATCATGACGAACTTTCATGCCTAGGCCGGAATCGCAGGGAGGGATTGGCAGGGAGCGGCCTCCCGCAAGAGCCGGCACGCCCCTGCGCGGGGGGGGCAGCGACGGATCGCGGCACGGGGCCGCGTTTCCGGCCCACGACATTAATTTGCCGCCATGTGCTCGACCCGCCGTAATCCCGCCGTGTTGAGGCCGGGGAATCGAGCGAGAAGCCGAGAGGCCCGGGCGGAGTGAGCGCTGCGGGCGCAGAGGGAGCCGGAGCGATGGGCTGGGACGTCAAGGCCGCGGCGGACGGGGTCGTCCAATCTCTTCCGACATTGCCGACCGTCGCCCAGGACGTTGCGGCGCCGGGGGCTGCGAACTGGATCCTGATGGGGCTCGTGGGGCTGGCGATTGCGGGTGCGCTGGTCCGCTTCCTGCCGCGGCTCCGGACCGGGATCGAGGCGGCGCTGGTCACGAACTGGCGCCTGGCGCTGATCGGCGCGGCCGCCCTTCTGCTCTCGCTCGCCGGCGGCTGGACCACCTGGGACGGCATGCGCAACTTCACCGGTGAATCGGTGCTGTCGGCCATGTTCACCTTCGGCATCCACGGCATCATGCTGATCGTCGCGTGGCTGATCGGCGAAAGCTTCGCGACGGGCATGAGCCAGGTGCGCGGGTCCACGGGGCGCACGGTGAGCGCGCCGATGGTCGCGCTGTCGGTGATCGGCGGCGGGTTCGTGCTCATCGCGCTTGCGATCGGCATCGTTCGCGTCGGGCTTTCGAACGATCAGCTCCTGTTCGCGCTCGCGGCCGCGGGCGGGCTCATGCTGACGACGGCGGCGCTCGTCATGTTCAACACGAGCGATGTCCTCAAGCCGTATGCGCAGGGGCTGCGCATCATCGCCAAGAACGGAATGCTGTGGGTGATGTTCCTCGCCTGCATGGCGACCAGCGTCTTCTTCTCGTTCGACAGCCGCTTCAACGTCATCTTCCCCAAGGATCAGCGCGAGCGCGCCGCCGAGATCCGCACCAAGAATCAGGTGGCCGGCGTGGTGGCGGACATCGGAGAGACGATCTCGAGCCGGCGGCTCACGGAGGCGGAGCGGCTGTTCCAGAGCGAAGGCTGGCAGGCCTACGAGACGCAGCTCGCCAACCTGTCGAAGGCGTCCGAGGGGGCGGAGCGCGAGATCGAGGCCCATGTCGTGCGCCAGATGGAAGCCCATCGCGCCTCCATCGCCGCGCAGCAAGAGCGCATGGCGACGGCCACGAGCGGACAGGCCGGGCTCGTCGGCCGGAAGGCGGCGCTGACCGACGAGCTGTCACGGCTCAAGGCCGATCGGCCGGGGCTTGCGGCCGAGCTTTCGGGCAAGAAAGGCGAGCTCGACGCGCGGGCCAAGGAGGTCGATGCCAAGCGCGTCGAGGCGATGGCCGAGGACAAGGGCGTCGAAGGCACACTGAAGGTCGGCAAGGGGCCGATCTATCGCGAGCGCATGGCCGAGCTCGGCAAGCTCCGCGACTACTACAAGATCGGCGAGGAGCGCGTGCGCGACGCACAGAAGCGCCTCGACGCGGTGGATACGCGCATCGCCCAGATCGAGCGGGAGCTTGCCGGCGTCGACGGCGAGCTGGCGAAGCTCAAGGGCGAGGCGACAACCGCCGAGCAGCGCATCGCGGCCGCGCAATCCTCAGAGCTCGGCCAGGAGGGCGAGCGGCTGGATCCGGCCCGCGTCCGGGCATCGTTCGAGACGGCACGCGCCGCATTCCGCCAGGATCCCTCCGCCGAGCGGCTCAGCGCCCTGCACCAGCATTGCGTCCAGCTCTATGACGCGATGATCTCGACGGACGCGACCAAGGATCGCGTTCGCGCCATCGACTGCGATCCCAAGCAGGCGGTCGAGGCGACTGCGGTGGTGTTCGCGCTCGATACCGGGCTCAAGGCGTTCACGGCCAACTGTGCGGGCGGCGAGAAGATTCCGACCGCGGGCGGCGTCGACCCGCTGCTGGCGTTCGGCCGCACCTGCCTGCGCGATTCCGGCCTGCCGAGCGCGGATGCCAACGCGCTCGGCGAGCGGCTCGCCTTCGTCGATCTCAACCGCGACGACAAGGCCCATAACTTCGTCGTGACGCTCAACGCGTTCCAGGACGGCAACCGGCTCGCCTATCTCGCGCTCGCCATTGCCATCGGCATCGACAGCCTGATCTTCATGACCGGCCTGTTCGGCGCCAACGCGGTGCGCTCGCCGCTGTCGGATGTGCCCTCTCTCAAGGCCAGGAACTCGCAGCAGCTCAACGCCATGATCGAGACGGCGCTGCTTCCGGATACGTTCCGCAAGGCGCGCCTCGTGTGCCAGGCGATGCATCCTGTCGAGAACGTCGACGGGTACTCGAACGAGGTGAGGCTCGACGAGCTCGACCCCGAGACGGCCGTGCAGGTGCGCGACGTGCTCAATGCCGGCGCCATCATCGGCGCCGTCAGGCGCGGCGCCGAGCCGGGGCACTATCTCGTCCGCTCGGAGCTGCTCGAGTTCCTGAACTCGGTCATCAAGCGCGAGCTCGAGACCAACAGGGATCGCGCCGAGGCCGGCCTGCTGGTCGACCAGATGGAGGATCAGCTCGTCGTGGCGCTGCTTCCGGACGTGGCCCTCAATGCGGAGGCGGTGCTCAGCGCGCTGGTGCCGATGGACGACAACCGGGGCTTCACGTCCCAGGTCTCGCTCGGGGACGCCGACGAGGACGTGCGCCCCGTGCTGCTCAACGTGCTCAACACCGGCGCCACGTTCGCACGCGTGCAGCGGATGGGAACCTCCGAGAGCTATTCCGTCCACAAGGATCTTTACAAGACGCTGGCCCGCATCCGGGCGCGGGAGGTCGGCCGCAGCGGCGGGCGTGTGGCGCTGGCCGCGGCCCCCAAGCGGGCGGCGGCGAAAGACGGCGGCTCGATCACCCCGCCGCGCCCTGCGATCGTCGATCATACACCGCGCAAGCCCGATGACGACGGCGTGCGGGAAACGCCCGGCCATCTCGCCGCGCTCGTTCAATCGTTCGGCGTCGCCCCCGAGGCGTTCATGTCGCTCGGCGGGTCTGCCTATGATGCGGCGCGGCTCGCGGGAGATGTGCTGGTCGAGCTCAGGGCGAGCAACAGGGCGCTCGATCAGGAATTTTCGGGGCGCGACCAGCAGGAGCACGCCCGCCTCGAACGCGCGTTTTCCCGCCTCGATGACGCCATCGCGCCGGAGGACGGCCTCGCGCGTCAGCAGCTGGCGGCGGCGTGGGAGGAGGTCGAGCAGAGCTGGAACGTCATCGCGCTGCTTCCGAACGGGCCTTACGAGACGGCGCTTTCCGACCTCATCGAGCAGCTCGAGCCGGACAGCGGCGCGGGGATGCTCAAGGGCGACGACCAGGCGCTGCTCGCCACGGCGCGCCGCGTGCATCAGGCTCTCGTGTCGAACGCGCGCCGGACCGATAAGGATTGGATCACACTCGAGCAGCAACTTCAGCTCGTGCTGCGGATGCCGACGCAGCAGCAGGCGGCGGCGGGCGACGCCAAGCGCACACTGAACTGACGGCCCGACAGCGAAGGTGAAGCCCGCGTGACGCCGATGCGTCGCGCGGGCTTTCTTTTTTTCGCCATTGGCTTCGCGCCGTTCGGTCACGGGTTTCGCACTCTTCCGCCTCGGGACCAAGTTATCGTTCGCACGTCATGTCTGTTGCCAGGAGATTTCCATGTCGTCCGTGCGGGCATTTTCCTCTCTTGTCGCGTTGGCCGCGTTGAGCGGCGCCTGTCTCGCCCCGACAGCGGCGGCCGTTGCCGCGCAAGTTCAGATCGGTGCCGAGCTCGGCCACGCCGCGATCGATCGCAACGCCGCCGATCGCGTCTATCTCAGGCTTTCGCTCAAGACGCTCGCCGCCAAAACGAAAGACCAGCGCGCGCCGGTCAACGTGGCGCTTGTCATCGATCGCTCGGGATCCATGTCCGGAGAGCGGCTCGCGGCGGCCAAGACGGGCGCCGAGGTCGCGCTCGCGCGGCTCGGGTCGGACGACGTCGTGTCGCTCGTCGCCTACAACCACGAGGTCGACGTGCTGCGCAAGGCCGGCCGGCTCGGGGCGGAGCGCGATGCGCTGCAGACGGCGATCGACGGCCTCACTGCGAGCGGCACCACGGCGCTCCACGCCGGCGTCAAGGAGGGCGGCGAGCAGGTGAGCACGTACCGCTCCGACCTCAAGGTCAACCGCGTGGTCCTGCTGTCGGACGGGCTCGCCAACGTCGGGCCGAGCACGCCGCGCGCGCTGGCCGAGCTCGGGCGCGAGCTCGCCTCGAAGGGGATCTCCGTCTCCACCATCGGCCTCGGGCTCGCCTACAACGAGGACCTGATGCAGCGGCTTGCTGCGGCAAGTGACGGCAACCATGCGTTCGTCGAGCGGCCGAGCGACCTCGCCGAGATCTTCGACCGTGAGTTTGGCGATGCGCTCTCCGTCGCCGCGCGCGACATCATCATTGAGATCGAGTGCAAGTCCGGCTTTGTGCCGAAGCGCGTGCTTGGGCGCGACGCCGACATCTCGGGAAGCCGCGTGACGCTCAAGCTCAACCAGCTTCCGGCCGACAACGAGCGCTATGTGGTGGTCGAGCTCAACGTGCCTCACGGGCTCACCGCCGACGCGGGCGAGGTGGCCAATGTCGATGTGGCGTATCTCGATCTCGATGACGGCACGCGGGGCTCGGCACAGGCGTCCGTCGCGGCGCGCTTCACCGAGGACGCCATGGAGGCGGACGCCAGCGTCAACAAAGGTGTGATGAGCCAGGTCACGGAGCAGATCGCGACCGAGAACAGCGAGAAGGCCGTCGAGCTCCGGGATGCGGGCGACGTCCGCGGGGCGCGCAAGATGCTCGAGGACAACGCGACGTATCTCAACCGGGCGAAGAGCACGCTCGGCGCGGGTGCCATGGCGGCGCCGCAGGCATCGATCTCGACGCTCGACAAGCTCGAGGCGAAGAGCCGCGAGGCGGCCGAAAATCTCGAAGGCGAGGGCTGGGACAGGACGCGCAAGATGATGCGCCAGGACCAGCACAAGTCGAAGGTGCAGCAGGCGTATTAGAGTATTTTCCGACGACGTGGATGCCGGTTCGTCGCGAGAGGCTCTCGCCGGTGGGATGCGGTCTGCGCCCTGTGTCTAGCGAAGCAGGCACGCGGTGGCCGCTTTTGTCCAGGGACGCCGGCTCAGGACCCATCGCGGCTCTGGCTCGATGGGGCCGCTCTCATCGGTGTTTTGTTTTCGCGCCGGGGCGTTCTTTTTGCGTGGACGTTGGGGGCGGCACCGCTGGCGCGTGCCGCCGCGAGGGGGCAGGCGTGAGGCCGGCCGCTCTGAAAGTCGCATCGTCTCTTGAGCGGACCGAAGCCCGCTTCCGACGTCGCGCTATCTCTTCGCGCCAGGCGTCGAGATGATCCCTAGAGGCACAACCAAGCGCCGAGGCAGGGCTTGGGTTCCGACACTTTGCACGCCGTCTGCGAGGCGTGGCAGGTCGTTGTCGCGGCGCCGTCCTCGCACTTCAGGTGGACCGGGCCCTTGCCCTCGCGGCCCTGCCCATAAATGATATTCTTGAGACCGTTCTTGGCAAAGAGCTCGGCGATCGCGTGGGTCGGAGCTTCCCCGGCCGATCCGACCTTGACGCAGTCGGCTCGAGCCGCCGTCGAAAGTGCGAAGATCATTGTCGCGGCGGCAAAGCCCAGTTTCAACGAACGCATGTGCCCCTCCGAAGATTGATCAATCCCGATCTGAGACCTAGTTGAGCGCACGGCGCTCGACAATAGACTTGGCCTCGGGGAGCGACGTTTCCTTGTGAAGGTTCGGAAAGCGTGCCGCAATTGCCACGCATCCGGCGCTCGGCCTCAAGAAGAAGCTGCTTAAGCCTCGGGCCGCGACCCTTCCGAGACAGGGGGCGCGCATCCGCAGCCCCTCAATAAAAACGGCGGTGGAAATCACCGCCGCTCTGCCGGGTATGACGTGACATGGCCCGCCGCTACTTCGGTGCCAGGACCATCACCATCTGGCGGCCCTCGAAGCGAGGCTCCGATTCCACCTTGGCGATCGGCTCGACATCGCTCTTGACGCGCTTCAGAACATCCATGCCGAGATGCTGGTGGGCCATCTCGCGGCCGCGGAAGCGCAACGTCACCTTGACCTTGTCGCCTTCCTCGAAGAACCGGCGGATGGCGCGCATCTTCACGTCGTAATCATGATCGTCGATGCCGGGACGCATCTTGATCTCCTTGATCTCGACGATCTTCTGATGCTTGCGCGCTTCCGCGGCTTTCTTCTGCTCCTGGTATTTGTATTTGCCGAAATCCAAAATCTTGCAGACGGGGGGCTCGGCGTCGGGGGAAACCTCGACCAGATCAAGTCCCGCCTCCTGGGCACGCGCGAGGGCATCGAACTTGCTCACGACACCGATGTTCTGCCCGTTCTCGTCAATGAGTCGAACTTCGCGTGCCCGGATCGCATCGTTGATCTTCGGGCCGGAGGACTCGCGCTCGGGGGCGCCACGCATAGGTTTGCGGATGTTCAATCTCCATCAATCGTTTCAATCAATCGGCACTTGCTAAGGCAGCTTCCGCCGGAACACAACGTCCCACGCCCTACTCCCTTGGGAGAAGGTCATGAGACGGTTATGAGCCGTGGACTGCCGTTTGGCCCGGAGCATTGAGACAAACGCCCCTCAAGTCAAGCTGCTCGACGCGCGCGGCCGTCCCTCCGAAAGGGTTCGGGGCCGCCTCAGCCGTAAGCCGCCGCAAGCCCGGTGCCGAGCAGGCCATCGTAAACGTCCAGGGTCTGGCGGCGCATGCTGTCGAGGCCGAACCGGCCGAGGGCACGGGCCCGGGCGCGGGTGCCCAGGGCCGCGCGTGCGTCCGGGGAGAGGCTCAGGGCCTCGGCCATGGTGTCGGCCAGGGCCGCGGCATCCTCCGGAGGAACGAGCCAGCCGGTGATTTCGCCGGGGGGCACGGCCGGGGTG
>WBZR01004622.1_pt1 | contig 11129 bp, 10 predicted proteins | sample 5204231 | NCBI WGS metagenome assembly WBZR01 (sample SAMN12412403, study PRJNA552823) | activated sludge metagenome | isolation source: activated sludge from anammox sidestream of wastewater treatment plant... | place: USA: Virginia | collected 2017-08
CGAAATGATCGCCTTTCGGCTGCCGATCACGAGAATCATAACGAACGCGGCGGCGAGCATCGCCATTTCGGAACCGCGTGTTACGGTCAGGAAAAGGGCAAGCATCACCGCACCGAATACGAACGCAATGAGCAGGCGCGAGCTCAGAACACGCGGCACTAGGGGCGGCAGCTGCCGCTTTTGCAGGAATGCCGCCGCAAGGATACCGAACACCAATGCCCCGACAAGCATCAAGACCTCGGCGAACGTCGTGTAGTGGCTGTAAAACCCGCTCGAACGCCAATAGTGCGGCACACGCCAGCTCGTAAATCCCAGCCGCTCAGCAGGCGTTCCGGTGTCCGCGACAAGCGAGCAATCGATATTCGCGGTGCCGTAATAGTCAGGCCTATGGAACGGCACCTTCAACACGCCGCCCGTTCGCTGACAAGCGGCGACGATGTCCGCAGGGTCATAGATACGCGTGCTGCCGATACGCATCAGCTGATCGTTCTCGATCAGGCCCGCAGCTCCGAGAGCCCCGTCCGGTGCGACGCCGTGTATCTCGATGCCTCTGCCGATGATCCTGTAAACGGGTGCGATGAGCGCGACGATCGTTGTCGAAACAAGCAGCGTTGCCGTAATGAACCACGCCGCGCGAGCATTGCGGATCGTACGGTTGACGATCATCACGATCAGGAACAGCAGCGGTCCCTTCAGTTGGTCCAGCGACAACGCCCTGTCATAAGACGTAAATGCGGTAACCGCTGACCAAAGAAATAAAGCGACGAGGGCTATCTCAACGGGATGAAGCGGCCGCCTTGCAGCCTTTGAGACAAAAAGCGACGCGGTGAACGCGGCCAGGGCAATGCCTCCGGTGATATTCGCGGCCGCTATCGAGAACGGTATCGAGAATGCCATCAGAACGACAAAAATGAATGTCGTGCGGGCAAGCAACTTTGCGGCGGGCCGAACCTCGTCGATACCCGCCAACGCATCAAGCCTTGTCATCAACTCTCGCATTTCCTAATATTTGACTTCCGCTGCAGTGCGGCCCGCTTGTAGCATTATGCACAATAGCGGCGAATGGTTCACGACGCGGCGGACAGTTGAGCATGGATCGCACAGACCTCTCGGTCAAAGCCGAGATCGCCCTATTATACGATATTTATGTGCCCGACGCGGCGGGCGGGCCGCTGCCGCTGCTGATCGCCGTACACGGCTACGGCGCGCATAAGCGTTATATGATGCGCGAGGCCAAGATTGTTGCCGACGAGCGGTTCGTCATCGCCTCTGTCGAGGCACCGCACCCGCATTACCGGCAAACCGACGATGGCTATCGTATCGGTTACGGCTGGCTATGCGATAAACGTCCCGAGCAGGACATTGCCCTGCATCACAAGTTCATTTTGGATGTGATGGCACAGCTTGACCGAGAGAGGCTGATAGACGAATCGAAGGTCTTTCTCTACGGCTTTTCGCAGGCATGTGCCTTGAACTTACGCTTCGCATTCACGCACGGCGAAGTGCTCGCGGGCGTTATCGGTGTATGCGGCGGCATTCCGGGTGATCTCGACACCAACGAAAACTACAGGCCGTTCGATGCGGCGATGCTGTATCTGTACGGCGACGATGATGAATTTTACAGCCGGGAGCAGTTCGCGTCATACGATGAACGGCTGCGGGCTATCCTTCCACGCTACGGCTCAAAACAGTATCATGCGGGCCATGCGCTGACTGACGAGATGCGCTCCGATATCAAAGCCTTTCTCGCCGCCGAAGGTTGACAGCGGCATCACTGCTGAGCCGGGCGTTTTACTTCGATGATGTCGACCAAATCTGCCGGCAGCACGACATGCATCACCTCTCTGTCCTGGTCGCCGCGTACAGGCTCAACCTTGATCTCGCTGGTACGCAGCTTCGCAAGGATGCTCTTCGGGCCGTAGAGCGTTACTGAGACCGCCTTTGGTACAGCCTCGGATGCAGGCACTGTGAAAGTGTGCTCGACACGCTTCTCGCCGATCTTGAACGATACGTCAACGACGGTGTTGTAGATCGTAATCCTGTTATCCGGCGAAGTTATCGGTATCTGCCGGGCAATGAGGTCTTGGTCCCGGCCGTCAAGCGAGATCTTGTCCGTGAACAGATGATCGATCGGATCGACCACCGAGCGCGGCCCGCGGATCTTGACCTTTTTCGGCACTATCAGAGGGTCGCCGTAAACCTCGAACCCTGCGGCCGGCCTGCCTGTTGTCACCGCGTGCACCTCGACATCCTTTTCTACCGCCGCCTCGATCGTGACGGGAACTCGGCTCGGCTGCAAATCCACTAACTTCACGCCTTCGGGTAGCGGGACCGAGACCGTCTCGGGCGTAAGCTCGATCACACGTTCGCCGGGCTGTATCTCTGAGAGATCTACGTTCACGATAAGGTCGCTGCGGCGTATCTGATCGACCTTATCGCCCGAGCCGCGAACCCGAAGTTCGACCTCCTGCACAGGTGCACTCGTAACTATCGCATTGTCGAGAACACGAAAATTCAACGGTGCCGAAAAGCGTTCGCTCGCCTGCTTGCCTCGGCTTACGACCGTTACGCCGAACCAAAGGCCCAGCGTGATGACAAGTGCGGTCAGCTTCAACGCCCAATCTTCAAGGAAGATCTGGCGAAGTATATGTTTGGCAAAAAGTGTCCGCGTTTCTGCCATATCAATCGGCTCCCTCCGCAAGGTCATCGGCGAACTGTGATGCCGGAAGCGTTTCGGTAAGCGGAACCTGCATCGCATCGAGCAGGAGTTTGCGAAGCGTCGGCGGGTCGAGGTTGCGCCGAACCTGTCCTGACTCGACGTATGTGATCAGGCCGGTCTCCTCGGAAACCACAAGTGAGATGGCATCCGAGCCTTCGGTGATCCCGATAGCGGCGCGGTGCCGCGTGCCGAGTTCGCGTGAAATTTCAGGGTTCTTTGTCAGCGGAAGGAAGACCGAGGCGGCGGCGATCCTTTCGTTCTGGATGATCACGGCGCCGTCGTGCAGCGGCGTTTCAGGCCGAAATATCGTAACAAGGAGGTCATAGCTGATCCTTGCGTCAAGCATCACGCCTGCGTCGATGAAATTGCGCAGCCCGACACTGCGTTCGATCACGATCAATGCTCCCGTCTTGTCCGAGGCAAGCGTCGTCATAGCCAGCACGATCTCATCATAGACCGAGCCGCCGAACTGCGAACGCTGGCGTTTGATGATCGGGTAGCGGAGCCTGTTGGCAAAGTACATCAATGCCTGCCGTATCTCCGATTGGAAAAGCACGATAATGGCGATCCCGATGAATGCGACCGCGTAGCGCAGAACGAATTCCAGCGTCGGCAGATCGTATGCAACCGATATCCAATAGAGCAGTGCAAGAATGACCATCCCGATCACCGTCGGGACGGCGCGCGTGCCGCGCAGCAGCTTCAGCACGACATAGACGATGATGAATACCAACGCTATGTCGATCACGCTGCGGAGCGTGTTCAATGTGGCTATGAGGTCACTGTAATCCATGCCGACGGGCCCGGCTCCGTTCAATGGTTGCAGAATAACACAGAGTCCGGGCGAAACCGTCTCTATATCGCCTGACAATGCGTAAAATATCTTCCTTCGGGGCCGTCAGCAGCGGTCAGATATGGCCTCAGACCTCAAAAGGTATCTCGGCGTTACGGAGCAGGTGAAGTTCGTTGCGTGAGACGCGTTCGAGCAGGTCTTGATCATCGAACATCTTTACGAGGCCGTGTACGGTCGCATAACGCGGCTCGTCGGGGACGGTTACCGGAAGCTTTATGAACTCCCGCAGGTATCTGTCGATGCCTTCGAGCAGAGCGCCGCCGCCCGTCAGGATCACGCCGCGATCGTAAATGTCGGCCGCTACCTCGGGCCGAAGCTCGGTCAAAGTATCTTTCACGCGCGTCGCAATGCGGCGAACGATGGCCTCAACGATCGGGTATATCTCGCCTGCAGTTATCTCGACAGCCGCGGGGCTTCCGGTCTGAACATCGCGGCCGCGAACCTCCATCGAGCGCGAAAGATCGGACGGCAGGAATGCAGATGCGAAATTCGTCTTTATGAACTCCGTTGTCTCGCTGCCGACCTGCAATCCGCGATGGCGCCGCAAGTGCGTCGCGATCGCATCATTTATGGCATTAGAGCCGTGCCTGTCGGATGCCGAATTAACTATGGCACCTTTTGCGATCACCGCAAAATTCGTTGTTCCCGAGCCAATGTCAACGATAGCCGATGCACGCTTGTCGCTTGGCAGAACGCCGACCCCGAATGCGGCGGCAAGGCCTTCTTCCATCATAAAGACCTTTCCGATGCCTGCATCTTCGGACGCGTTAAGGAGCGCCCGCTGTTCAACGTGTGTTACGTCCGAGACGATCGACATTACGGCTTGTATCGCGATGTTCGAGCCGCGTGTCTTTGCCTTTTTGACAAAGTGGGCGAGCATCCGCTTAGTGCGTTCAAAGTCGCCGACCACGCCGCCCGTCAGCGGAGCGACAACCGCGACATCGCGGCCTTCGCGGCCCGCCATATCGCCGGCATCGCGGCCGTAAGCAACGATCTCTTCGGTCATCTCATTGACGGCTACGAGCGAAGGTTCATCGAGCACTACGCCGCGATCTTTCACGGCGATGATGATGCTGGAAGTGCCGAGGTCGATCGCCATCGAATCGGTAACAAGTTTTTTTAGTGATGAGATCTTGAGCATGGGCGTCGCGGCTATTATATCAACTTATTTCCAATTCAACTCAAAAAGCGTTACGGGCTGACGGCGATTTTTAACCGAAAGCGGTTCGCGTGCGGTCACGGGAAAGATGTTCCCGGCGGCAGTTTGCGTTGCCTCACTAAGCAAGATCTGTCCGGGCCCGGCATTCGATTCGAGGCGGGATGCGAGGTTCACTGTATCGCCGATCGCCGTGTATTCCGAGCGTTTGTCGGAGCCGATATAGCCGACGACCGCCTCGCCGGTGTGCAACCCGACGCCGACCTGTACGGCCGGAAAGCCTTCGGCACGCAGCTCATCATTGAGCTTTACAACACGGGTTTGCATCGCAACGGCGGCCTTGACCGCATTGACCGGATCATTTTGCGAAGCGGTCGGTGCACCGAAAAGAGCCATCAATCCGTCGCCGATATATTTATCGAGCGTCCCGCCGTGTGCAAAGATCACTTCGGTCATTGCAGAGAAGTATCGGTTAAGCAGAGCGACGACCTTTTCCGGCTTTTCGTGCTCGGACAGAGCCGTAAATCCGCGTATGTCGGCGAACAGCACCGTTACCGTTTGGTTCACGCCGCCGAGCCTGAATGAATTCGGGTTTTCGAGCAGCTGCTTGACCACATATTCGGGCAGGAAACGCCCGTAGTTCGCTCGTGCGACCTCTTCGCGTGCCAAGCGGTTGTGCGCCTTTACCGTCTCGACCGTAACTGCCGTCTGCGCGGCCACGGCACTGACAAGTTCGAGGTCGTCCTGAGTAAAGGCCGCGAAGGGATCAAGCCGGTCGGCATAGACCACGCCATGTACGTTCGACTGCGTGATGAGCGGTGCGCAGATAGTGGAGCGGATGCCTTGCGAAACGATCGACTCCGAGCCAACGAACTGTGCATCCGTGCGGGCGTCCTGACTCAGTATGGCGACCTTTTCATTCATCACCTTTTGCGTGATGGTGCGGCTGACAGGCATCTTTTCGGACAGCTGTTTGATGCTGTCATCGCGTGTTCGCGAACCGATCTGATAAAGGCTGTAGGTCAGTATCTTGCCGTCAACCGTCTCATCCGCCAGCAATGCGATCACCCGGTCGGCAGGTGTGCCGCGAAAGATAAGGTCGGTCGCCTTTTCAAATATCTCTTCGAGGTCAAAGATCGTGCCGAGCGTCTTTGACATCTCGAACATCAGTTCGAGCAGCTTTGCTTTGCGGCGAAGATCCTTTACTTCGTCAGGTGTTGCTGCGGGCGACTCGATCTGCAAATGCGACCGGCCTCCGATTATCTCGCTTGCCGAGATCCTTACCTGCGTGTTGCCAAGCGGCGTATCCTCATACTGCACGGCACCGGGCGCCAACGCCGCGGATACGACAGGCTCAGGTTCCGGCATTGCCTGAGGCTGTTTGAAGCCGAACTCAAGTACACTTTCGCCTACGCGGATCTTGTCGCCGGCCGAGAGTATCCATTGCTGCTCCGGCGCACCGTTTACATAAACATGATTGACGCTACGGACCAGTTTTCCGTTCTCATAATAGCCGTCAACTATCTGAAACCCTTGCGGCCCCGAGCTTAAATGTGCGTGTTTACGCGAAACGCGGCTGTCATTCAGTACAATGTCGTTCCCTTTTGCCCTGCCGATCATATAGAGGCGTCCTGTCTCGAGCTCGATCTCGAAAGTGCTGCCTGTCGGTTCGGTTATCGTAAGTATTGCGTCCACGATGTTTATAATTGTAAATGGTAATTCTAAAATGTAAACAACGGGGCTTCGGGCCGCGGCCGGGTACAATGATCTATCTCGATAATAATGCTACGACACGTATCGCCGATGAGGTTCTTGAAGCGATGATGCCTTTTATGACCGGCGAATTCGGCAACGCATCGTCAAAACATTCGGCAGGCACGGCTTCGAGAAAAGTCGTGAAAACCGCACGCGAACAGGTTGCGGCGTTGCTTGGCGCCGCCTCACCCGATGAGATCGTCTTCACCTCCGGCGGTACCGAAAGCGACAATTGGGCGATCCTGGGAGCTCTCCGCGTCCGCCCTGACAGCAAACATATCATTACGAGCGCCGTCGAGCACGAGGCAGTGCGGTTCCTTTGCGACAGGCTTGAAAAAGAAGGCTGCGAGGTTACACGCCTCGGGGTGGACAGCGAAGGCCTGCTTGACCTTGACGAACTTCGCTCGGCGCTTCGGCCCGACACCGCGATCGTATCAATTATGACCGCGAATAACGAGACCGGCGTACTTTTCCCGATCGAAGAAGCGTCCCGGATGGTGCATGAATACTCCGACGCTCTGTTCCACACCGACGCGGTCAATGCCGCAGGCAAAACGCCGATAAACGCCGCACATACCGGCGTCGATCTGCTGTCTGTCTCAGGTCATAAATTTCACGCACCTAAAGGCATCGGCGCGCTGTACATTCGCCGTGGTGTCGAACTCCCGCCGCACTCGATAGGCGGCGGACAGGAAGCCGGCAGAAGGGCGGGAACCGAAGCAGTGCACCAAATAGCCGGCCTCGGCGCCGCAGCGGAGCTCGCCGGAGCTCTCGCGGCAACGGAGCCTGTCCGTGCGCTTCGCGATCGGCTGGAGAACGGAGTGCTCGCCTCAATTGAATGTGCGTCCGTCAACGGCACACGCGACCCGCAGCGGCGGCTTGCCAACACCTCGAACATCTCATTCGAGGGCCTCAACGGCGATATGATAATGGATATGCTGGACAGCCGCGGCATCTGCGTCTCGACCGGCTCGGCATGCAGCGATGCTCATCATCGGGCGTCGGCGACGCTTGCGGCAATGGATGTACCATTCTCACGCTCGATGGGTTCGATAAGATTTTCGCTCAGCCGCTATAATACTGACAGAGATATCGAGACGCTGTCGGATGAACTTCCGCCGATCATAGAAAAGCTGCAAGCAATAGCCCCTTGATCCGTTCAATGTCTGTCGATACTCGACGATCAACTAAATCGGAGTTAATGATGATCATGAAAAAATTCACATTCTTTGTCCTGCTCGGACTTGTTTTCGCGTTCGGTGCGGCCGCATCGCAGACCCGTGTTTCGGCACAGCTGACCGGTGCATACAGCAAGGCCAAGGTTTCAGACAAACAGGTAAAGGCCGCTGCTGCTTTCGCCGTCAGCGAACAGGCAAAGGAACACAATGCCAAGGTCAAGCTCGTCCGCATCACCAAGGCTCAAACGCAGGTCGTTGCGGGTATGAATTACCGCGTATGTATGCAGGTTCGCGACGGTTCGCGGGGACGCAAGCACACCGTTACCGCGGTTGTTTACAGGGATCTGCAGAACAAATATTCACTGACATCTTGGGATGTCGGCAAGTGTTCTGCTGACTAGGTCGCTCTATTTCCTTGACTACGTTAGGCTTTTGGGTCAGAATTTCGCGTAAAACGAACTCTCCAAGCAGCCACAGAACCAACGATCCGGGAGCTTAACGTATGTCGAACTCGATCTTTCGCAAGAAATCCATAGCACAAATCCAGGCGGATGCGGCCGCAGGCTTCTCTGACTCTGAGACCTTGGTGCCGGGCCAACCGGCCGAAGACAGCGTTACGGGGCTTCGCCGCTCGCTGAACACTTTCGACCTGACGATGCTCGGTATTGCCGCCATCATCGGTGCGGGAATTTTCGCGATGGTCGGCCAAGCGTCATTCAACGGCGGGCCGGGCGTCATCCTTCTGTTCATTTTTGCCGCGATCGCGTGCGGATTTGCCGCGCTTTGCTACGCCGAGTTCGCATCAAAGATACCGATCGCCGGCTCTGCATACACATACGCCTACGCAAGCTTTGGCGAACTTCTGGCATGGATCATCGGCTGGGACCTGCTTGTCGAATACGCGATCGGCAACATTGCGGTCGCGATCTCGTGGAGTGATTATTTTACGGGCCTTTTGGCGCGCATCAATGCGCCGTCTATCGGCTTTCCGAACGGCATCAATATCCCGCTGCATTTCACGATGGACTTCCGCACGGCGCATCAAGGCTTTGATGCCGTGTCAAAGGTGATCGCGGACGGCAGCACGCTCGAAAGCCTGAGAACGGCCTGTGACGCAGCGGATGCCGCCGTCAACTGCGGCCAGATCGAGGCCTATACGGCGTACAGTACGGCACCGCACCTCTTTGGCATTCCGGTTATCGCCGACCTGCCGGCTCTTGGCATCGTCTTTGTGATAACGGCCCTCGTTTACATCGGCATACGCGAATCAAAGACCGCATCGAACATAATGGTCGCGTTAAAGCTTGCGATCATCATGCTCGTGATCATTCTCGGCGCGTTCTACGTGAACGCCGAGAACTGGAACCCGTTCCTGCCGAATGGCTTCAAGGGTGTTATGACGGGCGTTGCCGCTGTTTTTTTCGCTTACATCGGCTTTGACGCCCTATCGACGACGGCCGAAGAATGTAAGGATCCTTACAAGACGCTGCCGCGCGGAATGATCTTGAGCCTTATCATCTGTACGGTGCTCTATGTGCTGCTGGCTTTGGTGCTGACCGGAATGGTCTCGTATAAAAAGCTCAACGTCGGCGATCCGCTGGCGTTCGTATTCGGCCCTGAAGGCGTCAATATCGCTTGGGTCTCAGGCATCATCGCGGTCAGTGCTGTTATCGCCTTGGCGACCGTGCTGCTCGTTTTCCAACTCGGCCAACCGCGTCTTTGGATGGCGATGAGCCGCGACGGCCTCCTGCCGAAGATATTCTCGTCCATTCACCCGAAATTCCGAACTCCGTGGTTCTCGACGATACTCACGGGTATTGTTGTCGCGATCCCGGCATTATTCATGAATCTTTCAGAGGTTACCGAGCTTTCGGTCATCGGCACGCTCTTCGCGTTCACGATCGTTTGCGCGGGCGTGCTTGTCAAAGACAAGGAATTTACAGGGCAAAAACGATTCGTCCCTTACATAAATTCCATGCTGATCGGCCCAGCGGTTTTCTTGATCATCTGGGGATTGCTGCTCGCGTACAACGGCGAAGCGGTACGCAATTTCTTTGTTGATTACACGCCGTCCGCCGAAGATATTAAGAACGGATACGAGACGACGACGCGCGTATTTTTGGAGCGGATACCGTACTTCGGCTTTATGATCTTCTCGGCGATCATGGCCGTTCTGTGCTTTGTAAAACGTCTCTCGCTGATTCCCGTGCTCGGAATAATGTGCTGTACATATCTGATGACCGAACTCGGCTGGACGAATTGGTTCCGCTTCGGCGTGTGGCTGATCGTAGGTTTGGTCGTTTACTTCCTTTACAGCCGCCGGCACAGCAAGCTCAATTTTCAAAAGGAGGAGTCAGCGGCTTGAGCCTGATATAATAAGTAACGGCAGTTCTTATTTCACTGCCTGCAAGGAGGTGTGATATGAAGGTGAATTGGCTCACCGATGCTGATGCGGCGTTAAAGGCCGCTAAGGACAGCAGCAAACCGTTACTTATTGATTTCAGTGCCGCACCCGGTTGAGGCGGCTGCCTGCGACTCGAACAAGAGTCGTATGCTGACGCAGGTCTTGCGTCATTCATAAACGAGAACTTCATCGCCCTTGAGGTTCACATCAAGGAGAACCCGAAGAATTTTCACCGCTTTGATGCTCTTTGGACACCGACGGTGCTTGTGATGGACACTGACGGCAAAGAGCGTACTCGGCTTGAAGGCTACCTGACAAAGGATAATCTCCACGCTTATCTGATGATGGGCCTTGCACGTGTTGCATTCACGAGCAAGGATTTTGAGGCCGCCGAGAAGCTTTACGCAAAGGTTGCCGAGACGATGCCGGATTCTCAATTCGCGGCCGAGGCGGTCTATTGGAAGGGCGTATGTGTTTACAAAGCAACAGGTGACGCCAGCGCACTTGGCGCGGTTACCAAGGCGTTCAAAGACCAATATTCCGATACGATATGGGCCGAGAAGTCCATACCGTGGGGATGATCTGACACGGCTTTGCCCGACGTAAAGAACGAGTTCGTAACTTACAATTCTTTACGTTGACGGAAAACATTTTTGAGATAAACTTGCATCACAGTTCACCTGTGACCGGTTTATCTCAATTTTTTTGGAGCGTTCTTATGAAAAGGAATGTTATGTTTGCGGCAGTTGCCGTACTTGTGTTCTCGTTCGCGGCGTTCGGCCAGGATTATTCGGGAACATGGAATTTGGATAAGGCGGCGTCAAAGCTTGACGACCGCTCAAAGAACATCGAGTCGATGACGCTTACGATCACTCAAACCGAGAAAGAGATCACCGTTGCCACTGAGACAAAACGTGCGATGAGCAGCGAAGGCGGCAGAATGGGCGGGCGCATGGGCGGCGGTATGATGGGCGACAGCACGACCACCTATTCGCTCGACGGCAAGGCGAAAAAGACCGAGGTCAAAACGCAGAACGGCTCGATGCCTGCATCGCTCAAGGCGA
>WBZR01004624.1_pt1 | contig 11126 bp, 10 predicted proteins | sample 5204231 | NCBI WGS metagenome assembly WBZR01 (sample SAMN12412403, study PRJNA552823) | activated sludge metagenome | isolation source: activated sludge from anammox sidestream of wastewater treatment plant... | place: USA: Virginia | collected 2017-08
AGGCGCAGCGCCGCAGGCGCCGCAGCCGGAGATACCGAACACGGGACGCAAAGACGTATTCCGGGGGGAGGACGGGCCGCGGGGCGCGCGGCGGCGCAGCGCGAAGGCTAACCGAGAAGTCCGGTCGCATGAGGACTGGCAATGCCGACAGAAGCGGCGCGTACGCAGCACGGCTCCCCGACCAGCGCGAAGAGTACCGTCGTGCTTACGCCGAGCGGCGACTTCCAGGCTCTCAGCCGCCTCGCCTGCTCCGCATCCAGACCAGGCAACGCTGTGCGGCAAGCCCGGGAACGGCGAGCGGTTCCACGTGAAACACGTCGATTTCGGCCGGCAGCGCCGCCATTTCCTCGACCGGCTCGTGCCCCTTCATCGCCAGCCAGACACCGCCCGGCGCCAGATGTCGCGCGGTCAGGCGCACCAATTCGGCCAGACTGCCGAATGCGCGCGCGGTGATGACGTCGAAGGCGGGCGCACGCAGGGCCTCTATCCGCACATGCTCTGCGTGCAGATTGGGCAGACGCAGCGCGCCCGCCGCGTGGCGGACGAAAGCCGCTTTCTTGCCCACCGCGTCGACGCAAGTGACGTCCCAGCCCGGCAGCATTGCAGCGATCACCACGCCCGGCAGACCCGCGCCGCTGCCGACGTCGAGCAGGCGCCCGCCCTCGGCGTGCCGCGCCAGAGCCGGTACGACGGCGAGGCAATCGCTCAGGTGCTGAGTCAGCACGGCAGCGCGCTCGCGCAGGGCGGTCAGGTTGTAGGCGGCATTCCAGCGCTCGAGCAACTCGACGTAATCGACCAGGGCTTCGAGCCGCCGCTCGCTCCGATCGATGTCGAGCGCGCGCGCGATGCCGTGCAGCGTCCGAGACATCCCGGCTCGGTCGCCCGCACCCTCCGCGTTTCGGCTCAAGCGGCCTCGTCGGGCGCGGTGTCGGCGGACCCGGCGGCCCCGGGTCCGCGCCGCCGACCCTTCTTCAGGTGCACCAGCAGCAGCGAGATCGCCGCCGGCGTGACGCCGGAGATGCGCGCCGCCTGGCCGAGCGTCCGCGGGCGGTGGCGGGCGAGCTTCTGTCGCACTTCGTACGACAGCGCCTTGACCTGCGCGTAGTCGAATTCCTCGGGCAGCTGCAGCCGTTCGAGGGCCGTCACGCGCTCGACTTCTTCCTGCTGCTTGCCGATGTATCCGGCGTACTTGATCGCGATCTCGCATTGCTCGATCACGGCGTCGGCCTCGCGGGCGCCCCATTCGGCGCGTCGCGTTTCACGTGAAACTGGATCGCCGGCCCGTGCCGCGGCCGCGGCCCGGCAAGCCTGGTCGTAGCCGACTCCCGGACGCCGCAGCAGATCGGCCAGACTGTGCTCGTGTTCGAGCGCCTTGCCGAGCAGCCGTTCGGCGTCGGCTCCCGCGAGCGTGGCGGGGCGCACCCAGGTGGCGCGCAGCCGCTGCAATTCGCGCTCGATGCGCTCGCGCTTGACCTCGAACGCCGACCAGCGCCGATCGTCCACCAGCCCGAGCGCACGACCGACGGCGGTCAGACGCAGATCGGCGTTGTCCTCGCGCAGTTGCAGCCTGTACTCGGCGCGGCTGGTGAACATGCGATACGGTTCGGTCACGCCCCGCGTGACGAGATCGTCGATCAGCACGCCCAGATACGCCTGGTCGCGCCCGGGCAGCCAGGGCTCGCGTCCAAGCACTTGCAGCGCCGCATTGGCGCCCGCGTGGAGGCCCTGCGCAGCGGCCTCCTCGTAGCCGGTCGTGCCGTTGATCTGGCCGGCAAAGAACAGTCCCCCGATCGCCCTCGTTTCGAAGCTCGCCTTCAGCTCGCGCGGGTCGAAGTAGTCGTACTCGATCGCGTAACCCGGCCGCACGATGTGTGCGCGCTCGAGCCCCCGCATCGAATGCACCGCGGCGATCTGCACGTCGAACGGCAGCGAAGTCGAAATGCCGTTCGGATAGAACTCGTGCGTCGTCAGCCCCTCGGGCTCGAGGAAGACCTGGTGGCTGGCTTTGTCGGCGAAGCGATGGACCTTGTCCTCGATGCTCGGGCAGTAGCGCGGCCCCACGCCTTCGATGACGCCGCTGAACATCGGGCTGCGATCGAAGCCGCTGCGGATGATGTCGTGCGTGCGCTCATTGGTCTGCGTGATCCAGCAAGGCAGCTGCGGTGGGTGCATCTCGGGCCGGCCGAGAAAGCCGAATACCGGCAACGGATCGAGGTCTCCCGGCTGTTCCTGCATTTGCGCGAAGTCGATCGTGCGGCCGTCCAGACGTGGCGGTGTGCCGGTCTTCAGGCGCCCCCGAGGCAGCTTCAGCTCCCTCAGACGGGCGGCAAGCGTCAACGCCGGCGGCTCGCCCGCGCGACCCGCGCCGTGGCTCTGCAACCCGACATGAACGCGGCCGTCGAGAAAGGTGCCCGCCGTCAACACCACCGCCCGCGCTCGGAACGAGAGGCCGATCTGCGTCACCGCACCGGCGACGCGCCCGCCCTCGATCAGCAGATCGTCCACCGCCTGCTGGAACAGCCACAGGTTCGGCTGGTTCTCCAGGCGCCGGCGGATCGCGGCCTTGTACAGGAGCCGGTCGGCCTGGGCGCGCGTGGCGCGCACGGCCGGACCCTTGCTGCCATTGAGGATGCGGAACTGGATGCCGGCCTCGTCCGCGGCCTCGGCCATCACACCGCCGAGCGCGTCGACCTCCTTGACCAGATGGCCCTTGCCGATGCCGCCGATGCTCGGGTTGCAGCTCATCTGACCCAGTGTCTCGATGCTCTGCGTCAGCAGCAGCGTCGCGCAGCCCATGCGTGCGGCGGCCAGCGCGGCCTCGGTGCCGGCGTGGCCGCCTCCGACCACGATGACGTCGAAGCTGCTGGGGTGCAACATGGGGGCGGCAATTCTACGGGCCGACTTCGGTTCGGGCCGGAGCAGCGAGCCCGAGCACCCGCGCCGCGCGAACGCTCCGGCGCCGGGCGCCTGCGCCGGACCGATCGCCCGACTCTGTGCCGGTCTCGGACACCATCCATGGAAACACGCAGCACAAGTAGAGAGCATGCACTCACTTGTATCATCCTCTTCGAAGAGGCTGCTTCACCCGGCCGACCGTCGCCCCGGCCTGCCAACGCTGTCGCCGTGCGCTGATCGCTCTCACTCGAGCGCGGCGCGCTTGCGCGCACAATGGAAAGCGGACGGCGCGCTGGGCCGTGCGTCCAAGCCGGAGCAAGGACCATGAATGCCAACGTCGGCGGCCTCGACCGCATCCTCCGTGCCGTGATCGGCGCCGTCCTTGTCGTCCTCGCCTTGACCGGCACGATCGGCCTGTGGGGCTGGATCGGCATCGTCCCGCTGGCCACCGCCGCCTTCGGCTGGTGTCCGGCCTACCGCCTGTTCGGGTTCAACAGTTGTCCGATGAAAAGACCGTGACCGGGAACGCCCGCGCCCGCGGCTAGGAGCGTGGGCGGCAGAAATCCAGCCCCGGATCTCTGCCGCCCACGCTCCTAGTGCATCGGCGCGTGCGTCGGCACGGAGCGCAGGTCCTGTGCGATGCGTCCGTCGTGCAACGAGACGACGCGGCTGGCGCTGGCGATGGTCTCGGGCCGATGGGCGACGACGATGCGCGTCAGCGCGAGCTGCTTGATCGCCTGGTTGACGGCGCGCTCGCGCTCGAGGTCGAGCGAGCTCGTCGCCTCGTCCAGCAGCAGCACCGCCGGCTCGCGGTACAGGGCGCGCGCCAGCAGCACACGCTGGCGCTGCCCGCCCGACAGCGCCGTGCCCATGTCGCCGATCAGCGTCTCGTAGCCCATCGGCATGGCCTCGATCTCCTCGTGCACCGCGGCCAGCCGCGCGCAGTGCTCGATGCGCGCGCGATCCGGCGCCGCCTCGAAGAAGGCGATGTTGTCGGCGAGCGAGCCCGAGAACAGCGGCTCGTCCTGCATCACGGCGCCCACCGCGGCGCGCCAGGCGCGCGCTCCGCGGCGCGCCAGCGGTTCGCCGCCGATCAGCACCTCACCGCCGGTGGGGGCGTGGATGCCGAGCAGGACCTTCAGGAGCGTCGTCTTGCCGCAGCCCGAAGGCCCGACGATCGCCACCGACTCGCCCGGCTCGATGACGAGGTTCACGCCGGCCAGCACCTCGGGCTCGCCGTCGGCGTAGTGAAAGCGCACGTCGCGCAACTCGATGCGCGGCGACGTCGTGATGGGCGCGCCCGTGCCGGCGTCGGCCTCGGGCGCGGCGAGCACGATGTCGGCCAGCCGCTCGCCGTGCAGACCGAGCATCCTGAGCTCTGCCGCCTTGTCGACGAGCGAACTCACACGCTGAGCGAAAGTCTCCTTCCAGGCGAAGAACGCGAACAGCATGCCCACGCTGAAGCGTCCCTCGAGCACGAGCAGCGCGCCGAGCCCGATGACCGCCACCCGTTCGAGCCCGAACAGGCCACGGTGCAGCACCGAGAACAGCAGCTCGAGCCGCCGCGTCGCGATGTTGGCGTTCATCGTGTCGACCACCAGGCTGGCAAAGCGCGAACTGCGCTCGGCCTGCGCGCCGAACAGCTTGATCGCCTGCACGCCGCGCAGCGACTCGAGGAAGTGGCTCGACTGCCTGGCCTCGAACACCAGCGCCTCTTCCGCGGCCTCGCGCAACGGGCGGAAGAAGGCCCAGCGCAGCGCGCCGTAGGCCGCCACCGCAGCCAGCGCCACCACGCTCACCAGCGTGCCATCGAGCAGCGCCTCGACGAAACTGGTCGTCAGCGTGCGCTGGATGTGCTGCACGGCACCGAAGCGCGACCAGATGTCGCCGACATGGCGCTTCTCGAACCAGGCCACCGGCAGCCGCAGCAGATGCACGAACACGTTCACCAGCCACTGCAGGTTGAGCGTGGCGGACATCACGAGCACGGCCCACGAGCGCGCGGCGGCCGTCGCGACCTGCAGGCCGACGAGCAGCGCGAAGCCCACGACCAGCGTCAGCAGCAAGTCGCGGTCGGCGCTGACGACGACACCGTCGACCACCCACTGCATCAGGAACGGACCGAGCAGCACGAAAGCCTCGAGCGCAAGTGCGAGCAGGAGGACCTGCGCGAGCGAGCGCCGCCAGCCGCTCACCGGGCCGACGAGCTGGCCGAGCGTGATGCTCTGGCGCTGCACGCTGGGTACGAACCCAGGAGCCGGCTGCAGTTCGAGTGCGACGCCCGTGAAGTGGCGCGAGAACTCCTCGCGCCTGAGGCGACGCAGGCCGCGCGCCGGATCGTGGATGACGATCATCCCGCGCCGCACGCCCACCAGCACGACGAAATGGTTCATGTCCCAGTGCACGATGCAGGGGCGCTGCAGCTGCTCGATCTCGTCGAGTTCGGCGCGCAGCGCGCGCGGCACCAGGCTCAGGGCCTCGGCCATGCGCACCAGGTCGACGAGCGTGACGCCCTTGATCGACAGCGAAAAGCGCTTGCGCAGCGTCGGCAGATCGGTGTCCAGGCCGTACGCGCCGGCCACCATCGCCAGGCAGGCCAGGCCGCACTCGGCCGCTTCCGTCTGCAGCACGAGCGGCACGCGGCCGCGCCCCAGCCCCAGGTGCAGCGCATCGGCCAGGCTCATCAGGCGCCCACCGCGCCGCGGCCGCGCCAGGCCAGCAGCGGTTCGAACAGCCACTCGATCAGCCGGCGCCGCTCGAGCAGCAAGTCGGCAGCGAGGCGCATGCCGGCACCCAGCGGCAAGGTCTGCGCGTCGGGCCGCGCATCCAGCGCAAGCGTGATGCGAAAGAGCGGCTCGCCGGTGCCGCCCGCCGCCGCGGCCGTCGCCGGCAACGCCAGTGCGGCGAGCTCGCTCGGCGCCAGCGGCACGCGCGAGACATCGACCACATGCGCCGGCCAATGACCGTAGCGCTGGAACGGGAAGGCTTCGAAGCGCAGCTGTGCGGGCATGCCCGGGCGCACGAACCCCACCGCGCTCGACGGTGCATAGAGCTGGGCCTGCAGGGTCGCGCCGGCCGGCACCAGGCTGGCCAGCGCCGACGAAGGCGACACCGATTGCCCCGGCTCGGCCAGCACGGCACTCACCGTGCCCGACCGAGGCGCGCGCACGACGAGTCGGCGCTCGCCTTGCTGCTCGGCGCTCTCACGCCGCAGCTGCGCCAGATCGCGCGAGATGCCGCCGGCAACGCTGTCGGCCAGCAGCGGCAACGCCTGGCGCTCGCCTTCGAGCTCGGCGCGCTCGCGCTCGAGCCCGGCGCGCTGCCGCGCCAGCGCCTGCTCGGCGGCGCGCAGGCCCAGCAGCTCCTCGCTCCTGGTCTGCACCTGCGCCTCCGAAACGAACTGCTCGGCCTGCAGCGAGCGCAGCCTGGCCAAGGCGTCCTCGGCCAGCGCGCGACGCTGGCGCTGCAACGCCGTTTCGGCGTCGAGCTGGCTCGCCTCGCGGTCGAGCGCGGCCAGGCGGCGCTCGAGCGCCGCCCGCCGAGCGCCGGCCAGCGCCTGCTGCTGTCGCGCCGCCTCGGCCAGACTGCGCCCGCGCTCCTCCAGGCTGCGCCGCACCTGCGCTTCGTCGGCGTCGGCCAGTTGCGTGCGCTCGAGCGCCAGCACGAACAGCACGTCGCCGCTGTGCACCGTCTGGCCCTCGCGCACACGGCGCTCGAGCACGGTTCCGGCAGCGGTCGGCACGAGGCGGATCAGACCGCCGTCGGGGACCAGCACACCGGGCGCCGTGGTGCGCCGCGTGTACTGAGCGACGCACAGGAAGACGCCGACCGCGACCAGCGCCAGCAGCACGCCCGCCGTGACGACGCTCAACGAAAGCGGCCGCACGAGCTGGACACGGCCCAGCCAGGGCTGCGTCTGCGCCTCCAGCGCCTCGGGCCGGAACAGCGAACGGGCTCTCACCATGGCACGAGGCCGGCGCCGCCCGCATCGTGCGGGCGACGCAGAAAGCACGCTCCGGCGTGCGCGAAGACGAGCCGGCCAGCCGGCGATGCGACCGCCCTGCACGCACGAAGCCGGTGCAGGGGGCCGCGGCTTCGCGCGGCCGGAGCTACCGACACATCACCAGGTGCCCTTGGGCAGGAGCGAAGGGTCGTCGCAGCCGGCGGCTGCCGCCCAGGTTCCCTTGGGCAGGCCGCCGGAAACAGCCAGCAGATCCTTCGGGTCCAGCGGCACGGGCTTGCCGCCTTGCCTTGCCTGCTGCGGCCGCACGGGCGGGGTAGAAACGGGACGGGTGGTGGTTTCGCGCTGCATGGAGCCTCCTCTGCGTGGACCGCGCACGAATGCACGAACGGGGTCATTGGAGCAGCCATGCTGCCCGAGTTGTACTGTCATCTCTGACAGGGTGCGCACACGCCTGCGCGGCGCGCCGCGGCCGGTTCCGCGCAGCAGCGTCAGTGGATCAGTCCGAGCCTCAGCGCCTTGAGCACTGCCTGGTGCTTGTTGGCGCAGCCGAGCTTGTGCGCAGCCGAGTTGACGTGCAGGTTGGCGGTACGCTCGGTGATGCCCATCACGGCGCCCACCTCCCAGGCCGTCTTGCCCTCCATCGTCCAGCGCAGCGCCTCGAGCTCGCGCGGCGTCAGCGCCGGCCGCTCGGGCTGCTGCGCCACGGGCACCAGCAGGCGCATCGCCGCGTCCTGCGCGACGACGGCGAACAGCTGCAGGTCGGCCACGACGCGCTGCAGCTCGTCGCGATCGTCGGGCAGCGGGTGGTCGCGGTCGACGCCCAGGATGAAGTGCCGGCCCTCGGGCATGTGCAGCGCCATCGCGATGCCGGTGCGGTAGCCGAAGCGGGCCTGCTGCTCCCACAGCTCGCCCGCGTCGTGGCTCAGGTAGGTCTGCTGGTTCCAGATGATCGGCACCGTCTGGCGCCGGCAATGCTGCATCACCGGGTCGCGCCGTCCGAGCGCCGGGTTCGCGTAGACCTCGGCGAATCCGGGCGGCGTGTTGTCGACCGCGATGAACTCGCTGCGCCCGGGCGTGCGGTCGATCACCGTCAGTGCCGAGACCGTCTGGAAGCCGAGCCTCTGCGTGAAGCGCACGACCTCGCTGCGGAACTCGTCACGCGTCCGCGCCTCGAGCACTTCGGCATAGCCACCAGGGAGCATCGGCCTCCGCACCCCTAACCAAGGGGGGCCTGCAAGGTTTGACAGTTTCCGAGCCAGGCCAGATTGCCCAAACATAGCGGCATGCTGCACACGACACTCGAGCCCCCTGCTGCCACCCCCCCCGTCATGCCCTGGGCGCTGCGTGCCTGGCCGCCGCTATTGTGGCAGCCTGACGCCGCTGCGCGCGTGCGCTTTCGCCACCTCGACACGCGCATCACCTTCGTCGGCAACGCCTGCGAGCCGACCGCGGGCCAGACCGTGTGGGCGGGGCGGGCGGACGAAGGCGCCGCCGGCATGGCCTGGGACTGGGTGCAGGTCGGGCAGGGCGTGGTGGCGATGGCCGACCCGATGTCCGTCATCACCAATCTGCGGCTGCTGGGCGATGAAGGCGAAGTGCTGACCGCGCACGCGGCGGCGCGCTACCTGAACGCCTTCGTGCGCGCGCTGCCCTGGCAGCACGAGGTGCGGCGCGCCATCTGCGGCCTGACGCACTGAACGCCCCCGGGCCGGGCCGCGCCCGGCCCGCACCCCGCGCACGGCGATCCGGCAAAGCGGCAGGGCCGCGTTCGTCCGGGAGTGACGCGCCCGGCCGGCGCACGGGCGGGGCGTTTGCTACTGCACCGCCGCGCGGCGCAGCCGCCGCGCCACATAGCCGAGCGCCAGCGCCGCCAGCGCAAGACTGCTCGCGAGTGCGGCCAGCCAGTCCGGCGCCGGCACGGCCGCGCCCTCGAGCACGCGGCCCATCAGCGTCGTCTGCGCCAGCGCGGGCACCCACAGATGCCAGGGCCGCTCGCCCTGCTGGTTGAACACCGTCGCCAGCGGCACCATCGACACGGCCAGCATCACGACCGTGGCATTGGCCTGCGCCTCCTTCACGGTCTTGCAGCGGATCGCCACCGCCATCAGCAGTGCGGCAAGCGCGAACGCCAGCGGCAGCAGCATCACGATGAACCAGGCCGCCTCGCGCGGCCCGAAGCGGAACAGCGCGGCCAGCGTCTCGCTGCGCAGCAGCCATTGCCCCGGCAGGAAGCTCGCGCAGGACAGCACCGCCACCAGCATCGCCACCGTGGCCACCGCCGCCCACTTGCCGAGCACGAGCACCCAAGGCGCGGCGGGGTTCATCAGCAGCGGCTCGAGCGAGCCGCGCTCGCGCTCACCGGCCGTGCTGTCCAGCGCCGCGTTCAGCGCGCCGTAAAGCACGGCCATCAGCACGAAGAACGGAACGAGTCGCGTGAGCTGCGCCGCGCGCGCGCCGGCGTCGGCCAGATCGCGCTCCTCGACGCGCAGGGGTTCGAGCAGCTCGGGCGCCACGCCGCGCAGCGCGATGCGCAGCGTCGCCTGCTCGCGTGCGAAGCCGCGCAGCAGCCGCACCGCCGCGCTCGCCCCGGCCTGGGCCCGCTGGTTCGCGCTGCTCGACACCACTTCCACCAGCGGCGCCTCGCCGCGCTGCAGTGCGGCTTCGAAATCGGCCGGCACCACCACCACCGGATCGCCGAGCCGGCTGCGGCGCAGTTGCTGCTCGTAGTCCGCGGGCGCGGCCTGCACCGTGTAGGTCTGGCGCGCGATGTAGTTGGCCAGCGTCGGCGCCCGCTCGAGCCCGGCCGTCACGAGCACGCGCGCCTCGGCGTGCTTCTCGATCGAATCGACGAGCGAGGACAGCAGCGCCAGCACCAGCGGCCCCATCGCCACCGAGCTCGCCAGCACCGTCGCCAGCGTGCGCCGGTCGCGCAGCGCGTCGACCAGCTCCTTGAGATAGACGATCCAGACGCCGCCCATCAGCCCGCCCGCCCGCGCGCCGCGTCGGCGCGCTCCTGCGTCGAGAACGCCAGCTGCACGAAGGCCTCCTCGAAGTCGCGGCAGCCGGCTCGCTCGCACAGCGCCGGCACCGGGTCCGCGGCCACCGCGCGACCGTGGGCGACAACGACCACCTGATCGCCGAGCCGCTCGACCTCCTGCATGATGTGCGTCGACAGCAAGATGCACTTGCCCTCGTCGTCGCGCAGCCGCCGCAGCGCCGCGCGCAAGGCGCGCGTGGCGAGCACGTCCAGGCCGTTCGTCGGCTCGTCGAGGATGATGTTCGGCGGGTCGTGCACAAGCGCACGCGCCAGCGCCGTCTTCATGCGCTCGCCCTGGCTGAAGCCCTCGGTGCGGCGATCGAGCAGCGGCCGCATCTCGAGCAGGCCGGCCAGTGCCTGGGTACGCGCGGCCGCCGCAGCCGCCGTCAGGCCCTGCAGCCTGCCGTAGTAGACGATGTTCTCGCGCGCCGTCAGGCGCGGGTACAGGCCGCGCGCGTCGCTCAGCACGCCCATGCGCGCCAGTGCGGCGCGCGGCTGCTGCGCGACGTCGATGCCGTCGACCTCGATGCGCCCGGCGTCGGGAGCCACGAGCGCGGCGATCGCGCGCAGCGCGGTCGTCTTGCCGGCGCCGTTCGGGCCGAGCAGTGCCGTGATACGCCCGTCGGCCGCCTCGAAGGCCAGCCCGTCCAGGGCCTGCACCCGGCGCGCCCTGGGTCCGCGCCCCTGCACGAAGCGCTTGGACAGGTCCTGCACGCGGATCATGGCGGCGCGGCCGCGCCCGACGCGGCGCCCAGCGGAACGAAGACGCCGGGCCGCGGCAGCGCGCGCGCGCAGCCGGCGTCCACGGCCAGGGCCGCCGCGTCGTCCTCGGCGTCGATGAAGCGGAACACGACGTCGCCCATGCAGGGCAGGGCCAGCGTGCCGTGCCCGGCAGCCGGCACGACGACATGCCGCGCCTTGGCGCCGAGCGCCCGCACGACATGCTCGCCGTGGCGCGGCGGCGTGGCCGGATCGGCGCCGCCCGAAAGCACGAGCGTCGCGCTCGGCGCCGGCGGCAACGTGTAGAAGGCCGCCGGCACCGCGCCGCGCGGCCAGTCGGCGCAGGCGCTGCGGTACAGATCGGCGAAGCCGGTGCCGAAGTCCGCGCCCGGCGCGTCGGTCGCGCCCGACAGCCGCGGCATGTCCTCGGCGCAGACGACCGAGAAGTGCATGCCCTCGGCCGGCCGCAGCGCGCGCCGGCCGCCGCCCAGCGCGCTCGCCAGGCCGACC
>WBZR01004626.1_pt1 | contig 11122 bp, 11 predicted proteins | sample 5204231 | NCBI WGS metagenome assembly WBZR01 (sample SAMN12412403, study PRJNA552823) | activated sludge metagenome | isolation source: activated sludge from anammox sidestream of wastewater treatment plant... | place: USA: Virginia | collected 2017-08
AAAAGAACAAATCATATCTTATTACAGTATATCATAATAGATTTTATTTGTCAAGGGGTAGAATGGGTTGAAAATGGTGTTGAAAATTACCCTGCACCTTTGGCATGGGGCAATTTATTCTTACTTTATATTACTTTTTCTTTTTCTCTTCACTATATAAATGCTTCTCGACTCCGCACATACAATGTCCTTTCAAAAATTCTACAAAATATTCCTCTCCATAATCATAACAAATCTCTTCTCCTTCTTTAATATTTTTAATTGCTCGGACAAATACTCTTTTCTTTTTTACATCACTCTCTGCATTACCATCACATGAATGATTACAATACCTCGCTATATTCCATCTTGGAGTACCATCAATATTATAATTTTTAGATATAGAAAATATATATCTAGAATCTGGAATTTTGTCTGTCTCAGCATCAGTTAAAATATTTCCAATATATTCTATTATTATCTCTCCTTTTTTAATATCTTCTCCTGCAAAAAGCCCAAGCCCATTAATACCTTTCTTTACTTTCACTTTTTTAAAGTGATGATCTGGTAGAAAATATTTTTCTGCTGAATTAATTCCTTTTTTAGTTAATGTCTTTTTATCATTAATATTTTTTAAAACCTTTTTGCTTAAAATTTTTGATAACTCTTTTGATTTAGATGAAACTTTTTTTAATATCTTATCTTGTTTTTTCATAATTATTTTTATATGAAAAGTATTTTATCATAAAAAAAAATATGCTAATATATAGTTATAAAATGCTATAAAAAAGACTCTTATCTATGAAAAAACTACCTGAAAAATACCTTTCTGCTTATAATTCAAAAAATGTAGAAACTGAAATATATAAAAAATGGGAAGATTCTGGTTATTTTAATCCTGATAATTTAAAAAATATATTAAAAGATGATAATGGAAAAGAAAAAACTTTTTCTATTATTCTTCCCCCACCAAATGTAACAGGCACACTTCATACAGGGCACTCTTTAATGCTTTCTATACAAGATACTATTGTAAGATATTATAGAATGAATGGGCATAAAACTCTTTGGCTTCCTGGAACAGATCATGCCGCTATTGCCACCCAATCAGTAGTAGAAAAAAAAATCCAAAAAGAAGAAGGTAAAAGTAGACATGATCTTGGGCGAGAAGAAATGTTAAAAAGAATAAATATTTTTGCTCTCGAATCCCAAAATACAATTCTTAATCAATTTAAAAGTATGGGAGCAAGTCTTGATTGGTCTCGCCTTACTTTTACTCTTGATGACAAGAGAAATTTTGCAGTAAACACAATGTTTAAAAAAATGTATGATGATGGACTAATTTACCAAGGTAATAGAATAGTAAACTGGGATCCAAAAGGTCAAACTGTAATTTCTGATGATGAAATTGTTTATGAAGAAAGAAAAGCTAAGCTCTACACTTTTAAATATTCTAAAGACTTCCCTATTTCAATTTCTACTACTCGCCCTGAAACAAAAATTGGCGATACAGCTGTAGCTGTCCATCCCGATGATGATAGATATAAAGAATTCATTGGGAAAACATATAATATTGAATTCTGTGGTGTGTCTCTTGAAATAAAAATTATAGCGGACAAAGAAGTGGACAAAGATTTTGGTACTGGGGCTCTCGGGGTAACTCCTGCTCACTCACAAATAGATTCCGAAATGGCTGATAGACATAATCTGGAAAAGAAACAAGTTATAAATGAATATGCAAAGATAATAAATACAAACACTGAACTTGACGGAAAGAAAGTATTAGAAGCAAGAGAAATGATTGTCCAGTATTTAAAAGAAAATGATTTAATGATTAAAGAAGAAGAAATTTCCCAGAATGTATCTACCGCTGAAAGAACTGGTGGCATTATTGAGCCTCTTCCAAAGCTGCAGTGGTTTATAGCAGTGAATAAAGAATTTAATCATTTTGGTAAAACTACAACTCTTAAAGATTTAATGCTTAAGGCAGTCGAGCATCAAGGTCTTCAAATTATCCCAGACAGATTTGAGAAAGTGTATTTCTACTGGGTAAATAATCTCCGCGACTGGTGTATATCTCGCCAAATCTGGTATGGACATAGAATTCCTGTATGGTATGACGAAGAAAGAAATATTAAAGCTGTAGGATTTAATGATGATGAAGCTTTAAAACAAGACGAAGATACACTAGACACTTGGTTTTCAAGTGGTATGTGGACTTTCTCAACTTTAGGTTGGCCAGAAAAAACAAAAGATTTAGAAATCTATCATCCAACAAATTTACTTGAAACAGGCCATGACATTATTTTCTTTTGGGTTGCTCGTATGATAATGATGAGTATGTATACATTAAATGAAATACCTTTTAAGACTAATTATCTTCATGGACTTGTTCGCGATAATCAAGGAAGGAAAATGAGTAAATCATTAAATAATGCACTAGACCCGAGAGACTTAATAGAAAAATATGGCGCTGATGCTCTTCGCATGTCACAAATGGTAGGAAATGGTGCTGGAAATGATTTAAAGCTTGGTGAAGATAAAATTAAAGCTTATAAGAACTTTGCAAACAAGATTTGGAATGCTACAAGATTTGTACTTGAAAAGACAAATGACTATGAAGGGAGTCTAAATTATATTGAAAATATAACATTAGAATCTGATAAAAATATTTTAAATGAATGCTTGTTGACAATAAAGTATATTGCAAATGATATAGAAAATTACAAACTTCATATAGCCAGTGAAAAAATATATGCTTATTTTTGGCATGAATTTTGTGATAATCATATTGAAAACTTAAAAAATAGAATTATAAATAATGAAGAAAAGCTTTCAGCACAAGCTACATTATTATTTATGCTAAGAAATTTAATAATCATACTTCATCCATTTATGCCATTCATAACAGAAGAAATTTGGAAAGATATAAAAAATGAAAATGATGATTTGTTATTAACAATTTCATGGGATATAAAAAATATTTTATAAAATAACTTAACATAATTGTGGATAACTCATTATTTGCTAATTAAAGAAATAAATATTTGATGTATAATTAATATATTAATATCAATTATATTTAAAATATATGGCAGAAAATAAAAAATCATTTTTTGAAAGACTTGCTGGAACTGTTTTGACAGAAGATCTTGATAATAACGAAGAAGAAAATGAATTAGACATTGAATGGTCTTCAAGAAATAATATATTAAATGAAAGAGATTCTTCAAGACAAAATAATAATGACTTTGAACAATTAGATGAGGGTGAACTATCAGTAGATGTCTATCAAACACAAAACGAGATAATAATTGAAGCAATGCTTGCAGGTGTAAAACCAGAAGATTTACATATTTCAATAACAAGAGATCTTGTGACAATAAAAGGAAGAAGAGATGGAAATACACAAATATCACCTGATGATTATTTTTATAGAGAATTATATTGGGGTTCTTTTTCAAGAAGTATTTTATTACCTAATGAAATAGACATAGATTCTGTGGAAGCAGTAGAAAAACATGGTTTATTAATAGTTAGATTACCAAAATTAGATAAATCAAAACAATCAAGAGTTGTAGTGAGATCTATATAAAAAATTCCCTTATTTAAGGGAATTCTGTTTTAATTTTTAGAAATTTTAATCTTTTTATTACTATATAAACTATCTAAAATAGAAATTTCTCCTGTCATTAATAAAAAAGCTTGAACTGCTCCTAAGGTTTGATTTAACTTAGCGAAATAATATTCATCTTTTTTATATTTTTTTGTCTCTAATATTAGATAATAAACATGTTTTAGAATATCGTTTTTGTTTAATTCTATTTTTAAAAAATATTTTCTAAAAAATATTTTTTTAGGTTTTGTTCCCATTGTTATTAAACGAAATTCATATTCTTCTAAAATTTCTAAAATTTCTAAACTTTTTTGAAATCTGTTTCCCATTTTTATAAAATTTATTAATGTAAAAATTTAAAAGTATTATTTATTTCTATAAAATCAACTTGTGAAAACCAATTGGAATTCTTAGAGGTTTTTTCTTTTAATTTTATTTTATTCTCTTTTATGTTTTTTTCTATTACTATAAATTTTCTTTGTGTAAAAAAACACTCAATTTTTTTACCTATTTCTATATTTGAAATAAATATAGTAAAATTAGATTTAGTTTTCATTTTTTAAATTTTTAATGAACAAATATTAATTCTTTAAATAATACCATATAATCATTTTTTTGAAAAGGGTCTTAATTATGTTATTATTTTAGAAAGCTCTTGTAGTTAAATGGATATAACTCCTCCGTCCTAAGGAGGGTTTGCTGGTTCGATTCCGGCCAAGAGCACTACTAACTTGGATTATCTTTTTAATTTAATTAAAAGATTATTTTATTTGATTTTTTATAATGGTGCCGAGACCCAGGCTTGAACTGGGGACCTATTCCTCTTCAGGGAAGCGCTCTACCAACTGAGCTATCTCGGCTAAATAAAGGCTATTTTATATAAAAATAAAAAAATTAAATCTTAAATAGAAAGTAATTCTGATAATTTATTTGGATTAAATCCAATAATTACATCACTTTCGATTTTAATTACAGGTACACCTAATTGTCCTGTTAATTCTACCATTTCTTTTCTTTTTTCAATGTCTTCTGCAACATTGTATTCTTGATAATCTAAACCTTTTTCTTTTAACCATTCTTTAGTAAGATTACAAAAATGACAAGATGGTGTAGAAAATACTTCAATTTTTTTAACTTGTGTATTCATAAAATTTATTATTTTGCACTACAATACTAGTATAGCACATTATTTATTAAAATTAAAAATATCTTTTAAAAAGTCGAAAAATTGTTGTGTATTGCTATTTTCTTTACTTATTTCAAAGGTTTTTTTACTATTATCATATAAAGTAAGAATTTCTTCATCTTCTTTTTTTATAGAATATGTATTCCTCAAAAAAAACTCTTTCCCTTCTTCTCTCATGATGTTTTCTAACTTTTCTGTATTTATTTTTAATTTTTTTTCTATATCTGATTTTTGATTTTCTATCGAAATATAATCTTGTTCTATTAATTTATATCTTTTCTGTGTATTAAATATACCCGTCAATAAGAATGTTATTATAATAAAAAGTAAAAAAATATATATGTATTTATGTTTATTCATGTATATATAATATAACATTATATAATTATTTTAAATTTAACAAAAGTTTATAAAAATGATATAATGTATTAATGTTTAAAAGTAATCAAAGAAAAAAACTTGAATTAATTTATAAAATAGTAGCAATACTTATAGCAATATCTATGCTCGCCTTTTTGTTAATTCCTTTACTAAATGCTTAAAATAAAAAACTAAAATCTGTTTTACTTTTATTTTTTCATTAATTCTAAAAAAGTATCGTGTTCTATGCGAACTTTACCTTCTGACTGCATTCTCTTTTTTCCTTTCTTTTGTTTTTCACGAAGTTTCATTTTTCTAGTAATATCTCCACCATATAAATATCCTGTTACATCTTTTTTCATAGCAGCTATGCTTCTTGAAGCAATAATTCTTCCTTTTATTACAGCTTGTATTTTAACTCTAAATAATTCTCTTGGTAGAATTTTATAAAGCTTTTCTACTATCTCTTCTGCTTCTTCATTAGCTCGCCATTCTGCTACAACACGAGAAAAAGCAGGTACTCTTTCTTCTGCTACAAGTACATCAAGTCTTATAACATTTGCAACTTTCATATCTCCCATAGAGTAAGATATTGAAGCATATCCACTTGATGCAGATTTTAATTCATCAAAAAAGTTTCTCATAAGTTCACGAAGAGGCATAGAAACTTTAATATTTACTCTGTTTTCTCCCCAATCAAGCATATCTACAATTTCTCCTTCATGTTTTTGAAAAAGTTGCATCATATTTGAAAGATAATCATTTGGTACTATTATAGTTAAATGAATCCATGGTTCCTTTACACTTAAATATGATCCATAATCTGGAAAATGAATTGGTGTGTATACTTTTTCAATACTTTTATCTTTCATTTCGACTTCGTAAGTAATAGATGGTTGAGTTACGATTAATTCTTGATCAAATTCTCTTCTAAGTCTTTCAGTTATAATCTCAAGATGAAGCATTCCTAAAAATCCACATCTAAAGCCTCTACCAAGAGCACCACTAGCTTCTTCCTCAAAAGTTAAAGATGAGTCTGATAAACGGAGTTTGCTGATTGCACTTCTTAAATCATCAAATTCATCTTGAGTTTCTGGATAAATAGAAGCAAAGACAAGAGGTGTTGGTTCCTCATATCCAGCAAAAGGACTAAGTGGATGAGAAAAAGTTGTTACAGTGTCTCCTACTCTTGCAACTCCTGGTTCTTTAATACCGGTAACAATATATCCAATCTCACCTTCTTTGATTTCTTTTTCTTCTTTTTTTTCTGGTTTAAATATACCAACATTTCGCACAAGGAATCTATATTTTGATTTAATAAAAAGAAGTTCATCATTTCTTTTTACATTTCCATTTAATACTCTTATATATAAAATAACTCCTTCGTGATTTGAATATTCAAAGTCGAAAATAAGAGCACGAAAAGATTTATTTTGTACTATTTCAAGTTTTGGAGCTGGGATTTTTTTAATTATTTCTTCAAGGAGAATATCTATTCCTTGACCAGTTTTACCAGAAACTAAAATTATTTCTTCTTCATTCACTTTTAAAAGATTTATTATTTGCTTTTTAACACCATCTACATCAGCAATTGGTGAATCAATTTTATTTATTACAGGAATAATTTTAAGTTTCGCGGCTTTCGCCATTTCAAGAGTTGTAAGAGTTTGTGCTTGCACTCCTTGAGTAGCATCTACAAGCAAAATTGCACCCTCTACTGCACGTAAACTTCTTGATACTTCATAAGAAAAATCAATATGTCCTGGGGTATCGATCAGATTTAAAATATAATTTTTATACTCCATACGAACAGGAGTCATTTTAATAGTGATACCTCTTTCTCTTTCAAGTTCCATAGAATCCAAAACTTGATCCTTCATTTTTCTATTTTCTACTGTATTAGTAAATTCCAAAAGCCTATCTGCAAGAGTAGATTTTCCATGATCAATATGTGCGATAATAGAGAAATTTCTTATATTTTCCATTTTATTTTATAGTAAAAATATAACACAATATTATATAAATGAAAATGTTAAATATCTAATTTTTGTCCTATATATAAACCTATTTTATCAGATAATCCAGAATTTATTTCTAAAACATATTTTGCTACAGTATTTCCACTTGTAAAAAATTGTGAAGAATTAGGGTTTTCTTTATTATAAGAACTAGTTCGAACATTTTTTTCTATATAAACTATTTTGAGATTATGATCAAGCCAAATAATATCAAGATCAAAATTCATATCTTTCATCCAAAAAACTGGTTTAGATTCTGTTGGAAAAGAAAAAAGCATTCCTTCTGTAATCAATTTGTTATCTATAAAATATTCTTTTAATTTTTGTCTACCTGACAGACCTATTTCTCTAGTTAAATCAGAATCAGCAATTTCTACAAATATTTGATCTCCTTTTTTTGTGTAAAGACTTTTATTAAAATCCAAAATCCAGGCTCTATCAGAGTCAGAATTGTTGGTATTTATATTATCATTTTTAGTGATAAGTATTTTGTTGTTTATATTTTTAATTTTTAATTGATTACTTAATGTAATTATTATAGACATAAATATGAAAACTAAAAATACAGAAAATATAACTTTTGAAATATTTTTTGCTGTTGGTTTTCTTTTTGTTCTTAAGTGTTTCATTAAAATATTATATCACAAAAAAATATTACAAAATTATTGTTGTGTATAATTCATTTTACTTCCTATTTGCCTTCGCTCTCATTCCCTCTTCTAATATTTGCTTCCTTAATCTCACACTTTTTGGAGTTATCTCAAGATATTCGTCTTCATTCATTATTTCAAGCCCTCTTTCAATAGACAATTCCCATGCTGGTACAAGAGTAATAGCATCATCAGATCCACTAGCTCTCATATTTGTAAGTTGTTTTCCTTTTGTTGGATTTACCACCATCTCTTCCCCTTTGCTTGTATTACCTATAATCATACCAGCATATACTTCTACCGCTGGACCAATATAAAGTGTTCCTCTATCTTGTAAATTAAATAATGAAAACCCTAATGCTTTACCGTTTTCCATACTTGTCATTGATCCTACCAATCTTCTTTGAATAGGACCTACAAAGCTGTCAAATCTTCTAAATCTAGCTGAGAGAATTCCTAATCCTTTTGTATCGATAATAAATTCTCCACGATAACCAAGAAGTCCGCGAGTTGGTACTTCAGCTTTTATTCTTGTAATACCATCTCTTTCATTCATATCAAGAACTATACCTTTTCTCCTGCCGAGCTTTTCCATCACTATACCTGAAAATTCTGTTGGTACATCTACTACCACTTCTTCAAAAGGTTCGTCTTTATCTCCATTTTCTTTTTCATGAAAGATTACTTGTGGTTGTGATACTTGTAATTCATATCCTTCTCTTCTCATATTTTCAAGAAGTACTGCTATATGCATTTCTCCTCTACCATATACTAGATATTTATCAGTATTATCAAAATCTACTTTTAATCCAACATTTATTTCAAGCTCTTTTTCTAATCTATCTCTTATTTGACGAGAAGTAACATATTTCCCTTCTCTACCTGCAAATGGTGAATCATTAACTAAAAAGTTTAGAGAGATTGTAGGCTCATCAATATGTATTGCTGGCTTACCTTCAATATTCTGATCTTTTAAAAACGTTTCTCCAATAAAAATATTTGGAAATCCAGCTATCATAACAATATCTCCTGCATTCGCTGTTTCAGTTTCAATTTTCTTTACTCCAATAAAAGTATAAATTTTTGTAATTTTTCCAGTTGTAGTATTACCAGTAAATGGATCTTTTACAAAAATAGTTTCATTTACTTTTGCTTGGCCATCATATACACGAGCTACAGCTACTCTACCTAAGAAGTTGTCGTATGCAAGATTAAATACTTGCGCTACAAATGAATTATTTATATCACCAGTACTTTTTGGGACTTTTTCTAAAATTATATCAAGTAATGGCTCTAGATTTTTCTTTTCATCGTCTATTCTTTTCATTGCTACTCCCTCACGACCAATAGCATATACAGTTGTAAAATCTAATTGCTCATCATTAGCACCTAGCTCTAAAAATAATTCAAACACTTCATCATGTACTCTTTGTACATCACTTGCAGGCTTATCTATTTTATTTATCACTACTATTGGCTTTAAGCCAAGTTCAAGGGATTTTTTTAATACAAATCTAGTCTGTGGCATTGGACCTTCTTGTGCATCTACTAAAAGTAATACTGAATCAATAGAACGAAGTACACGTTCCACCTCAGAACCAAAGTCAGCATGCCCAGGAGTATCAAGAATATTTATTTTAGTATTTTTATAAATGACAGAAGTATTTTTTGCATATATAGTAATACCACGCTCTCTTTCGAGATCATTTGAGTCCATAGAGACTCCTTCTTCAAGAACTCCACACTCTTTCATAAGTGCATCTGTGAGAGTTGTTTTACCGTGGTCTACGTGGGCAATAATAGCTATATTTCTAATTTCTTTATATTCTTGATTCATATTTTTATTATTTATTTAAAAACTTCTTAATTTTAACGATAAAAAATAAGCACAAAAGGCTTTTTTATTAAAAGAAATAATACCACAAAAATATAAAAAATCAAAGATTTTTTATATTAGATTTTCCAAAAAGGCTTTATTATTAGAATTTCTTCCTAAAAATTTCTGGACAGAAATACTCTCATCTCTCGATCCTCCTACTTCTAATATTTCTTTTCTATATCTTTCGCCTATTTCTTTTAATTTCTTTTTATCATTTCCAGCTTCTTTAAATACAGAATAAAAATCATCCGCATAGACTAGTGCCCACATATATGAATAATATCCTGCTGCATAGCCCATTAAATGCACAAATCCAGCTGGAAAAATATTATCTTTTGTAAGGTCAAAATCCTGATATTTTTTAATTAAATTAATATAATGTTTTGCTGAGTTTTCTGGTTTAATTTTATTAGAATGTAAATCTAAATCAAATAAACTCATTATATTTTGTCTTAAATAATTTGAACTATTAAAGAAATTTTTACTATTAATTATTTTATTTATTATTTCTTTATCTAAAACCTTTTTAGTTTTATAGTGAATAGCTAACTTTTTTAAATTATTTTCATTAAATAAAAAGTTTTCTAACATTTGACTTGGGGTTTCAACAAAATCAAATACCACATTATAACCAGCTTGTGTTCCATATTTAACTTTAGTAAGCATGTAATGAATTGCGTGTCCAAGCTCATGGAAAAATGTCTCAACTTCTCCTAAAGTTAAAAGTGATGGTAGATTTTTGGTTGGCTTACTAAAATTACAAATTATTTCATTTATTGGAATAACTCTTTTATTTTCTTTTTCACCACCAATTATAAATTCAGCACTACAAGCATGGCTATATTTCCCTTCTCTTGGAAATAAATCTAAAATAAAATAAGATATTATTTCTTTAGATTTTTTATCTTTAAACTCAAATATCCGAACATTTTTATCTACATTTATTTTATTTATTTTATTATCTTTTATTTCACTAGCTTTAAAATTAAATAATTCTCCGAAAATATAAAAAGTAGTTTTTAATACATTTTCTAATTCAAAATATTCTTTTGTTTTAGAAGTATCATATGCATATTTATTTTCTTTATATTTTGTAGCGACATAACTAATATCATAATAATCTATCTTTTTTACATTTTGATATTGTGATAAATTATTTTTAGCAAAAGTATTTAAATCTAAAAATTCTTTTTTAGAAACTGGCTCTAACTTTTTAATTAATCCTTCTACAAATTTTCTTGCATGACTTTCATTTTTAGCCATTCTGTTTTCAAGATTAAAATCTACAAAATTTTTAAACCCTAAAATTTTTGCTTTTTGATTTCTTAATTTTAGAATTTGTGCTAAGATTTTTATATTTTCTTTTCCACCTTTTTGATAATTTTTATCCATTAATTCTTTTCTTTTCTCTCTATTATCTGCATATTGTAAAAA
>WBZR01004628.1_pt1 | contig 11118 bp, 16 predicted proteins | sample 5204231 | NCBI WGS metagenome assembly WBZR01 (sample SAMN12412403, study PRJNA552823) | activated sludge metagenome | isolation source: activated sludge from anammox sidestream of wastewater treatment plant... | place: USA: Virginia | collected 2017-08
CTTTCTGACAATGCTCGGGATAATGATCGGTGTAGGTTCCGTAATCCTCCTCGTCTCAATGACAGCCGGTTTCCGGGAATATCTGGTCAAACAATTCATGGGTATAGGCACAAACCTCATAATCATCAGCCCCGGCAAGACTGAGACGCAGGGGATGGGGCATCCTGGTCTTGAGGGTGTTCAGAAGATGACCGTCGGTGATACAGAGGCTTTGAGGAGGCATGCCACTGCCCTCGAGTCTGTCTCATCCATTACAGTAGGCACTGCAGATGTCAGATACGCCACCAGGGAACGAAAGGTGATGATAATAGGAACTGATGAGGAATTTACAGAGGTGATAAATATTGGAATTGATGCCGGCCGCTATTTTACCGGAGATGACGTTGATGCCTCACGCAGGGTCTGTACCATTGGATATACAGTAAAGAATGAACTGTTCGGCACCAGAAATCCCCTTGGAGAGATCATCAAGGTTGGCGGATCGGGATTCAGGGTCATAGGGATTATGGAGAAAAAGGGGACATTCATGGGCACCGACGACCTCGATGATGTTGTCTATATCCCGGTCTCTTCTGCCATGGGGCTTTTCAATACTGACAAGCTGTTTGGTATAAGGGCAAAGGCCCGCAGTGCTGCCATGGTAACGCTCGCAAATCAGCAGATTACAAAGATTCTCAGGAAAAGACATAATGACAAGGAGGACTTTACTATCCTTACTCAGAGGGCGCTGCTGTCAAGCCTCGACTCGATCCTGAACACGCTCTCTTCCGTGCTTGCAGGTATTGCTGCGATCTCACTGCTGGTCGGCGGGATTGGAATAATGAACATTATGCTTGTGACTGTCAGGGAGAGGACAAGGGAGATCGGGATACGCAAGGCTGTTGGTGCGACGCGGCGCGATATACTCGTTCAGTTCCTTATCGAGTCAACCATGTTGAGCCTGACAGGAGGGGGGATTGGCATCCTGATAGCCTTTACAGGCGGCGTTGTAATAGGCTGGTTTATACCTCACATACCCCCTGTAGTAACGCCGTGGGCAGTAGTCCTGGCGACCCTCTTTTCTGCAGCAGTAGGGATATTCTTTGGTGTGTATCCGGCGTACCGGGCGGCACAACAGGACCCTATTACGGCCCTGAGATATGAATAGCGGGGATGGGGTCAGGTCGTAATTAAAGACCTGACCCCATTTACTTGTTTAAGCCACTTCTTTTACTGTCTGAGCTATCCTGGCAAAACCGGCCGGGTCATTCACTGCAAGGTCTGCAAGTACCTTCCGGTCCAGATTTATGCCTGCCTTCCTGAGGCCGCTTATAAATGCGCTGTATGAAAGTCCGTGCAGTCTTATAGCCGCGTTTATCCTTGCTATCCAGAGACTCCTGAAACTGCGCTTTTTTTGCCGCCTGTCCCTGTAGGCATAGCACAGCGCCCTGTCAACCGCCTCTGTGGCGCTCCTGTATAAACGGTGTCTGCCGCCCCAGTATCCTTTTGCCGCCTTCATCACCTTCTTCCGGCGTTGTCTTGTCTTTGGTCCACCTTTTGCGCGTGGCATTGCTGTTTAACCTCCTTCTAAATAATATTATCCATAAGGTATGAGTTTTTTCACATTCCTCTCATTACTCTCATGAACCAGTGCAGCCTGTTTCAAACCCCTCTTCCTGCGTGAGCTCTTCTTTGTCAGCAGGTGGTTTCCTGAGGCCCTGCTCCTTTTTACCTTGCCGCTTCCTGTAAGTTTAAAGCGCTTTGATGCGCCCTTGTGTGTCTTAAGTTTGGTCCTGGACATCTTCCCTCCCTTCCGCAGTCATTACAGTCTCTGTACCTGAGCCCTTTGCCTTATGCGCCTCTGACCTTGGAGAGATTATCATTATCATGCTGTTTCCCTCCATCTTGGCCGGTACTTCAATCATACCTATATCCTTTACGCCTTCTGCAAATGCAGTCATTATACCCTTTGCAGTCTCCCTGTATGCCATCTCCCTTCCCCTGAAGGTAAGGGTAATCTTTGCCTTATTCCTGTCTTCAAGGAATCTCCTGACATTACGGATCTTTATTTCTATATCATGCTTATCTGTATATGGCCTGACTTTTACCTCTTTGAGCTGCATGCTGCGCTGGTGCTGCCTTGCGCTATGCTGCTTCTTCGCAAGCTCATATTTATATTTTCCAAAGTCCATGATACGGCAGACAGGAGGTTTGGCCGTTGGCGCAACCTCAACCAGGTCGAGGCCGAACTCACCGGCCCTCTTAATGGCCTCATATGTCGCCAGTATACCGAGCTGTTCACCTTCCGGTCCGATAACACGAACTTCTTTGATGCGTATCTCTCTGTTTACTCTTATTCTTGGCTCCGCGATTTTCCATCACCTCCCTTTGGTTGACGCTGAAAAATGCCCATCTTTCAAGTCCTTCCTTGCGCCTGGGAATTTTTTAGCGTCAACCGCTAAGCTATAATTTAAGACTAATCTCCTGTGTTACTCTTTTAACGGCTTCTTCGAGCGGCATGGCCCCGATGTCGCCTTCCTTACGCGTCCTTACTGCAACGGCCCGGGACTCCGCCTCCCTGCCGCCTATTATAAACATATACGGGACTTTTTCCAACTGTGCCTCGCGAATCTTGTGTCCTATCTTCTCGTTCCTGCCGTCTACTTCCACCCGTACGCCTTTACTGCCAAGGGAACTCCTGATCTCTTCTGCATATCCATTCAGCTTATCCGTTATTGGAAGCACCTTAACCTGTACCGGTGACAGCCATAATGGGAATGCGCCTGCATAGTGCTCTATCAGGATTCCAAAGAACCTCTCGAGAGACCCCATAAGTGCCCTGTGAATCATAATCGGCTGATGCTGCCGGCCGTCTTCCCCTGCATAAGTCAGTGAGAAACGTTCCGGAAGGTTAAAATCAACCTGAATCGTGGTACACTGCCACGCCCGGTCCAGCGCGTCCTTGATCTTGATATCTATCTTGGGACCGTAGAATACGCCCTCTCCGGGATCAATCTGATAGGGGAGGCCTTTAAGTTCAAGGGCGTTTCGCAGGGCACCGGTCGCCTTTTCCCAGTTATCAAGCGTTCCCACATACTTCTCCGGCCTTGTGGAGAGATATATATCGTATCTGTCAAACCCGTAAGTAGTGAGCATTTCAACAGTAAAGTCCAGGATGGAGGTTATCTCATCCTGGATCTGATCAGGCATGCAGAATATATGAGCATCGTCCTGCGTAAAGCCCCTTACCCTGAGAAGACCATGCAGTACTCCTGACCTCTCATAACGGTAGACAGTGCCAAGTTCAGCCCATCTTATCGGAAGCTCCCTGTAACTGTTCAATTTGGATTTATAAATCATGATGTGGAAAGGGCAGTTCATCGGTTTTAACTGGAAGTCCTGTCCCTCGACCTCCATCGGCTTATACATATTTGCCTGATAGAATTCAGTATGGCCGCTGGTCTTCCAGAGGTCAAGTTTGGCCACATGGGGTGAGTAGAGGAGCTTGTATCCGTGCCTTAAGTGTTCCTCTCTCCAGAAGTCCTCGATAGTCTTTCTGATTATGGCGCCTTTCGGGTGCCATAAAATGAGGCCAGCCCCGATGTCGTCATGGATGCTGAAGAGGTCCAGTTCCCTGCCGAGCTTCCGGTGGTCCCTCTTTTTTATCTCCTCCAGTTTATTAAGATAGTTGTCCAGATCGGCCTGCTGCGGAAATGCCGTGCCGTATATGCGCTGGAGCATCCTGTTGCTCTCATCGCCGCGCCAGTAGGCTCCGGCCGTATGAAGGAGCTTGAATGACCTTATGCTGCCCGTAGACGGGATATGAGGCCCCCTGCACAGGTCAATGAAGTCACCCTGCCTGTAGCACGATACGGTCTTATCAGGTATCTCGCTGATAATCTCGACCTTGTATTTCTCTCCCATATTGTCAAAGAGCCTGCTGGCGTCCTCCCTGGACATTTCCATCCGGACGACTGCCATGTTCTTATCTGCCAGCTCCCTCATCCTCTTTTCTATCCTGATGAGGTCCTCAGGCGTAAATGTCCTCTCATAGTCAAAGTCGTAATAAAACCCGTCCTCTATGGCAGGACCTATGGTAACTTTGACTTCAGGATAGAGTTCTTTTACCGCCTGAGCCATGAGATGGCTTGTGCTGTGCCTGAGGATTTCGAGACCCTCAGGAGAAGAGACGCTAATCCATTCTATTTCGGGACCTTCAGTTACAGGAGTGTTTAAATCTGCAGGCTGGCCGTCAATTTTTGCAGCAATTATCTCCGGATTTTCCTTGCCCCTTGCTTTCAAAATTTCTATAAGTGTCATGACAATACAAAGTTTTGACATATTACCATCTATGGGCAGGCAGTGTCAAGCCAATATGGAAATCATTATTGATTGTTATTGCAACACTTCTTATAATGCAAAGATGTCATTTTCCAGATCGTCAGCAGGTTTAATTATAATATTTGTGCTATTGTCTTTTAGCCTTGTGGCACAGGCCGGAACGCTATTGATCGACAAGATATCGGCGTCTGTAGATGGAGAGGTGATCACATACCGTGACGTGACGGTAGAGCTTACACTGAACCTTTATGAAAAAGATGAAGACAGTACACTGCAGGACCTGATTGACAGGGTACTCCTGCTAAGGGAGGCAGATAAATTCAAGATATCGGAAGCGAAAGAGGATGCTGATAAGATTCAGGGCAGGCTTGAAGCGATCAGAAATTATCTGGCCGGCGAGCGTTATAACGAATTTCTGAGGGAGTATAATCTTACTGAAGCAGACGTCCTTGCGAAATTGAAGGATCAGGCCATGGCGGAAAAATTCATAAACTTCAGGATAAACTTTTTCATCGTAATATCTGAAGAGGCGATTAAGGAATACTATGACGGGAACAAGGGAGAATTCGGGGAACAGCCGCTGGGCGAGATGCACGATGAGATAAAAAAACGGTTATTCAGCATGGAGTCAGAAAAACGATTGAAGGAGTACCTTGATGGATTGAGAAAGAGGGCTAAGATAGTGGTTAATCAATAGCCCTGACAATCCTGGTGGAGCTGAGCGGGATCGAACCGCCGACCTCTTGAATGCCATTCTATAAACACCACTACCATAAATGTCTACACAATACTATTTCTCTTGACATATCAATCAGTTTCAATTAACTTAAATCAATGAGTTACTATGAAACACCCCACATATTGATGTCTGGCGTCTACACAGCGTCTACACGGAAATAATTTACAAGACCTCTTGAGTGGTTTTCAAGTGGTCTCATAAGGGGGGCTTATGCAGGGAAAAAAGAAGGAGCGGGTCAATAAACCGAGGGTAAAGCTCACGAAAAAGTTGATTGACTCTCTTACTTGTCCTGACAATGGACAGGACTTTTACCGGGATACTGAGTTGCCTGGTTTTGGCCTCAGGCTAACGCCAGGGACGAAGACATTCATCATAGAAAAGCGGATCAATGGCAGACCGAGGCGTTTTGTTATAGGTCCGTTTGGTCCCTTTACAGTGGAGCAGGCACGAAACAAGGCAAGAAAGCTCATCGGAGATATAGCGGATGGGGAAGACCCGGCGCAGGCCAGAATAGATAAGCGCCGGGAAGCGACATTTAAAGACCTCGAAGAACTCTACAGGGAACACCATATCCCGAAGAAAAAGTCCGGGTGGGCTGACATCGATGCGATAGAGAGATATCTGATTGAGTGGCGAGGTCGTAAACTATCTTCTTTCCACAGAAGTGATGTTGTAAAACTTCATGCAAAGATAGGCAAGGATCACCCGTATCGGGCAAACCGTGTTGTTGCGCTTATCGGAAGGATGTTCACCCTGGCGAAGATATGGGGGCTTCACAGCGGCGAGAATCCGGCAATAGGGATTGAGTTATTCAGGGAGGAAAAACGGGATCGTTTCCTCTCTCCTGATGAGCTAAAGAAAATAGTCGAGTCAATCAAACAGGAGCAAGACCCCTGGGTGAAGGGTGCCTTTATTGCGATGATCCTGACCGGACAGAGGAAAACAGAGGTTCTCTCGATGCGTTGGCAGGACCTTGATATGGAGCAAGGTGTCTGGCGAATAGGGGACACGAAGGCCGGCAGACCCCACTATGTCCCCATGCCTCATCCTGTCATATCAATGCTTAGTGTTATACCCAGGATGAAGGGTAATCCGCATGTCTTTTGTGGAAGGACTCGAGGAGGGCGCCTGGTCGGTGTTAATAAAGCATGGGAGCGAATCAGGAAGAGGGCAAATCTTGAAGATATCCGTATCCATGATCTCAGGCGCACCACAGGTTCATGGATGGCGGCAAGCGGGGAATCCTTAATTATGATTGGGAAAACCTTAAACCATAGCCAGTTAAAGACGACACAGATTTATGCGCGGCTTGCCCTTGATCCGGTCCGGGCGGCGCTTGAAGCGAACGCGCAACGGATGCTGGCGGTGGCTGACATGAATGTCCTGGAGGGCAAGGGCGATGAGTGACACTGGCGGTAGTGAAGCACGCGAGCTATCAAAATTGATACCTATTGGGAATATAAAAGCCTACACTATCCTTTTCGAACTGTTAAGTAAAATATCCGTCGATAAAGGCATTGATCCTCCTGATACTGAGATCAATAAAATAAGGAGAGCACTGATTCGCTTATGTCGGCAATCATGGATAACTCTGGAGGACTTTACATTTTTAAGGGATGAGCTTTATAGGCGCATGGAGTCATCACCGGCATTTTTAAAACTTGCAGAGAAGATATCGTTCCAAAAAAAGGGGGCGCCGAGAAACCATGCACTTGATATCCTGATTTATTCATTAATTTTCGACCTGAAATTTTATACTGGCAAGCCCCATTACAAACTGGTTGCGGATTTTTTGCTCGCGAAAGAATTTATCTCCGCAGATGAGGAAAGTATATTCGGAGCAGAATCCTTGAGAAAGAGGTATGAGAGGTTAAGTTACAAGGAGATTTTATTGATATTTTCAAACTATCTTCAATTCTACGATCTGCTATCGGCCTTGTCCGTTTTAATTGTCCCGCATAAAATAAGTGATGGCTTTCTTAAAAGCCTGTCAAAACCGGACATAAGTCCATAGACTTTTTTTGAATTCCGTCCTTTTAATTTTCCCCCCCTCGTGTTCAAATCACAGATGTAAATAAACATTTTTTTATAGGGGGGCAAGAACATGTATGACACTACACGAAACCTGCTCACGGAAGCACAGGCTGCTGTCTACCTCGGCGGCCTCACACCCAAAGCGCTTCAAGCTTGGCGAGTAAGGGGCGGCGGGCCTACGTTCTTGAAGGTCGGTCGGTTGATCAGATACCGCCAGGCCGATCTTGACGGGTGGCTGGAATCAAGAGTTCGACATTCAACGTCTGAGAAGGAATAGCGCATATGATCTCACATATCGAAATTGTGCCAATCAACACAAGACATGACGGCACGCTGGTTGCCTTCTGTAGATTCATGTTACATGAATCATTCTTGATCGGTGATGTTGCTCTACACTGGCATAATGGCCGCTATTATTTGCTATGGCCCGGCAAGAAGCTAAAATCAGGCAGCTTGATTCATTACTGCAAGCCTGCAAATGCGGACATTGATCAACGCATACTGTCAGCGCTTGTCCAGGCATACCAGCAGAAAATTACTGATGGTGACAGTGAGGTTTTTTATAGTGAACAGATCAAGGAGAAATAAACTTCCGCCATTTGTTGCTTTGACGTGGGATATGCTGAACTCCACAGCATACAAGGCTTTACCTCCTTCATCAGCCAAAGCGCTCCCATACTTCCTGGGGAAAATTAAAAGTGGCTTCAATGATCCTCAGCGACACTTGATGGACTTCTCCTTTTCATACACTGAGGCACAACAATTGAGTTTTGCGGTGGCAACATATTATCGCGTTATCGAGGGATTGATGGCATATGGCTTTATTGATCCTGTAGATAAGGGCGGATTGCGCAGTCAATATAAAAGCTATAACTTGTTTCGGCTTTCAAATCGGTGGAAATATTTCGGGACACCAAATTATGAAAGGGTGGAATGGGGGCAGTTTCAACCACCGATGAAACGCAAAGGCGACATCATTTTTGAGAAACGTACAACATCAAAAACGAGAAAAAAAGATCAGAATGAGTGAATTATTTCTCAAAAGTGATGCTGTAGAGGCAAAATTAGCAAAATATTTTTCTCATTTCTGAAGAGTATACTATATATAGCCATATACTTACTGTTTTATAAGTGTGGATAAAAGAGTGTTAAATATTGAAGAAGGGGGGGGATGCCATGAGAAATTGTCCCAACTGCAATTTTGAACTTGAAGAATATATTTTTCACGAGGGTGCCAGGGATGAACCGCCAACGACAAGGTTTGAATGCCTACTATGCGGTGATATTCCTGAAGAATTTTCAAAATTACAAACGATGGGTGCGCGGCTTGAGGATCTAAAGAAATGTCAGAAGCAATAACGGTGATAGAGGATGACGAGAGACGCTGTAATTGCGGCCAAATGAAGGCAACCCTTGACATTATCCTCAAAGAGCTGCGGGAATTGAAGATGTCACTCCGGGGGAACGAGCCGCAAATAACGGCCCTACTGTCTGCAATTTACGAGATATTCGCGGGTGCACCCTTCACCGCCGCCTGGCTACTGGAGGAGTCATTGGATAATCCAGCGCTGTCAAGACACATTACAAACCTCATGCCTGACCCTACCGTGAAAAGGTTGTCGGGGTTCCTCAAGCGGTCTACAGGAGGATATGGTAATTATATTTTGTCCGTGACAAACAAACACTCACGAGAGGGTGCCATGTTCAGGGTGACGATAAAGTGACATCCTTTGTCACCATGTTTTCTTCCGGTGTGATACTTTATAATTATTAACACTTACGGAGGTAAAATTTATGTACGATAGAGGTGAAAACAAAATTGCCAATGAACTTATTTCCCACTACAGGGGCCGGATTAATCAGCTTGAACGGCAGAGAAACAGGGAGGGATCGCAACCGAGATTAAGCCTTTCCCGGACGATCCTAAACATGTCCCGGGAAACGTTGAACGGCGACGAGAGAGAAATACTCGAAGAATATTCCCGCGCTGAAGGGAGGCCATTTGATCGGCAACGGGTCTTCCTTCCATTTTCAGAATTCCGTGACCTGGCAAAAGTCACATCGGCCGGCTATTTGGTGGCTACAGAGACCCCGGAGGCCGTTGACATTCTCCGCCCGTTCAGCGTGACAGCGAAAATGGGAATCACGGTTGAAACGGGCCTCGTTGGGGATCAGGCAATCCCAAAAACAACGGGCAAGACAACGCCCAACTGGCTGCCAACGGAATCTACGCAAATCACTGCATCCACGCCTACGCTGGGGCAGATAGCTTGTACGCCTCATGAGGTGGGTATCCTCGTTAATTTCTCGCGGCAGCTGTCGCTGCAGGCAAACGCAGAGACTTTCGTCCGCCGCGAACTTATGCGGACCATCGGCACCGCCATTGATCAGGCCGTACTGAATGGCAGTGGGGCAAATGGCGAACCACTCGGTCTTCTGAATACGACGGGCATAAACACGGAGACAGGCACTAACCTTGCTCAAGCTGGCGTAGTCTCAATGAAGCGGAAAGTCAGTGATGCGAACGCAATGGATGAAGACATAAGTTTCATCGGTACGCCAACAGTCAGGGAACTTCTGGAAAAACGTGAGCGGGCAAGCGGCAGCGGTTATATTTGGGATAATGACAGAGTAGCATCCCGTCCGGCGTATGTCACAACTGACATGCCAACAGCAACAATGGTTTGTGGTGCATGGCCTCACATATACCTGGGCATTTGGGGCAGCGGTTTTGTCGTAGAAATAAATCCATATGATTCCACAGGCTTTAAGACCGGGACCATTCAGGCACGGATTCTTATAAGTATGGATATAGCAGTTTTAAACCGGGACGCCTTTTGCAAGGCAACTTCAATTACATAGGAGACATTATGAGCATTAAATCTAATCTTTTCTCATGGCAGGTAAGGCAGGCAGCTTTGCATGAAGAACGGCAAATTAAGGCGTTTCTGAACGACGTAAGTCGGCTGCCTAAGAATAATTCGGAACTTCTGACGCCGGTCAAGATCAAATGCCTCAAGCCATTCTGTATCAAGGGCAAAACCATTGAACCGGGACAGGTGGTTGAGGTCGAGCGGTTTGTCGCAGAGGATATGATCTTTTTGAAAAAGGCAGAATATGTATAAACAAAAGGCCCTGGGCAATGGGCCTGCTTTGCGAATTGCCGGAAATATTGTGCACGATATTTTCACTGTCGTCGCAAAGCATTGTATCACCCCGTCGGGCATTTGCGGGCAGGCATCAGGAAATGCCAGAGGCCAAGCCTCCTTCCACGACTGGTGCAATCTCCTTGGCTGGGGGTGGCTGGCAACCATCCCCTGCCGGTTGTAACTGATTGATAATTAAGGGGTTTCAGGAATATCTGGGTCCTAACCCTGAATAAACGGAGCGGATAGCAAGCAGTGCAAATAATCGTTAGCGATAGACCAAAAATTTAGATTAGTGTTTTTACAGGGAGCTCAGATGACGAAAAACGAACTTGCCAAGAGGTTGCGTGTCTCCCTTACTACCATTGACACCTGGATTCGCAAAGGCCTTCCGATTGAGAAAAAAGGCGAGCGCGGACGCGGGTATGTGTTTGACTTGAGAAAAGTTGAACGGTGGTGTCGTGAGAATGCAGGGACATCCCCAAGTCAATCGCTCGTGGCTGAAAGGATCCGCCTCATCAGGATTCAAGCAGACCAGAGGGAGTTGAAACTGTTTGAAGAACAAGGAAAGCTTCTCAGGGCGGATCAGATGGTCAGGTATTTAAGCGCAATGTTCTATGTTGTCCGTAATAAATTCCTTGCGTTTCCTACGAAGCTGGCTCCGCTCCTGGTCGGTATAGACACCCCGGCAGAGGTGATGAGAATCCTTGATAAACATGTCCGGGAACTCCTCACGGATTTAAGCGAGCCAGATATCAGTGAGGTTGAAAAACACATAAAGAGAGCCAGAGGGAAATGACCTGTTCCCGATGCTCCGGCCTCTGCGTCCTCGAGCGTTGCATGGACGGCACCTTTATCTTTTTCCAATACCGTTGCGTG
>WBZR01004632.1_pt1 | contig 11107 bp, 11 predicted proteins | sample 5204231 | NCBI WGS metagenome assembly WBZR01 (sample SAMN12412403, study PRJNA552823) | activated sludge metagenome | isolation source: activated sludge from anammox sidestream of wastewater treatment plant... | place: USA: Virginia | collected 2017-08
AAGGGCTTTGCCGGTTTCGATGTCCCGTACGTGCCGGGCTGGGACTGCCACGGCATGCCGATCGAGGTGCAGATCGAGAAGACGCACGGCAAGAACCTGTCCGCAGCCGAAACGCAGCGCCTGTGCCGCGCCTACGCGACCGAGCAGATCGACAAGCAGCGCGAGCAATTCAAGCGCCTCGGCGTGCTCGGTGACTGGGATCACCCGTACACGACGATGGCCTACAAGAACGAGGCCGACGAGTTGCGCACGCTCGGCACGGTGCTCGAGAAGGGCTACGTGTATCGGGGTTTGAAGCCGGTGAACTGGTGCTTCGATTGCCAGAGCGCGCTCGCCGAGGCCGAAGTCGAGTACGAGGATCGCACCGACCTTGCCATCGACGTCGGCTTCGCCCTCGACGCCGCGGATCGCGAAGTGTTCGGCCGGGCCTTCGGTCTTCCGCTCGCCCCGGAGGGCGACGTCTATGCGGTGATCTGGACCACGACGCCGTGGACGATCCCCGCCAACCAGGCGTTGCACGCGCATCCCGATCTCGTCTACGCGCTCGTCACCACGGCACGCGGCCAGCTCGTCCTCGCGCGTGAACTCGTCGACCCGACGCTCGCCCGCTACGGCCTCACCGGCGAGGTGGTCGCGACGGCACGAGGCGCCGCGCTCGAGCGCATCCGCTTCCGCCACCCGTTCTACGATCGCATCTCGCCGGTCTACCTTGGCGACTTCGTGACGCTCGAACAGGGCACCGGATTCGTGCACTCATCCCCCGCCTACGGCGTCGAGGACTTCGTGTCGTGCCGCCACTACGGCATGCGCGACGACGAGATCGTGAACCCGGTCACCGGCGATGGCACCTACGCGAAGAGCCTCGAGTTCTTCGGAGGGTTGAGCATCTGGAAGGCGAATCCGCTCGTCGTCGACAAGCTGCGCGAAGTCGGCGCGCTGTTCCATGTCGAGAAGTTCACGCACAGCTACATGCACTGCTGGCGGCACAAGACGCCGATCATCTATCGCGCGACGACGCAGTGGTTCGCCGGGATGGACGAGGTGCCCGGGTACCGTGGCGTGCGGCCAGCGGAGTCGCTGCGCACCACGGCGCTGCGCGGGATCGAGGCGACGACGTTCTATCCGGCGTGGGGCAAGGCTCGGCTGACCGGCATGATCGCGCACCGGCCCGATTGGACGCTGTCGCGGCAACGTTCGTGGGGCGTGCCGCTGCCATTCTTCGTCGATCGCGAAACCGACGAGTTGCACCCGGACACGCTCGCGCTCCTCGAACTCGCGGCCTCGCGGGTCGAGGGGGGCGGCATCGAGTCGTGGTTCGAGGCGAGTGCGGAGGACTTCGGCGTCGATGCGAAGAAGTACCGCAAGCTCACCGACACGCTCGACGTGTGGTTCGACTCGGGCGCCACCTTCCAGACCGTGATGGGCGGGCCCGACGCCGCGCGCTCGCGCATGGGTTCGCACGCGCAGTGGACGCGATTCCCGGCCGACCTCTATCTCGAAGGCTCCGACCAGCATCGCGGCTGGTTCCATTCGTCGTTGCTCGAATCGTGCATGTTGCACGGGGTGCCGCCGTACAAGGCGCTGCTCACGCACGGCTTCGTCGTCGATGGTGACGGCAAGAAGATGTCGAAGTCGAAGGGCAACGTGGTGGCCCCGCAAAAGGTCGCCGACACGCTGGGCGCCGAGATTCTGCGCCTGTGGGTCGCGGCCACCGACTACTCGGGCGAGCTCAACATCAGCGACGAGATCCTGAAGCGCGTCGTCGAGAGCTACCGGCGCATCCGCAACACGCTGCGCTTCCTCCTCGCCAATACCTCGGATTTCGACCCTGCCGCGCACGCGGTGGCGAGCGGCGAACTGCTCGAAGTCGATCGCTACGCGATCGCCCGGACCGAGATGCTCGCACGCGCCGTGGCCGACGATTACGGCCGCTACGAATTCCACCTTGCGGTGCAGCGCCTCACCAATTTCTGCTCGGAGGATCTCGGCGGGTTCTACCTCGACGTGCTGAAGGATCGCCTGTACACGACCGCGCGCGATTCGCGGGCGCGCCGCTCGGCGCAAACCGCACTGGTCGTGATCCGTGACACGCTGCTGAAACTGCTGGCGCCGATCCTCTCGTTCACCGCCGAGGAGGCGTGGCGCATCGTCCACCCGAACGACACGACGATCTTCGTGCACGAGTGGCGCAGCGCCGGAGGCGCCGTCGCGGACGAGCCCGCGCTCATCGCCAAGTGGGAGACGATTCTCGCCGCGCGCGCCGCCGTGCTGAAGGAGCTCGAAACGGTGCGCCAGTCCGGCGCGATCGGCTCGTCGCTGCAGGCCGAAGTGGCGATCGTGGCGCCAGACGAGGCCCACGCGGCACTCGCCTCGCTCGGCGACGACCTGCGCTTCGTGACCATCACCTCGGCCGCGTCGGTGGCGCGGGGTGACGCGCTCGCCGTGCGCGTGACACCGAGCCCGCACGTGAAGTGCGAGCGGTGCTGGCATTGGCGAGCCGACGTCGGACACGATACCGCGCACCCGACGCTGTGCGGGCGCTGCGTGTCGAACCTCTTCGGCGCCGGCGAGCCGCGTCGGTGCGCCTGATGCGCCGGCGCCGCTGACGCGACCGGGCGCGAGCGCACGCATGCAAGGCACGGCATCGGCTCCCGGCTGGACGCGATGGTTGTGGCTGTCGGCGGCGGTCGTCGCGCTCGATCGCGCGACCAAGCTCCTGGTCGAGACGACGTTTCGCGACGGCGAGTCGATGCGCGTGACGCCGTTTTTCGACCTGGTGCTCGCCTACAACACCGGTGCCGCGTTCAGCTTCCTCGCCGACCACGACGGCTGGCAGCGGTGGTTCTTCATCGCCATCGCGCTCGTCGCCAGCGTCTTCCTCGTGTGGATGCTGCGACGCGGTGGCAGCCGCGTGCTGTCGTGCGGCTTCGCGCTCATCCTGGGTGGTGCGCTCGGGAACCTGTGGGACCGCATCGGCGCCGGACGCGTCACCGATTTCCTGCTCTTCCATTACGCCGGCTGGTCGTGGCCGGCGTTCAACGTCGCCGATTCCGCGATCACCGTGGGCGCGGCGCTCCTCATCTTCGACAGCTTTCGCGAACCGCGGCGCGCGGCCGCGAAGTGACGGGTCTTGCCATGGACATCCTGCTTGCCAATCCGCGCGGCTTCTGCGCCGGGGTGGATCGTGCGATTGCCATCGTCGAACAGGCGCTCGCGCAGTTCGGCGCGCCGATCTACGTCCGCCACGAGGTCGTGCACAATCGCTTCGTCGTCGATGACCTGAAGGCGAAAGGTGCGATCTTCGTCGAGGAACTCGCGGACGTCCCGGTCGGAGCCACCGTCGTCTTCTCGGCGCACGGCGTATCGAAGGCGGTGCGGGCCGAAGCCGAGGCGCGCGGCCTGCGCGTGTTCGATGCCACCTGTCCGCTCGTCACCAAGGTGCACGTCGAGGTCGCCAAGATGCGCGAGCAGGGCCGCGACATCGTCATGATCGGGCACGCCGGGCATCCCGAGGTCGAGGGGACGATGGGACAGGTGGACGGCGGGATCCACCTCGTGGACTCCGTCGCCGACGTCGATGCGCTCGTGGTGCGCGACCCACACCGGCTCGCGTACGTCACGCAGACGACGCTATCGATCGACGACGCCGCGGCGATCGTGGCGGCGCTCAAGGCGCGCTTCCCCGATATCGTCGGTCCGAAGCGTGACGACATCTGCTACGCGACGCAGAACCGCCAGGATGCGGTGCGCGCGATCGTGCCCCAGGTCGACGTGGTGATCGTCGTCGGCAGCCCGAACAGCTCGAACTCGAATCGCCTGCGCGAGGTGGCCGCACATCGCGGTGTGCCGGCGTGGATGGTCGATCGTGCCGAGGAGTTGCGTGCGGAGTGGGTCGCCGGCATGAAGCGCGTCGGCGTCACCGCCGGCGCGTCGGCACCCGAGATCCTGGTCCAGCAGGTCATCGCACGCTTGCGCGAACTGGGTGCGCGCGGCGTCACCGAACTCAAGGGTACCGCCGAGAACGTCGTCTTTCCGCTGCCACGCGGCTTGAGCGGCGAGGCTCACGCCAAGGCGAGCGAGCGCGAACCCGGAAAACGATAGGCCGCAGTCGCAAGCCGCAAACGTCAGCGACGCCGGGGCCTCTCGGCGTGGAGCCACAGGAGCACGCCGACGAACGTCGTCAGGGCGAGCGCGGCGGCAAGACTCGCGACCAGCGCGTGACGCATCGGCTCGGTCAGCGCCCGCACCAGCGCTTCGGCGAAATAGAACGGCAGCAGCAGGACGAGCCACTGGCGCGGCTTGCGGGCGCCGCGCGCGACGCCCGGAAAGAGCAGCGCGAGCGGCAACGCCTTGACGGCCAGGAAGCGCGCGCCCGGCAACGGGGCGAGAACGAGCCCCCAGAGGAGTTCGAGCAGGATGAGCGCGGCGAGGCCCGCGACGCCGAGGCGCGGAATCAACCGACAGGCACGAATTCGTAGAGTTCGAAGCCCGGGCCCTGCTCGACGAGCTTGGTGAGAACGGCAAAGCCCGTGGCGTTGCCCCGACGCAGCGTGATCCCCTGCTCGACGCCGAATGCCCCAGCCGGCACGATGATCTGCGCCGGCGCCGAGTCACCGCCCGCGCTGCCTTCGTCGGGGAGAACCACGGCCGGTTGCGGTGTCGCCTGCCCGGCGTCCTCGGCCGCTGCCGTTGCCGCTTCCGGATTCTCCGAGAGAAGTTCGCAACCGAACTCGAGCCCGCTCGACTTCAGCGTGTTCCGGAACCAGCGCACCATCGCCACCTGCAGGCTCGTGCGGCCCTCGATGCGCAGCGCCACCAGATCCCCGATGCGAAGCGTCGCCGGTGCCGTGTCGATCTGGCGCAGCGCGTAGCCGGCGGGGGTGTGATTGATGACCTGGCAGCGCGCCATCGGGGGCAGGCCCGCGGGCGTGCGCGGATCCAGTGCATGCGGGCCGCGACTGTATTGCCACACGCCGGTGAGACCCGCGCAGGTCACGACGCGCGCGCGCGACGGCAGCCGATTGAACTGGCGCGCCGGAGGGACCGCCCATTGTCGGAGGAGGCGTTCGAGGAGCGCGCGATAGCGGGTGCGCGCTGCGGGATCGCGCCCGACGCCCTCCGGAAGGGCGCCACCTGCAGCCAGCGCGCGCAATTCCTCCTGGATCTGAAACGCGAGGTCGAAGGTCAGCAGGAAGAACTTGTTGCCGTCGATCGAGCCGCCCTTGTTCGCGGCAAACGGCGGAAAATCGTGCCCGATCGGAACGATCGCCACGGCCTTCGCCATGCGATGCACCGGCGCAACGTCGGTGAGCTTCGCCCAGTGCGCGTGCTGCTGCACGTAGCGCAGCACCTGCCCGAGCTGGCCCGGGAGGAAGCCGTACGGATTGGCGAGCGCGAGCAGCAACGACTGGATGACGAGCGCTTCCACGGTCACGTCGGGCGCGTCTGCGCCCAGCGGCACGAGATGGAGATTGCGCTCGCGGGCGAACGCATACACCGCGTGCGCGTCGAACCAGGTCCGCGGCGGGACCGGCGCGTACGCGAGGTAGCTGTTGACGAGGACGCGCGCCGTGCACTGCACGCAGCGCTGGACGAGTGCGAGCAGAAGGCGCTGCCCTCCCAGCGAGATCCGCTTCGCGGCCTCGTTCTCGAGCAGGCGCTTGTACGCGACCCCAAGCTCGCTCGCCAGCGTCAGGCCGGCCTTGGTGGCTTCGAGGGCGGCGCCCGTCAACGGGTGTTGTGTTGCGTCGAAGCTCCGCTCGAGCACCGGCCACAGCGCGGTGGCCGCGTTCCAGTACTGTTCCGCGAGTTCGAGCCGCCGACCGTCGCTGATGGCGACACGGTTGGTGGCGGCCAGGGCATCGCCGATGATGCGCGCGGCGTCGATGGGGTCGCGCGAACGCGCCGCGTCGAGCCACGGCCCGACCTTGGCGGGTCGCGTTTCGGGCGCGTGCGCGGGATGCGGATCGACAGGAGGAAGTTTGAGCGCGAGCGCCATGGGCAGTCCGGCGACGTGATCCACGTATTGTAGGCAACGGCGATGGGCACGCCACCGTGGCGATCACATCGCACGTTCGCAAGCGACATCCGTGCCACGGGGCACGACCCTCGCCAGCGAACCAATCGCCCCCGCATCGCCTCCCGCGACGAGCGCACCCCGGGACTAGCCCGGAGTGGCGGGCGCTGGCGCGGGTGCGTCGCGCAGAAAGGAGGTCACCGCGGCCACTTGATCCGCGGCCATGAACGTGGGGGCGTGACCCACGCCCGCGAACGTGCGCAGCGTCGCCCGCGGTCCGCGCTCGGTCATGGCCTGCGCGGTCGCCACGGAGAGCAGATCGGACGACTCGCCGCGCGTGACGAGGACCGGGCAACGGATCGCATCCCACAGCGGCCACAGTCCGACCTGCGCCGGATCCGACGAGAACGGCACGGCGATGCCAGGGTCGTAGTTCAGGCCCCAGCGGCCGTCTGGACGCTCGCGCGCCGTGGTCGCGGCGAGGTGGCGCCATTGCGCATCGTCGTGTGGGCCGAACGGCGCCGAGACGGTGCGGATGTACGTCTCGAGTTCGGCGAACGACGCAAACGTGGGGTCCTGCCCGACGTAGCTCGCGATGCGCCGCAGGGCGGCGGGATCGAGCACCGGCCCCACGTCGTTGACGACGAGACGCTCGATCGGCGTGCCGGGTTGCGCCGCGAGCACGATGCCGAGCAGGCCGCCCATCGACGTCCCCACGAACGACACGCCGGCGACGTTCGCGCGCGCGATGAGCGCGGCGAGCGTTGCAACGTACGTCGTGAACACGTAGTCCTCGGGAACGCGCAGCCACTCGCTCGCGCCCCGGCCAGGCATGTCGACGGCGAGGACCCGGTGCGTCGGCGCGAGTGCCTCGGCGAGGACGTCGAAATCGCGACCATTGCGCGTGAGGCCGTGGACGCAGATCACGACCTGCTCGTTCGCCGGATCGCCCCACTCGAAATATGCGACACGATGGAAACCGTGGGGACAAAGCCCGGCGAAGGCGCGTGCGCGCGGCGAGGTGCGGGTCAGCATGGCCGAAGACGAGGACGGGTGAAGGCGCGAGGCGCATTGTGCCACCCCGCGTCGCGGTGGCCACTGCAGGGTACGCGGCGGCCCACGCTACTCCGCCCGCGGCGAGGGTGATGTCGCGATTTCGGCTTCGAGGAACGCGGTCACGCTACGCCGTCGCTTCATGGTGTCGCGGTAGCCCAGCGCTGCGAGCGCGCGACAGAACCCGCGATCGAAGAGCAGATACGAGATGAGATCGCCGCCGGCGCCCTCGGTGCTACCGAGGCCACGCAACAGGTTGCGCAGTGCCCGGGGGAAGTGATCGACGAAGCCCAGCGCGAGCTCGCCCAGGTCCCTGGAGGGGGCAAGCACGAGCACGTCGACGTGCGCCGCACCGGTCGCTTCGGCCTGCGCGCCCAGGTGATCGACGAGGTGATTCACCTGCATGACACGCTCGACGTCGACGACGAGGTTGTCGAGGAACACGGTGGACAGTGCGTTGCCGGCGGCTTGCGCGAAGGACGGGTATCCCACGCGCTCCGGACGGTGCGACCACGCCCCGGCAAACGGATCGACCGCGACGACGATGAGCCGTCGCGCGCCGAGGTTGAGCGGCGCCGACAGGGGCGCGAGCTGGCGCACCGACCCGTCCATGTAGTAGTCGTCGCCGATGCGCTCGGGCGCGAACAGGAATGGGATCGCGGTGGACGCGAGCAGGTGCGACGCGCCGATCTGCGTCGGCGCGCCGAAGCGGCGCATCCGCTGCCAGCCGCGTAGCGCCTCCGAGCCCTCGAAGAATGTCACTGCGGATCCCGTGGCGTAGCTCGTGGCATTGACGGCGAGCGCATGCAGGTGGCCGTTGGCGATGTGCGTGCGCAATCGGGGAAAGTCGAACTCGCGTGCGATGACGCCGGCAAGGGGTGCGTTGTCGAGGATCGCCGCCACGCCGTGCGGCGGCCGCATGCCCATGAGCACCGCGGCGAGGAAGCGCGCGCTGTGCAGCCACATGGCGCGAAAGTCGGTGCGATAGATCGACGACACCGCGATGCGGCGCCACCAGCGGGCGAGCCGCGCGACCCCGAAGCGGAAGTCGTCGGCGTGCTGCGCGATCGCCACCGCATTGAGCGCGCCGGCGGACGTCCCGCAAACGACGGGGAAGGGGAGCGGTCCGCGTTCCCCGACGATGCGCGCCAGTGCGCACAAGGCGCCGACCTGGTATGCGGCACGCGCGCCACCCCCGGGCAGGACGAGCGCCGTGTCGCGAAACACGCGTGACGTTGGGGCAGGGATCGATGGAGTGTCGCGTCGGGGCGCCGTCGGCGGTGCATCCATGGCGCGCATGTTAGCGCCTGGCTGCCGCACGCGAACGCTTGGGGCCGACGCGCCGGCTACGTGCGCAGTGTGCGATCCAGGATCACGAGCATCGCCGCCGTCGCGCCCCAGATGTAGCGATCGCGATACGGGATCGCCCAGAACTCACGGCGCAGCGCCCCCTGCATCCGGGAGTGGCGCTGCTGATGCGCCGGATCGAGGACGAACGCGAGCGGGACTTCGAAGACGTCGGCGACCTCGACCGGGTCGGGGGTGAGCGCGAATGGCGGCTCGACCCAACCGACGATGGGGGTCACCCGATACCCCGTCACGGTCTCATAGCTTGCGAGCTCACCCAGGATGCTCACACGATCCGCGGGCAGGCCCGTTTCTTCGGCGGCCTCGCGCAATGCGGTCGCTGCCCGGTTCGCGTCGCCGGCTCGACGCGTCCACCCGGCAGCGCGATCTGCCCCGGGTGGTCCGGAAGGTCGGCGCTGCGCTGGGTGAGGAGCAGCGTCAAGCCGTCTGCGCGATGCACCAGCGGCACGAGGACTGCGGCATCACGCGGTGGGCCCTCGCGTCCGGGCAGGCGACCGCCGTCGCTCAGGCCGCGAGCCGCGGCCGGAGCCGGCTGCGCGAGGCGCTGCATGAGCCACGCCTTTTGCGCGGCGGGTGACAGGGAGAAGAGCGGTAGCGATGCCAAGGCCAGCCGACGCCCGCGTGCCGAGCGCGGCGCCCGTGAGCGCGGATTGTACCGCCCGACTGCGCGCGCTGCGGCCGCGCCCGCGGAGCGTGCACGGTGCCCGGGTCCTCGCCTGCGGTCCCCAAGCTGCGACAGGTGCACGCTTCTGCTACGCTTGCCGCTTCCGTCCCCGTCGACTTCACGGGCGCCCACGACGGCGCCGATCGAACACGTCATGCACCGGTGGGTTGTCGTCACCTTCAGCGTCGCCCTTGGCCTCGTCGGCACCGTCGCGGCCAGCGCCACTTCCCTCTACGCCGCGCATCCGCTCGTGGGGACGTGGCGCTTCGACGTCCCGGATACGGGATGTGCCGAGATCTATCGTTTTCGCGCGGACGGCACATCGATCGTCACCAGCGGCAGCGAGGTCGCGGAAAGCGAATTCAAGGTCTCGGCCACCCCCAGCAACCGCGGCTTCTACACGTGGACCGACACGATCGTCAAGGACAATGGCAAGCCCGATTGCAGCGGCCAGATCACCGGTGTCGGGCGCAAGACGACCAACTACATCCGCTTCGATCGCAGTGGGCAGCGCTTCATCGTGTGCCGCCGCGAGGATCTTCGCGCCTGCTTCGGACCCCTGCAGCGAATAGGCGGTGACGAGGTGTGACGATGCGTGATACGCGACGCCCTCACGATGGACTGGCTTAGCCTGGGTCCGATCGCGGCGATCCTCGCCGGGGCCATCGTGCTCGTCGTGGTGCTGCGGCGGTTCATGGCCGCGCGGTTGCCGCACCAGGCGCCGTCACGCGCCGAGGGCGTCCCGACCCCGGCCTCCCGTGGCGTGCCGCTCACCGCGGAAGAGCAGGAATACCTCGATTCGTCGCACATCACGTCCGGGCCGCCGGGCAGGCGTCCCTAGGTTCATCGCCACGCGGCGGGTCGCTACGTCGGACGCGCGGCCAATACGGACGTTGCCACGGCACGGCGGGCCAGCGCCAGCGCCGCCGGCCGTGTCGCGTACAGATCGTCGGACGCGACCACCGGCGTGTCGATCCGCTCCGCCCGGGCTTCGCTCTCCTGCATCGCCTCGCGCACGTGCTGCAGGAAGGCTCCCGCCGCCGGCGTGAGGCGCGCCTGCGCCGCATAGGCGAAGTGCCAGTGCCGGACGAGCGGGAATCCGGCGACGTCGAGTTCGACGAGTTCGTCACGCCCGCTGCCCGACATTGCGCAATCGCGCGGCACGATGCCCAGACCGGCGCCGTGCCGGACCGCCTCGCGTACCGCGTCGTCGGAGGCGAGCTCCATCCGCACGTTCGGCGCAACCCCCGCCTGCGCGAAGAGGGCCGCGATCCGCGCCCGCGTTCCCGAGCCGCGCTCGCGCACGACGAGCGGCTCGCCCGCAAGGTCGGCGAGCGTCAGGCCGCGCGCGCGGCACCGGGGGTGCGATGGAGCGGCCACGACGACGAGGGGGTGCGCGAGCACCGCCTGCCGGACGATGTCGCCTGCCTCGGGAGGATCCGCGAAGAGGTACAGGTCGTCCTCGCGAGCGGCGAGGCGCTCGAGCATCCGCGTCCGGTTGTCGATACGCACCGTGATCGCGACGTCGGGGTGCCGCGCGCCGAAGGTCGCGATCATGCGCGTGACGAAGCTCATGGTGGTCCCCGCGATCGCGAGGCGCAGGTCGCCGGAGGCGACCTCGCGCAGCGACTGCAGCGACTCCTCGAGGTGGCTCAGCACGGCGAGGATTTCGAGGCAGTGCTCGTGCACGCAGTGGCCGGCGGCCGTGAGTCGTAGCGTGCGCCCGACCTGCTCGAAGAGCGGCGTCCCGACCGTCTCGGTCAGCTTGCGGATCTGCGCCGATACCGTGGGCTGGGCGAGATGCAACTCGTCACCGGCACGAGTGAAGCTCTTGAGTCGCGCACTCGCCTCGAAGACGGCGAGTTGGGGCAGGGTGCCGTGACGCAGATAGTGGCGAATTCGCGGTTGCGGCATGACGCGGTCTCCGGTTGCCGTTTGCAACGACCGCGATACCCGCAACGTGCGACGAGTGTCTGGCGGCCTTTACCTGCCCGCAGGCCCGACGC
>WBZR01004633.1_pt1 | contig 11105 bp, 10 predicted proteins | sample 5204231 | NCBI WGS metagenome assembly WBZR01 (sample SAMN12412403, study PRJNA552823) | activated sludge metagenome | isolation source: activated sludge from anammox sidestream of wastewater treatment plant... | place: USA: Virginia | collected 2017-08
GGCGGCGCGGCGACGATCGTCGCGACGCTGTGGCTGGGCGCAGAGGCGTTGTCGCTGCGGCGGGCCGCGCACTCGTGACGCACGGCTGCACCGGCACGGGATTCGTCAGCGGGTGTCGATCGGGCGCTGCGCCAGCGCGACTTTGCGCAGCGCCTGTTCGAACGCATCCGGCGGTTGTCCGCCCGCGATCAGGTAGCCGTTCCCGATGATGGTGGCGGGCACCGAGTGGATGCCCGCCTGCTGGAAGTGTCGTTCCTGTGCGCGCACTTCGTCGGCGTATTGGTCGCTTTCGAGTATCCGGCGCGCTTCGCCGGCGTCGAGCTTCGCATCGGTGGTCGCACGGATCAGGACGCCGTGGTCGGCGACGTTATCGTTGTCGGTGAAGTAGGCACGGAGCAGCGCCCGCTTCAACCTCAATGCCGCTTCGGCGTCCTGCAGACCGGCCCAGTGCAGCAGCCGGTGCGCGTCGAAGGTGTTCCAGACGCGGCTGCCGTGGCCGGTGTTGATGACGACCCCGAGGGCCGCGGCGCGTTCACGGATCGCCGCACGGTTGGCCGTGAGCTGCGCCTCGTCGATGCCGTACTTGTGCATCAGGCGTTCGTCGGCATTCTAATGCGCGGCCATCTCCGGCGTGAAGGGCGCGGCGATCGCGGCGTTGATCTTGCAGTCGAGCAGCACCGGCCCGTCGGGCGACTGCAGCAGCGGCGCGGCGCGGCGCAGGTCTTCGAGCGAGCGAATGGTGGCGGTGCGAAAACCGAAGGCCTCGGCCACGGGCGCGTAGTCGACGTCGGGAAAGACCGCCCGGGCGATCGGCATGTGCTCGAGTTCGAGGTAGTGCCGCTCGGCGCCGTAGGCGCAGTCGTTCATCACGACCACGATCAGCGGGATGTCCTCGCGCGCCGCGGTGTCGAGTTCGTTCAGCGTCATCGCGAAGCCGCCGTCGCCGATGACGAGTACCGTGGCCTCGTCCGGACGCGCTCGGGCGAAACCCAGCGCGGTGCCGAAGCCCATGCCCACCGAGAAGAAGTCGCTCGTGTGCTTGATGTGCCCGGGGCCGGGCGTGCCCAGGTAGGGCAGGATCTGCAGGAAATTGCCCGAGTCGTAGACCAGGTTGCGCGTGGCGGGCAGCAGGCGGTCGAGTTCGAGCGCGAGCGCGCGCGGATCGACGGTGCGGGCCGTGTGCTCGGGGCGGAACTCGCCGGCCATCTCGAAACCGGCCAGCTTGCGGCGTACCGCATCGGCGTGAAAGGGCTTGTCGGCCGCGGGGCGCGCGGGCAGCGCCGCGGCCAGTTGCTGCGCGACCTCGCGCGCGTCGCCGACCACCGCGAGGTCGGCCGGACCCCAGCGCCCGATGTGGCCGCGCACGAGATCGACGTGGATCACGGGTGCGGTGTGCGGCAGCGCTTCGCCGCCGCTGGTCGTGCGCTGGTTGAAGCTCGCGCCGAACACCACCACGCAGTCGGCCTGGTCGATCAGCTGCCGGGCCGCCGAGTGCGAGAACGAACCGATGATGCCGAGGTTCCACGGGTTGCCGCGAAACATGTCCTTGGCCTTGAGCGTCGTGGCGAGGACGCCTCCGGTGTGTGCGGCCAGCGCTTCGATCGCCTCTTTCGCGCCGGCACGGTGTGCACCCAGCCCGGCGACGAAGAGCGGCCTGCGACTGTGCGAGAGCATCGATGCGGCGGCGGCGATCGCCTGCGGACGCGCCGCGGGGGCGCGCGACGGCGCCTGTGCCTGCGCCGGCGGCTCGGCAGCGCCAGCCGGGTCGATCGCGGCGCGCTGCACGTCCAGCGGCAGCAGCAGTGCCGCCGCGGTGCCGCGTCGCGCCGCGTGCACCGCTTCGGCGAGCACGGCCCGGGCGGTCTCGGGCGTGCGCGCGATGAAGGTTGGCAGACCCGCCGCGCGCAGCACCGCGGCAGCGTCGAAGGCCTTGCCGTCGGGGCCCGGGCGGTTCGGGTTCTCGTCGAGCATCGCGCACTCGCCGAAGACCAGCAGCACTTTCGAGCCGGTGCGGCCGGCGTAGACCGCGCCGTGCAGCGCATTGGCCGCGGCGGGCCCGCGCCCGATCAGCGCAACCCCCAGCTCTCCCGTGGCCGAGGCCCAGCCTTCGGCCATCGCAACCGCGCTGTTTTCGTGGCGCGCGCCGTGAAAGCCGCTGCCGAGCGCGTCGAGCGTCGCCGCCAGCAGCATCGTGTCGTCGCTCATCAACCCGAAGACCGGGGCACCCAGGCGGGCGAGGTCTTCGGCGAGCAAGCGGTAGACGGGTACGCGCGTGCCCGGGTCGTGCCGGAGCGTGGCGGGCCGAAGCTTGACCGACATGTCCATGGTCGCCTCCGCAGGACGGGACGCCGGCCGGGGGAATCCCGACGGCTGCACGGGGTCTGCACTGCGGAGCAGTCGCGGCAGCCGGCGTCTATAGGAATATGAAGAATATATCTTTATGGATTCCCATGACGACCTGCAGGCTTCGGGTGCCGGCCGCGGGCCGGCTCAGCGGCAGCTGCGCAGGCCGGCGGCCGAGACGCGCTCGCGCCGCTCCGCGACCGCCCGGTCGAGCATCTCGAGCACGCGCACCGAGTCGTCCCAGCCGAGGCAGCCGTCGGTGATGCTCTGGCCGTAGACGAGCGCCGAAGGATCGTCGCTGCCCGGGGTGAACGCCTGCCGGCCACCGAGCAGGTGGCTCTCGACCATCACGCCGATGATGCTGGCGTTGCCGCCCGCCACTTGCGCGGCGATGTCGGCGGCGACCTCGACCTGGCGCTGCGGCTGCCTGGCGCTGTTGGCGTGCGAGCAGTCGATCATCACCGCTGGTGCGCAGCCGCTTTGCTTCAGTTCGGCGCACGCGGCCGCGACGCTTGCGCTGTCGTAGTTCGGTTCGCGCCCACCGCGCAGGATCAGGTGACAGTCGGGATTGCCCCCGGTGCGGATCATCGCGACGCGGCCGTTCTTGTGGATGCCGAGAAAATTGTGCGGATTGCGCGCGGCGACGATCGCGTCGATCGCCACGCGCACGTTGCCGTCGGTGCCGTTCTTGAAACCGATCGGCGACGAGGTGCCCGAGGCCAGTTCGCGGTGCACCTGGCTTTCGGTGGTGCGCGCGCCGATCGCGCCCCAGGCGATGAGGTCGGCCAGGTACTGGGGTGACGTGGTGTCGAGCAGTTCGCTGCCGGCGGGCACGCCGAGCCGCGCGATGTCGATCAGCAGCGAGCGCGCGATGCGCAGGCCCTCGTTGATGCGGCAGCTCTCGTCGAGATAGGGATCGTTGATCAGCCCCTTCCAGCCCACGGTGGTGCGCGGCTTCTCGAAGTACACGCGCATCACGATCTCGAGCGTGTCGCGAAAACGCCGACGCTCGGCGGCCAGACGTTGCGCGTAGTCGAGCGCGGCGCGCGGATCGTGGATCGAGCACGGACCGATCACCACGAGCAGCCGGTCGTCGTCGCCGTGCACGATGCGCCGCACCGCGCCACGGCAGTCGGCGACCAGGCGCTCGACGCGCGTTCCCTGGATGGGGAAGAAGCGGATCAGGTCTTCGGGCGGGGGCAGGACGACGACCTGCAGCAGGCGTTCGTCGTCGGTGGTCGAGGTCTTGTCGGATTCGTCGGGATGCATCATGCCTTCGGGGGGTGTGCGCTACGCATCGATCCAGGCCTCGATCTGCGCCGCGCTCATCGCGCCGGCGCTGCGGCGCACTTCGCGCCCGTCGCGAAACAGCGCGATCGTCGGAATGCTGCGGATCGTGTAGCGCTGGCTCAACGCCGGGTTCGCGTCGGTGTCGACTTTCAGGAATTGCACGCGCCCGGCCAGCCGCTGGGCGGCCTGCTCGAACTGCGGCGCCATCATCCGGCACGGGCCGCACCAGGCGGCCCAGAAATCGACGACGACCGGGAGATCGGTGCGGCGCAGGTAGTCGTCGAAGCGGGCTTCGCCGATCTCCAGCGGCTTGCCCGGGAACAGCGGGCGACCGCAGGCGCCGCAGTCGGGGCGCTGGCCGGCCCGGGAGGCGGGCAGCCGGTTGGTCTTGTCGCAGTGCGGGCAGACGACGTGGATCGATTCGTTCATCGCCGGATCAGTCGCTCATGCGCAGGCCGAGCCGGCTCGCCGCGATGACTGCCTGCGTGCGGTTGCGCACGCCCAGCGCGCGCAGCACCGCGCTCACGTGAACCTTCACCGTGCCTTCGGCGAGGTCGAGCTGGCGGCAGATCAGCTTGTTGGGCAGGCCGCGCAGGATGAGGCGCAGCACGTCGCACTGCCGATCGGTGAGCCCCAGCCCGCGCGGATCGCTGCCGACGACCCTCGGGCGGATCGGCTCGTTGGCGTCGCGGCGCGGCTCGAGCGCCTCGCGCGGCACGTAGACGTGCCCCGAGGTGACCAGGCGCAGCGCATGCGTGATCACGTCGGCGTGATAGGTCTTCGGGATGTAGCCGGCGGCGCCGAGGTCGAGGCAGCGCAGGATGGTTTCGCGATCGACTTCGGCCGAGAGCACCACCGTGGGCAGCTGGGGATACTGCGCGCGCAGTGCCTTCAGTGCCTCGAAGCCGGCGCTGTCGGGCAGGTTGAGGTCGAGCAGCGTGAAGTCGTAGGCGCTGTTCAGCGCCAGCAGCCGCCGCGCCTCGGCGAAGCTCGCGGCGAGGTCGATGCGGCTGCCCGGGGCAACCGCGTCCATCGTCATGCGCACCGCGTCGCGCATCAGCGGATGGTCGTCGATGATCAGCACGCAGACCGCCATGGCCGTTCTCCGTCGAGCGAGCGTTTCGGGACGATCGTTTTACTGGCTGCGGCAATCGCGCGTCAAGCGGCCGCCCGCATCGATCGCGCGCCGTCGGCCAAAAGGCCTATCGGGGCTTGCCCGGAGGGGCAAGGATACGCGATATTGCCGGGCTTCCTCCCCGCCGCAGGCATAATCCGGGTGCTCGCCCCGCAGCTTCGCCGGGTACCCTCGCCGCGCACGATCCGCGCGCACGCTCGCCGTTCGTCATGAGCCCCCACCGCTTCTGCGTGGCCCCGATGCTCGATCTCACCGATCGGCATTGCCGCCACTTTCATCGACTGCTGAGCCGCCGCGCGCGGCTGTACACCGAGATGGTCGCGACCGGCGCGCTGCTGTTCGGGCCGCGCGAGAGGCTGCTGCGATTCGACGAGACGCAGCATCCGGTGGCGCTGCAGCTCGGCGGCAGCGAGCCGCACGAACTGGCGCAGGCGGCGCGGATCGGCGAGCGCGCCGGCTACGACGAGATCAACCTGAACTGCGGCTGCCCGAGCGAGCGGGTGCAGCGCGGCGCGTTCGGCGCCTGCCTGATGGCCGAGCCGGCACTGGTGGCCGACTGCGTACGCGCGATGCGCGATGCGGTCTCGATTCCGGTCACGGTGAAGCACCGCATCGGCCTCGATCGGGTCGAAGACTACGGCTTCGTGCGCGATTTCGTCGGCACGCTGTCGCTGGCCGGCTGCGAAGTGTTCCTCGTGCACGCGCGCAACGCCTGGCTGAAGGGCTTGAGTCCGCGGGAAAACCGCACCGTGCCGCCGCTGCGTTACGAGACGGTGGCGCGGCTGAAGCGCGACTTCCCCGCGCTGACGATCGTGCTGAACGGCGGGCTGCGCGACCACGCTGTGGCGCTCGCGCAGCTGGCGCAGGTCGACGGTGTGATGATCGGGCGCGAGGCCTGCGAGAACCCGTGGATGCTCGCGCAGGTCGACGAGCGCTATTTCGGGGAACGCGGGCCGCGGGCGGACCGCGAGGAGACGATCGAGGCGATGCGCCCCTACCTCATGCGCGAGGTGGCCGCAGGCGAGCCGGTGCGTGCGGTGCTGCGGCCGATGCTCGGCCTGTTCAACGGCCTGCCCGGTGCGCGCAGTTGGCGCCGCACGCTCAGCGATCCGGCGCTGCTGGCGACCGAGGGGCCGCGGACGCTCGATCTGGCGCTGCAGGCACTGCGTGCATCGGGCGGCGCGCAGCGCGCACGTACAGCAGAATTGCAGTGAACGCGAGCACGGCGAGCGCGGTCTCGACGCTCGCCAGCAGCACGGCCGGGCCGCGCTCGGAGGTTGCGCGCACCAGGCCTTCCGCGAAATACCCGAGCACGAGCATCGACCACCACTGGTAGGTGCGCACCCGGCCGCGCTGCAGCCAGGGCAGCGCAGCGGCCAGCGGAAGCACCTTCAGCGACAATGCCGATCCGCCCGGGCGCAACGGCGCGAGCCAGAGCTCCCATGCCAGGCCGAGCAGGATCAGCGCGACGAACGCGCCGGCTACGATGCGGCGCAGGGTGGAGAGCGACATGGCTGCGGATTATAGATAGCGTCGATGATGATTCCCGATTCTCGCGAGAGCACCGAAGACGCCGCGACTGCGCCTGCGCGGCCGCTGGGGCAGTCGCTGTTGCGCCTGGCGCGCGCGATGACGCGCCAGGCGCGCCAGCTTCAGCTGCCGCAGGCCGCCGGCAGCCTCGCCTTTCTCTCGCTGCTGGCGATCGTGCCGATGTTCTCGATCGTCTTCGCGGTGACCACCGCCTCGCCGGCGTTCGGCCGGCTGCGCGAGGCGCTGCAGAAGTTCCTGTTGGCGAACCTGTTTCCGCCGGCGATCAGCGAGACCGTCATCGGCTACCTGAACCAGTTCGCCGCGAAGGCGAACGAGCTGTCCCTGATCGGGACTGCCGCGTTCCTGCTGACCGCCTTCACCGCGCTGGTGACGGTCGAGCGCACGCTCAACCGCATCTGGGGCGCGGACCGGCCGCGGCCGCTGGCCAACCGGCTGACGCTCTACTGGGTGCTGCTCACGCTCGGACCGCTGCTGCTGGGCGCCTACGTCGCCGGGTACGGCATGGTGGCCAGCGCCTGGCTGCGCGGCGCCGAACTGCGCGAAGTGCGTGGCGCCTGGTTCGTGGCGCTTCCCTGGATCACGACGGTCGGCGGGCTGACGCTGCTCTACCGCTTGCTGCCGAGCGCGCTGGTGCGCTGGCGCGAGGGCTTCGCCGGCGCGCTGCTCGCGGCGGTGCTGTTCGAACTGTTGCGCGCGCTGCTGGGCTGGTACGTGGCGCGACTGTCCACCTACACCGTGGTCTATGGCGCCTTCTCGGCGCTGCCGGTGTTCCTGCTCTGGCTCGCGCTGTGGTGGATGGCGCTGCTCGCGGGTGCGCTGCTGGCGGCGAACCTGCGCTTCTGGGGCCAGCCCGGCGAGCCGCACCTGTCGCGCAGCCCGGCCGAGCGTTTCGACGACGTCCACGGCGTGCTGCGGGCGATGTGCCGCACGCTGGGCGGCGAGCGCCACGGTGCCTTGCCGGTCAGGGGGCTCGCGCCGCTGCTCGACCACGATCCGGAGCGCGCCGGCCAGGCGGCGCTGCTGCTGGCGCAACTGGGCTACGTCACGCGCTTCGTCTCGCTCGGCGACCTGATCGGCGCGGGCGACGCGGAATCGATCTGGGCCGAGCGCTGGGCCTGGGCCGACGACCCGCGCACGATGACGCCGCGCGCGCTGTTCGAAGCGATCTGGCAGGAAGGACGACCGGCGCCGGACACCGGGGCCGCGTTCCCGGCGGCCTTTCTCGACCAGCCGCTGATCGGCGACGCGCAGTGCTGAGGGGCCTGCGGCTCACGCGCCGCGTGCGGCGCGCCGGGGGGCGGTGCAGCGACGCCGGCGCAAGTGCGCTCAGCGGCTCGCGGCCGGCACTGCGGCGCCGAGAAAGCCGCGCAGCGCCGCGAGCAGCGCGTCGGGCCGCTCGCTCATGATCGCGTGGCCGCAGTCGGCGATCTCGACCAGTTCGGGCGCCGGCAGTCCGGTGGCCGCTGCGCTGGCACGGCAGCGCTCGAGCAGCGCCCGCGCCGCGCGCACCGGAGTCATCGAGTCGCGTTGGCCCAGCACGAACAGCGCCGGGCAGGCGAGGGCATCGGCAGCGGCGAACCCGCCGGCATAGGCGTTGCAGGCCTCGAAATCGGTGCTCAGCACGCCGGGGCGCTGTCGTTCCATCAGGCGGCGGTTCTGCACGAACACCGAGAAGCCGGGGGCAGGGGAGCCCGGGCGCGCGTTGATCGTCGAATGCGACCAGTAGTTGATCATGTCGAATGCACGCGGTTCGTCGTCGCGCGCCGCCGCGAGCAGCGCGTCGGACACTTTCATCGGAAACGCGGTGCCCACCAGTGCGATGCGCTCGATGCGCTGCGGCGCGCGTGCAGCCGCCTCGATCGCGATCAGCGAACCCATGCTGTGGCCGACGAGCGCGGCGCGCGCCACGCCCGCGGCATCGAGCGGGCCGGCGCTGCGGCCGTGCCCCGGCAGGTCGACCGCCAGCACCGCGAAGCCGTGGTGTGCGAAGTAACGCGACTGCAGTGCCCAGACGCTGTGGTCGTTCTGCGCGCCGTGCACGAAGACGACGACCGGGCGCGTTGCGTCGAAAGGGCATCCGCCGGTGTAGGCCCAGGCGGGAATGGCGTTGACGTCGACGAGCATGGCGGGCGGCGGGTCGGTTGGTCGGGAGCGGATCGGTCGGTGCGGGATCGGGCTCAGGCCTTCGGCGCGCGCGCAGCCGCCTTGAAGGCCGTTTCGAGGTCGGCGACCAGGTCGTCGGGATCTTCCAGCCCGATCGACAGCCGCAGCGTGCCTTCGCCGATGCCGGCGGCCGCGAGGGCACGTTCGTCCATCCGGAAATGCGTGGTCGAGGCCGGATGAATGACCAGCGAGCGTGCGTCACCGACGTTGGCCAGGTGCGAGAACAGCCGCAGTGCCTCGACGAAGCGGGCGCCGGCCGCGCGATCGCCCTTCAGCTCGAAGCTGAAGACCGCACCGCAGCCGCGCGGCATGAGCCGGCGCGCGAGCGCGTGGTCGGGGTGCTGCGGCAGCGCGGGATAGGCCACGCGTGCCACCATCGGGTGCGCGGCGAGGAAGTGCGCCACGCGCTCGGCGTTGGAGACGTGGCGCGCCATGCGCAGCGGCAGCGTCTCGATGCCCTGCAGGATCTCGAACGCGTTCACCGGGCTCAGGCAGGCGCCGAAGTCGCGCAGCCCTTCGCGGCGCGCGCGCAGCAGGAACGGCGCCACGGTCGACTCCTCGCTGAAGACCATGCCGTGAAAGCCCGCGTAGGGCTCGGTGAGTTCGGGAAAGCGCCCCGAGGCGTCCCAGTCGAAGCGGCCGATGTCCACGAGCAGCCCGCCGACGACGGTGCCATGCCCGCACAGGAACTTGGTCGCCGAATGGCAGACGAGGTCGGCGCCGAGTTCGCCCGGGCGCACGAGATACGGGGTGGTGAAAGTGGAGTCGACCAGCAGCGGCACGCGGTGGGCGTGCGCGATCTCGGCCACCACCGGAATGTCGAGCACGTCGAGCCCCGGGTTGCCGAGTGTCTCGCCGAACAGCAGGCGGGTTTCCGGACGCAGCGCTTCGCGCCAGGCATCGGGGTTGCGCGGATCGACGAAAGTGGTCTGGATGCCGAAACGGCGCAGCGTGAAGTCGAGCAGGTTGTGCGAGCCGCCGTAGAGCGCGCGCGACGCGACGATGTGCGAGCCGGCGCCGGCCAGCGTGGCGATTGCCAGGTGCAGCGCTGCCTGTCCGCTGGCGGTGGCGATCGCGCCCACGCCGGCCTCGAGCGCGGCGATGCGCTCTTCGAGCACCGCCACCGTGGGATTGCTGATGCGCGAATAGACGTGGCCCGACTGCTCCATGTCGAACAGCGAGGCAGCGTGATCCGAATCGCGGAACACGAAGGCGGTCGACAGGTAGATCGGGGTGGCGCGGGCGCCGGTTTCGCGATCGGGCACGGCACCGGCGTGAAGCGACAGCGTGTCGAATGCGTAGTAGTCGCGCTGGCTCATCGGTGCTGTCCCGGTGACGAAGGATGGCGGCCGGCCGCGGGCCTCGCGGGGGCTGGTTCGATCCTAGCACGGGCCGAACGCGGCGCTGCGGGCGCGAACCGGCGCCGCCGGGGACGATTCGGCGTGCCGCCGGCGCGAAGGCCGGCGCCGGTCGTCGGTCCGCGCGTGGTCGGCGCGGGACAGCCGTGCGGGGGCGACTTGGGTTCGGGCGCATCTCAAGCGACAATGCGTGTCGACGAACCACGCCAAGACGAGTGAACGAATCGTCCATGCCAAGCAGACCGGTCTATCGCGTGGCCGCGGCCGGTCTCGATCCGCGCGACGTGCGGCTGATCGAGATCGTGTTCAAGCACAGCCAGTACAACCGCTTCGAGTTCGTGTTCGAGCCGGTGCTGGTGTCCGATCGCCTGGACATCCTGATCGTCGATCCGGCCAGTCCCGACGGAGTGCGGGCGCTCGACTGGCTGGGCACGCTCGACCGGCGGGTGCCGGTGGTCCACGCTGTGGCGCGCGGGGCCACGGGCAGTGCGCGCCACGCGCTCTCGATCGATCGCCTGACGCTGCAGTTGCTGCCGATCCTGAACCGGGTGGTCGAGATGGAACTGCTCGCGCCCACGGCGCAGGCACCGGAGTTGCGCGCGGGTTTGCGCGCAGCGCCGCCGGTGGTGCCGGGGCAAGGCGGTCCGGCCGGCAGCCCGCAGACGCGGGATTTCCTGCGCGAGGCCGCGCGTCTGTCGCGCGAGGGCGACAGCGCGCGCGAGGCGGCGATGCTCGCCGCCGCGCCGGCCGCGGCAGCGCCAGCCGCGCCCGCAGGGCCGGACGATTCGGCCACCGCTGCAGCGGCCGAACGCGGCGCCGCGCCGGCCCCGGGTGTACAGGGGCCGCAGGCCGCGCCCGCGCAGGGGCCGCAGGCTGCGCCCCCCGCACCGACGCCGCAGGCTGCGCCCGATGCCGCAGCCGCATCCCGGCCGGCCTCGAACCTGCTCCCGTTCCCGCTGAACGGGGAGGCATCCGCGCCGCGACTCCGCGTGCTGGTGGTCGACGACAGTCCGACGGTGCGCAAGCAGCTGTCGCTGGCGTTCGCCCGGATGCGCATCGAATGCGACGCGGTGGCCAGCGCCGCGCAGGCGCTCGAGCGGCTCGACGAGCATCACTACGACCTCGCGCTGGTCGACGTGGTGATGCCGGAGATGGACGGCTACAAGCTCACCCGGCAGATCCGGCGGCGCCATCGCGGGTTGCCGGTCATCATCCTCACCAGCCGTTCCTCGCCGTTCGACCTTGCGCGCGGTGCGCTCGCCGGT
>WBZR01004636.1_pt1 | contig 11101 bp, 11 predicted proteins | sample 5204231 | NCBI WGS metagenome assembly WBZR01 (sample SAMN12412403, study PRJNA552823) | activated sludge metagenome | isolation source: activated sludge from anammox sidestream of wastewater treatment plant... | place: USA: Virginia | collected 2017-08
GTGACAGACTGTAACAGCAAACCGATGTTCTTTTCCAGTCTCGGCCGCAAGAAAATCGTGGCCGATTTCACAGGCGGAACGCTCACCTCAGACGCCGGGGGTCTGTTGCTTCGGGAAGTCGAGCGGCTGGTTCAGGGGCCCAACGTTCGATTCGTGGTGACCAACCTGACCGACCGCACGCCGAACGATATCTACGACGGCCTGTACACGGCCCGCGGCGACATGACGACACGGCAACGTGAAAACCACGTGCGTCTTGGCAGCCGCCATCGGACCCATCCTATCGCCAACAATTCTGGAAATCGATCAGCGGATCGTTGGGCACAGGCTTGACATCGCGGCGATAATTAACTACTCTGAAGCGAACTAGGAAGATCGAGGGTTCCAATTTTCCTATTCAAAACGGGCCTTGATTCTATCAAAGCGGGCTACCAAAGATCGGTTAGGCATCTCGTTGGCTTAGGCGGTAGCTTGCTATTCAAGGCTTGGGCATGAGGAGGCAAAGTGTGCATCCTTCCAGTCTGAGGCGCGCGTCCCGTCGGCGGTTTCTCCTGCTTCTCTTCGCTACATTTGCCATGTCTACCAATTGCGTCGGTCCTCCACCCCCGGAGGTGGACATTCAATCTCGCAATCAGGATGTGTGGGGACTGCGACCCGGCGATATCGAGAAATGCGCCCAATCCATGGCGCGCGATCTCATCACCGAGCCCCTGCTGAATCGCAATGACCCGCCGGCGAGGATCGGCATTGCAGGCATAGAAAATCAAACAAATGAACCCTTCATCGGTGACAGCGCCGACATGATCGCCACGCGCATCCAGACGATTCTGTTTCGCGCCCTCCGCGGTGAGCAGCGCACGGCCGGCGGTTCGGCAAAGTTCATCTCCATGCGAGAGGAAGTTACCCGGGAGATCTTTATCCAGCGCCGCGACAAGCGAAACGGCGAGCGAAGCCACACCGGGCTGAAAGACCAGCACGGCGTCGATTTCATTCTGACCGGCGCCTATCACTCCGTTGACAAGGCGACCGCGGGAAAACGGCTGGTAGACATGATCATGACATTCTCACTGGTGGATGCCGAAACCGAGGAGATTGTCTGGACTCACGATTGCTCGGTGCGAACGGTCACAGGAGGCTAACCCGTTGGTTACTTCGGCTCACAATCGCGAACTGGTCCTCTGTGCGCTTCTGGTTATTGCCGCCGCTCAATGTGCCGGCTGCAAAGCCAATGACGACATGGGAAGCGTCGAGGCGATGAAGGGCAGCCTGTTTGGTGATGCCGAAGTGGCCCGCGTGGCAGACCTGATGGCTCGGGATCTGGTTCGCGATCCGCTTTTCTACCAGTCGGACGCGCCGCCTCGCATCGCCCTTGTCCGCGTCGAGAACGACACCACTCAATACATGTTCGGCGATGCCAGGGAAGCATACCTCCTGAAGCTACGGACATACCTGAAGCGCGCACTCAAAGACCGGATCATCCTGGTGGAGCCCGATCTGGAAAAAAAATTGCGCATCGAGTTGACCGATTGGCAGCCCGAGGACGCCGCCACATCATCCGTGGCTCGAGGGCACAGGGGCAAGCACGGGGTCGACTTGTTTCTGACGGCGCGTTTCATGTCCAACGACAAAGTCGTCGCTGTGGCGGAAAAAGATGGCGCCATCAACAACCGGCGCATTGTCGTGCTTGAGATGAGCTTCAATCTCATAGACGCAGAGACCGCGGAGCTGGCATGGGCGCACAGCATCTCGTCGGCCGCGGCCTATTCAACGCGGGACTTTCAGAACTAGGAAGCCATGCCAATGGGAACCCTTCGAGACATGCTTCGGGCCACTTACTTCCGCGGGAAATTCGCGATTCCAATTCTCCTGTTAGCGGGATGCGCTGCTCCCCCGCACGGCTACACATGGGGAACTGCGCAGTACGAGGTCGCCGCCGACGCCCTTCGAACACCCGCCCAGTTGGAAATGGCAAAGCCTCTTGACCAGCGGGCCAAGGATGCCGGTGTAACGGTGCTGGACTATGCGGCCGCATGCCTTGCGAGCGGCAACTATGAAGACGCGCAGCAGGCGTTCTACCAGGGAATCCTTATAACAAACGACCTGACCCTCCGTGAGTCAGACGGCGATGCAAGCCTGATCTGGGACGAAGCGACCAAGGTCTGGCAGGGCGAAGCCTACGAGCGGGCGATGGCGGAGTTCCTCCACGGAATATGCCTGATGCGCCTCGGAGATTATGACAATGCCCGTGTGGCGTTTGATCGGGCGCTGGTCTGCGATCGCTTCAGCAAGGGGGCCCTTTACGAGCGGGAGGGGTCCACGACGTTGACCGGCTTCTCCCTGAGTAATGGCGTGATCGCGCGGGGCGGCAGCGTATTCCAGCGCGACTTTCTTGCGGCATACGTTCTTCGAACGCTCTGTTATGTCCACCTCCGCAAGATGGAGCGCGCCCGACTGAGCTGGCAGGAAACGACTGATCTGTATCGCGAGTTATTGGGGACCGCGCGGGAAAACTCGAGCATATTGACCCCGATCTTCTGGACTCAGAATAGCGGTCGCTACGAGTATCCAAATGTATTCATCCCTCCGTTCCGCCTGGGCTCGGCGACGGACGGATCGTCGGCCAGTGATTCGGACATCCTCTTCTCCAAGAGCATCGATGAACTGGCCCAGGCAAACTGCCTCATCATCGCCGCTGCCGGAAGTCGGCCCAAAAAAGTAAAGGTCGGGCCGGCCGTGCAGGACGCGAACTTCATTCACGACGATTATCTGCGCCCCGCAGAGTCCATTCAGGCCCTCGACATGATGATCGACGGAAACGTCGTCGGGCGAATGACACAGTGCCTCAATCTCTACGGGCAATCCGCCGGTCGCGGACCCTCTGCCAAAGATTTATCTCAGGAACGAAAGGGAAAAGTCGAGGACTTCGGACGGGCCCTGGAGAATAGCGGCAACAATTACGTCAAGATCATCGGCATGATTGTTCGAGCGGCGAATCAGGAGGAGGCCGACACGCGCCAGTGGACGCTGGTTCCCAACGCGATCCATCTTTGGATCGGCCGGCTCGATTCAGGAAAGCACCGGCTCTCACTGCTGCCGTGCGGGTTTAATCGTCCCTCCATCGAGCCTGCCTGGATTGAGCGCGCGTACAGTAATCTGTTGCAAAGTTATCAAGGTGCATATCTGCAGGAATTGGAAGCCGCTTCAAATGGTTACTGTGCTCCTCTGGCCCTTCGACAGGCCTTGGCACAGGACATCGAGATCGGCTCCGAAGGGCTATCGACGTTTTTTATCGCTGAGAGTTACAACAAGTTCATTCAAGCTGCTCAGCCGCCTGCGCCAAAGTCGTACGTTCTGCTTCCGCGACGCCAACCGGGGAAATCATGATGAAATTCGGCTGCCAAAGGGTCTCGCTCACGGGGATCACCATTCTCACGATGTTTCTCCTGATTACCGGCTGCGCTCAGGAAAATACGATTTACGTCGACGACTACCGAGAGCTTCGCCCATACACCACAACGCTCCTGTCAAACACTCAACCCGCGCCTGACGACCAGGCGCGCACGGACGATACGGCGGACGATGGCTCAACCGATCATGCGTCGGCAGGGGGTGCATAGACCATGTGCATCAAGCTCCCCTTCGCACAACAATACCGGCCGACGCATACAAACTATTGGCCCGGCGTTCTTCTGTGGATGCCAATGCTGCTGGTCATCGGCTGCGCCCCTGTCGAACAAAAGGTCGGCGATTCGGCGAGCACGCGAATTCACGATCCATTCCTGCGCAAACACGTCAAAACGACCGTCAGGAAGGGCCAACTGAATCCGCAGCTCGGCCTTTATGAAATCGACGCGACCATTGAGGCGGACAGCCTGGATGCTGACCGCGCGAACTCATACCGTGTGTTCATTCGCGCCGTCTATTATCAGGGCCAGGAAACTCAGCCCGTGGACTCCTCTCAATGGACGGAGTTGCTCCTGCAGCCCGGTAACCCAGCCGCGTTCTCGTCAGCGAGCCTGACCGGCGCGGATCGTTGCTTGTTGGAAGTCGCATACCCGGAGGAGGTGGGCCTGAAATGAGAACGCCATCGACGAGTATTTCTTCCGCCCGGACATATGCTTTGCGATGTCTCGCGGCGCTTTCCACACTGACAGCGATGATCGCCGGCTGTTACCCTCAGGCTCATTCGCCTCAGGTCGGGTCCACCCGGACTGAGGACGAGTCCCAGGTTGTCTACAACCATTCATGGCTCAAGTCCGCCGTCCTGCTTCGAGACATGCAGGTCGAGCACATCGACGGAAACCGACTAAAGATCGTCGCTCAGCTTCACTCGCAGGAGCCGCACGTCTCTCGTCGTGTCAACGTCCGAACCGAGTTCTACTCTCCTTCCATGGCAGACGGCGGCACCGTCGTCGATGCCACAGAGTGGCAGGAGTTGGTGCTCGAGCCCAGAAAACGCGTGCAATACGCCGTCAACAGCCTCAAGGCGGCCGACGATTTTCGGATTTACGTCTATTACGACGAGGACCTTGGTAAACGGTGATTCCCCCTGGGGAACTTCGCCTTGACCGTGGAGCGGCCAATGATCCTGCCCACACTTAGATTGTCTTGTCTCGCACTTCCGGCATCGCTCTTGATGCTGGTTGGCTGCGGGCCTGACCATCCCGAGACTGTCACCGGCATTTCGAGACAGGCCGCGTCATCCGATCAAGGCGCCACCGGCGATTCGCACTACCAAATGGAACCCCGAAGAGCTGCAAAGCCCAACGACGAGGACAATCCCTGTCGCGTGGTGATCGAAGAGGCCCGTTACGACTTCGGAAGGGTTTACGAAATCGCAAGGCGTCCTCGTCTGGCAATCCTCGCGAATGTGCTGAGTACGAATCTCGGTGGTCGCGATGATGATCAGTCTCGCGCATCGACGTCCGTGAGCTTCTCCGATCCGGAGGCGGTCCAGGTTGACCGCGCCACCGTCGAAAACGAGTGCATCGCCTTCTTTGACTCCACGACCCACCGGATGAAGCTTGTTGATGTCGCCGTTGCGCGAACGAGCATGGCGTCGGCCAGGAATGAAGCCGGTGTGCTCGAGGGATTTCGACGCATCGATCTGTGCGACATTGGGATCATGATCGAAGTCCGCGCAGCAAGGGTCGAGCCGACCAATGCCAGCCCAGGTAATCCCGAGCGATACTCCATTGCATGCACGGGCCGCGCGGTCAATGTCCGTGATGGGCGCGTCCTGGCGACCGCGTCGGTCGAGCGCAGAATCGCCGGCAGCGAACAAGCCCTCGACAACGGCCTCCGTAAGGTTGCGCTATGTCTGGCTGCGGAACTATCGACCCAAATCGGCGACAAACTGACGAGGCCCGCACCATGAATTCAATAACCGGGCATCCACTAAAGGGCAGGAACTCCGGGACGACCGCCTTTGTCGGGCTCACCATCCATTTGGCGTTGGTTCTGGGTTCCGGCTGCGCCAAGCCGATAGCGACCGAGTATTACTCTCGAACCCCCGACACGCCAATCGAGTGGCGGCTTGAAAAGCCCACAGGACAGGTCATCGTGGGATTGGCAATCGACTCGCCCAGCCTGGTTGCCTACGGCGAATCGTCCGCCGCCCCCAGAACCATCAACCAGGCGGTCGAAGTCGCGCGCATGGAAGCATGCGACGCCCTTCTGACGCAGCAAGCCGGGGCATTCTTGACCTACGCCTCCACGGCAAACGCCTTCGGCAGGATCGCTTTCGTGACGCCGGCCAATGTACAGGGAATAGACTGCCAACTTGAGCTCATGCTCTCATTTGAGCATGCCGGCGATTCCCAGGTGCATTACTGCCTGGGCCGATTGATCGCGAACATTTACGACGGCGCTCACGCCCAACTGATCGGTCGCGTCGTCAAGTTTCACGAGGCCATGTATACCACTTCCAAGAACAATCCGAACACGACCCATGACGGCATCCAGGTACAGAATGTCTTGCGCGACAAGCTCTTCGATGAGCTGATCGACGAATTCAAGTCCGCCTGTGATAGTGACGCATCCGAGCAAGAAAGCTCTGCGAGCTCTTAGCAGAATCGACGAACGAGTCCAACGTGTACGATCAACACATCGGACTCTCGAATCTGTAAAGAACCTCCTCTACTCTAAATCGTCGCCTCCTCATCCCCTTCTCTCCGTGATCCAGCCCCGAATCCTGACTCAGATGCGAGGGGAAAGGGCACGGGTCTCGAAACGCTTCCATCGCTCGCATGTCGTCGCTAAGTTCGGCGCCGTGCGATGAACAATGCGGCGAGTGAGGCCAATGACGCCAGGGCCGTCGGGGCGGTGGTCGAGCCGCACTGGGCCGCCGGCTCCTTCAGGGGGAGCGTGATCTTAAGCTCCTCTAGCTCTCGCCCGGAGTCCTGAAAATTAACACGGCAATCGCCATTGACGTCGCCGGTCGGCCGGCCCTCGGCGTCCACCGCGAGCCCCGATCTGTTATTCGGGCAGACGTCGCAGTCGTCGGGGATGCCGTCCAGATCGGTATCGGTTTCGTCGGCGTCGGGCGTGCCATCGCTGTCGCAGTCCGGCGGGAGGATGCCGGCGGTTGCCGTCCAGAAGCCGCCGATCACCGCGTAGCTCCCGCCCGACATCATCGCGCCGGGCCCGGCATCGTGCTGGCCGACGGCGCCGGACAGCGTGTACGAACCGCCGGTGCTCTGCCCGCCCCCGCCGTCGAGCGTGTGCCACGAGAGATCGTACGGCTGAGCGTGTGCGGTGGGCGTCGTCGCAGGCAGCAACCCGACGACGAAGATCCAACCGAGTGACAATCCGAGACGTTGATGTGTTTTCATGCGAATCATGGGTCATCGCTCCTTACTTTGCGGCCTTGCCGAGCATGGATTCGAGCCGGTCGAGCCGGGCCTTCAGTGCCGCATTCTCGGCATGCAGTGAGGCGATCTGGTCATCCTTCTCGCTTTTGACCTGCTTGATGGCCGAGACGATCAGCGGCGTGAGTCGGCCGTAATCGACGGCGAGATAGCCTTCCTCGTCCTGTCGCACGACTTCCGGGGCGACCTTTCGGACGTCCTGGGCGATGAGGCCCACCTGGCGATCTTTGCTGAAATGGCGCTCAGGGAATTCGTCGCGCTTCCAGTCGTAGTGCACCGGCTGGAGCTTCTCGACAACGGTCAATGCGTCGGCGACGGGTTCGATGTTGGTCTTGAAGCGCTCGTCCGAGCAGCTCAGCGTTCCGCACGCGGCGAAGACGCTGCCCGTCGCCCGGATGTTGCCGACGACGTCGAGGGCCTCGGTCGGGGCAATGGTGCCGATGCCGACGTTGCCGGCGGGATCGACCATCATACGCACGATGCCGGCGGTGTTGTCGCGGATCAGCAGGGCTCCGGCCCCTTCGCCGTTGGATGAGCCGGTGGAAATCAGCCCGAACTCACGGCCCCCGGCGTCGGTGTTGAGCAGGTTGACCCAGATTCCGAGCGGATTGGCGTCTTCGAATCGCACCTGGCTAAAGGTGGGGCCGCCGACGGTATGAAGTCGTGCCGTGGGTGCGGTAACACCGATGCCCATGTTGCCGTCGACATAGCAGCGCCCCGAGAAATATCCCGCGTGGCCTTCGGGGCTGGCAGAATGTCCAAAGACGCCGATGCCCGGGCCGGTCGCGCTGAGGGCATACCCCCCGACACCCACTCCATTGGGGGCATGGGTGTTTCCCTGGACGCCGACTGGATTGCCCTCAGTGGAGGTCGTGCCAAGGACCGCGGTTCCCCTGGGGTTCGCGGTTTGGCTCCAGATTCCCCAGCTTTGGGTATTCGGAGTGGAGAACGTGTCATTGATGAAAAGCGGCGCCTGAGAGGATGCGGAGTCAATATGCAGGGGATAACTCGGCGAGATTGTGCCGATCCCGACGCGATCACTGAAGAGCGCATTCCCGCCGTGCACGTCGAGCCGGCCTGCGGGGGTGGCCGTTCCGATGCCGACGTTGCCATCTCCGCGCCAGGTCATGACGTTGGGATTCCAGAGGGACCACATGCGCAGCGCATTCCCAGCGGCGCCGCCGCCCGCGAAATCCGCGCGAAGATCGAAGATCTCCTGGTTGGTTTCTCCGATTCCGAGGATGCCTACGTCGTCGACGGCACCGAGGTTCTCGATCGATAAGGCGGACTCGGGCGTCGTTGTGCCAATGCCGACCTTGCCGGCGGAGTCAACCATCATGCGCACTTTGCCGGCGGTGTTGTCGCGGAACATTCAGAAACGGAGTGCGATCTCCCGAATACGGTTGCGCGGTGTAACACCGCGCAATTTCGCGTCTCAGGCCGCACGACCGAACGCCGGTAGTTCTCCCGAACGATCAAGATCACCGATATTTACGTTCAAAGCGGGCGACCGGACTCGAACCGGCAACGTCCAGCTTGGAAGGCTGGTGCTCTACCATTGAGCTACACCCGCGAAGTTCGCCGCTCATTCTAGCGGCAGGTCGCGATGTGTTGCAAATACTCGCATCACCATTGGCTTTTCTTGCACGCCGCCAAAGCCGCGAGAAAGCGGCGCCGACAAGCAGAATCGCGATGGCATACACGCCCCTGCGACGTCATTCAATCTTAATGGACCGCGGGGCTCTCTTCCGAGTCTGCGCCAAGAATGCCTAAGCGCTCTGCTTGCGGATGATCATATCAAAGTTGCGAACCATCCCGCGCAAGACGATCCAGCCGACTCCGCTGTAAATCGCGGCGGCCGCCAGCGCGGCGACGAAGGCAATCACCCGGCACTGCCGCATCACTTCAACAGAGATTTTCGTCCCCGTATCCGCCAGCGCATTGACCGGATCGATAATGATGTACAGCCCGGTAAACGGCGTAAGCGGCCAGATCGCCGCCGCAAGCGCCTCGTTGTCGCTGCTCCGCACGGCGAATGGGCAACTCGTGGCGATCGCAATGAGCAGGATGACGATCGACATGCTCGAAAAAACCGCGGCAAGCGTCTTCTTGCTCTTGATCGATGCCTGCAAACCCAGCATGCAACAAAGCGCTGTCACGGATACGAGCAGGATCGGCAAAGTCAGGAGAGATTCCCAGTTCACCACCGGCCCCTGCTTCGAAATCAGTCCGGCAAGGTAAAAGAGAGCGACCGATACAAACGGCACAATGAGAATCGGTCCGGCGGCATAAACCAGGCCGATGATCTTGCCGGTGATGATGTGGCGACTGGTCAGCGGCGTGGCCAGGACAAGCTCCAGCGTGTTCGATTCCTTCTCGCGCGTCATGCTCGTCGCCGCGGTCGCCGTAGCGATGAACAGTGCCACAGCCAATTCGATCGCCGTCGCGCCAAAAAGCCACGCGCGAGCCTCGACTGGATCGAGCCCGCCGGAGAGATAGATAATCACCAGGGTCACGGCGATGACGATTCCGACGCCCAGCGTCGCATAGCGCGCGATGAATCCGCCGCCGGCCGCCGCGCCGGTAACCGACTCGCGCCAACTGATCGGGTTCGACCAGACGTGCCGCGGCCTTCGCGTCTGTTCGTCGCGGTTCTCGGAGAGATGCAGCGTCCCCGTCAGCCGCGAGAGCCACGTAATCTCCCCCTCCTTCGCACCGCGCCGAACAAAGAACAGGCTCAGCGACACGAGGAACAGAGACGCGATGAACGTCATGCACACATACGAGTACTGCGGATACGCCAGGAGCTTATTGATCGGAAATCCGTAATGCGCCACCGACGCCGCCGACGGCGCCGGCGTCTGCCCCAGCACGACCGCAAGCGAAAGAAACGGATGAAACGCCGCAAGCCAGCTCATTTTCGCCCCGGTCGACGGAGCGGGCTGAGCCTCCGGCGGAATCAAAGCCGTCGCCGCCCCAATGTAATACACGATGATGAGATAGAGCGCGATCGCGAGATAGAAAGTAAAGATCGTCCGGCCGGTCCCGATCTTGATCACGCTGATCGTGATGGCCATCGATCCCGTGAGCAAGGCCGTCGCGCCGGCGATGGAGATCGAAAGGGCAATCTCCTCACCCGTCACGCCGCCATAAACCATCATGATGCAAAAGAGGGGAATGCCCGCGAGAAGCAGCATGAAGACGAAATAGAGACGCGACAACAGCGACCCGAGAACGATCTGGCCGTTGGTCAGCGGAGTGGACAGGAGAATGTTGAACGTCTGCGAGTCCTTCTCCTGAGTGATCGCCGCCGCGGTGAAGATCGGCGCGATGATACACACCATGGCAAGCTGCACCAGCGAGACGACATTAAAGACCTTCGTGGCGTTCTTGGCGAGATCGGAGAGCGACGTCTCGCCGGACTGCAACACAAGTACGCCGATGGCGACGATGGCCGCAAGAATGGTCAGGTAGGCCGTACGAATCCAGAGATGACGAAGTCGCCGCCCTCCGGCGTATACCACGCGCACCACGATCGGATTGGCCGGGGCCAACCGCCAGAACCAGGTACCCAGATCACGCAATACGGCCTGCATAAGAAGACTGATTCTCCGATCGCAGCTTGAATCAAATCCCGGCGGGGGCAGCTACAGCGGCGGCTCCTTCATGCCCCGGTCGACCAGCATCTGCCGAACCGTGCTCTTCGCGGTGGCGCGCTGCTTGGAGTCAGGCAGGCCGTCAATGCGCTTCTTCAGTTCTTCGTCGAGATCGAGCAGCGGCTTTTGCAGCCGATCGAGGTCGGCCTCCAGCGCGAACAGCGATGGCCCGCGCGACTGAATATCGGCGCGCCGAATCAAATCCCGCGCAATGAGATTGTCCTTGATCTTGCGCCGCCAGTCGTCGGTCTTGATGATCAAGGCGCGGTCTCTGCAGTCCTTGAGGATGGCCTTGGCCGCCGCAATCTGCTTCTCGTCGAATTGATAATACTCGCCCGCCTGAGTGACGTAGTTCTCCCATTCATCATCCGTGCGAAGTCGAAACTCGATCCATCGCTCGGCGTCAATACGAGCCCGACGATGCGCCTCCGGCTCGCTAGGGTCCACCGGCGTCGGCTGGGCCTTGGAAGGGTCTTTGTCAGCCGGATCCCAGAAAGGATTGGCATTGTCACCGATCTTGCCCTCCTCCCACCGCGCCATCCGCGACTCGAAAACGGTAATGCCCGCGGCGGCGGC
>WBZR01004640.1_pt1 | contig 11099 bp, 6 predicted proteins | sample 5204231 | NCBI WGS metagenome assembly WBZR01 (sample SAMN12412403, study PRJNA552823) | activated sludge metagenome | isolation source: activated sludge from anammox sidestream of wastewater treatment plant... | place: USA: Virginia | collected 2017-08
CGCCCAGCAGACGCCCAGCGGCATCGTCTACGACGCGTGCGATCTCGGGGACGTCACCTTCACCGGGTTCCTCGGCAGGAGCGACGAGCAGCTGATCTTCGATGCCCTGACGGTGCGTCGCCGCGGCGACGTGCTGTCGTTCGCGGGATCGCTGTTCCTCGACCAGATCGACGGCGGAGTGGAACTCGCGGGCGTGCTCGACGGCGACTCGCAGCTTCTCGGAGCGTACGTAGCGACCTTCCAGCAGGCCGCGATCGACGACCAGGGCGGCCCGCTCGACGGCGCGCTCGTCTTCGACACGACCGGCGCGAACATCCCCGGCGTGGTCGAGATCCGGGTGACGCTCGTGAGCGGCGCGGCGCTGCCGGTGGTGGTGCGGTTCGAGGACGACACGACGGCCGACTTCACCTACGACACCGCAACCGACGTGCTGACGCCGATCGGCGCGCCGACGCCGCCCGCCGCGCGCGTCCGCCTGTCGAACATCGACGATCGCATCACGGCGTTCCTGAACGGCGCGCAGGTGTTGCAGGCGCAATCGGGCCAGGGCGACACCGGGTTCCAACCGGTCCCGGGCCTGCGCTGCGGCGACAACGTCTTCGAGTTCCGCGTCGAGAACACCACCCCCGGCAGCGGCTACGCCTTCCGGACCCAGCTTGAGGTCGGGGGCGCGACGGTCGTGGACCGCGCCTGTGGGCAGGCGAACGGCCCGGGCTGCGATGGCAACGACCAGACCCAGGGCGAGGTGGCGCGCGACGTGACGTTCGTCTGCGTGCCCTGCGGTCCGTGCACGGCCGGCGCCGGGACGTGCGCCGCCCCGCTCGCGATCCCCCCGACCGGGCGCATCCAGATCCACGGGCGGGTCGCTGGCGCCAACGCCCTCGGCGGTCCGTGCGGCGGCGCGGGTGGCCCCGAATCGGTGTTCGTGTTCACGCCCGCGACGACCGGGTGCTACGCGTTCAGCAGCTGCGGCACCACGTTCGACTCGCAGCTCTCCCTCGGCGACGGGTTCTGCGGCGCCGACGGGCCGATCCAGGAGACCTGCCTCGACGGCAACCGCTCGTGCGTCGTGGGCGGCGCCCACGAATCGACCTTCGGTTTCTTCTCGGCGGGTCACCCCGTCACTTTGCTGCTGGACAGCGAGGGCTCGCCGGGCGGAAGGTACGTGTTCGACGTACGGCCCTCGGGCCAGTGCATCTTGTGAAGCGAAGGGGTGGAGGAGACGCGATGAACGAGCTCTTGCTGGCATGCATCCTGGGAATCCTCGTCGTCGCGCCGGCGGCGGCGCAGACGTGCGGCGACGCGACCGGCGACGACACCGTCACCGTGACCGACGGCGTGCAGGCGCTGCGCGAGGCGGCCGGCCTGTCGAGCGCCTGCGACGAAGGCTGCGACGTGGACGGCAGCGGCGCCGTCACGGTCAGCGACGGCGTGAACGTGCTCCGCAAGGCCGCCGGCCTCGCCATCAACGAAGCGTGCGAGTTCACCGGCCAGGAGGCGAATGGCGTCGTCACCCCCTCGCTATCCGTCTTCGGCGCAATGACCAAGGTGCCCGGCGTCGGCGAGAACGCACTCGCCGCCGCGGGCGAATGCGATAACGCCGAAGGCTCCATCGCGACGGTGGGGTTCGGCAACTCGAGCGCCACGACGTTCACCGCCTGCCGGCTCGGCCCCGCGATCGTCGATGGCACGATCGGCCGCGCCGTCCTCGCGCAAGGCGTCGTCCTCGGGTTCGACGACTTCCGGGTGACGCACGCGGAGACCGGAGAGACCCACACGATCGACGGACAGCTCGGCGTCAGCGACGTCCAGGGCACCGGGAAGCGCATCGCGGGAACGTTGACCGTCATCTCGTCGAAGCGCGGCAGCTTCACGCTCCTCTTCCAGCGCATCCTGCTCGCCGGCGACGGGTCCGTGCGCCAGGGCTCGTTGATCTACGATCTCTCGAAGACGACGGGCGGCACGATCGCGCGCATCCAGATCGACTTCTCGGACGCCGCCTTGCTGCCGGCGGTCGTCACGCTGCGCACCCAACAGGTCAAACAGTTCCTGCTCGATCGCAACGCCGGCGTGCTGCTTCCCGCCGTCTGATCCGCCGGATCGGCGCGCTCGCGGCGCTGCTGGTGCTGGCGACGGCCGGCATCGGCGGCGCCGCCGCGCTCTGCGGGGACGCCGACGGCGACGACGCGGTGTCGGTCGGCGACGGCGTCCGCATCCTGCGCGCGGCGGTCGGACTCGGCGGCTTCGCCGCCGCGTGCGACCTCGACGCCGACGGGAAGCTCACCGTCACCGACGCCGTGCTCGCGCTCCGGCGCGCCGCCGGGCTGCCGATCGGCGACGCCTGCAGCGGCGCCGCCATCGCGGGGCGCCTGCTCCTGCCGCCGGCGCTCACGACGACGCGGGCGGAGCGCGAGCCGAACGACGGGCCGGGCGCCACCGACGTCGCGGGGCGCATCGCGCCCGGTGACGTCCGCCGGCTCACCGGCGAGATCGCGGCGGACGATCCGTTCGACGGATGGACGTTCCTCGCCGCGGGCGGGCTCGAGCTCGCGCTGACCCTGACCTTCTCGGACGGCGCCGACGTCGACCTCGATCTCCTGATCGACACCGGGCGCGGCGCCAGCGCGACGTGCGAACGCGCGCTTCCGGGCCGCGAGCGCTGTCGGGTCGCGATCGCGAGCATCGAGCCGGCGCCGTTCGATCTCGTCGTCGCGCCCGCCACCGGCTCGCGACCCTCTCCCTACGTGCTCGACGTCCGTGCCGTCCCGGCGCGCGCCGCGACCCCCGGCCTCACGACGCTCCGCGGGGCGGGCGCGCCGATCGAGATCGAGCCCGGCGTCTACCGCGGCGACGCGGCGCCGATCGTGACGGGCGAGGTCGTCGTCCGGCTGGCGCCGGAGGCGACGAGCGCTCCGGCCGGCGCGGCGGCGACCGCGCGCGTGCTCGCACGCGCCGCCGGCGTCGGCATCGACGCACGGATGGGCTCCGCCCTCACGGCGCCCGACGGCACGTCCCTACTGACGTTGCCGACGCTGCGGCCGAACGCGGCCGAGCGCGGCGGCCGCGGCGCGGCCGCCGCACTCGCCGCGAAGCGCCGGCGGGCCGCCGCCCGCGAGCGTACCCGCGCCGCCGCAGCCGCGCTCGCGGCCGATCCCGGCGTGCTCTCGGCCGAGCCGAGCCGCCTGACACGCGCGGCCCGCGTTCCCCGCGACCCGCTCTACCCGCACCAGTGGCACTACGCCGCGATCGGCCTGCCGCGCGCCTGGGACGTGACCATCGGCAGCGCGGGCGCCGTGGTGGCGGTCGTCGACACGGGTGTCCGCAGCGACCACCCCGACCTCGCCGGTCGGCTCCTGCCCGGCTTCGACTTCATCAGCAACCCCGAACGCGCCAACGACGGCGACGGACTCGATCCCGACCCCTTCGATCCCGGCGACCGGCCGGACCGCGACGACGGCGGTTCGTTCCACGGAACCCACGTCGCCGGCACCATCGCCGCGGCGACCGACGGCACGGTCGGCGTCGCGGGCGTCACCTGGCGAACGTCGATCATGCCGCTGCGCGTGCTCGGCATCGGCGGCGGCTCGCTCTTCGACGTCGCGCAGGCGATCCGCTTCGCCGCCGGGCTGCCGAACGCCTCCGGCACGGTGCCGGCGGCGCCGGCGCGCGTGATCAACCTCAGCCTCACGACGAGCAACGACGATCCGGTCCTGCGCACCGCCGTCGACGCGGCGACGGCGGCCGGCGCGCTCGTCGTCGCCGCCGCCGGCAACACGGGCGCCGAAGGCGCGCTCGTACCGGCGGCCTACCCGAACGTGCTGAGCGTCGCGGCGACCGACCGCCTCGGAAATCCGGCGCGCTACTCGAGCTTCGGCGCCGGCGTCGATCTCGCGGCGCCCGGCGGCGACACGCGCCGCGATCGCGACGCCGACGGCTTCGTCGACGGTGTGCTGAGCACGCGCCTGCCCGGGATCGAGGACTACGGACTCCTGCAGGGCACGTCGATGGCGAGCGCGCACGTGAGCGGCGTCGCGGCGCTGCTCCTCGGCGTGCCCGGCGGCGCGTCGGCGGCGCGCCTGCGCGAGATCCTGCGCACGACCGCCGACGATCGCGGCGCGCCGGGGCGCGACGATCGCTACGGCGCCGGCATCGTCGACGCGGCGCGGGCGGTGCGCACCCTCGCCGGCCTGCCGCCTCCCGCCGACCCGATCCTCGGGCTCGCCGCGCCGGCGGTCCGGATCGCCGCCGACGAGAGCGTGTTGCGCGTGCCATTCACGAACCAGGGCGGCGGCGCGCTCGCGCTCACGACGACCGGCGTGACGACCGACGACGGCGGACGCTGGCTCGGCGCCGAGGTCGAGGACGCAAGCGTCCGCCTCGCGATCGACCGCGACGCGCTCCGGGCGGGCACGTACACGGGACGCGTCGCCCTCGCCTCGAACGGCGGCGCAGGCGCGCTCACCGTCCTCGCCGAAGTCGAGGGAGCGCCGCCCGCCGATGTCGGACCGGTGACGGTGCGCCTGCGCGACGCCGCGACCCGGACCGTCGTCGCCGCGACCACCGCCACGGTCGCGGACGCCTACCGCTACCGTTTCGACCGCCTCGCGCCCGGTTCCTACGAGATCGTCGCCACGACCGACCACGACGGCGATGGCGGCATCTGCGACGTCGGCGAGTCGTGCGGCGCCTATCCGGACCGCCGCGCGCCCGACGTCGTCACGGTCACCGACGGCCGCATCGCCGGAGCCCGCGATTTCGCGCTGCAACTGGTCGTCAGCAGGTCGGAGAGCGCGCCATGAGGCGGGGATGCGCACCGGCGCTGGCTTGACCACGATTCGAGCCATCTGTTAATTCGACACCCCTACGCGCTCCGCAAGCGAGCGCCCAAGGGTCGCAGCGGCCACGCTGGCCGGCGCTGTACACGGAGGAGGGACGATCACGATGAAACGCACGCTCAAGTCTGGACTCACGATCGGGATGCTGGTGGCAGCGCTCGCCATGACCGGCGGCTGTGGCGACAACGACAACAGCGACAACGGCAACGACAACGGCGGTCCCGGGCCGGTGCGCACGGCGACGCCTGGTCCGGCGGCGACGCCGACCACCATCACCGCCACCGCGACGCCGGTGACCCAGCCGACGCAGACGCCCGGCGAGGTCACCCAGCAGACGGTCGATTTCGACTTCACCGCCGCGAACGGCATCCAGGCCTTCCAGGTGCGGGTGGCCTACCCGACCGCGAAGGGCAGCTTCACGGGCGCGGCCGATCAGGTCGCCTGCACGGTGACCGGCGGCGGCGGCATCTTCACCAAGAACGACAACGACGCGGCCGGCACGCTCACCCTGAGCGTCGCGAACACGTCGGACCTGACCTTCCCGGTCAACGTCGAGTGCACCTTCGACGCGACCGCGGCGATCACGTCGGACGACCTCACCGTGACGGTGCAGGAGGTCACGCAGGACAACGCCCCGGGCAACATCGCCGATCTGACCGTGAACACCACGGTCTCCTAGCCAGGCGCGAGCCTCCCGACGCGACACCCGACGGGCGGCGTGAGCGATCACGCCGCCCGTCGTCGTTTCCACTACGAGCGCCTCGGCTACCGCGCCGTCAGCTTGCCGGTCGCGAGGTTCAGGTCGAACACGAACACGAAGATCACGCCGGCGCCCGAGCGCAGGCCGACGATCTTCGCGAAGCCGGGATCGTCGGCGGCGGTCGCGGGATTGCGGCCCGGGAACGACACCTGCACCTGCTCGAAAGCCCCCGAGAAGAACGCGCCGCCGACGTCGATCTGCCCGGCCGAGCGGCCGCCGCGCGCGTCCTCGTCGAGCGCGAGTCCATCGTAGGCGAACTCGAAGACCGGCGCCGACCCCTGGCTGCCGGACGCGATCCCGCTGATGGTCCGGCCGGCCGCGGTCTCGCTCGGCACGAGCGCGCCCGTGAGCGAGAAGAGCCGGTCCTCGGCGAGGTCGCGACATTCGAGGCTCGGCGCGAACTCGCCGTCCTCGAAGGCGGCGGCGCCGGAGCAGATCGTGCTCCGCACGCGACAACCCTCGTAGACGACGACGCCCAGCTCGGCCACGACCGTTCCGCCGTTCGGACACGGCACCGTCGCCGCCGCCGCGGCCTTGCCGCCCGCCGCGGTGAGGCCGAGCGCCACGAGGCGCGTCACCTGCCCCGCCTTCTGGAGCGCCCCGAAGACCTGCGTCTCCTGTGTGTTCAGCTGCGAGCAACGCAACTGCACGCCGAGGCCCGCCGCGATGCGGAGCACGTTGACGCCGTCGCTGACGGTGATCCCGCCGCCGCCGTCGACGTCGCATTCCACCGGGGGACAGAGGGCATCGAGCCCGGCGGCGACGCGTAGCACCTGCACACCGTCGCTCACCGAGACGTTGCCGCCGCCGTCGGCGTCGCCGCACGTCTCGGCGTGGAGCGGGGAGGCGAGCGTCGCGCCGAGGAGCGCCGCCGTCACGGCGACGCGCGCGAGCCCGATACGCATCCCGCTCCCCCCTCCGTCAGAAGGTCTTCTCGAATCCTACCGTCGGAACGAAGTCGGCGCGGAGGCCGTCCTGATTCAACGGAACCAGGAAGTTCACGAAGAGGATGCCGAACTCGCCGACGCCGAGACGCGTTCCGACCGCGAGATCGAGGATGTCGTTGCGCTTGATGTCGACGAAGATCGGACGCCCCTTGAAGTTGTCGTCTTCGTTCACCGGGTCGCCGTTCTCGTCGAGGCCGTCGATCTCGCTGACCGGCTGCGTGAGGGTCGGTACGCCGCCGATGTCGCGGACCGCCGGCAGGCGCCCCGTATTGGGGATGCGGCTCTGGGGGCCGAACTCGCTCCGGCCGATGAAATCCACCGTCAGCGCCATCCAGTTCGTCGCCTGCGCCGTGAGGCCCGCCGCGTACCGCGCGTCACTGCGGTCGATCGTGTTGACGTTGAACAGCACGCCGGCCTGGGTGTGGACCTCGAGGAAGTCGAAGACGTCCTTCGACGCCACGATCGACGTCTGCAGGCGCGTGTCGCCGGTACCCTGGAAGTTCTTCTTCTTGCCGGTCGGCAACGACAGGTCGAGCACGGCCGCCAGGTTGAAGGGTCGGTGCAGCGGCGCATACTTCGCGCGCAGGTGGATGTCGCCGATGCCGAGCTTGTCGTCGCGATCGGCCGAAGGATCGGTCACCGTGAACGATCCCGGGACGCCGCCCACCACGGCCGGGTGATCGCCGATGTCGGCGCCGAAGAGCACGTCGCAGGCGGTCGACACGCCGAGACAGCGCGGATCCGGCAGGGTCTCGACCAGCGAGCTGCGCGCATAGGTGTAGAGCACGGGAATGTCGATGTTCACGTCGAGGTTGTCGAGCACGCCGTAGGTGAAGCTGAAATCCCACAGCTGGGTCTCGAGCTCGAGGTCCAGGCGGAGCTGATCGCCGATCAGCGCCTCCTGCGTGCCGTTGCCGTCGAGGTCCGCGGTCCGCGACGGCCCGAAGAACTGGACGTTGCCGGCTTCCGGGACGAACGCCACCTCGGCCTGGCTCATCAGCTTGTCGATGTCCTTCCCGTTGAAGGACTGGAACCGGATGTAGCTGTACGAGGCGCTCAGATTGAACTTGTTGCGCCCGAGCGTCACGGCGCGCTCCGTGAAGAGCGGTCCAAACGTCTTCGCGGAGCGCTCCAGCACCTCGAGCTCCGGGTTCCACTCGTAGGTGTAGCCGGCGGACGTCGAGAGCGTCGGGATCTGATTCGCCACCTGGGTCGAAATGGCGGTCGACAGGGGAGTGATCGCGGCCTCGAGGAACGTCCCGCGCACCGACGGCGGCACGAGCGCACGTTGCAGGGTCCGGGCGGCTGCGGACGTCGTCGATCCCATCACCCCCACCACCGCGAGCGCCGCCACCGAGAACGCAAACCGCATGATCCACCCCCTCCGCTGTGCGGCAGCGCCGCGACCAGCGATCTTTCTAGGCCCGTGCGGCGATACCAAAGCTGAAACGGCGAGGTCAAGCGAGCGCCGGCTCGGGGAGCGCCCGTGCGGAGCGTGCGCGCGGCAGCGGAGCCGGGCCGCGACGCGGGGCGCGGCGCGCCGCCGGACGACCGTGCGGCGAGAATCGATCGCGCGAGGAACACGCACTTCTTTCTCGCCGCGGAAGAACGCGTCGGTCGGCACCCGGAGGTCGAAGAGCGTCTTCCGGGGATCGGCCGCGACGTCTGGGTCCATGAAGAGACCGCCCCCGCCCGCGCGTCCACTCCATCGCAACGAGCGCGCCGACGTGCGCGACGCCCCCTGGCGCCGCCGGCCCCGCAAACCCGGACGCGCCGACCGTCAAGGCGCGTGTCGGGGCGCATGCGCCATGTGCTCCGAAGTGGTTCCGCGGTTGTAAACCCTCGGCTTTCCTTGCTACGTTCGTCGGCGCTGCATGAAGATCAGAGGGGCAGCGCGCACGGATCCGGGTCGGGTGCGCCGCGAGAATCAGGACAACTTCGGGCTCGCCACGGACCTCGGCCTCGGCTTCGTCGCCGACGGCATGGGCGGTCATGCGGGAGGCAGGCGAGCCAGCGAAGAAGCGGCGCGGGTGATCACGGAATCACTCGCCGCGGGCGCGCCCGGCGGCACGGACGGAGGCCTGCGCCTCCGCCGGGCGATCGAGGAGGCGAACCGGCGGGTGTGGACGCTGCCCGAGCGCGAGCCCGCGCTGCACGGCCTCGGCACGACGGTTGCGGCGATGCTCGTCGAGGGCGACGTCGGCCACATCGCGCACGTCGGTGACTCGCGCGTCTACGGCATCCGCAACGGCGTCATCGAGGCCCTGACGCGGGACCACTCCTACTTGAACGATCTCGCGGACCGCGGCGTCGAGCTCACCGACCCCGCCCTGCGCGCGCGCTACGAAAGCGTGCTCACGCGCGCCGTCGGCGTCGCGCCGACGGTGGACGTCGAGGTGACCTCGCGGCCGGTCGCGCCCGGGGATACGTTCCTCCTCTGCTCCGACGGCGTCTATCGCGTGCTCTCCCCCGAGCAGATCGCGACCATCGTGAAGCAGGGCCGCGAGGATCTCGACGCCATTTGCGCCACGGTCATCGCACGCGCGAACGACGGCGGCGGACCGGACAACTGCACCGTCGTCGTGCTGCGCATCGACTCCGACGACACGGTTGTCCGGTGAAGATCTCCGCCCGCTACGAGGTTCTCGGCCTCCTCGGCCAAGGCGGCATGGGCGTCGTGTACCATGTCCGCGACACGACCCGCGGCCGCGAGAACGCGCTCAAGACTCTCGCCCCGGGACGTTCGGAGGACATCGTCGAGCGCTTCCTGACCGAAGCGCAGGTAATGTTCCGCCTCGAGCACGACAACATCGTCCGCGTCTACGACTTCGGGAAGGACGGCGAAACCTACTTCCTCACGATGGAGCTGATCCGCGGGAAGAACCTGCGGCAGCTGCTCAACGCGCGGCAGAACAAGGGCTTCCCGCTCGCGGAAGTGATCCGCATGGGCGTCCAGGCAGCCGACGCGTTGAACTACGCGCACAGCCAGAAGCCCGAAGCCGTCGTCCATCGCGATATCAAGCCGGTCAACATCATGATCGAGGAGGAGACCGGTCGGGTCGTCGTCACGGACTTCGGCATCGCGAAGCTCATGGCCGACGCCGGCGGCGGCGAGACCCAGCTCGGGAACGCCCCCACGCACACGGTATTCGCCGGCACGGTGCCGTACTCCGCGCCCGAACAGTTCCTCGCCGCCGGGGGCGGACGCCGCCTCGACGCACGCGTCGACATCTACGCGCTCGGCATCGTCCTCTACGAGATCTACACCGGCCGCCACTTCTTCGCGGGGCTCTCCGCCGAGGAGGTCGAGCAGCACCACCGCTCGATCGAGAGCGGCGCGTGCCCGGTCACGCGGGTCCACGCCTGCGACCACAGGATCACGAACCTCCCCGACACCCCACCCGCCTTCATCGCGATCATCGAGAAGGCGATCGCGCGCGATCGGCACGAGCGCTACAAGACCGCCGCCGAGCTGCTCGCCGACCTCCAGGCCTGCGCGGCCGTAGAGTCGGTGCAGGCCGTCGTCACGGCGCGCGAGGCCGCCGAAGCCGCCGGCGCCGCCGAAGCCTCCCCCACCGACTTCCGGCGGGGCGGCGAGCTCGAGCAGGAGGCGAAGGCGGCGCAGGATCGCGGTGACCACGCCCGGGCCGGCGAGCTCTACCGCAACGCGCTCCAGGCCTACGGCGTCGCATCCTCCCAGGCGACCGAGCGCCGCGCGCAGCGGGCGGCGCAGCAAGCCAAGACCGCCATGCAGATCGTCGCGCGGGAGGCGACCGAGCGCGACGTCGCGGCGCTCGCTCCCGACGCGATGAAGCAGGCGGCCCAGCTCGTCGCCACGGCTGAGGCGAGCGCGGCGCAGGGGCAATACGTGCAGGCGACCGCGCAGTTCCGCCAGGCCGAAGAGGCCTTCCGCGCCGCCCTCGTCGCGGCGCGCCAGGCAGGCGCCCGCCAGGCGATCGAGGCCGAGATGCCGGCGCTGCGCGCCGCGCGTGAGGCGGCCGAGCAGGCGGACGCCGCGACCCTCGCCACCGACGCCTTCGCCGCCGCCGTCCGCGAGCAGCTACGCCTCGAGGAGGCCCTCGCCGCGGGCGAGCTCACGCGCGTCCGCGAACTCCTGCCGAAGGTCCGCGAGGGGTTCGCGAGCGCCGGCGAGGAAGCGCACCGGCGCCTCCATCAGAGCGTGGACGATGCGCGCGCCGCCATGCGCGCCGCCGCCGCCGAGGCGAGCGCCGCGGGCGCGGCGACGCACGCGAAGGCGCCGTTCATCGAAGCGGAGGCGCTCGCCGGCGCCGCGGAGAAGCTGGCCGAGCGCGGACAGCTCGAGCTCGCCGGCGCGCAGCTCGGGCGCGCGGCCGACGTCTATCGCGCCGCCACGGCCGCGGCCGTTCGCGCCGGAGAGCGCGAGGTCCTCGAACAGGAGATCTCCGCGGTGCGCGCGGCGCGCGCGGAGGCCGAGCACGCGGGCGCGACGACGCTCGCGGCCGATGCCTTCGCCGCAGCGGCGCGCGCGCAGGCCGAGCTCGAGGGCGCGCTCGCCGCCGGCGAGCTCACGCGCGT
>WBZR01004641.1_pt1 | contig 11099 bp, 8 predicted proteins | sample 5204231 | NCBI WGS metagenome assembly WBZR01 (sample SAMN12412403, study PRJNA552823) | activated sludge metagenome | isolation source: activated sludge from anammox sidestream of wastewater treatment plant... | place: USA: Virginia | collected 2017-08
ATCGGTTCGGCCGGGTGGACATCCTGGTCAACAACGCCGCGAACAACCCTCGCGTCGAAGACGGGATGACGGCGTTCACGCGCCTCGAGGCGTTTCCGCTCGCCCAGTGGAACGCCGATATCGCAGTGGGCCTCACTGGCCCCTTCCTGTGTGCCAAGCACTTTGGTGCCGCGATGGCCCGTGCCGGCCGTGGCTGCATCGTTAACATCGGCAGCGAGTACGGGATGATCGCACCCGACCAGCGGCTGTACCGTGTCGAGGGCCTGCCGGACTCGAGACAGCCAGCGAAGCCCGTGAGCTATACAGCGGTCAAGGCCGGTCTGCACGGAATCACGCTCTACCTGGCGACATATTGGGCAGGGGCGGGAGTACGCGTGAATTCGATAACGGTTGGCGGCGTGGATAATGGGCAGGACTCCGGTTTCGTGGCGCGTGCTGCGTCGCGTATTCCGCTTGGACGCATGGGACGGCCGACCGACTATCAGGGTGCGCTCGTTTACCTCTGCTCCGACGCCGCATCGTTCGTCACCGGCGCGAACCTCGTTGTTGATGGCGGCAAGAGCGTGTGGTGAGCCGACGCGAGGCTGCACCGTCGGGTCGTGCCGCGGCGCCAGGCGTCGCCGGCGCCGAGCGCAGTTCGGCGCTGGGAGGCGAACTCGAAGCGCTTCTGGCGCGCGATCCAGCGCAGTTGCGCACCGAGGCGCGCGGAGCCTTCGCGGCTGCGTCGCAACGGCGCCGCATCGTGCTGATGGGCGCTGGCGGGCTTGGTCGTCGAACGCTCGCCGGGCTCCGGGCCGCAGGGATCGAACCGCTCGCGTTCGCCGACAATTCACCTGCACTGCAAGGGTCATTCATCGAAGGCGTGCGTATCCGTTCGCCCGCCGACGCCGCGCGCGAGTACGCGGGGCGCGCCGCATTCGTGGTTACCATCTGGGGCGCCGGCAGTCAGCACCGCTTTGGCCATTCGCGCGCGCAGCTCACGTCGTTGGGCTGCGACGTCATAGTGCCGTTCCCGCTGCTCTACTGGGCGCACCCGGCGGAACTGTTGCCGCACTACCTGCAGGATGAGCCGCACAAAGTGCTGGACCAGGCTCGTGACGTGCGGCGTGCGTTCGATCTGTGGGAAGATGAGGCGTCGCGCGCCGAATATGTCGCGCAGGTCAGGTTGCGCGTGAATGCCGACTTCGATGGACTCCCTCATCCCGTTGGACATCCGCAGTACTTTCCGCCGGATCTCTTCGAATGGAGCAGCGCGGAGTGGATCGTGGATGGCGGCGCGTACGACGGCGATAGCATTCGCGATCTCGTGCGGCTCCACGGCGAGCAGTTTGCACGTGTCCTCGCGATCGAGCCGGACCCGGCGAACTTCCAGCGCCTGGAGGCAACGGTGGCGGGGGTGCCGCCGACGCTGCGCAGCAGGATTGCCTGCGAGTGCGTCGCGCTCGCTTCGGAGGCGGGTGTGCTGCATATCAATGCGACCGGCACCGCTTCGTCGGCAACTGGAAGTATGCCCGCCAGCGGCGCCGCAGCGGTACGCGCAGAGGCGCTCGACACCCTCCTTGCCGGGGCAGTGCCGACGATGATCAAGCTCGACATCGAAGGTGCTGAGCCGGACGCGCTCCAGGGAGCACGTCGAACCATCGTCGCGCACGCGCCGATCGTCGCAGTGTGCGTGTACCATAGGCAGGATCACCTCTGGCGAATCCCCCTCATGCTGCACGAATGGCGGCCCGACTACGCGTTCTTCCTCCGCCCGCACAATGAGGAGGGCTGGGACCTGGTGTGCTATGCTGTTCCCCGCGCGCGGCTCGCCTGGCGGCCGCAATGACATCGGGGTTTGGTGATACGGCCGCGGCGCGCCCGGTACGCGGGTGCCCCGTGTGTGGCGGAAGCAACCATAGTGTGCTATTCCGCCAGGAGTTCGCGGCGGTCGACGAGGCGACGCCGGTAACCGGGTACGACGTGGCGGTGTGCTCCGCCTGTGGCTGCGGCTACGCTGAAGGCATCCCTGGGCAGGACGTGTTCGATGAGTACTACCGCACCATGTCGAAATACGAGTACCACCAGCGTGATGGCGCGGAGTCCGATTTTGACGCGCGCCGGCTGAGACTCATCGCGGGCGTCATTGCGCCCCTCGTCCCGAGCCTGGACGCGCGCATCCTCGACGTTGGGTGCGCTACCGGACGGCTCCTCGCCAATCTGCGTGAGCTTGGCTTCGTGAACGTCGAAGGCACTGATCCGTCGCCGGCGTGCGCGGTGGCGGCGAAGCGGCTCTACGACATACCTGTCCATACCAGCACGCTCGCGCAGCTCGGCGCCAAGGGCGAGAAATTCGATATCGTGATCCTCGTGGGTGTGCTCGAGCACTTGCGTGACCTCGGCGCGGCGTTCGCGCATCTCCGCTCGACCCTGCACCCCGATGGCCTGCTCTATGTCGAAGTTCCCGACGCCACCGCGTTCGCCGACTGGAGCAATGCGCCCTATCAGGATTTCAGCACGGAGCACATCAATTTCTTCGCGCCGCGTTCGCTCGACAACCTCATGGCTGTTCACGGCTTTGTGCGCGTCTTCCTGAAGCAGAACCACCGGGAGCAGAGCTGGAGGACGGTCATGTCGAATATCTCCGCCGCCTACCGAAAAGTGACTGCCGTCCCCGCCGGACCCGTAGTCTTCGACGACGCAACGTCCGTGGGGCTGGAGCGGTACATTGCAGCGTGCTGCGCCGAGGATGAAGCGCTGCATACCCGCGTGGACACGCTTGCGGCAAGCAGGAGGCCGATCCTGGTGTGGGGCGTTGGCACGCATACGTCGCGGCTCATGGCCACGAGCCGGCTCGCCGAAGCCAATATCGTTGCGTTCATCGAGAGCAATGCCAGGTATCACGGAAAGATGCTTCAGGGCAAGCCGATCCTCGCGCCTGAAGCGCTCAAGGGACGCACGGAACCTGTGCTGATCAGCTCGCGCGTGTTCCAGCACGAGATCGCCGAGCAGGTTCGAACCGGGCTTGGCTGTGCCAACGAGCTGATCCTTCTTTACGACCTGTAGCGGTACCGGCGCAGCGTGACTTCCTCCGTTCTCCTCGACTTCGACGGCACCCTCGTGCACACGGCTCCCGGCATCCTTGCCGGATTTCGCAAGACGCTTGCGGACGCCGGAGTGTCCGCCATCGAGGCGATAGACGAGCGGGTGATCGGTCCGCCGCTGCTGGCGACACTGAAGCGACTCACAGGGCTGGAGTCCCTCGTCGAACTGGAACGCCTCGCGGCCGCCTTTCGAGCCACCTACGATACCGACGGCACCCTCGGGGCCGAGGCGTTCGAAGGGCTCGATGAGGTGCTTGCCGCCTTCGAGGCGGAGCGCTGGCGCGCGTTTGTGGTCACGAACAAGCGGCAGTTGCCCGCGCGTGCCATCGCGACGCGACTCGGCTTGCTCGCGCGCTTCGAGCACCTCTACTCGCTCGATTCCCTCGACCCGCCTGCGCCTCGCAAGGCGGTGCTCGTGGCGCACGTGCTGGAGGAGCGGAATATTCACCGGGGCACGGCGGTCATGGTGGGCGACTCGGTGGAGGACGCTGAGGCTGCGGCTGCGAACGGCCTGCCGTTCATTGCGGTGACGTACGGGTACGGTTCTCCGCTCGCGTACGAGGGTGTGCCCGCGGCGGCGACCCTCAGCCGCCTTGCCGACCTCCCTGGCGTGATCCGCCGCCTCGACTGACCCGCCCCGGGCGCGCCATCTTTCGCCACATGACGATACCGCCCCAGGGCCCAGCCGCCAGGCCGCTCCTCTCGGTTGTTACCTCGTGCTACAACGAGGAAGAGAACGTGCGCGCGCTGTACGAGGCGGTGCGCGACGTGATGGCGCACCACCCGGCTTATCGCTACGAGCACATATTCATTGACAACGCATCGCGCGACGGCACGCGGCGGATCCTCAGGGACATCTGCGCGGCGGACCGCAATGTCAAGGCGATCTTCAACGCGCGCAACTTTGGCGCGGTTCGCTCGGGAATGCACGTCCTCATGCAGGCGCATGGCGTAGCCGTGCTCGCACTCGCCTGCGATTTCCAGGATCCGCCGGCGTTGCTAGGGGATTTCATCACCAGGTGGGAGCAGGGAGCGAAGCTTGTCCTCGCGGTGAAGACGTCGTCGTCGGAACACTCCCTTTTCTACGCGATCCGCGGGTGGTACTACCGGCTTCTGGGCCGAATCTCCGAGGCCCCCCCGGTGATGCAGGCGACGGGTTTCGGCATGTACGATCGCGCGGTAATCGAGCACTTGCGCCGTATCAACGACCCGTATCCGTTCTTCCGCGGGCTGCTGTCTGAGGTCGGCTATGAGCCCGTGCTGGTGTCCTTCCACCAGCCGCGGCGCAGACGCGGCATCTCATCGCAGAACTTTTATTCTCTCTACGACCAGGCATTCCTCGGCATCACCAGCCACAGCAAGGTGCCGCTACGGCTGGCAACCATGCTCGGGTTCGTTCTTGGAGTCTTGTCCGTGCTGGCCGGGCTTGGCTACCTGGTTGCGAAACTGCTGTTCTGGAACAGCTTCTCGCTCGGCGTGGCTCCGATTCTCGTTGGCTTCTTCTTCCTCACGTCAGTGCAACTGTTCTTCATAGGCATCGTTGGGGAGTACGTGGGCACCATCTGGACCCACGTCCGCGACATCCCGCACGTCTTCGAGCTGGAACGCATCAACTTCGAATGACCGGTCTACTGCGGCAGGCGCTCGCAGACCGGTCGGTGCGGTGGCTCGCGGCTGCACGCATTGTTGCGCTCGCCGCAGCCCCGGTCTCACTCTACCTGCTCATTACGCGTCAGCCGCTGTCGGCCCGCGGCTTCTACCTGATCGCTATCAATCTGGTTGCGCTCGCGCAGCTCTTCGAAACAGGGGTTGGGACGCTCGTCGTGCAGCTTGCCGCGCGCGCGGCCCCTGCCGATCTGGGTTACGTGCGCGGCGCGGCCGACGAATGGTTCACGCGCGCTGCGCTCCTCTTTCTCGCCATTGCGGGCGTTGTTGGATCGTACGTGCTGGCGACCGGAGCGAGCAGTGCGACCGTTGCCTTTCTGCTGCCATGGGGTGTGGTCGTGGCGCTTACCACCGTGTATATCCGCCTCGTGCCGCTCATCTGCCTGCGGGAGGGCGCGGGCGGCGTCGAGGCCGTGCAACGGATGCGCGCGGTGCAGGCAACGGCGGTGGCGGCGGCAACGATGCTCGGCCTTCGCTTTGGCCACGGCATCGCCGCGGCCGCGTGGGCGTCCGTTGCCCAGCTGGGAGTCGCGGCACTCTTCGTCGTTGCATGGCGCGCCGAGCTGCCTTCCTCCATACCGTCGGCCGGCAGCGCGCGTGCGGAGTCGTACAGTCGCGAACAGCGGCGCTCCGCGCAGGTGTGGCTCGCGCTCTGGCTCGCTCCTCAGGTTCTGACGCCAGCCACGATGTACCTGCACGGCGCGTCCGCAGCGGGAGACGTGGGACTTCACGTCGCCCTGGCTCTCGCGCCACCGGTGCTCAGCGTAGTCTGGATGCATGCGCGGTACCCGCGCCTTGGCGCACTCGTCGCATCCGGTAACCTCGATGAGTTCGATCATACCGCGCGCCATTCTCTTGCCCAGGCATTGTGGATATTTGGCGCGAGCTCGGTAGCGCTGCTCGTGCTCGCAATCGTGGGGCCGCATTTCCTTCCGTTCCTCGCTGGGCGCGTGCTGTCGGCATCCATGCTCATCACGCTGCTCGCTGGCACGCTGATGCTCGTCGTGATGCAGGCCATGCTCGCATGGTTTCGCGCGTTCGGCGACGAGCGCCTTGCCCAGCCGGTTGTCGTGGCGTGCGCGGCTATGGGCGCGGGGGCGATATCGGGGTCGGCCATTGGAGGCGCGCTTGGCGCGTCGCTTGGCTTCTCCTCGGTAGGCTTGGTGGTTACCGCAATCCTTGGCGCCGGATTCTTCCGGCTCCGGGCGCAACGGCTAGTCGCGCAACCGGCCCGGAAGCGGCGGCGTGGCTGAAGGCGGTTTCCTGTGGCGCGCCACACGCTCGTAGTCGTAGGAGAGCGCGATGAGCCGCCCCTCATCCCACGCGCGGCCAAGGAATGTCATGCCCGCGGGCAGCGTGTTGCTTCGCGTGTAACCCATCGGAATCGTCATGGCGGGCAGGCCGGAGAGCGGGGAAAAGAGCTGGCTGTTGTCGCCGTGCGGCGTGTTCAGGTCGCCAATCAGCCGCGGCGGATTGCTCCACGTCGGGTAGACGAGCGCATCCAGTTTCAGTGAATCCATTAATGCACTGATCGCGGCCCGGAACTGAGGGCGCGTGACTTCGTCGCGATACGCGCAACCGGGCTGGCGTTCGGGCGGCACGGTATCGCGCTGCGCGGCCTGTAGGCGGCCTTGCACCGTCGGGTGAAAGCGCCCGCTTCGCAGGACTTCGTCCACCGTCTTCACGGGGGCTCCCTCTCCGCGTGCGGCAAAGTACCGCTCGACGTCATACTTGAACGTGCTGCACGGCCCTTTGCCACGCGTGATTGCGCGCAGCGAGTCGAGCCCAACCGTATCGAGCACGGTGGCGCCGGCAGTGCGAAGTTCGCCAAGCGCATGCTCGAACACGCGCACCACCTCGGTGTCGGTTGTTGCCGTCTCGTACGCCTGGCGCAGTACGCCAATACGCGCTCCTCTCAGCGCACCCGGCTTCACGAAGGCATTGTAGTCCCTCGCCCGTCGCGAATCCGCTGGCGCCGTCACGGAATCCGCAGAATCTGAGCCTGCTACCACGTCGAACACCTTTACCGCGTCGGCAACGGAGCGCGCCATCGGCCCTGCGATATCGGCAAAATTGCTCAGCGGTACAACGCCGGCGCGTGAGGTGAGACCCATCGTCGAGCGGATACCAAAGAGCGCTTGGTGGGCCGATGGTCCGCGTATCGAGTTGCCTGTATCCGTACCGAGGCCAACGAGGCCCAGGTTGGCCGCGATCGCGGCGGCCGTACCTCCACTCGATCCGGCGGTTACGCGCGCCAAATCGTATGGATTGCGTGTGTACCCGGGAAGGATCGAGCTCACGGTCTCGTAAGGCGTGAACGCCCACTCGGCGAGGTTGCTCTTGGCAAGCACGATCGCGCCGGCGGCTTTGATGCGCGCCACCATCGTCGCGTCACGCCGCGGCATCCAGCCCGCCAGTGCAAGTGAACCGGCGGTCGTCTGCATACCGACGGTCTCGAAGTTGTCCTTCACGATCATCGGCACGCAATGCAGCGGGCCGGTAAGGCCCTCACGACCGAAGCGCCGATCCAGTGAGTCGGCGATCGCCAGCGCATCAGGGTTGAGGGTGACGAGTGAGTTGATCGCGGGCCCTCTCTTGTCGTACGCGGCGATCCGGTCGAGGTACGCCTGAACCAACTGGCGACAGGTGAGCTGCCTTGCCTGAAAGGCCGCATGCACCTGCGCGATGGTTGTTTCAGCCACCTCGAAACGCGCACCCACCTGTGCCACCGCAATCGAACGGGATGCGGACAACGAAGCGAGCGCGGAAGCGGCTGCAACTGCGAGGCGGCGAGTGAGCATGATCGGGCTATGGATGACGTGATTGTCAAAGATGCAGCGACGCCCCCGTCACCGGTACGGCCATCTGCGCGCCCGTAACGCCGATGCCGCTTCAGCCAGCGCCCCGGCCGCTGCGCCGGCAGCCAGCCGCGCCAAACTTCCCGAGGATCTTCTCCAGCGGGCAGAAGCTGGTGAAGCTCGATTGCAGCAGGTTGGCGCCGACGAACGCCGTGAACCAGAGCCAGCGCAGGCTAATGCCAACCGCGAGCGCGACGCTCAGGAGAATAAAGACGCCGGCGAACCTGCGAATGACGTGGTCAGGGCACATTGGAGTTGGGCGTGATGGTCGGGAAACGGGATTACTGGAATGACTCGACGTCCAGCACCGCGAAGTGGAGTCGCTCACCAGCGTCGAGTCCGTGCTGAAGCGAGGCCAGGCACTCGCTCACCGCGCTGGCATTGCCCCCGACGACGACGGACGTGATCACCGTCTCCTCGCCGGGCCAGGCGCGGGTGCCTTCTATGGGCCCATGCGTGCCGGTCCCGTACGCCTTCGGGAACGTCGTATAGCCCGTGGCGCCGTGCGTGAGCAGTGCGTCCGTGACACGCTGGACCCGCGGGCCCGCGTAGATGATCCAGAACATCTTCATTGTGCCCCCACCTCCTTCAAGCGCTCGAGTTCCCAGTAGAGCAGCGGAACCACCACCATCGTGAGGAGCGTCGCGACTATCGCACCGCTGATGAGCGACACCGCAAGCCCCTGGAAGATCGGGTCGAGCACCATCACGATTCCCCCGACCACGACCGCCGCCGCCGTAAGCGCAATGGGGCGGAACCTCACGGCGCCCGCCTCGATTACTGCGGCCCTGAGCGTCCGGCCCCGCTGCTGTGCGAGCTGGATGAAATCAACGAGCAGGATGGAATTGCGCACGATGATGCCTGCGAGCGCGATCATCCCGATCATCGAAGTTGCCGTAAAGAACGCGCCGGTCACCGCGTGGCCCGGCAGGATCCCGATCATCGTGAGCGGGATCGGCGCCATTATCACGAGCGGGATCGTGAATGACTGGAACCAGCCGACGACCAGCACGTAGATGAGCACGAGCACGATGGCAAACGCAAGACCAAGGTCGCGGAACACTTCTATCGTTACCTGCCACTCGCCGTCCCACTTGAGCGCAATCTCGTCGAGGCGGTCGGGCTGCACTGCATTGTAGCGATGCACCTCCGCGCCCCGCACCCGAAGCGAGTCGAGCCGCGCGTTCATCGCCAGGATGGCGTAGACGGGCGCTTCCACCGATCCGGCAACGTCGCCGGTCACGTACACCACCGGCCTCAGGTTCCGCCGCATCCGCGTGCTCTCGATCGTCTGCGAATCAACCGATACGTAGCGCGCCAGCGGCCGCGGCCCTTTCGCGGTTGCGACCGGGATCGCCAGGATCGAGAGTTCCGACGACCGATCGAGCGCGGCGAGCCGTGGCGTGATGGCGATGCCTTCGCGCGCGCTCCCCGCCTCCGCGCTGGTCACCGCCATGCCGTTCACGGCGAGGACGACCGTGCGCGCGATCTGCTCCACGTTCGCGCCGTCCTGCGCGGCTCGCGCGCGGTCCACCCTGAAGCGCCGCTGCGCCCCAGGTGCATCTATGCTCCAATCCACGTCAACTACGCCCGGCGTCTCCTCCATTATGGCCTTGACCCGCTCCGCAGTCACAACGCGCAGCGAATCGGTGGGGGCGTAGATCTCGGCGACCAGCGTTGACAGTACCGGGGGACCGGGAGGAATCTCGGCGACCTTGGCGCTCGCGCCATAGAGCCGCGCGATTGAGTCTATCCCCGGGCGCACCGCCACAGCGATCTCGTGGCTCTGCCGCTTGCGCCGCCCTTTTGGTATGAGGTTCACCTGCAGGTCTGCGACGTTGGATCCACGCCGCATGAAATAGTGCCGCACGAGTCCGTTGAAGTTGAACGGGGCCGCCGTACCGGCGTATACCTGCGTGCTCGTCACCTCGGGCACCTTGCGGAGGTGGTCGGCTATCTGCTGCGCGGCCGCCTGCGACGTTTCGAGCGACGTGCCTTCCGGGAAGTCGAGCACCACCTGGAACTCAGACTTGTTGTCGAACGGCAGCATCTTCACCTGGACAAGCTTCACACCCAGAAGCGCCACCGACGCCAGGAGCAGTACCCCGACGCTTCCATAGAAGCGCATTCTCCACGTCCGGCTGTCCATCAGCGGCGTCATGATCCGCGCATAGAACGCGCCAAACCCGGGCTTCCCGGCTGAGCCCCCTGCGGACCCGCCTTCATCACCCGGATCGCGGACGGCCAGCGGCTTCACATGCCCGCGCAGCAGCTTGAGCGCGAGCCACGGCGTCACCACGAACGCCACGCCAAGCGATGCCAGCATCGCGACCGACGCGCCCACAGGGATCGGACGCATGTACGGACCCATGAGCCCCGACACGAATGCCATCGGCAGGATCGCCGCGATGACGGTGAACGTTGCCAGGATGGTTGGGTTGCCGACTTCGTCCACCCCTTCCACCGCCGCTTCCTCGGCGCTGACGCGCCCGATCTGGAGGTGTCGGTAGATGTTCTCCACCACGACGATCGCGTCATCCACGAGGATGCCGATCGAGAATATCAGCGCAAAGAGCGTGATCCGGTTCAGCGTGTAGCCGAGCGCGTAATAGGCGAAGAGGGTCAGCGCGAGGGTGACCGGAACCGCCACGAGCACGACCAGCGCCTCGCGCCAGCCGAGGAAGATGCCAATCAGCACCGTCACCGATACGGTGGCGATCAGGAGATGCAGTATGAGGTCGCCTGCCTTCTCCGATGCCGTCTCCCCGTAGTTGCGCGTCACGTCATACGTGACGCCGCCCGGGAGTAGTCGCGCGCGCGCGGCCTCGACGCGATGCAGCGCCTCTTCCGCCACCTTCGTCGCGTTTGCGCCGTGCCTCTTGGCGACCTGCAGGGTGACGGCTGCCTCCGCGGGCCTACCCTCGGCGACATGCGCAACGTAGTTCGTGGGCTCGCCGAAACCTTCGGAGACCGTCGCAACCGACGCCACGTACACCGGGGAGCCGCTGCGCGTGCTCACCACCACGCGTCCTACGTCGCCCGCGCTGGCCAGCCCCGCGCCCACGCTCACGCGCACCACGCGGTTGCCCGACGCGTATTCGCCGGACGGCAGCCGGACGTTCGCCGATTGCAGCGCTGACGCGACCTCGCCGGGAGTCACGCCGGCGGCCGCGAGGCGCGCCGCATCCATCGTCACCGTGATCTCGCGCGGCTCGCCTCCGATTACCGATGTCTCGGCGACGTCGTTCACGGTGCGGACTTCGTCTTCGAGGTGCAGCGCGATCTGGCGCAGCTCGTTCGCGCTGGCGCCGCCGCCGTGCAGTGTGAGCGCAAGGATCGGAACGTCGTCAATGGCGTGCGGCTTCACGAGCGGCGGAAGCACGCCGGCCGGCATGAGGTCCATGTCGGACCGGAGCCTGGCGTGCACGCGAACCACCGAGCGCTCCTGGTCCTCGCCTACCCGGAAGCGCACCGTCACGACGGCATAGCCATC
>WBZR01004645.1_pt1 | contig 11094 bp, 10 predicted proteins | sample 5204231 | NCBI WGS metagenome assembly WBZR01 (sample SAMN12412403, study PRJNA552823) | activated sludge metagenome | isolation source: activated sludge from anammox sidestream of wastewater treatment plant... | place: USA: Virginia | collected 2017-08
ATCGTATGTAGAAACGGATGGATAACCGTTTTTCCATTGCTCATAAGTTGCTCCATTATCAAAACTTACCCATAGTCCATGCTCCGTTCCCAAAAAAATAAGATTAGGCTCAACCGGATCCTGAATCATACATATTGCATAGCCTTTTACTTTTGAGTCATCCACCATTCTTGTCCAGGTGGCACCAAAATCTTTTGTTCTAAATACATAAGTTTTAAAATCACCACGACGGTAATCATTAGCAACTACAAATGCTTCTGCCGCATTATGTTTTGAAGCCGTTATCTGTGGTACAAAACAACCGGCAGGGAGTCCGGTAATTTTTCCACGAAAACTTGTCCATGATCTTCCACCGTCTTTTGTAAGCTGTACCACACCATCATCAGTACCCACCCATAGCACACCTTGCTGTATGGTTGATGGTGATATTGACAGAATGCTGCAATGCGTTTCCGCTCCGGTAATATCCATAGTAAGGCCACCGGTGTTTTGATATGCTTTTATTTTTTCAGCATCATTTGTTGTAAGGTCGGGCGAAATGATTTGCCAGCTTACCCCATTGTCAGTGCTTTTGTGTACAAACTGGCTTCCCAGATAAATTGTTTTTTTATCAAACGGATCTTGTGCCATTGCCGTATTCCAGTTGTAGCGCATTAACTGTTGAGGGTCGGTATTAGCTGGCTTTACTGACCAGGTTTCACCTGTCTTCCAGTTTTTTCTGATAAATGCCCCGCCCTGACTTTCACTATAAACCCAATCACCGTTATTTGCATCGGGCATCACATCAAAACCATCGCCACCACCTACATTATACCATTCAAAGTTTTTGATGCTGCCATTGTTCCAGGTATAGCCGGGGCCAAACCAACTGCCATTGTCCTGCATACCACCCATAACATTATAGGGTAAATTATTATCAACATTTACATGATAAAACTGACCTGCCGGAATTTTATCATCAAACACCCAGGTCTTCCCTCTGTCCCACGAAATGCCAATGCCACCATCGTTGCCATCAATAATATGATTGGCATCATTGGGATTGATCCACCAGGCATGATGGTCGGGGTGAATACCGAAATAAGGAAGCATCGTACCAAACGATTTGCCTCCGTCTTCGCTAAAAGTTACGGTTGAATGAATATCATAAATCCTGTTTTCATTTAGCGGGTCCACATATATTTCATTGTAATAAAAAGGCCGATCGGTTACTTGTGCAGGGTCGCTGTTTACCAATGTCCATTTAAAACCGCCGTCATCACTTCTATAAAAACCGTTTTTTGTAGCTTCTACTTTTGCATACACCCGGGTAGGCATGCTCCTTGAAAAGGCTACGCCAATGCGGCCCAGTTGGCCATCGGGTATGCCGTCTTCTTTCAATAATTTTTTCCAGTTTTTACCCCCATCAATGGTAATAAATAAACCGCTGCCCGGGCCACCACTTGTCATATTCCAGGGAGTCCTTTTAAACTGCCACATGGCAGCTATTAGTTTATTGGGGTTGGAAGGGTCCATTACCAAATCGGCACAGCCCGTGGTATCATTGGCATATAAAATTTTATTCCAAGTTTCTCCGCCGTCAGTTGTTTTAAAAACACCTCTGTCATTATGTGGTGCAAACGGATTTCCAATGGCTGCGGCATAAACGGTATTGGAATTTGAAGGGTCAATAACTATACGATGAATACAAATCGTTTTTTCCAATCCCATTTTCTTCCAGCTTTTGCCCGCATCCATACTTTTATAAATACCGCTTCCCAGGTTGATTGAATTGCGTGGGTTTCCCTCTCCTGTACCTACCCATACGATATTGGGATTGTTTTGCTGAATGCTGATAGCACCAATATTTTGTGTGGGCTGATCATCAAAAACAGGCGTCCAAGAGCTGCCGTTGTTTTCAGTTTTCCATACACCGCCCGAAGCAGCGCCGAGATAAATCACATTCGGATTGGACCAAACGGCATCAATTGCTGTAATACGACCACTCATACCGGCCGGGCCAATATTGCGTGGCTTCCAGTCTTTGAACTGCTCCAATGAAATTTTTTGAGCCGTAGTAGTAAAAGCAATAAATACAAAAACAAGAAAAAAGAAGTTTCTCATGATAGTAAGTTTTGACTGCTAAACTTACATATAATGCAGCCCTCGGACAAAAAAGATTGTTGAACGGCTTATTCTGATTTTAAGAATCAGTCATTGAGATTTTAATTGTTTATTCTACCAGCATCACTATTTTAGTTAGCCATTTTGAAGTGTCCTTTTCATTTACCGGTCCAAAAAAATATTGCTCAATAACAGGCGACTTTTCTTTTAAATCATTTTCGTTGATATATTTTCTCAAGCTGGCATATACATCGGGCAGTTTTTCATATCCACCCGACAGTGTAACAGCAATGGCCTTACTAGCATTTATTTTTACCAATTGTACAATGGGATTATTGATGGAAGTTTCTGCAGCTACCGGCACGGCAACAGCATAATTTGCTTGTTGCAGTTTTTCATCCCACGAAAATATTAATCCACTGGCTGTGCCGGGTGCGGCTCCTTCATTTTGTACTTCCTGAATTACAATGGGCAAATGCTCTGCATAGAAAGACTGTAAATCAGCCCACCGTATTTGTTGTTTTACGGCGGCAAAATTTGTAGCAGGAAAATTCAGCATTTCTACTTTATAGGTTTCTTGCTTTACTTCGGTGCCATAAGATTTTTCCATTGCCGCTTTGAGCATTGCAAGCCCTTCGTCAAAATCTTTTCCCATTTCTTTATCAAGACTGGCAAATAGGTTAAAAATATTCCAAGGACGGGGTGTAGCCAGTTCAAATAGCCAGGTAACTGAGGTTGTGCCATTTACTTCATTTAGTAAAAAAGATGATTTGGCATTTCCTTTTTTAGGTTTTGAAAAACTGAGGTTATGTACAATTTTTTTATCGGGCTCCAATGCGGTTATTTCAATTTTTCCATCGCCCGCTAAAGCAGGGTCGCCTTTCCAGGTGGCAACAGCACCCACAGTTCCATCTTTCCCACTAAAAGAAAACTTTGCAGCAGGATCTCTTTGACTCCATACTGAAAACTTATTGAAATTTTCAAGTTTTGATAGTTCGTTATAAATAGCAGCAGCAGGCGCTTTAATGACTACAGTTCTTTCTACTTTTTGATAAGTGGGAAGCACATACATTAAAACTGCAACAATTATTAAAACGGAAAGGATAAAGAAAAAAAACAATCTCAGCGCTTTCATTTGTTTGATTTTATTTGGAAATTGTAAACTGATGCAAAAATATTGTCTGCCCGGCATCATCAATTCAATATTAACAATATTCCACTTTTATTTATTATTAAACAGAAAGATAAAATATCCAATGGAAATTGCTAATGCAAACGTTTTCCGGTCAATAATTAAAAAAAATCTGTTCAATCTATAAAATTAAGCTGTTTTATTCCGGATTATCAGTTCAAAATCAACGGCTGAATATTATATTTGTCCGTAACCAAAACTGGTAATAGCGTATGTTTAATCTTGTGTTATTTGGTCCCCCCGGAAGTGGCAAAGGAACTCAATCGGATAAAATAGTAGAAGAATATGGGCTGGTACACCTTTCAACCGGCAACCTGCTGCGTCAGGAAATAAAAGACAAAACGCCTTTAGGTTTAGAAGCAAAAGCTTTTATAGACAAAGGTCAACTGGTACCCGATGAAGTAGTGATAGGAATGGTTGATTCTTATTTTGATGCGCATAAAGATGCCCGTGGTTTTTTGTTTGATGGTTTTCCCAGAACCATTCCACAGGCAAAGGCGCTTGACAAATTATTAGAATTAAAAAATACCGCCATCACACAGGTATTGATGCTGGAAGTAGATGAAGAAGAACTGATCAAAAGATTAGTCCATCGTGGAAAAACATCGGGCAGAAGCGATGATGCCGATGAAAATGTGCAACGCAAAAGACAGGAAGTGTATAGAAAAGAAACACTGCCTGTTGCCGAATATTATTCCAGAGAAAAAAAATTAAAACAGATCAATGGTATGGGTACCATTGGTGAAATATTTGAACGACTTTCAGCAAGTATTGAAAAGAAAATAAAATAAACAGATACAATGTATAAACCCCTGAAAATATCCGGGGTTTATTTTTTTCAAAAGCCTGCTTACATTTGTAAACCATGAGTCTGGAAAAAGAAAATTTTTTACGCACCCGGTTTATTGCATGCCTGCAACAGCTTGACCCCAATACGCCTCCACAATGGGGCAAGATGAATGTGCATCTGATGATTGAGCATTTAACCGATGTGCTGATGGTGGCCAATGGAAAAATAAAAATGCACATTGTAACGCCTGCCGAAAAGCTACCGCAATACAAAGCATTTATGATGAGTGATAAACCTTTTAAGGAAAACACCAAAAGCCCTGTATTGCCCGAAGAGCCTTTGCCACTAAGAAAACAAACCGTGCAGGCAGCGATAGGAAAGTTGCAGGAAGAATTGATATATTTTTTTAATGCATTTGAAAGCAATCCGCAATTCAAAACAACACATCCGGTTTTTGGCGATCTTGATTTTACCGAAAACATTCAGCTCTTGCATAAGCACATCCTGCATCATCTGAAGCAGTTTGGGGTAACGCCGCTGGTGGCGGGGTAAATCTAACAACCAAAACAATTCTTTCCTTTAAATTTTTTTACTATTTCACACAGTTGCTTTTAAAAAATTAACTCACAACTGCTCAAACTCACCGGTCTTAAAACAATTAAAATATCACTGCAATTTTAAAATTAGATTGTTCTTATTGCGGGGTGTCGGGGCACATCACCTGAAATCATTCAAAACAATGTTTTTTATAAACTATCTATTTTATTGAACTCAATAGAGAGTCCGCCTTTTTCAGACTTTTATCAATCGCATCTTTTACATTAACGGCCTTCAGTTTTTCTTCTGTCAAATATTTAATGCGCTGCTCCAGATTGTCGGTTGCCGAATCAAGATTCATATCACGCATCCAGCTGTCCATATCATTATAAGCTGTTTGCAAATCATTCATTGCACCCGATAGTCTTTCTTTTAAATCAGCGGATGCTTTTCCGGCCAGTGTATTTACCGAATCCTGCAAATGCTGAATGGCTTTTTTCTTGTCCTCAATTTTCATCCATCCTACCATGCCTTCATCGTGTCCGTGCAATACTTCCTGATACAGGCTGTCGGCTTTTGCTTTGAGCCCGCCACCGGCACTTTTCTTTTCTGCATTATTGCAACTGATAAAAAATGATACAGCACCTATCAACAAAAAAAAATTTTTCATGTTATGTTTTTTGAGCAAAGTTAATGATGATCGCCTGATTTACATTTTTCTGTTATTTCATGAAATACTTCGTGCAATTCTGTCAGCTCTTCTTTTATTTCATTATCAGCAGCATTACGCTGTACCATATTGTTCAATTCTTTGGCACCCTTTACCAGTTTTTTCAATGTTTTCGTTACCGCATTTTTATCGTACCCTGCCGGAGCTGTTGAATTTTTCCAGGCTATGGCCTTCTGTACCATTTCATAGCTACGCGTTTTAATGGGATCCAGTTTGCCTTCTTCGGCAGGATGAAATGTTTTGCTCATCACTTCATGAAAGGCCTCCAACTCGGGCCATTTTTCTTTGGGTTGCGCCAAGCCACTTTTGGCAACTGTCAATAAAAGAAAACAGGTTAAAATCAGTGTAATTTTTTTCATATAGCATAATTTATAAAACAAAATTATACACCCAAAAATGTAAAAGAATGACGCTTGTCATATTCGTGTATCGTATCAATCAGTTTTGAGGTAATTTCGTAACTCAAAATCAACAAAAGATGTATCAACTTGAAAATTATGTAGCCGGGAAATGGGTGCGTGGCGCTGAAGCCGGTCAAATATTATATAATGCTATCACAGCCGAACCGGTTGCTTCTGCAAGTACAGCCGGGCTCGATTTTAAATTGATAACCGATTATGCCCGAAATGTAGGAAATCCCAATCTTCGTAAAATAACTTTTCATCAGCGTGGTAATATGCTTAAAGCACTGGCCCTGCACCTTCGCAAACACTTACCCCGTTTTTATGAACTGAGTTATAAAACCGGAGCTACCAAAGCCGATAGCTGGGTGGATATTGAAGGCGGCATCGGCAATCTGTTTGCCAATGCATCGCTGCGCAGAAAATTTCCGGATAATGTCATTTGTATTGACGGCGAAAGTCATAATCTGAGCAAGAACAACACATTCATGGGCACACATATCCTTTCGCCCAAGGAAGGTGTGGCTATACATATCAATGCCTTTAATTTTCCAGTGTGGGGCATGCTGGAAAAAATTGCGGTAAACCTGTTGGCCGGTATGCCTGCCATCGTAAAGCCGGCTACCGTTACAAGCTATTTGACAGAAGCAGTGGTAAAAGAAATTATTGCTTCAAAAATATTGCCTGAAGGTGCCTTACAACTTATCTGCGGCAGCGCAGGCGATTTATTGAATCATGTAAACTCACAGGACGTAGTTACCTTCACCGGTTCTGCATCTACGGGTCTTATGTTGAAACAAAACAAGTATATTCTTGAAAACAATGTTCCTTTCAACATGGAAGCCGATTCGCTCAACTGTATTGTACTGGGACAAGACGTAACACCTGAAACACCGGAATGGGACATCTTCATTAAAGAGATTAGAAAAGAAATGACGCTGAAAGCCGGACAACGTTGTACAGGCATTCGCAGAATCTTTGTTCCGGAAAGTAAATTAGAAGAAGTGTGGAAAGCCATCGGTGCTTCACTATCTCAAACAGTAATTGGCAATCCGCTAAATGAAAAAGTAAGAATGGGCAGCCTGGCCGGCGAAACACAAAGAACCGAAGTAAAAACTCAGGTACAAAAATTATTGGCTTCATCACAAATTGTGTATGGCTCACTCGACTCTATACAGGTAGTAGATGCCGATTCACAAAAAGGAGCTTTCATGTCGCCCATATTATTGATGAACACCAAACCATTTGAAGCTAAAGAGGCACATGAAGTAGAAGCATTTGGTCCGGTAAGTACGATCATGCCTTATAAAAGTTCTGATGAAGCTATTGCACTCAGCAAGCTGGGAAAAGGCAGTTTGGTAAGTACTATTGTAACTGCAGATTATAAAGAAGCACGTCATTATGTAATTGGCGCTGCCACACATCATGGAAGGATATTGATATTAAACAATGAGTGTGCAAAAGAAAATACGGGGCATGGCTCGCCACTACCGTTGCTGGTACATGGCGGCCCGGGGCGTGCAGGCGGTGGCGAAGAAATGGGCGGCATCCGCGGCGTAAAACATTATTTGCAGAGAACAGCATTGCAAGGTTCACCAACGACGATTACAGAAATTACAAACGTATTTCAGCAAAATGCAAAAGGAAAAGATCCTGGTAAACATCCATTCAAAAAATATTTTGAAGAACTGCAAATTGGCGATCAGATTGTAACTGATAAAAGAGTGATAACCGCTGATGACATCGATCGCTTTACCGACCTCAGTGGCGATCATTTTTATGCGCATATAAAAACCACCGATTTTACGGGCACTATGTTTGAGCAGCAAGTAGCACATGGCTACTTCATCATGAGCATTGCAGCCGGATTGTTTGTGGACAGTTATGAAAAAAATCCCGTCTTGTTGAATTATGGAATAGATGAACTACGATTTACCAAACCGGTGTATCCCGGCGCCGAAATTCATATAAGATTTACATGTAAGGAAAAACTACCCAATGATAAACGAATCATTGAAAAGCCGGAAGACTTTAAACGCGGCGATGACATTGACAAAGGCATTGTAAAATGGCTGGTAGAAATGATAGATGAAACCAATGAGATAACGGGAGTGGCAACGATACTTACCATGGTGCAGCGAAAGGGTTGAAATTGAAATTATTCAATCTTCAATTCAAGAGGTTTTATTCTTGTCCAGGAGCCGGAGCCTGTACAAAGACTGTAAATGTCTTCATCAGCTACGGTTGTCAAAATTTTTTCTTCCTGATTCCTTTTTAATCTTATTTCAAATTTTCTTTTGACATATCGATAATCATTATTGACAGGTATCATACAATTATAACCAGCCTGACCTAATACGACGGCAAGGTGGCCGGGCTGCATAAATGAACAATCCTTTACCCGTTCTTCAGCCCATGAAACCCATGCACCATCATGACGGTTAATCAATTTGTCATTCATATTTCCAAATTTCAAACGAAGCAGTCCTTCATTAAACTTACAAGAATCGGCTATTGGGTTGCCTACTTCTATCAGATAAATAGTGTCTTTAGGTGTTGCAATTACATTCCCATTTTTATCTATTAGTTTAATAACAATCAAATGGCTACCATCAAAAGGGCAATGCTGCGCAAATGATGTGGTGGTATAAATGCTTATCAGCAAACACAACAAAAATTTCTTCATAATTCAAATTTATGTCTTTAGTAAATAATTCTTCAATAATATAAATATTTAACAAAAAGTTTACAGGGCAATACTGTAAAGTATATTTGTAATGAAATAAAAATTATGACAGACATCAATCAAAACGGATATGTAAAATCCGAAGTACAAAATGGTATTAGCACCATTGAATTCTTTCATCCACAAAGCAATTCATTGCCCGGCAAAATTTTAAATGAACTGGCTAATGCCATTACAGATGCAGGTAATCATACCAAAACAAAAGTTATCATACTTAAATCTGCTGGAGAAAAAGCGTTTTGTGCCGGCGCCTCATTTGATGAGCTTACGCAAATCAAAAATGAAACGGAAGGATTGAATTTTTTCAGCGGGTTTGCAAAAGTTATAAACGCCATTCGTCTTTGTCCAAAATTTGTTATCGGTCGCATACAAGGCAAATGTGTGGGCGGTGGCGTAGGTATAGCTGCTGCTGTGGACTATGCATTAGCCACCGAAACGGCCGAAGTAAAACTAAGTGAACTTGCGGTAGGCATTGGTCCATTTGTAGTAGGTCCGGCAGTAGAAAGAAAAATAGGAGCGGCGGCATTTAGTTCACTGGCAATAGACGCTGCCTGCTGGCGCAGTGCCCAATGGGCGAAGGAGAACGGATTATTTGCAGAACTGCATACCAATAGCAGCAACCTTGATGCGGCAGTAATGCGTCTGGCTTCCGTATTATCCTTATCATCGCCGCAAGCAATGGCTGAAATGAAAAAAATATTTTGGGAAGGAACTGCATATTGGAATGAGTTGCTGGTAGAACGAGCAAAAATAAGCGGGCGGCTGGTGTTGAGTGATTTTACAAAAACAGCGATTGAAAAATTTAAGAGCAAAAAATAATTCAACAAATGAAAAGATTTTTTATCTGGTTGTTGTCATTTTCAATGCTGCTATCCGGCTGCAGTGGTTTGAAAAATATATTATCAGCCCGCGATGCCGAAGCTGCAATACGTGAAGTATTATCGCTGGGAAGCGAGTTTGGCGGTTCAATATTGAGCAAGAAAGGAGCTTTTTCAAAAGAAACATTGATGAGCGCCTTGCTGCCAGAAGATTTTCAAAAAATTCTCAACACACTAGAAACGCTGGGGCTAAGCAAAGAGATTGGAAAGTTTTCGGCCACACTGGGTACCGCTGCCGAGCAAACCGTAGAAAAATCTGTACCCATTTTTCTTTTAGGCATTAAACAAATGTCATTAAAAGATGCTGTGCAAATTGTAAAGAATGGCGGCACGGCTGCTACCGATTATTTGCGAAGAACCATGGGCGACACTTTGCGCAATAGCATTTCGCCGGTTATGCATCAGGCATTAGAAAATTATAAATTGGAAACTGAATGGAACAATCTGATTGCACCCGTAAAATTATTTGCGGGCGATAAACTCAATCTAAGCCTCTCAAACCTAATAAGCGGTCTGGTAGCCAATATGATGTTTAATAAAATAGCCGAAAAGGAAACTGCCATCAGAACAAAAGCAGCAGAGCGTAAATCGGCTCTGCTGCAAAAAGTGTTTGGTAAAATATGGTAATTCAAAAAACTATTCTCCAATAAACAAAGTTGCTTCTAATGCCGTAATTTTTTTATTCTCCAGCTTAAACACGAGCTGCTTATCATATTTGTCATCTTTTACATTTACATAAAATTTTGTTTTGCTTGGTTCCCAGGTGGTGTCGTTTACCATAAAATATTCTGGACCTAAATCGATGGGGCTATTGTCATAAGCTTCAATGATTGCCATCTTATCGTCGCCAACGCCCAGTCCGGTAGCTGTTCTGCATTTGGGGCTTGTTGTACTTATTCCTGACAATTGCATAATGCGTGGACTGTTTTCATCTTCTGCATATTGTTTTTCAAAAAAAAGTGTCACATCAATGTCCTTGTATTTTGCAGTCGTGGTATCCATCCATGCTTCTGCATCCTTGTCATGCTTCATTACCAGAGATTGATTTAATAACTTTTCTATTTCTGCCTGTGTCATCCCAATTTTTAACTCACCGATACCATCTTTGGAAACCAGGTATTCGGCTGCAACATCTTTTTTCTCTTTGTTTGTAGTATTGTTTTCTTTTTTCTTGTCGCTGCTGCAGGATGCAAAAATGATTACTGCCGCAGCTATCAATGTAAGTTGTTTCATACTTCTAAGTTTTGGTTTATAAATTATTATTACAAAAAAAAATGATTACTCCTCATCATCATGATTAGAACTGACTTCCATTTTAAAGACGACGCCGTTTTTAAGATAACAAGCAATCTGCGGGCCCTCACGATCGTCTCTTACAAATACTCTATAAAACACTTTGCTTGTGGTAAACAAACTGTCATTTTCATATTCCGGTTCCATATAAATACGCTTATCAGGATAGGCTTCTATAATTTCCTTTTTGGTTGAACCCACACCAATGTTTCCTTTCGTCCTATGCAAGGGATTGGTTGATTCAATAGCCAGTACCCTCATATAAAAACTATCGGTAACGGTGGTATATGTTCTTACGAATGTAAAGTAAAGCGAATCGTTTTGATAAGGCACGGTTGCATAATCCATCCAGGAGCCAGATAAAGAATCAGTAGGATTTGTAAGTGGAATTTTTCGCTTGAGTATCGCTTCTAAATCTGTTTGT
>WBZR01004647.1_pt1 | contig 11087 bp, 2 predicted proteins | sample 5204231 | NCBI WGS metagenome assembly WBZR01 (sample SAMN12412403, study PRJNA552823) | activated sludge metagenome | isolation source: activated sludge from anammox sidestream of wastewater treatment plant... | place: USA: Virginia | collected 2017-08
AAAAAATGATACAAAACCAGAAAAGCTGAATACCAACATTAATACCGCTAACAATGAAGGGACAATCAGTATTAGCCCAGACGGAAAAACAATGATATTCACCAGATGTGATGGTGAAAAAAATATGGACCGATACTGCAAGCTGATGCAGAGCGAATATGTGGACGGACAATGGTCAACTGCGGTACAGCTTGAGTTTCAGCAGGAAAGAATTAATTATATGCATCCGGCATTTTCGGCAGACGGCAATACGCTTTTTTTTGCTTCAAATGACCCAAACGGTATCGGAGGATATGATGTGTACTTTACTCAAAAGTCAAAAGGTAGCTGGCTTGAACCTCAAATATTGCCAAACAATATCAATACTGCCGGTAATGAAAAATTCCCATACTTAGATGCAGACACTTTGTATTTTGCCTCCGACGGATGGCAAGGCATGGGCGGTTTAGATATTTTTAAGGTTTCCAAATCTGGTACAAACACCTGGAATCAACCCATAAACCTACAGGCACCTATGAATAGTGGCTCCGACGATTTCGGATTGACAGTTGACCCTGGTTTCATGCCAAATGAAAATGTGTTTAAAAAAGGATATTTTAGCTCCAACAGACCCGGAGGAAGCGGCAAAGACGATATTTATGAGTTCAGGCTTGTTAAAGTCGAACCAAAACCAAAGGCTGCCCCTCCCGGCGATTTGTACTTGGATGTGTACGTACTTGAAAAAATACGAAAAGATCCGGCAGACCCGAATAGTACGGTTATTGCACGAAAACCAATCAAAAATGCAAAATTAACTGTACTGAATTTGGAAGGAAAGAAGGATTATAACACTTCTGCAGATGAAGCTGTGAGCATTAAGTTAAATCCTGGTGCACAATACCAATTTACAGCCGGAGCTGATGGTTTTCTTACAGGTACATCCGTATTTTCAGCTGTAGGCATCAGTCCGATTCCCGGACAAGATCAGCGGTTTGAGTTAGAGATCGTACTGGATAAAATTTTCAAAAATAAAGAAATCATACTGGAGAATATTTACTACGATTTCGACAAATGGGACATACGGCAAGATGCCATGCCAACATTGAACAAACTTGCGGGGCTGCTCAAAAGTAACCCGGATATCAAAATACAGTTGGGTTCACATACAGACTGCCGTGGTGGCACAGCATACAATCAGATTCTGTCTCAGAAACGGGCTCAGTCGGTAGTTGATTATTTGATTGCACAGCAGATTGCACCAGAGCGTCTCACAGCGGTTGGGTTTGGGGAATCGAAGCCGGCCGTCAACTGCGAATGTAGTAAATGTAGTGAGGACGAATACCAGACAAACAGAAGAACTACTTTTACCATTCTTGAATAAAAGCTCTAAGTTTGGTTCATATTTCTCAGAGTTTTATAAACTTCAAATACCTGTTTTGTGCTTTATTTTTATAAACCAACCAGTAAATACCAGAAGGCAAATGTGATATATCTATTTCGGAAGAAATTCCCTCTCGCCATTCAAGATCTTTGTTCTGTACAATCCTTGACAAAGCATCGAAAATATATATATGTTCTTTACCATTGAGAATGGATATATCACGTATCTGTATTGTACTGTTAGCCGGATTTGGGTAAATATCTGCCCCTGATCCGGTATCCGGAATGTCTGCAGTGCTTGTTTTGTTTTCTATTTCAACACATACTGTCATTTTGCAACCATTTTGGTCTTCTACCAACAGACAATAATAACCGGAGCTCAGATTACTTACAAAAGAAGTAGTGCCACTTCCTGCCTTTTCTTCCCATTTGTACTTATATGGTGGCTTACCACCGCTTACATACACTGCTGCAGACCCGTTGGGTAATGGCCCGGTGTTGGGCTTTGAAATGACCGAATCGAGTACCATACCTTGTACACCAACTGCAAAGGTATCATTGAATATGCAACCTTTGGCATCAGACACCTGCACCCAGTATGTACCGGCAAAGAGCGAATCAATAAAACCTGATGAAGAGCCGGTGTTCCATTTGTATGTATAAGGGGCTTTGCCTTGGCTTACAGAAAGGAAAATGTAATTCTTATTGCTGTTACAAACAGGATCGCTGTTGACAGAAGCCGTTACATTCATTGGTTTGTATGGCTCCAGAATAATGGTCGTGTCTATCGAACAATTGTTCTGGTCTGTAACAGTAATCTTATATGTGCCACCTGTAAGGTTTGTAGCAAATGAACCTACCAGCGAAGGCGGGTTCCAGGAATATTGGGTCATGCCTACACCGCCTTTGGTGAACACCGATACAGAGCCGGTATTTTCTCCTGAGCAGCCTGGTTGGGTAACAAACACATTCTCGAACTGAAATGCGACAGGAGGTTCGGAAAGCATAACCGGTGCGGGTAATTCCTGTGTACACCCATTAGCATCAATGACCATGACTGAATATAGGCCACCTTTGAGTCCTGTAAAGTTAGCAGTTGTATTTTCGATCGTACCATCGGGTGTAGTCCAGACAAATTTGTAGGGTTTTGTTCCTCCGGATACTTCCAACAGTATAGCACCGGTGTTCTTACCTTTGCAAGCGAGGTTTTTAATGTTCTTAACATTGAGTGTCAAAGCTGCGGGAGCACTCAATACTACTGTATCACTTACTACGCAACCTCTATTATCTGTGATAGTAATGGCATAATTGCCCGCGAACAATCCTGAGACTGAATCGGTTTGTGCTTCAAGATCATACTCCTTACCGGTACTCCAGTTGTACTGATATGGTGCAACTCCTCCGTCAATGTGCACCACAAGTCTGCCGTCCTTGCTCCCCGGACAGGATATACCTTCAAGAACATTAAGATGTACAAAAAACGGATCACCCGTACCCGACAGATTGATATTATTATAAGTAGCCTTGCAACCCTGATTGTCCGTGACGGTCACACCATACATTCCGTTAAACACACCATAGAGGTCTTCAGTAGTAGCTCCATTGCTCCATTTGAAGCTAAAAGGAGCTTGACCGGATGCTGAGATGTCGATATTACCTTTCTGGTTCGATGCGCAATCAGCTATTTCAAGATTTTCCAGAATGATGCTGACAGGCGATATTTCGCTGACAGTATATATATCCGACACTATTGCACACCCGCCTGAATCAGAAACGGTAAGCTGGTATGTGCCAGAAGGAATAGAAGCTAGATTTTTTGTGGTTGCCCCATTGCTCCACTGATACTGGTAATTGCCATTGCCTCCACTTACATTCATAACAATTGAACCGTTTGCAATAGTATTACATGTTGTATTGGTGAGTTTTTGAAGTGCGATAAGAATTGAATCTGCGCTTGAAATTTTCATGCCTATGATCGAGGTTCGGCAATTATTGGCATCAGTGACAGTAATGCTGTAATTGCCCTGCGATGCGTTTAATAAATCTTTACCCTGAAAATTATTGCTCCACAGATACTCGTACGGAGTTGTACCACCTGTTACATTAATACTTATTTGACCGTTGGATAGGTTTTTGCAGGAAGTCTGTTCAAGTGAACTTACAAATGCCTGAAGCTTGGGCGGTTGGGTTATTTCAATATTAGAAGAAGTTACAGAACATCCTTTTTGATCTGTGACAGTAAGTTTGTAGGTACCTGCAGCAAGAAAATTTCGGTCTTTAGCTTTGACACCATCATTCCAATTGTAAGAATAAGGCGGCACTCCACCTAATACTGATACCGAGATCACTCCATCAGTACCTTGGAAGCAATCTACATTATCCTTTATTGAAAAAACAGCAAGTGTAGCCGGATCACTGAGTGTATAAATCGGTGTAACTACAGAACAACCATGTGCATCGGTAACCGTACAGACAAAATTCCCTGCATTGATGTCGGTAATATTTTGAGTAGTATCACCATTTGACCATTTGAAGGAATAAGGTGTGGTACCTCCGGTAATGTAAAGTTCGATTTTACCTGAATTGATACCAAAACATGCCGGTGCGGTAGGAACCCCAGATACTGCCAGCGTTGTAGGAGCTTTTATCTGAATATTATTAATATCCAAATCGCAGATACCATCAGATATATGTACACTATAGAAGCCGGGCACTTTGTTACTTATGTTCTTACTTGTTTCGCCCGAGTTCCACTGAAAACTCAGATTGGAGCCAGACACTTCGAGTTCGATAGAACCGTCTGCCAACCCGGCACACGATACATCAGTCACCTTGCTACTCAGCAACTGCACACCCGGACCATTGATGACCACTACCGGTAAGATATAGCCGCATTCATTGCCAGTCTGTGTGACCGTAACACTATAACTCCCTTTTTTGAGATTCATGATGGTGACACTGCCCGGGATGTTGGTATAAGAGCCAGAAACCGGACCAGACCAGAAATAATTGAACGGACCGTTCCCAACCGGATTCACAAAAATACTACCATTGTCACCCAGACAAGTAGTGACATCAGAAGCAACAAAACCTGCACCCGCTACGCCCGGTTTATTGATGACCGTTATATTATCCATGTCTGTGCAGTTATTCGCATCTGTAATAGTCACCGAATATTGTATGGTACCCGGACTTGGTGAGCCCGAAATAATGGTAGTATAATCCGGTGAACCATTACTCCATTTATAAGTGTATGGAAATGTACCGCCTGTACCGATGGACACAAGTGTTAATTGGGCTGAGGAGCAGATTGCTAGTGAATCCGGATTCTGAATCTGAATATCCGGTACCGGATTTACCTTCAGCAATACAGAAATCACTCCTTCGCAGCCATTGGCGTTGACAGAACGCACATAATACGTAGCAGACGATAGCGGCGACACAATTGTATTGTTCAGTTTATTGCCATTTGTAGCCGGAAAACCATTATGGTAGCTCAAAACTCCACCAGCATTCTTTAGATCTGTAATATTGAGTGTAGCAAGATCAAAGCTAGTGCCACGACATATTTTTGGCTGATCATTTGTTACCAGTAACGGCACTTTATATACAAAAACACTCACTGGTACACGTTGGCTATAACAGCCAAAAGTCGATGAGCTATCCATGACGTAATAAATTGTATTGGCGTTGAGCGGTGGTGTGACAAATGGATTCCCAACAAAGATCGGTTGTTTGGCTGTTGGGCTGCTAAACCAATATGCATTGCCTGTCAAAGGTGTTATTACGGTTAAAGTATCGCTCGAGTTTTCACATGTATTTTGCCCGGAAACTATAGGATTGGTAAGAATGACATCATCCGCCATTCCATTGCAGTTTTCATCCGTATTGTTGCACAATATCTCCGGAGCCCCCGGATAGCTCAGTTCATTATTGTCATCGCAGTCGGCATTATTAGTTGTATAGCCGGCAGGAGGCACGGCATCACATGTTTTGATTGTAGAGAGTGCATTACCGTAGCCGTCACCATCATTATCGGCAAAGTATAGATTACCGGGCTGCCCCTGATAGGTAGAGCCGTAAAATTCTATCTGATCAATGGCTATATCACCTGTATCACCATTGCCGCTCTGCCCTACAAACCTCACCTGAACGGTTTTAGTATTCCATTGCGCCAGGTCAATGTATGCTCTTCGCCACTTCTTGCCTTGGGCACCTGTTGCTGACCAAACTTCCTGCCATGTGGCCCCACCGTTTTCTGTTATGAAAACCGAAAGTTTGTTGATGGTTGCTCCACGCATGTGATAATAAAACGACATGTGGCAACCATCCTGACTACTGGCTGATACTTTGATACAACCCGACTGCAGAATGGCCTGTTTATTCTGACAAGACGAACCTGATGTTTCAAGATACAAGTAACGGCCTGAATCATCCACGTCGCCATCCGGACCAGTGAGTAAGTTAGCAGATGGTGTTGGCCCTTCTCGAACCAACCAGTCGAAATCACCTTCCTTATTATTTTCAAATACTCCGAATACAGAACTTCCCTCACCACAACTACAGGTATTACAAAGTGGTTGGCTATCAAATGATTCTGAAATAGTTACCGGATTATGAGTATTGCATTCGGTCTTGAATGAAATCGGGCAGGAATTTACCGAAAAATTTCCGCCACCACAGTCTTTCCTGACATACACATCATAATCCGTAAGTTCGCTGAGGCCTGTTATCTGAAACGGCCCTGTAAGCGGACAATCAACGGCAAAGACTGTGCCCTGTGCCCCGGCTGCATAATTATTGCCCGGAGTGAATCCTTTCGGCCCTACTTCAATGATTGTTTTGATGCAAGGTCCGTTTGATTTCCATTCCACAAAAACCGAATTATAATTTTCACCAAAATAACTCAGATCATAAGGTGCAGTACAATTGGAAGGCAGAAAAATGAGTTCAAGCGATTCAATAGTACCGATATCGCCACCTGCACCGTCACATACACGCAGCGTCCAATTGCCGTTTGGGTTCGATCCGTCATAAAATTTGCTGAATGATTCCTCAGGATAATAACTGCCTATGTAAGGAGCAGAACCTTCCTTGATAGAAGGCGCTGTGCAGATGGTTTCTGTAAATACTGTAGAACGCACACATGTAAGGTCAGTTGGGTCGCCATAATTATCATTACTGCCACCATTTTCCTTTGTTAGCCTAACCACTTTATTATTGGGAGAAACAAGCAACACGTCAAGGTCACGTAGCCAGGTGTGTGCCATTATCATACGAACTTCCTTTAGGATGACATTCGTACCAAGAGAATTACCTGCCACATTTTTTACTTCAATCGGAAAATTCTTGTGTCCAAGTGCACAACTGTTATCCGGTATGTCCAGCTTCATGAGGCAGGTAGATGGATTGGTCATAACGGTGACAAACAAGTACGGGTTGATGGACCAATTACTTACAGAACCACCAATACACTTAGAGCGTACCCGGTATTTGTATTCTACACCAGATTCCAGACTTGTCATCAGATACGGGTTGCTTGAAACTGTATAGTTAGGTGAGCTGAATGATTCATTTTTTCGGCGAATTTCAATCTCCCATTCGGCGGCATTATTCGGGTCAACCCATGACAGTAAGGCAGCGTTGACAGTAATATTACCAGCCTGTAATGCTGTAGGCCTGAAGTCACACACGAGTGGATTTTGTGCATGGGCATTTAAGGCACTTATAATCAAAGATAAGCACGTAAGCAGTGTAATTGGGAGTTTCACGCGATTCATGGTTTCGTTTAAATTCGTCCTAAAAGAAAAAGTGCTTGTTAATTGAACGACAAGTTATAAATAATACTTCAAAAATGCAATGTTATTTTTCTAAATGACTATGTTTATCATTTTGCCCGGCACTACGATGACTTTTTTAACCGGAGTGCCATCAAGCCATTTCGTAATTTCAGGAAGAGAGACAGCTTGTTTTTCAGCATCAGTTTTATCCATGTCTGCAGGCAAAAGCAGGAGTGCACGTTTTTTGCCATTTATACATACAGGATATTCGATGTGGTCTTCCTTGAGGTATTTTTCATCAAAAACCGGATAAGGCTGTTGGGTAACAGAAAATGCTTCACCCGATTGTTCCCAAAGTTCTTCTGCGATGTGTGGGGCAAACGGTGATACTAGTTTGAGCAGATCTTTAAGAACCGGCAAGTTGCGGCACTCAATACGTCTTAACTCATTGACACATATCATGAAAGCACTCACACATGTATTGAAGGAAAAACGCTCTACTTCTTCGCTTACTTTTTTAATACACTGATGAAGAATTTTTAACTCTTCGCGTGATGGTTCGGTATCAGAAAGCTGAATTTTGCCATTTTCATCAAAAAACAAATTCCACAATCTTCTCAAAAATTTAGCTACGCCGTCTATTCCTTTGGTATCCCAAGGTTTTGCCTGATCGATAGGACCCAAGAACATCTCGTACATTCTGAAACAATCTGCCCCATAGGCAGCAACCATGTCATCTGGGTTTACTACGTTGTATTTCGATTTCGACATTTTCTCCACTTCCCACGAACAGCTGAACTGCTTGTTATCATCGAGTAGGAAGTAAGCATTTTCAAACTGTCTTGTAGCTACAGCAGCGTCAATATCGAGATAATCATTGTGTACAATATTTACATCAACATGTATTTTTGAAAAACAATCGGTGGAATAATTGCCTGTCAGATTGTACGTAACGTACAGCTGCGAATCAATTTCTTCACTTTTATCAAATATGAAATTCTCACTACCGTCTATAGCAGTTCGAATTTTTTCAGCTATCACCAAAGGATGGTTGATGCTCATGGTGAGCTCTTCATTTGTTATGATTAACAGACGTTTGCCGGCTTTAAGTACAGCACCTTTTATTCTTTCAATCTTGTCTTCGAGCTTCCACGACACTACTTCTATGACCAGATCATTTGATTTGAATGCCCAATCAGCACAGAATTCTTCATCGTATTCATCTTCGGTCAGGCGATACACACCAGAATCAGCAAAATATTTGTCCAGTACATTTATCTTAAGGTATTCTTCGAAGAAATTTTCTTTGGCTCTGAACACAAAGTTCGATCGCCCTTGGATCATCCCTTGATTGATCAATTTTCTGAATGGTTCTTGTGTATTGACAATGCCCAGATCGAACAGAAACTTGTGCCAGAATCGTGCATACATCAAGTGACCGACGGCATGTTCTGTTCCTCCGACGTACAAATCTACATTCTGCCAATAATCAATTGCTTCGTGGCTGACAAGTTCATCCGGATTACAGGCATCCATATAACGCAGAAAATACCAGCTTGAGCCTGCAAACCCCGGCATAGTGTCTGTCTCACGACGGTAGCCTTCTCTTGTGCTCTGCCAGGCTGGTACACGAGCAAGTGGTGACTGTGAACCGGCACCCGGGCGAAAATCTTCGAGCTCCGGTAACATAAGTGGCAGGTCGGTATCTGATAATGGGTGGCAAATACCATCCTCATCATAGCAAACCGGGAATGGCTCTCCCCAATATCTTTGTCGGCTGAAGTTGGCATCACGCAGCCTGAAGTTGACTTTAGCCTTGCCTATGCCTTTGGTGGCGATCTCACCGATTGCCATTTTGATGGCATCCTTTACTTCGAGTCCGTTCAAGAATCCGGAGTTGATCATTGTTCCGAGTTTGTCTTCGATTGTAGCCTTCGGATGCGCCGAACGGTCGATGATTTCAATAATTGGCAGGGAGAATTTTTCGGCAAATGCATGGTCTCTAAGGTCGCCTGCCGGCACAGCCATTATTGCACCAGCACCATAATCTTTCAATACATAATCAGATATCCATACCGGAATACTCTCTCCGGTGAATGGATGAACGGCATAAGCGCCTGTAAATGCACCGGTCACTTGTTTGGTTTCGGAAATCCGCTCTCGTTCTGACCTTGTTTTGGCATAATCGAGGTAATTCTTAACTGTATGTTGCTGTTCGGGCGTGACGAGCTTCTCTACCAGGTCGTGTTCGGGAGCGAGTACGATGAAGCTGGCGCCAAATATTGTATCCGGTCTGGTTGTAAATATTTCTATTGACTCTTCGCTGTCCTTGATTTTAAAAAATACTTGTGCACCTTCCGATTTGCCGATCCAGTTCTCCTGCATACTTTTGAGTGCATCTGTCCATTCCAGCGTTTTCAGATCGTTGAGCAATCTGTCGGCATAAGCGGTTATGCGCAAAAACCATTGTTCCATGGGTCTTTGAACAACAGGATAGCCACCCCGCTCCGACAGACCATCCTTCACTTCATCGTTGGCGAGTACGGTACCGAGTTCTTCGCACCAATTAACGAAGGCCTGCCCTTTGTAGGCAAGCCGATAATGCATCAGCACATCGTCTTTTTGTTTTGGTGAAAATGCTTTCCATTGTTGGGCTGTAAAATGATCTTCGATAGTAGAGAATGCAGCTGCCTGTTCGGAGCCTGATTTTTCGAATACTTCAATAAGCTCACTTACAGGTTTTGCTTTATTTTCTTTTGTATTGAAATAATGTTCGTATAGCCGAATGAATATCCATTGTGTCCAGCGATAATAAGCCGGATCGGATGTAGTGACCGACCTCGACCAGTCGTAACTAAAGCTGAGGTTATCCAGCTGTTCGCGGTACCGTTTAATGTTTTGTTCTGTAGAAATCTGTGGCATGACGCCTGTCTGTATGGCGTATTGTTCGGCAGGTAGGCCAAATGCGTCAAAACCCATCGGGTGAAGTACATTATAACCTTGATGACGCTTAAATCTTGAAAAAATATCAGTAGCAATATAACCCAGCGGATGACCCACGTGAAGACCGGCACCAGACGGATAAGGAAACATATCCAGAATGTAGTATTTTGGTTTGGATCTGTCTATTTCCACCTTATAGATATCAGCCTCTTTCCACTTTTGCTTCCATTTTGCTTCAATAAACCCGGGTGTATATTCCATGTACATTGTCGTTTTTCAAATTTGCTGCAAAAGTACGAAATTTACCTGATTTAGTTAAAGAATGATGGCGCATTTGAGCCAAAAACACAGTAAAAGTGAATAATATGCCAATACAGATGATTTTTATTTTAATAAAATGGAAGGAAGTATAGGCACTTGATGGTAAAATATACAAAAATATACTCAGATACCGCGCTGATTTGGCTTTACATTATTCACTCAAAATGACCTAACCAAAGCATATTTAGCCAAGGCAATCTGACAGTCGTAAAATTGGCTTATCTTTGCCACCGGATTACATTTTCCTGATGGAAAAAAGATGACACAAAATACACATTCTTCCTCAACAATCAATATTTCACTTATCGTACCGGTATATAACAGACCCGATGAAGTAGGTGAATTATTAGAAAGTCTTTCGAAGCAAATCGATATGGATTTTGAGCTGATGATAGTAGAAGACGGCTCTACCCTACCCTGCTCAGATGAAGTAAAGGCTTATGAAGGCAAGATGAAGATAAAATATTTCGCGAAAGAAAATACCGGCCCGGGCATTACCAGAAATTACGGTTACGAACGATGTACCGGCAATTATGGTATTTTTTTAGACTCGGACTGTATCATTCCTCCACATTATATTGCTACGGTTAAAAAATCACTCACAAACCAATATGTGGATGCATTCGGAGGCCCCGACAAGGCTGATGAATCATTCAGCATACTGCAAAAAGCGATAGATTATAC